>Ga0207691_10001307_pt1 | contig 24842 bp, 26 predicted proteins | sample KBSM13metaG_FD_184327 | JGI IMG/M metagenome (GOLD analysis project Ga0207691, IMG submission 184327) | Miscanthus rhizosphere microbial communities from Kellogg Biological Station, Michigan, USA - KBS M1-3 metaG (SPAdes) (version 2) | ecosystem: Host-associated > Plants > Roots > Rhizosphere >...
CATCGCGAAGAAATGCGCGCGGTCGGGCCCGGAGACGCGGCCGACCCCCTCGGCGAGCGTGAGGACGACCGAGGCGGAGGCGCGGTCGATCTGGTCACGCAGGGACGCCGGCGTCACGCGCAGGCGCGAGACGACGGCGCAGAACTGCACGGCCGCGCGATAGACGTCGAGACGATCGAGGTCGAGCACCGCGACTTCGTCGGGGACGACGGCGGGAACGGTCATGACCACCTCCATTCGAGGCCGGCTTCGGGCCGGCCTCTCGCAACAAGAGGCCGGACCGAAGCCGGATGAAGAGGAGATGGGCATCCCTGCAGTCGACGTGACGGGGCCGGAATCGTTCGCCGTCGCACCGGCGCGGCGACTGCTCGATTGCACGCACTCCCCGTGTTCGTGTTCGTCACCGTGCACGTTCTCGTTCTCGCTCGTGCACGTGCTCGTGCTCGTGCTCGTTCTCGTGCTCGTTTTCGTACTCGCGCTCGTGCTCGTCCGACGATGTCGGTCCCATCCGACGTTTCGGTCCTCTCTCGCGCGACCCCCGGGCCTTGACCTTGTCTGCCCTCTGGTCCATCCTTTTCCAGGATTTCCCATGGCGTCGTTGGCAGGCTCTCGAGCTCGTCAGTTGTCGCTGCCTTTCGAGGAAGCGCCACTCTGGGACGGTTACGGGCTGGAGGCCGCGCTGCTGCGCGAGACGTCGCGGCCGCTGCGCCTCACCCTCACCCAGAACCGGTCGGTCCTCCTCTCCTTCCGGCGCAAGGCGGGCGTGATCCACCTGCGCCTGCATCGCATGTTCCTGCACGCGCCCCTCGCCGTCGTGCGCGCGGTGGCGCGCTCGCTGCGCCGCACGAGCCGCAGCGCGGACAGCGAGGTGCGGCGCTTCATGAACGAGAACCTGCACCGCGTGCGCAAGGTGCCGCGGCAGCTGCCGCCCCTCGTCACCTCCGGTCGCGTGCACGACCTGCAGCAGGTGTTCGACCGGCTGAACGTGCGCTTCTTCGAAAACGCCCTGCGCGTGCCCCTCACCTGGGGCCGGGGCAGCGGACGCGCGCGGCGCGGCGGCCTCACCTTCGGCAGCTACGATCCCGTGCTCGGCCTCATCCGCATCCATCCCGTGCTCGACCGGCGCGACGTGCCGCAGTACTTCCTGGAGAGCGTCGTCTACCACGAGATGCTGCATCACCACCTGGGCGGGATCCCCGACCGCGCCGGACGGACGGTCTACCACTCCCGCGTGTTCCGCGAGGCGGAGGCCCGCTATCCCTGGCACCGCCAGGCGCTGGCCTGGGAGAAGGACAACCTTCCGCACCTGCTCCGGGCCAGCGCGGAGCTGGACCGGAAGCGCAAGGCAGAAGCGGCGGCCCTCCGGCGTAATTGAAGACGTTCTCCCTCCACCGCGGATGCCGCTCGTGAAGCCCCCACGCCACCTGAGGCGGCTCCTCCCCTACGTCGCCCGCCACCGCCCGGGGCTGGCCTGGGGCATGGCCTGCCTGCTCGTGCGCACGGCCCTTTCCATCGCCTCGCCCTGGGTCCTGCGCCACGCCATCGACGACCTCACCACCGGCGTCACCCACCAGAAGCTGTGGCTGTACGCGGGCCTGATCATGGGCATCGTCGTCCTGGAGGCGTTCTTCCTCTACGTGATGCGCCAGGTGCTCATCGGCATCAGCCGCGAGCTCGAGTTCGAGCTGCGCAACGACCTCTACGCGCACTTCACGAGCCTCCCCGCGCGCTACTACCAGGCCCACCGCACGGGCGACCTCATGAGCCGCGCCACCAACGACCTCTCCGCCGTGCGCATGGTCCTGGGTCCGGGGATCATGTACACGGCGAGCACGCTGGCCACCTTCGTGGGCACGATCGTGTTCATGCTGCGCATCTCGCCGCGGCTGCTCCTCCTCTCGCTGGTGCCGCTCGTCTTCGTCTCCTTCCTCGTGCGCTACTTCGGCCGCCGCATCCACGACCGCTTCGAGTCCGTGCAAGCGCAGCTGAGCGAGATCAGCGCGGTCGTGCAGGAGAACCTCTCCGGGGCGCGCGTGGTCCGCGCCTACGCCCAGGAGCCGTACGAGATGGCGCGCTTCCAGGCCGCCAACGAGGAGTACCTGCGCCGCAACCGCCAGCTCATCCGGATGTACGGCAGCCTCTATCCCGGCATCCAGCTCCTCATGGGCTCGGGAGCGGTGCTGGTGCTCTGGCTGGGCGGGCGCATGGTGGTGGCGGGCACGATCACCATCGGCGAGTTCGTCGCCTTCGGCGCCTACCTCACCATGCTGCACTGGCCGATGATCGCGCTGGGCTGGGTCGTGAACATCTTCGAGCGCGGCGAGGCCTCCATGGGCCGCATCGCGGAGATCCTGGCCGCGCCCGCGGAGATCGCCGATCCCGCCGCTCCGGTGGCCCTGCCGAAGGTGCGCGGCGACGTGGAGCTGCGCAACCTGACCTTCGCCTACGACGGCAAGCCCGTGCTGCGCGACATCGACCTCAAGGTGCCGGCGGGATCGACGGTGGCCATCGTGGGCCCCACCGGATCCGGCAAGAGCACGCTGGTCGGCCTCATCCCGCGCCTCTTCGAGGCGCCGCCGGGCACCGTCCTCGTGGACGGACACGACGTGCGCGACCTGAGCCTGGGCACGCTGCGCGGAGCCGTCGGCTACGTGCCGCAGGAGACGTTCCTGTTCTCGGAGACGGTCGGCGAGAACGTGGCCTTCGGTCTCAAGCCCGACGTCGATCGCGAGGAGCGCGTGCGCTGGGCGGCCGGCGTGAGCCAGCTCGCCAAGGACGTGGCCGACTTCCCCAAGGGCTTCGAGACGTTCGTGGGCGAGCGCGGCATCACGCTCTCCGGCGGACAGAAGCAGCGCACCGCCCTCGCGCGCGCCCTCGCCATCGACCCGCCCATCCTCATCCTCGACGACGCCCTCGCCTCCGTGGACACCCAGACCGAGGAGGACATCCTGCGCGGCCTGCGCGGCGTGATGGCCACGCGCACGACGTTCCTCGTCTCCCATCGCGTCTCCACCGTGCGCGACGCCGACCTGATCGTGGTGCTCAAGGAAGGCCGCATCGTCGAGCGCGGCACCCACGACGAGCTCGTCGCCCGCGGCGGCTTCTACGCGGACCTGTACCGGCGGCAGCTCCTCGAGGACGAGATGGAGAAGACGGCGTGAGCAAGCCCGGCTTCCACGAAGACGACCCCGTCGACAAGAGCTACGACCGCACGCTCCTGCGGCGGCTGCTCCGCTACCTGCGGCCGTATTGGGCGCCCGTGCTGGCCTCGTTCCTCCTCATCGTGGTCATGGCGGGCCTGGACCTCGTGGGGCCCTATCTCACCAAGGTCGCCATCGACCGCTACATCCGCCAGGGGAACGCGAGCGGCCTGGACACGATCGCGCTGCTCTACCTGGGCTCGCTCCTGCTCGCCTTCGTCGTCCGCTTCGGCCAGGTCTTCATCCTGCAGATGACGGGGCAGAAGGTGATGATGGACCTGCGGCGCGAGATCTACGCGCACCTGCAGCGGCTGCACGTCGGGTTCTTCGACCAGAACCCGGTGGGACGCCTCATGACCCGCGTGACCACGGACGTGGACGCGGTCAACGAGCTCTTCACCTCGGGCGTGGTCACGGTCTTCGGCGACCTCTTCACGCTGTTCGGGATCATGGGCGTGATGGTGGCCATGAACTGGAAGCTGGCCCTCGTCACCTTCTCCGTCATCCCGCTCTTCTTCGTGGTCACGAACTGGTTCCGGGCCGGCTCCCGCGCCACCTTCCGCGAGGTGCGGCGCTGGGTGGCGAGGATCAACGCGTTCCTGCAGGAGAACATCACGGGCATGCCCGTGGTCCAGCTCTTCCGCCGCGAGGAGCGCAACCGCGAGGCCTTCGCCGCCATCAACCGCCAGCACACGGACGCCAACCTGGCCCAGATCTTCTACTACGCGGTGTTCTACCCGGCCATCGAGCTCCTGGCCGCCCTGGCCACCGCCCTCATCATCCTGTACGGCGGATGGCGGGTGATCGCGGGCACGCTCACGCTGGGCGCGCTCGTGGCCTTCATCCAGTACTCGGAGCGCTTCTGGCGGCCCATCTCCGACCTCTCCGAGAAGTTCAACATCCTGCAGGCCGCCATGGCCTCCTCCGAGCGGATCTTCACGCTCCTCGACACGGAGCCCAAGGTGGTGGCTCCGCACAAGCCCGTGCACCTCGAGACGGTGCGGGGGCGCGTGGGCTTCGAGAACGTGACCTTCGGCTACCAGCCGGGCACGCCCGTGCTCCAGGACATCGACTTCACGGTCGAGCCCGGCAAGAGCGTGGCCCTCGTGGGCGCGACGGGCGCGGGCAAGACGTCGATCATCAGCCTCCTCACGCGCTTCTACGACGTGGACCAGGGCCGCGTGACCCTGGACGGCGTGGACGTGCGCGCCCTCGACCCCGCGCAGCTGCGCTCGTCGCTGGCCCTCGTCCTGCAGGACGTGCACCTCTTCTCGGGCACGATCGCCTCCAACATCCGCCTCGGCTCCGCCATCCCGGACGAGCGCGTGAAGGAGGCCGCGCGCGCGGTGCACGCCCATCGCTTCATCGAGGCCCTCCCGCAGGGTTACGCGACGGAGGTGCGCGAGCGCGGGGCCACGCTCTCCGTCGGCCAGAAGCAGCTCCTGAGCTTCGCGCGCGCGCTCGCCCACGACCCGCGCGTCCTCATCCTCGACGAGGCCACGTCCTCCGTGGACACGGAGACGGAGGCGCTCATCCAGGACGCGCTGCGGGTGCTGCTACAGGGACGCACCGCGATCGTGATCGCCCACCGGCTCTCGACCATCCAGCACGTGGACGAGATCCTGGTCCTGCACAAGGGACGGGTGCGCGAGCGCGGGACGCACCAGGAGCTGCTCGCGCAACGCGGCCTCTACTGGCGGCTCTACCAGCTCCAGTACAAGGACCAGGAGCTGCGCGACGCTCCCGAGGCGGAGGCCCCGGCGCGGGCCTGACCCGTCGCCGGCGGCTTCAGTGCCGAGGCGGGTGCGTCGAGTAATCGGAGAAGACGACACCCAGCCGGAACTCGACGACGTTGGCCTGTCCACGGTGGGGCACCGGCCGCACGCTCCCGCCATCCAGGGAGAGGTCGCCTTCGGCCAGGAAGCGCACGGACGAGGTCCGCACGTAGCGCACGCCCAGGTCGATCGAAAGGCCGTGGTCGCGCAGCGGGACCACGACGCCGCCCCCGCCGCCGTAGGCGAAGCCCGTATCGTCGTAGTTCGTCGACACGCGCGACGCGAAGCCGGCGGGGTCGACGAGGTGCGACTCCGTGCTCAGGTAGGAGAGGCCGGCGAAGCCGTGGAAGTACGGACGCGCGCCGCGCAGGGGCAGCACGATCTGCGGCCCCAGGCCGACCTGGGCCACCCAGTTCTCGGTGGTGATCTCGCGGTTGAGGCGGCCGGCGGTGCCCGCCACCGGGATGCGGAGGGTCTCGCTGCCGTAGAGGAGCACGCTCCCGTCCAGGCGCAGGCCCAGCTTCCCCGATCGGGTCGCTTTGAGCAGGTGCCCGCCCACGCCCGCGGCGACGTCCGCTTGCTCCCCCAGAGCCCCGTGCGGCGCCCCCAGCACGAAGGCGCCGCCACCTTCGAGGGCCAGCGCGGGCGACCCCATCAGCACGCCCACCGCGGCCAGCCCGACCGTCCAGCCAATCAGTTTGTTGGTGGCCGCGGAGCAAGAGCGCACACGCATCTGCGCCTCCTTTCACCTATCTCTTGCGGTCGGCGATCAGGAGCACCACGCCGCCCGCGACCGCGATCGCGCCCGCCCACACCGGGACGTCGACGCGCTTCTTCTCGTCGACCCGGATGGCCAGGGGTCCGAGCTTCGCCTCGTGTCGCTCCTTGGTGAAGGAGAACCCGCGGTAGACGAGGGCGAGCACTCCCGCCACGATGAGCACCAGCGCGATCGCCGTCTTCATGCCGTCGCCTCCAGGGCCGTTCCGCCGCTGTCGGACGCGGAAACAGGGGAACGGGCCGCGAGATCCTTGAGCGTCACCGCGAAGAGGCCGAGCGCGCCCAGGTTGAGGAGCACCGCCGCGAGGAGCACGTCCACGCGGCCGAGGACGAGGAATAGCGGCCGCACGGCGAAGAGGCCAAGCGCCCCGGCCGCCGTCCAGGCCGATGCGCGCGGCGCGAGCGGACGAAGGCCAGCGGCGGCCGCGGGCAGCGCGAGCACGAAGTAGTGGACCCAGACGAGTCGCGCCGCGAGCAGGGAGGCGAGGGCGGCCCCGGCGAGGACGAGCCCTTCCTCGTCTGATCCGCCCGTTCCTCGCCGCAGGGCGAGGGCCACGAGGAGCGAGAGCGCGGCGAGGAGCGGAATCACGAGATCCACACCGGATAGCCCGGAGAGAGCGCGGGCAAGGCTGACGTTGCCGAGATCGAAGGCGATGATCCCCTCCGGCATGGCCGCCACCGCGCGCACCCAGCGGCCCCACATCGTGAGGTCGAACCCGCCGAGGGCGGAGACGGCCAGGGCCACGACGGCTGAAGCGAGGGCCCCCGCCGCGGCGATGGCGAGGTCTCGGTAGCGGCCCCGTAGCGCGAGCAGCAGGGCGATCCACACCGGGACGAGGACGAAGTTCGGTTTGAACAGCATGCCCACGCCGAGCAAAAGGCCGAGCACGGCCGCACGCGGGCCCCGGGCGGGCAGCCCGCAAGCGAAGCAGGCGCCGAGGAGCGCGAGCTGGAGGCGGTTGACATTGCCGACCCTGGCGTCGGCGAACACCGGCTCGTTCCACTCCAGCGCGAACACGAGAAGGGCGAGCCGCGCGACCAATCCCAGGCCGAACGCGCGCGAGAGGAGCAGGACACCCGCAATCAGCGCACCCATCGAGACTATCTCGAAGACGAGGTGATCGCGCTCGTAATCGGCGGTCGCCACGGCGCCGACCGCGGCATACAGGAGAGGCGATGAGTACGTATCGAGCGTACGCCGGTAGGCGGTGGCCGTCGCCAGGACGCGGCTCGGGCGCGCGCCGGCCAACGCGACGGGCGGGATGGCCGCTCGGCCCGCTTCGGAGTACGGATCGATACCGCGCTCGAGCCGCGCCGCGCGGCCGACGATCCAGAACTGATAGAAGTCGAGGCCGACACCCTCCGTGACGTGGCCCCAGACGCGCATTCCGCCGAACACCGAAGCCAGGGCGAGCATCGCGACGGCGAGGCGGGGATCCGGCGGCATTCCTTTCGGGCCCAGGGAGTAGGCGTTGCCCACGGGCGGCGATGCTATCACGCGGGTCCGGTCAGCCGCGCCAGTTCGGCGGCCCCGAGCCGGCGCCACCGGCCGGGCGCGAGATCACCCAGCTCGAGCGCGCCCACGGCCACGCGGACGAGCTCCAGGACGTCGTGGCCCACGTTGGCGCACATCCGGCGCACCTGGCGGTTCTTCCCCTCGGTGAGAACGATCTCCAGCCAGCTCGTCCCGCTCTGGGCCGTGCCCAGGGCGCGCACCTGGGCCGGCCGCGACACCGTGCCGTCGCCGAGAGGGACACCTTGACGCAGGGCGTCGAGGGCCTCGGCCGTGGGGACGCCGCGCACCCGAGCGTGGTAGCGCTTGGGCACGTGGGACTCCGGATCGGTCAGGCGCTGGCCGAGCCGGTGGTCGTTCGTGAGCACGAGCAGGCCCGCGCTGTCGCGGTCGAGGCGGCCGACGGGAAACACCCAGGGCGTGGACGCGTCGAGCAGGTCGTACACGGTAGGGCGGCCGCCGGGGTCGCCGCGCGACGTGATGTAGCCGACCGGCTTGTGCAGCACGAGCACCACGCGCTCGGTGTCGTCGCCGACGCGCCGGCCGTCGACCTTGACCTCGTGCCGGCGCGGCTCGATGCGGCGCGCCGGGAAGCGCACGACCCGGCCGTCCACCTGCACCCGGCCCGCCTCGATCCAGCGCACGGCTTCCGCGCGCGAGCAGACGCCGAACTTGGAGAGGGCACGGGCCAGGGACAGGGGGCCTGCGGTACGGCCGGTGCCGGCGCTGGGCGGCCGGCCGCCGGGAGCGCCGCGCGGAGGGCGCACGGCTCTAGACGGAGGGCGGGTCGCCGAGCGCGAACGTCATCTGCCCCTCGCACACGACACGCCCGTCCACGCGCGCCACCCCGCGCAGGCTGCCCATGCGCGCGCGCAGGCGGACGACGGTGCCTTCGAGCAGGACGGTGTCGCCGGCGGAGACGGGCCGGCGGTAGCGCACGCGGTCGATGCCCATGAAATAGATGAGGCGGGCGCGGTTCTCGGGCTTGGCCAGGATCAGCACGGCGCCGGCCTGGGCCATGGCTTCGGTCAGGATGGAGGCGGGCAGCACGGGCCGCCCGCCGGGCCCGGCGATGAAGTAGCGCTCGTTGGCGGAGACGTTCTTCACCCCGAGCACGCGCCGGTCCTCCTCCATCTCGAGGATGCGGTCCACGAGCAGGAAGGGATAGCGGTGGGGCAGGACCTTCTTGATGTCCTCGATCTCGAGGGGAAGGCGCAGCGGCTCCGCGGGCATCCGGCGAGTGTACCCCGGGGCCCCGCCGCCGGGGAGGGTCGCCCGGCCGGCCGTGCTACTATGGGCTGTTTTGCCGGCTTTCGACGCGAAAACCAGTCCTCCGGCCGGGCAGCTCCTCGGCGAGCTGCTCCCGATCGTGGCCGAGATCTCCGCCGTCCTCGACCCCGAGCAGCTCCTGCCCGCCATCGCGGGCCAGCTCCGCCGGATCGTCGACTACCGCATCCTCGACATCTTCCTTCCCGAGCCCGACGGGACCCTGGTGCCCGCCTACGTGGAGGGGTACGACAGCGCGATCGCCGGGCGCCTGCGCATCCGGCCCGGCCAGGGCATCGTCGGCGCCGCCGCCCAGCAGAAGCAGCCGCTCTTCGTCCCCGACGTCAGCCAGGATCCGCGGTACCTCGGCATCGTGCCGGGAGTGCGGGCCGAGCTCGCCATCCCGCTCATCCACCGCGACCGGCTCGTGGGTGTGCTCAACATCGAGGGGCCCGACGCCGACGCCTACCACGCGGAGGCGCGCGCCGCCCTGCTCGTGCTGGCCGGGCACCTGGCCGTGGCCATCGAGAACGCGACCCTGTACCGCGAGGCGCGCTGGTACGCGGGCCTCCTGGCCACGCTGTACGAGATCGGCAAGGAGACCTCGTCCATCCTCGACCTCGACGAGCTCCTGCAGCGAGTGGCCGAGGTGGTGAAGCGGGTCATCGACTACGAGATGTTCGGCATCCTGCTCCTCGACGAGGAGAAGGGCGAGCTCGTCCTGCGCAAGGCCGTCTCCTACGGGGCGAGCAAGGAGAAGAAGACGCGCATCCGGCTGGGCGAGGGCCTGACCGGCGCCGCCGCCGTGAGCAAGCAGCCCATCCTCGTGGGCGACGTGCAGGGCGACGCGCGCTACCTTCCCCTGATTCCCGAGACGCGCTCGGAGCTGGTGGTGCCGCTCGTGCACAAGGACCGCGTGGTCGGCGTGTTCGACCTCGAGTCCTCGGTGCTGGACCGCTTCACCGACGAGCACCTCAAGGTCCTGACCCCGCTGGCCAGCCAGGTCGCCGTGGCCATCGAGAACGCGCGCCTCTACGAGAGGCTGGCCCGGCAGGAGGAGCGGGTGGGCCGCGAGCTCGAGCTGGCCCAGTGGGTCCAGCAGAACCTCTTCCCGGAGGATCCGCCCACCGGCGCGGGTTGGGACGCCTCCGCGCATTTCCTCCCCGCCACCGAGCTCGGCGGCGATCTCTACGATTTCTTCGAGCTCGGCGAGGGCTCCCTCGGCCTGGCCGTCGGGGACGTGCTGGGGAAGGGGGTGCCCGCGGCCCTCTTCGGCGCGTTCGTCTCCGGCAGCATCCGCGCCCGGGCCATGGAGCGCCGCGGTCCCGCCGACCTGATGACGCGCGTGAACCGCACGCTGCGCAAGCGGGGAGCGGAAGGCTTCTATTGCACCGTCGCCTTCGCGGTGTTCGACTTCCCGCACCGGCGCATGCTCCTGGCCAACTCCGGCCTGCCCTACCCGCTCGTGTACCGGGCGGCCGACGGCCGGGTGGAGACGATCGAGCTGCCCGGACTACCGCTGGGGACCTTCGCGAACACGACCTACGAGGAGCGGGAGGTGGCCCTGGCCCCGGGAGACGTCGTGGCCTTCTACTCGGACGGGTTGACGGACGCGCGGCGCGACGGTGAGGACTACTACGGTGAGGCCCGCCTGGCCGCGCAGTTGAAGGCGGGCGCCTCGGGGACCGCGGCCGAGATCGGCGAGCGGATCCTTTCCGACGTCGATGCGTTCCTCGGCGAGGCCCCGCGGGCGGACGACCTCACCCTGGTCGTGGTGAAGGTCCGATGAGCCGCCCCGAAGACCGGCGCAAGAGCCCGCGAGTCGTGGTGGACCTGCCCGTGCGGGTGGGCATGGCCGGCCAGACCGTGCCCGGCAAGCTGCACGACGTCTGCCGCGACGCCGCCCTCGTCCTGACCCATCAGACGTGCGTGGTGGGGACGAGGGTCACGCTGGCCTGGGAGTCGGACGGAGGCGGCATGGTGCAGGTGGACGGCGTGGTGCTGCGCGTTTCGGCCACGGAAGGCGACGCGCGCGGGATCGCCATCCTGTTCGTCGACGTCGCCCCCGCCACCGCCACCGCGATCGAGCTTCTCGTACACCGCGCGGGCACGGACGGTTGAGCCGTTTCCGGGCCTCCGTCACCACGTCCTCCGCAGGTGACGGGGCTCACCACGTGGACCCCACGCCGAATCTATATTGAACTTAGTGAGCTCTTCTCGCGTGCGCCGAACGTTCGGTGCCGTCGCCCTCGCCGTCGCCCTGGCCGCCCTGGCCGTAGCCACGCCGGCGGCCGAGGTTCCGCGCTTCGCCAGCGGCACGAACCTCGTCGTCCTCTCCGCGACCGCCGTGGACCGTCACGGGCGGCCGGTGACGAACCTGCGCCAGGCGGAGTTCCGCGTCCTCGAAGACGGGCGTCCCCAGCGCCTCGAGCACTTCTCCGAGGCGCAGACCCTGCCCGCGCGCCTGCTCGTCCTGGTGGACGCGAGCGGCAGCATGACGGGGGGCGTGAAGACCACGAGCGTGAAGATGGCGGTCACCCAGTTGCTGGCCGGCATGCAGCCGGAGGATCAAGTCGCCCTGGCCGGCTTCGACCATCAGTACTGGGGGCTCGTGCCCTTCACCACCGAGCGTGACCGCGTCTTGCGCGCCATCGGCGAGATCCAACCCTTCGGGTCCACCGCCCTGCACGACGCCCTCGATCATGCCGCGCGCGACCTGGCCACCTGGAGCGACGGCCGGCGGGCCGTCGTCGTGGTCACGGATGGGGCCGACACCTCGAGCCAGCTCCGTCCGGACGAAGTGCTGGCGCGCTCGCAGGCCCTCGACGTGCCGATCTACGCGGTGAGCGTGGTCTCGCCGGTCGATGACCCCGAGTCGAACCTGTTCACCGGACGCGAGCGGCCGACGGCGGCCACCGCCGGCGGCGCGGTCCTCGAGAAATACGCGCGCCTGAGCGGCGGGGCCAGCTTCACCGTGAGCGACCTCGGCGGGCTGCAGCGCGCCGCCGCCACCATCCTGGGCGAGCTGAAGCACCAGTACCGCCTCGGATACGACCCGCCCCGCGGCACTTCCGGGTTCCGCCGCGTCGAGGTGCAGAGCACGCGCAAGGGCGTGCTGGTGAAGACCCGTAGTGGTTACGTACCCCGGACGTGACGGCGGCACCGATCTCCGGCGCCGCCGACAATCGATAATTGGAGGCTCGATGCGATCGATCCTGGTGCCGCTCGTAGCGGCAAGTGTGGCCAGTTTGGCCCTGACCGGCTGCGCGACGAAGAAATACGTCGGCCGGGAAGTGGGCGAGATCAATCAGAAGGTGGACGCCCTTTCCGGCGAGATGGAGAAGACCCAGGAACGGGTGAAGCGGAACGAAGTCCGCATCGACGACGTCGACAAGCAGTCCCAGGCCGGCATCTCCGACGCCAAGGGCTCGGCCCAGACCGCGCTCAAGCGGGCGACGGAAGCGGAGCGGGCGGCCAAGGGCAAGCTCATCTACACGGTGACCCTCTCCAACGACAAGGTCACCTTCCCCGTCAACCGCGCCGCCGTCTCCCCGGACGCGCGGACGCTGGTGGATGAGGCCATCGCCCAGCTCAAGGCGGAAAATCGGGGCGTGTACTTCGAGATCGAAGGGCACACCGATTCCAGCGGTTCGGAAGCCTACAACGAGAAGCTGGGCCTGGACCGGGCCACCGCCGTCCGTAACTACATGCACGACCAGCAGGGCATCGCCCTCAACCGGATCGAGGTCATCTCGTACGGCGAGACCAAGCCCATCGTGGACAACAAGACCCGCGAACACCGCGCCCAGAACCGCCGCGTCGTCATCAACGTCCTCGAATAGGCGTCCCGGGGGCGGCCTTTCGGCCTTCCGGCGCCCGCCGGAATAGGGCCGCCCCCAGGGGCGTATCGTAGAGGGCGATGGACGTGCCTTCCCGATTGGACGCAGGCCGCGCCCTGGAGGCCCGACCTCCGGCCGGTCCGGCGGCGCCGGATGCCGCCGAGGCCGACCTCCTGGCTCGGGCACGCGACGGGAACCTTTTTGCCTTCGACGAGATCGTGAAGCGCTACCAGCGTCGGGTCTACGCCACCGCCGTTCGCATCGTCCGCCGCCATGACGTGGCGGACGACGTCGTCCAGGAGGCCTTCCTGCGCGCACATCAGGCCCTCGGCCGGTTCGACCTGGCGCGGCCCTTCGGCCCCTGGATCTGCCGGATCGCCGCCAACCTGGCCGTGAACCACGTGCGCTCGCCCCAGGCCCGGGAGGAGGCGTTGCCGGAAGCCCACGCGGAGACGCCCGTCCGCGGGGGAAGTCCCCTGGTCGGGGTCCTGGAGACGGAGGCCCGGACCGAGCTGGCCCGCGCCCTCGAGGGCCTCTCCGCCGACCAGCGCGCGGTGTTCGTCCTGCGCGTGTTCGAGGAACTCTCGTACAAGGAGATCGCGGAGGCGCTCGAGATCTCGATCGGCACCGTCATGAGCCGCCTCTCCCGGGCGCGCGAGCGGCTGCGTGTGGCCCTCACCCCGTATCTGGGAGCGGCCATGGCGCGGCGCGTGGAAGGAGGCGAGCGGTGAGCAGCCATCCCGGCGATCGCCTCTCCGCGTTCCTCGACGGCGAGCTGTCGGCCGCGGAGCGCGCGGAGGTGCAGGGCCACCTGCGCGAGTGCGCGGCCTGCACGCGCGAGCTCGAGGAGCTGGGGGCCGTGGACGCCTTCGCACGGGAGCTGCCCGTGGAGGCACCGGCGGGATATTTCGAGGAGCTGCCCGGACGCGTGCGCGCGCGCGTGCGGCGGCCGTCGCGGGCGCCACGCATGGCCCTTTGGGCGGTGGCGGCGGCCGCGGCCGTGATGGCCGTGGTCGTGACTCCCGTCGTGCTGGTGCACAAGCAGGACGTCCTGGCCCCGGTCGCGACAGCGGTGCCGGAAGTGCCCGCCCCTGCCGCCGTTCCCCCCGCGACGGTGCCTCCTCTTCTCCAATACTCTCCGCCCGCGAGCCTCGCCGATACGAACGCCGCCGCCCCCCGCGCGCAGCCCGTTCCCGCCAAGCGGGAGGCGGACGCGCGCCTCCTGGAGAGGGAGAAGGCCGACGCGCCGGCGGAGAACCCGCTGAGCAAGACGCAGGCGCAGACCGCCGGCCGGCGCGATGCGGCGGCGCTTCCGCCCGCCGCCCCCGCCGTCGCGCCGCCTCCCGCCGCAGCCGGCGCCGTGCAAAACGCCCCCGCCGGCTTCGAGGCGCGCGACGCCGGTGCGGCGACGCGCACGATGGCGGAGAACGTCGAGGTCCAATCAGCCAAGCCCCAGGCACCCCCCGCTCAGGAGGGGGCGCGGGAGGAGACGGGCGCCGATGCGAAGAAGGAACGCGCGCGGCCGGCCGAGCGCAAGCTCGCGGCCGGGAGCGGGGCTTTCGCGCATCCGGACGACCGCGCCCTGATGACGGACAAGCGCTACGAGGCGCTCGTGGCGCGCCCGGCGGCGTCGGCGGCGGAGGCCCGCGCGCTCGGCGAGGCGTGGGAGCTGTTCGCGCGCGATGTCCCCGCCGGACCGCGCGCGGACGAGGCTCGGGTGCGGGCGATCGAAGCGGCCGTGCGGGCCTGGACCCTCGGCCACGATCCGGCCGACCTCACCCGCGCCCGCGCCCGCGGCACCGCCTACCTGGAGATGGAGAACGCGCCCCAGGCCGCGCGCGTCCGCACCGCGCTCGCGGCGCTGCCCTAGGACACTAGGTCTTGCGCGCGGCCAGGCGGCTGTGGCGGAAGCCGTACATGAAGTAGAAGACGGCGCCCACCACCATCCAGATGCCGAAGCGGATCCAGGCCGCGCGCGGCAGGCCCGTCATCACGTAGAGGCAGGCCAGCGCGCCCACGGGCGCCACGACCCAGACCAGCGGGACGCGGAAGGGGCGCGGCCGATCCGGATCCTTCAGGCGCAAGGCCAGGACGCCGAGGCACACGACCAGGAAAGCGAAGAGCGTCCCGATGTTGGTGAGGTCGTAGGTCTCGTCGTCGTCCAGGATGGTGGAAGCCAGCGCCACCACCACGCCGGTCAGGATGGTGGTCACGTGGGGCGTGCGGTACTTCGGGTGGACGGTCGCGAACCACGGAGGCAGGAGGCCGTCGCGACTCATCGAGAAGAAGATGCGCGGCTGGCCGAGCTGGAACACGAGGAGCACCGCCGACATCGAGATGATCGCGCCCAGCGAGATGATGGCCTGGCCCCAGCCGATGCCCGCCACCTCGAAGGCCTTGGCCAGCGGGTCGGAGCCCTTGAGCTGCTGGTAGGGGACGAGGCCGGTGGCCACCGCGCCCACGATCACGTAGATGACGGTGCAGATCATGAGCGAGCCCATGATGCCGCGCGGCATCATGCGCTGCGGGTCCTTCGTCTCCTCGGCCGCGGTGGAGACGGCGTCGAAGCCGATGTAGGCGAAGAAGACGATGGCGGCGCCCTGATGGATTCCCTTCCAGCCGTTGGGCGCGAAGGGATGCCAGTTCGCGGGATCGATGTAGAAAGCGCCCACGCCCACGAAGAGGGCGAGCACCGCCAGCTTGAGCACCACCATCGCGTTGTTGACCCAGGCGCTCTCCTTGACCCCGATGACGAGCACCCAGGTGATGACGGCCACGATGGCCATGCCGGGTATGTTCACCGCGATGTGATGGCCGCCCAGCATGGGCAGCTCCCCGATCCTTTCCGGGTAGGAGAACATCACGTCGCGGTAGCTGTGGCAGAGCCAGAACGGCATGTCCCAGTGGAAGACGGAGCGCAGGAAGGACGAGAAGTACCCGGACCAGGCGATGGCCACGGCGGCGTTGCCGACCGCGTATTCGAGGATCAGGTCCCAGCCGATGGTCCAGGCCACCATCTCCCCGAGGGTGGCGTAGGCGTACGTGTACGCGCTGCCCGAGATCGGGATGAGGGCGGTGAGCTCGGCGTAGCAGAGGCCGGCCAGGGCGCAGACCGCCCCCAGGAGGACGAAGGACAGGATGAGGGCCGGGCCCGCTCCGTAGCGCGTGACCGTGCCGTCCGCGGCCACTTCGCCCACGGCGGCGGTGCCGATGCTGGAGAAGATGCCGGCCCCGATGACGGCGCCGATGCCCAGCATCACGAGGTCGAATGTGGTGAGGGTGCGCTTGAGGGCGCGGTCGCTGCCTTCGGACTCGTCGAGGGTGGCCTGGATGTCCGAGAGGCTCTTCGTCCGCAGCAGGGCGGCGACCATCCTGTGACCTCCGAGGAAGAACCGCGGCGAGCGCGGGATCATAACATGTAGAATCCAGGGCTCCGGGGCGCCCGCAGAGGCGCCGGAGGGAGACGCAAGTTGCTCGTGGTCATGCGCAAGGACGCCACCGCGGAACAGATCCGCGGCGTTTCGGAAGCGATCGAAGCCCGCGGATTCAAGGCCCATCCCATTCCGGGCGCGCAGCGCACCGCCATCGGCGTGACCGGCAACAAGGGCGCCCTCGACGCGCCCGTCTTCGAGAGCCTGCCCGGGGTGCTCGAGGTGATCCCCGTCTCCCACGCCTACAAGCTCGTCTCGCGCGAGGTGAAGACGGAGGACAGCATCGTCAAGGTCGGCGACGTGCCCGTGGGCGGCCGCGAGCTCACGATCGTGGCCGGGCCCTGCGCGGTGGAGTCGATGGAGCAGACTCTCATCGTCGCCCGCGCCATCAAGGCCGCGGGCGCGCACATCCTCCGCGGCGGCGCCTTCAAGCCGCGCACGAGTCCGTACTCGTTCCAGGGGCTGGGCGAGGAGGGGCTGCGCATCCTGGCCGAGGCGCGCGAGGCCACGGGCCTGCCCGTGGTCACGGAAGCCCTCGACAACGAAGGGGTCGACCTCGTGGAGCGCTACGCCGACGCCATCCAGATCGGCGCCCGCAACATGCAGAACTTCTCGCTCTTGAAGCGCGCGGGGCGGGCGAAGAAGCCGGTCATCCTCAAGCGCGGGATGTCGGCCACGCTCGAGGAGTTCCTGATGTCGGCGGAGTACATCCTGTCCGAAGGCAACTACGACGTGATCCTGTGCGAGCGCGGCGTGCGCACGTTCTCCGACTTCTCACGCAACACGCTCGACCTCGCCATCGTGCCCGCGGTGAAGAACATCAGCCACCTGCCGATCCTCGTGGACCCGTCCCACGGCACGGGACGGCGCGAGAAGGTGGCGCCGCTGAGCCGCGCCTCGGCGGCAGTGGGCGCGGACGGCCTCATGATCGAGGTCCATCACGATCCGAACAAGGCGCTGTCGGACGGGCCGCAGTCCATCACGCCGGACATGTTCGCGCAGCTGGTCCAGGATCTGCGCAAGATCGCGCCCGTGATCGGGCGATCCTTGTAGCCGGTTCGAGCCGCCGTTGACGCAAAGGATGGCCGCCGATCAGGCCCGCACCTCTTGTCGCTAACCGCGTCGATCGATTTTTCTTGTCCTAATCCAGCTCGATGACTTTTCTTTCCAGGAGCCGCGCGAAGATCAGCAGCACGTCGCTCTCGTTCATCGGGCACAGCTTGAGGATCGAGCCCACGTCCCACATCCCGTTCACGCGGGAGAGGACGAAGCCTTCCTGGGGATCGAAGTTCTGGCGGGTCAGGGAGGCCATGTCCATGGTCAGGCGGGGCACCTTGTCGAGGGGAACCTTCTTGACCGTGCGCTCGCGGTCGCGGGCCTCGATGGTGGCCACCAGGCCCTTCTTCGCGTTCTGGTTGAGCCGGTCCATGGTCAGGACCTGCTCGTAGGCCTGGAGGGCCAGCTCGTAGCGCCGCTCGCCCAGGCGCTGCCCACCCTCCGCCAGCAGCGTCTGGATGATGCCCACCGGATCGGACTCCGCCTTCGTGCCCGGGGAGCGGGGCTGGACCACGGTGATGTATCCCTTGCCGTGGAGCTGGAAGGCGAGATCGGCCGTCTCGAACTCGCTGCGGCGCAGCTCGAGGCAGAGGGCGGCCAGGGTGAGTCCGGAGCCGGCCAGCTCCAGCAGTCGTCGCTGCGTCGGGTCGGTGATCTCCGCGGGCACGCCGCGACGCAGGGTGAACGAGACGTCCTGCGAAGGGAAGACGGTGCGGATGCGTCCCCACTCGTCCACGCGGCGGACGCCTTCCATGATGGCGGCCGTCACGTCGAGGTCGATCGGGATGAGGTCGTCGCCCGCGGTCTCGCCGTCCTTGAACTCGAACTTCCCCTCCGGCCACAGGAACAGGTCGTAGATGGATTCCTCGGCCTTGATCTTGAGGACGCGGCGCAGGTCCTCCTCGCCGACGGTGCCTTCCCCGATGAGCAGGACCCCGAGCATCCCGCCCTTCTGCTCCACGCTGAGCAGCGCCTTGAAGAGCTGCTCTTCGGTGATGAGCCGCTCGCGCACGAGCATCTGCCCCATCGTCTCGCGCGGGTCGTTGGACCAGGACGAGTAGATGCCGCCCCCCTGGAAATAGATCTTCTTCGTCACGGAGCGGCGCTCGAGGTGCAGCGTCCCCGTCTTGCGCGCGGAGGCGATCCACTGCAGGACCTCGGGCAGGTCCATCGTGCGGAGATTGCCGGCTAGGCTCATCGGAGGGCGGAGCCGACCGCGAGGGTCAGCCCCGGTCCAGGTGGATGTCCCAGAAGAGATAGTCGCGCCAGCTCTCGGGAGCGCGGTGAAGGCCGAGGCTCAGCGTGAGCGACGGCAGCGACTCGGGGCGCCGCGGCTTGCGCAGGAGCGCCAGCCCGATCTCCTCGGGCGTGTGGTCGCCTTTCTTGCGATTGCACGGGATGCAGCAGGTCACGATGTTGTCCCATCCCTTGTGCCCGCCACGGGCGACGGGAATGACATGGTCGAACGTGAGCTGGGAGGGAGGGAGCTTCCGGCCGCAGTACTGGCAGCGGTGATCGTCCCGGGCGTAGACGTTGGCTCGGGAGAAGGGGACATCGGCGAAGGGTCGTTTCATCCGGACGTGACGGAGCAGGCGAAGCACCGAAGGGAGCTTGACCCGTACCGTGACGCCGCGGATCTCCCGGTCGTAGACGGCGATGACCTCCACCTTGCCCTGGAAGAGCAGGGTGATGGCCTTCTGCCACGAAACGATCCGCAAGGGCTCGTAGGTCGCGTTGAGCACAAGGGTTTGTTCCATGACCGTCGTCGAAAAAATTGTGCGCGCGGGAACGTTTACTGTCAAGGCGAGGGGTCGGCCCCTGTGACCCGGAACAGGCGGCGCGCCCCCCTGAGTTCGGCCCCGGCACCCTTCAGGAGGCCGCCCGGGCCTCCTGGACCAGCCTCACGTATTCCCGGGCCTTCTCGGTGACGACGCGCGCATTGCCGTCGCGGATGGCTTGCGTATCCACGAGGTCCGCGCCCACTCCGAGGGCCATGGATCCGGCCTTGATGAAGTCGGCGGCCGTCTTCACGGAAACGCCCCCCGTGGGGATCATCTCGATCTGGGGCAGCGGCGCCTTCAGGGCCTTGATGTAGCTGGCCCCGCCGACGGCGCCGCAGGGGAAGACCTTCACCACGTCCGCTCCCGCCGTCCAGGCCGCGACGACTTCGGTGGGGGTGAGGGCGCCGGGGATGATCGGCACGGAATACCGCCGGCAGATCTCGATGGTGGCGAGGTTGAGAGCCGGACTCACCATGAAGCGCGCGCCCGCGAGCATGCAGGCGCGGGCGGTCTCCGCATCGAGGACGGTGCCCGCGCCGAGCAGCACGTCGTCGCCGAAGCGCTTCGCGACCTGCTCCATGAGCCCGAGCGCGCCGGGCACCGTCATCGTGATCTCGAGGACGGTCACGCCGCCCTCGCGGATGGCGTCCACGACTTTCATCGCCTCGTCGGCGGACTGCGCTCGCACGACGGGCACGAGTCCGAGGGTGGCGATCTGGCGCAGGATCTCTTGCTTGTTCATGGACACCTGAAGTTTTTAGTAGGGGGGGCACTCACGCCCCATCACGATGGGCGTCGCGACCCCCCCTAAACCCCCCTCGCGTGTCGCCGCCGCTACGCGGCGCCGCCCCGCTCTGCGGTTGGTTGCCTAGCCGCGTGGTGCGCCGGCCAGATGGCGCACGCGCGGCAGTCTCTCTCGGACCTGCGCCTGCCCTTCTCGTTCCGCGCTTCGCCGTCACCGCGCTACCCTCGCGCCGCCGCCTTTCATCACGCGCAGGACCTCGTCGAGGGTGGCCATGGTCGTATCGCCCGGAGTGGTCATGGCCAGCGCGCCGTGCGCCGCCCCGCAGTCCACCGCCCACTGCGGGCCCTTGCCGGAGAGGAAGCCGTAGATGAGGCCGGAGGCGAAGGAGTCGCCTCCGCCCACCCGGTCCAGGATCTCCAGCCCCTCGCGACTCGCGGCCTGGTAGAGCCTGCCCTCGTGATGGCAGACGGCGCCCCAGTCGTTGACGGTCGCGGTGCGCGCGTTGCGCAGCGTGGTCGCGACCACGCTGAAGTTCGGGAACTCCTTCACCGCGCGCTCGATCATCCGGCGGAAGTTCTCGGGATCCAGGCCGGAGAGGTTCTCGTCGATCCCTTCCACCTCGAAGCCGAGGGCGGCCGTGAAATCCTCCTCGTTGCCGAGCATCACGTCCACGAGGGGGGCGAGCTGGCGATTCACCTCCTGCGCGCGCTTCTGGCCTCCGATCGACTTCCACAGGGAAGGCCGGTAGTTGAGGTCGTAGGAGATCACTGTGCCGTGGCGGTGCGCCGCTTCCATCGCCTCCCTGGCCACCGCCGGTGTCGTGTCGGAGAGAGCGGCGAAGATGCCGCCCGTGTGGAACCAGCGCGCGCCTTCCTTCCCGAAGATGCGATCCCAGTCGATGTCGCCCGGCTCGAGCTGCGACACCGCGGTGTGCCCGCGGTCCGAGCAGCCCAGGGCCGCGCGCACGCCGTAGCCGCGCTCCGTGAAGTTGAGGCCGTTGCGGACGGTGCGGCCCACCCCGTCGTCCTTGGCCCAGCGCACGTGCGACTGATCGACGCCGCCCTGGTAGATGAGGTCCTGCACGAGGCGCCCCACCGCGTTGTCGACCAGGGCCGTCACCACGGCCGTGTCCAGGCCGAAGCAGCGCTTGAGGCCGCGGGCGACGTTGTATTCGCCGCCTCCCTCCCACACCTGGAACGTCCGCGTGGTGTGGACCCGGCCTTCGCCGGGGTCGAGCCGCAGCATCACCTCGCCGAGGCTGACCTGGTCCCAGCGGCAGGCCGACTTGTCCTTGATGGCGAGGGGCATGGAACGGACAGGTTTAATGCGGGACCCCGGGGTTGTCAACGCCGGCGGCGCGGGTTTGACCCTCACCCGCGCGAAGCCTAGAATTCGCTGGGCTTCCCACGCGGGCGGTGGCGGAATGAGGACGAGCGGCGCAAGGGCCAACGCCCTTGCCAAGCCGGCGGGCCGACGGGCCGCGAGCCGAGCCGCGAGCGGCGCATGACACGTTCGCGCCTGGCCCTCTCCTTCGGCGAGAAGCTCGACCTCGATCTCGTCGTGGGCGATGCGCCTCCACCGGCCACGGGAGCGGTCGTGGTCCCCCAGGACGTTCATCTCATCCTCGGCGAGGTCGGGCCGCTCGAGGACACGCGCGAGACCCCGGAGCAGGTGCTGGCCGCATCCGCCCAGGACCGGCCGAAGAAGCCCGGCTCGATCGTGGTCGCGCCCGCGCGGGAAGGCTCGCCGCTCCTCGTGCAGGCCATCGTGTACGACTTCGACCACACCCCGCCCGCGCGCGAAGTCCACGTCTTCGAGGCGCTGCTGGCCGCCTTCGAGGAGGCGCGCACGCGAGGCCTGCGTTCCGTGGCCGTGCAGCCCCTGGGCACCGCGCACGCGGGCCTCGACCCCTCGCGCTTCCTGGGCCTCCTGGCCCAGGTCTGCTACACGTCCGCGGAGATGGGCACGACGCTGCGCCGTGTGCACCTGCTGCTGCCCTCGCCGGAGGAGCTCGTCCGCTACGAGGTGCTCCTGCAGACGCTGGTGGAGCGGCGCGGGCGCAAGCCTTCGGCGTAGAACGGGACGCGCTCCTCTCAGTCGAGCAACATCGCGTCCCCATAGCTGTAGAAGCGGTACCCGCGCCGCACGGCCTCCGCGTATGCGCCGAGGACGCGCTCGCGTCCAGCGAAGGCGGCGACCAGGAGGAGCAGGGACGACCGCGGAAGGTGGAAGTTCGTGACCAGGGCGTCCACCACGCGGAAGGTGAACCCGGGCCGCACGACGAGCGCGGTCTCGCCCGCGCCCGCGGGGACGAGGCCGTCGTCCCGCGCCGCCGCCTCCAGGGTCCGCACCACCGTCGTTCCCACCGCCACCACGCGGCCGCCCGCGGCACGCGTGGCCGCGATCGCGTTCGCGGTCTCCTCGGGAACGACAAAGGGCTCGGCCTCGAGGTGGTGGTCCTCGACGTCTTCGGCCGTGACCGGCCGGAACGTGCCCGGGCCCACGTGGAGCACGACCTCCGCGATGCGGATGCCCGCGGCGCTCAGCGCCTCCAGGAGGGCCGGAGTGAAGTGCAGACCGGCGGTCGGGGCGGCCACGCTGCCCTTCTCCCGCGCGAACACGGTCTGATAACGGGCGCGATCCTCCGGACGGTCGGGCCGGCGGATGTAGGGCGGCAGGGGCACGTGACCCGCGCGCTCCAGCGCCGCCTCCACCGATCCGGTGTCGGCGCGCAGCCGGACGATGCGACGGCCCTCGGGTCCCACCGCGGCCGTCTCTACCACGACGGTGAGCCCGGGATCGACGGTGACATGGGCACCCGGCCGCAGGCGGCGGCCCGGCCGCACCAGCGCTTGCCAGCGGTCGTCGCCGAGGTCGCGGAGGAGGAAGACCTCCGCGCCGCCTCCTCCCTCGCGCCGTCCCAGGAGGCGGGCGGGGAACACGCGGCTTCGGTTCACGACGAGGAGATCGCCCGGGCGCAGAAGGCGGGGAAGGTCGCGGAAGACGTGGTCGGTCGGCGGCCCCTCCGGCCGCGGCAGGCGCATGAGCCGCGCCTGGTCGCGCGGCTCGACCGCTTCCTGGGCAATGGAGGACGGTGGCAGGTCGTAGTCGAAGTCCGCGATCCGCATGCGCCGTCAGCCGCGCGGGCGGGCGGGAAGGCCGGAGCTCAAAAGAGCTTCTTCTGGTTCGGCCCGGGTCCGCCCTCGGGAAGGGCGCGCCCGAAGTGCTCGTAGGCGCGGCGGGTGGCGACGCGGCCGCGCGGCGTGCGGTCGATGAACCCGATCTGCAGGAGAAAGGGCTCGTAGATGTCTTCGATCGCGTCCGTCTCCTCGCTGATGGCGGCGGCGAGCGCGCCCACTCCGACGGGCCCGCCCCCGAACTTGTCGATGATGGTGAGGAGGAGCTTCCGGTCCACCTCGTCGAAGCCGTGCTCGTCCACTTCGAGCAGGGCGCAGGCGTCGCGAGCCACGACGGCCGTGATCACGCCGCCCGCCCGCACCTGCGCGAAGTCGCGCACGCGGCGCAGCAGGCGGTTCGCGATGCGCGGGGTGCCCCGGCTGCGGCGGGCGATCACCGTCGCCCCCTCCGCGTCCATGGGCACGTTCAGGATGCGGGCGGAGCGCGTGACGATGCGATGGAGGTCGGCCTCCGAGTAGAAGTCCAGGCGGTGCACGATGCCGAAGCGGCCGCGCAGGGGCGCGGTCAGGAGGCCGGCGCGCGTGGTCGCGGCCACGAGGGTGAAGGGCTTGAGCGGGATCTTCATCGAGCGCGCCCCGGGACCGGTGCCGATCATGAGGTCGAGGGTTCCGTCCTCGAGGGCGGGATAGAGGATCTCCTCCACCTTCGCGTCCAGGCGGTGGATCTCGTCGATGAAGATGACCTCGCGGGTGTCGAGGGCGGTCAGGAGGGCGGCGAGGTCGCCCGCGCGCTCGATGATCGGGCCCGCGGTGGCCTTGATGGCGACGGCGAGCTCGGTGGCGATGACGTGCGCGAGCGAGGTCTTCCCCACGCCGGGGGGCCCGAAGAGGAGGACGTGGTCCAGGGCCTCGCCGCGGCTCTTGGCCGCTTCGATCGCGACCCTGAGGTTCGCGATGACCTGCGGCTGGCCCACGTATTCGTCGAGGGCGCGCGGACGGAGCGACTGGTCGAAGCCGGCGTCGTCGTCGCCGGCGCGCGCGGAGACGAGGCGCGGGTCGTTCATCGCGCGCCGCCGGAGACGATCTGCAGGGCGCGGCGCAGGAGGTCCTCGAAGCGGCCGCTGCCGTTCTCGCGCAGGGCGCGGTCCACGCCGCGCTCGGCCTCGCCGCGCGAGTAGCCGAGATGGGCGAGGGCGGAGAGGATGTCCTCCTTGGGCGTGGCTTCGGTGACCGCCGCCTCTTCCGCCTCCGGAGCGGCCACCGGCGGCATCTTGTCCTTCAGCTCGACGACGAGGCGCTCCGCCGTCTTCTTGCCCACGCCCGGCACGCGCGTCAGGCGCGCGATGTCGCTGCCGCGCAGGGCCGCGGCCAGCTCCGCCGCCTCGATGCCGGAGAGGATGTTCACGGCGAGCTTGGGCCCGACTCCCGCCACCTGGATGAGCCGCTCGAACAGGTCCTGCTCGTGCGCGGTGAGGAAGCCGAAGAGGGCGAGGGCGTCCTCGCGCACGTGGGTGTGCACGCGCAGGCTCACCTCCGTGCCTTCCTCGCCCAGGCGGTAGAAGGTCGAGACGGGAATGGCCACGCGGTAGCCGACGCCCGCGACGTCGACGATCACTTCCTGCGGGCTCTTCCGCAGCACGCGGCCGCGCAGGTGCGCGATCACGAGGCGGGCCGCGCGCTGTGCAGGTGCGCGTGGCAGAGGGCCACGGCCAGGGCGTCGGTGGCATCGCCCGCGGCCTGCTCCTCGAGGGCGAGGATGCGCGAGACCATGAGGGCCACCTGCGATTTCTCCGCGCGGCCGAAGCCCGTCACCTGGACCTTCACCGTGGCCGGGGGGAAGGCGGAGACGGGCAGGCCGGCGTCCGCGCCGGCCAGGAGGACGACGCCGCGCACGTGCCCGAGGACGAGCGCGCTGCGTGCGTTGACGGCGTGGAAGACGTCCTCGACAGCCAGGACGTCGGGGTGCAGGCGAGCGATCACCTTGGTGAGGCCGTCGTGGATGGCGTGCAGGCGGACGGGTAGGTCCAGGCGAGCGGAAGGGGCGAGGATGCCCATCTCGATGAGACGGTGCCGGCGCCCGTCCGTCTCGATGGCGCCGTAGCCCGTACGCAGGGATCCGGGGTCGACGCCGAGGATGATCATGTCAAGTCAGGGGGGGCACTCACGCGGCACCCCGATGGGCGTTCGCGAACCCCCCCTGAAACCCCCCTCGCGCATCGCCGCCGCTACGCGGCGCCGCTGCGCTCTGCGGTCGGCTGCCCCAAAGCGTGCGGAGGCGGTGCCCACTAACTCGCGGTGGCGGCCTCCATCTCCTTCTCGGAG
>Ga0207691_10001308_pt1 | contig 24828 bp, 17 predicted proteins | sample KBSM13metaG_FD_184327 | JGI IMG/M metagenome (GOLD analysis project Ga0207691, IMG submission 184327) | Miscanthus rhizosphere microbial communities from Kellogg Biological Station, Michigan, USA - KBS M1-3 metaG (SPAdes) (version 2) | ecosystem: Host-associated > Plants > Roots > Rhizosphere >...
GGATGAACAGCAGGTCGAGCGCGCGCGCCGCGACCGGCTTGAGCGCGAGCGGTTCGCTCGGCACCTCGAACATCATGTGCAGGAAGCGGTCGACGTACTCGAGATTGTTTTTCGGATAGCGCAGCGGCCAACCAATGGAATAGCGATAGCAGCCGGCGGCAATCGTCGGCACCTTGGCAATGAGCCGAACCGCGGCGAGCCTGCGCTGCTCGGGGTCATCGAGATCGAGCGTGTTGTGATAGAAGCTCGCCATCGAGCCAAGCATGCCGACAAGCATTGCCATCGGATGCGCGTCGTGACGGAACCCGTAGAGGAACGTGCGGAACGCCTCGTGCATCATCGTGTGATGCGTGACTTCGTTATCGAACGCCGAAAACTCGGCGGCGGTCGGCAGTTCGCCATGCATCAGCAGGTAGGCGACTTCGAGGAAGCTCGAATGCTTGGCCAGTTGCTCGATCGGATAGCCGCGATACATCAGCACGCCAGCGTCGCCATCGATGTAGGTGATGGCCGACTTGCAGGCCGCCGTCGCGGTGAAGCCCGGATCGTAGGTGAAACAGCCGGTTTCCTTCGGCAACCTGGCGATGTCGATGCAGGGACTTCCCAGCGTGCCGGTTTCCACCGGCAGGTTGACCGACTTTTCGCCGGCACTGAGGGTCACTTGTTCGAAGACAGGCTTGTTCGCGGGCGCGGTGTCGGATGGCACGGGGCGTTCCTCGGTCATGCGCACCCATGGCGTTGACGGGCACGGAGGGGCATCACTCGATGCAACAACCGCGGCGAGCCGCGGAAGCGACCATTATCGCATAGCACTCTGCCGCGAGCGGCGCGCACAGAGCCGGCAAACGCAAACGGCCGCCCTGCGGCGGCCGTTCGGGACAACGTATCGGACGACGATTACTTCGCGGCGTAACGCTTGCGGAATTTGTCGACGCGACCGCTCGTGTCCATGATCTTGTTCTGGCCGGTATAGAACGGATGCGAAGCCGACGAGATGTCGATCTTGACGAGCGGATACTCGTTGCCGTCCTTCCACTTGGTCGTCTCCTTGCTGGAGAGCGTCGACCGGGTCAGGAACTTGAAATCGGAAGTCACGTCCTGGAACACGACTTCGCGGTAATCGGGATGGATGTCGGCCTTCATGGCGGCACCAGTTGCTAAAGGGTAAGAGCGGCATTTTAGCCCGGCCCAGCAGCTCCGCGCAACCTGCCCGAGGGCCGAGGCAGGGCAGCCGAACCAGCCTAAGGCTTGGCCACGGTCACGACGCTGCGGCCGTTTTCCACAGTCACGGTCCGGCTGACGAAGACGTGAGCCTTGCCGCGCGGCTGCCGCGACGGGTCGAGTTGGAGGGTTTCGGGTATGACGATCCGGAACTGCAAGGCGGCACTGGCCTTGACCGGGGAACCGGCGGACGGGGGCGAGGAAATCTGCTCCGACACGGCCCACACAGGTGATGTCGACAGCAGCAAGGCCAGAAACAAGGCATGTCGCATTGCTCACCTCCCTCGGCCAAACGTCCGCATCCACAAACCAGATCGGCCGTCGTCGGGGTTTCTTTAGGCTGCCGATGCTCGTTTTTTGCGCACGCGATCACGCTATCGAATGCACATCGCGACAAATGCGCGCGCTTCGCGGTCCCGGATTCCTTCACGCCATGCAGCGATGCATTTGTGGCCATCGGCGCGCGGCCGGCATCAAGAGATCGCATCGAGTGCGACGGGCGTCGTGCTTGGCGAAGGCATGCACGATTCCGATTGCGCCGGCATGCACGGTCCAAGCATGCGCGCCGTCACGCTCCCGGCTTCGCAAGCTCCGATGAACGCCGCGCGTCGATTCGACTCCCGTGCCTGCGAGTGAGGCGTGACGACGAACGCGTCGTCGAGGTGCTACGCGCCTGCGTACTGCGCGGCGCCCCCGATCCATCGAGCCACGATGCGATCGGCGGTTTCTGGCGATTCAGCCAGCAGGCGCTCGGCGAGCGCATGCACGCGGGGAAGCAACGCCGCGTCGCGGACCAGGTCTGCGACGCGAAATGCGGCGAGTCCGGTCTGGCGCGTGCCAAGCAATTCCCCGGGCCCGCGCAGTTCGAGATCCTTCTCCGCGATGACGAAACCGTCGTGCGTCTGTCGCATCGTTTCCAACCGTTGCCTGGCCAGAAACGACAGCGGCGGCTGGTACAGCAGCACGCAGCTGGACGCCGCATCGCCACGACCGACGCGTCCACGCAGCTGATGCAACTGCGCGAGCCCGAGGCGCTCGGCGTTCTCGACGATCATCAGCGATGCATTGGGCACATCCACGCCGACCTCGATGACGGTGGTGGCGACCAGAACGTCGAGCGCGCCTTCCTTGAAGGCGCGCATCGTCGATTGCTTGATGTTGGGCTTCATGCGTCCATGCACGAGCCCGATGCGCAGCGCCGGCAGCGCAGCGGACAATGCTTCGAATGTCGATTGCGCCGCCTGGGCAACGACCTCGTCGGAGTCGTCGATCAGCGTGCATACCCAATACGCCTGGCGGCCTTCAGCACACGCGTTACGGATGCGCTCGACAAGTTCCGGCCGACGCTCCGCGCTCACCGCGACTGTCTGCACCGGCGTGCGGCCCGGCGGCAGCTCATCGATCGCCGACACATCGAGATCGGCATAAGCCGTCATCGCGAGGGTGCGCGGGATCGGGGTCGCGGTCATCACCAGCTGGTGCGGCGCCGATCCTTCACGCCCGCCCTGCGATCGGAACCCCTTGTTGCGCAACGCCAGGCGCTGGTGGACACCGAAGCGGTGCTGCTCGTCGACTATCGCGAGCCCGAGATCGTGGAATCCGACGTCCTCCTGCATCAGGGCATGCGTGCCGACCACGACCTGCGCTTGTCCTGTCGCCACGGCATCGAGCACGCTCGTGCGCGCCTTGCCGGTGACCTTGCCGGCGAGCCATGCGACGCGGACGCCCAACGGTTCCAGCCATGCGCGGAAGTTCGCCAGGTGCTGTTCTGCGAGCAGTTCGGTCGGCGCCATCAGCGCGACCTGCTTCCCGCATTCCACCGCGAGCATCGCCGCCAGCGCCGCGACGACGGTTTTGCCGCTGCCGACATCGCCCTGCACCAGCCGAAGCATCGGTACGGACCGGGCAAGGTCAGTGCGAAGCTCCGCGAACACCCGCTGCTGCGCGGCGGTCAGCGGAAACGGGAGCCCCTCGCGCAGGCGCTGCGCAAGTACGCCGCGCACCACGAATGGAGCCGCGCCTCCGGATTGCAACGCGATGCGCTGGCGACGCAGGCTCAGGTGGTGTGCGAGCAGTTCCTCGAGCGCAAGTCGCTGCTGCGCCGGATGCGTCCCCGCCAACAACGCGCCGACATCGGCATCGCGCGGCGGGCGGTGCACGATGAGCAGCGCATCACGCAACGACGGCAGCCCGAGCGTGTCCAGCAGTCCGCACGGCAACAGTTCGAGCGTCGCCTCGTCTGGAAGCCGATCCAGCGCCTGCCCGATCAGACGCCGCAGGCTGATCGGGCCGATTCCCTCGATCGCCGGATAAACCGGATCGAGCTGGTCGCCCAGCGTGGATGCGTCGTCGTCGACGACGCGATAACTCGGATGCACGATCTCCAGCCCATGCTGTCCCGCGCGCGGCGTGCCGTAGCAACGCACGCGCGCGCCCGGCACGAACTGCGCGACCTGCGCGGCACGGAAGTGGAAGAAGCGCAGCGCGAGGGTGGCGCGCGACGTGTCGCTGATCGCGACGCGGAGCATCGGGCGATAGCGGAACCCACGCTCCACCGCTTCGACGATCCCCTCCACCTGTGCGGCGGCACCTGGTTGCAGGTCGCGGATGGGGGTGATGCGAGTCCGGTCCTCATACTGCCTGGGCAGTTGCAGCCAGAGATCCTGCAGCGTCGACAGCCCGCGTGCAGCGAGTTTTTCCGCGACACGCGGCCCGACGCCCGCCAACCGCACCAGTGGCGTTTCACCGACGGCGGCCAGCGCTGGGGCGGCCTGCGCGACACGCGGCATTGCGTCAGCCGAGCACCATCACCGCATCGACCTCGAACGCAGCGCCCTTGGGCAGGCCGGCGATTTCGATCGTCGAGCGCGCCGGGTACGGCTGGCTGAAGTATTCCCCCATCGCGGCGTTGACTGCGGCGAAATCGCCCAGGTCGGTGAGGTAGAGGCCCACGCGCGCGATGTGGTCGAGCGATCCGCCGGCGGCCTCGCAGACGGCCTTGAGGTTGTCGAACGCGCGACGCGCCTGGGTGGCGATGTCGCCTTCGACCAGTACGCCCGTGGCCGGATCCAGGGGGATCTGCCCCGACAGATACACGGCGTCGCCCACGCGGACCGCCTGCGAATACGGACCGATGGCGGCGGGGGCATGATCGCTATGGATGGGCTGGCGCATGGGGTCGGGATTCGGGATTGGCGATCCGGAATCGTAAAGCCAAACGCGTTACCGCGCCGCCGCGGTTTCGAACCACCGACCCTGCCCAGAGTGCGGGCGTTACAACCGCTGCACGCCGTGCACGACGCTGAGCCGGCGCACGCGACGGATGACATCGGCGATGTGCTTGCGGTCGCGTACTTCGATCGAGAAGCGGATCGAGGCGACGTTGCTGCCGCGCTCCACGTACTCGACGCCAACGATGTTGGACTCGGCCTGCGCGATTGCGGCCGCGACCTGGGCCAGCACGCCGGGACGGTTCTCGACTTCGATCAGCAGCGCGCTGTGGAAGTCGCCCCAGATCTCACGATCCCAGCCGATCGCGACCCATCGCTCCAGCGACTTGCGGTAGTCGGCGACGTTCGGGCAATCCATCCGATGCACGACGATGCCGCGCCCCGCCGTGTGGTAGCCCATGATCTCGTCGCCCGGAATCGGCAGGCAGCAGTTGGCGAAGGTGATCACACCACGCTCGTGACCGGTGATCAGGATCCGGTCGCCCGACGCGCGTGCGGGCCCGACCGCGGCGCGCAACGTCCCGGCCGCGGCCTTCTGCTGTGCCAGCGCGCGCGCGACCTGGGCGGGCATGCGGTTGCCCAGCGCGATCTCCGCCAGCAGCGCCTCCAGCCGCGGAAAACGACTCTCGGCCAGGTACGCCTCCATGCGCGCGGCGGGCAACCGGTCGAGCGATGTGCCGAGCTCCTCGAGCGAGCGATCGAGCATCCGGTGGCCCAACTGGACCGCATCTTCGTGCTGCAGGCTCTTGAGCTGGTGCCGGATCGCGGTACGTGCCTTGCCTGTGACCACGAACTCGAGCCACTGCGGCTTCGGCGCGGCGGACTTCGCGCTGATCACCTCGACCTTCTGGCCGCTGGCGAGCTTGGTGCGCAGCGGCACCAGTTTCTTGTCCACGCGCGCGGCGACGGCGTGGTTGCCGACGTCGGTGTGGACCGCATAGGCGAAGTCGAGCGCGGTCGCGTTGCGCGGCAGCGAGAGAATGTCGCCCTTGGGTGTGAACAGGTAGACCTCGTCCGGAAACAGGTCGACCTTGACGTTTTCGAGGAATTCCAGCGATGAGCCCGTCGCGCGCTGGCTCTCCAGCAGGTCGGCGATCCAGGAGTGCGCCCGGGTCTGCGCACTGTTGCTCGCGCCGCCGTGCTTGTAGGTCCAGTGCGCGGCAATGCCACGCTCGGCGATCAGGTCCATTTCCTCGGTGCGGATCTGCACTTCGATCGGCGATCCATATGGTCCGAACAGCACGGTGTGCAGCGACTGGTAGCCATTGGCCTTCGGGATCGCGATGAAGTCGCGGAAGCGCCCGTCCAATGGTTTGAACACCGAGTGCGCCACGCCGAGCGCGTGGTAACACTCGGGCACCGAGCGCACCACGATGCGGAACCCGAAAACGTCCATCACCTGGTCGAAGGTCTTTCCTTCGGCACGCATCTTCGAATAGATGCTCCACGGCGACTTGATCCTGCTGATCAGCCGATACTGGAAGCCTTCCTTGGTCAGGCGCTGCGCCACCTGCGCCTCGATCCGCGACAACGCCTCGCGCCGCAGCAATGGCTGGGTGCGGATGCGCTTTTCGAGAACCGCGTGCCGCCATGGATGCAGCGCGCGGAAGCCGAGGTCCTGCAACTCGGCCTTGATCAGGTTCATTCCGAGCCGTTGGGCGATCGGCGCGTAGATCTCGAGTGTTTCGCGCGCGATCCGGACGCGGGCCTCGGGTGTCTGCGCGCCGAGCGTGCGCATGTTGTGCAGGCGGTCGGCGAGCTTGATCAGGATCACGCGCAGATCGCGCGCCATCGCCAGCATCATCTTGCGGAAGCTTTCGGCGGCGGCTTCCTGGCGATCCTGGAACTGCAGCTTGTCCAGCTTGGTGACGCCGTCGACCAGCTCGGCGACCGTCTCGCCGAATTCCCCGGCGATACTCGCGCGTTCGAGCGGCGTGTCCTCGAGCGTGTCGTGCAGGATCGCCGCGATCAGGGTTTCCACGTCGACCCGTTGCTCGGCGAGAACCTCGGCGACGGCGACCGGGTGAGTGATGTAGGGCTCGCCCGATCGTCGGGTCTGACCCACGTGCGCCGCGGCGCCGACCGACCACGCCCGGCGCAACAGGCGGTGCTGGTCCTCGGGCAGGTAATCGGCGGCGCGCTGCAGCGCGAGCACGTAATCCGGCAGCGTCTCGTCGGCGGGCGCGGGCAGCGTACGAACGGGCTCTGCGGGGCTCATGGAGCCAGCGTACGCTGGCGCACTGCGTCGCGGCAATTCGCCGCCCCAACGAAAACGGCCCCGCAGTGCGGGGCCGTCAGTACCTGATGGTGCGGACCTGGCTCAGTCGTCGCCCTTGGAGAGGTCGTCGTCGGCGACCACTTCGGCCGCGGCCCATTCCAGCGCCTCGCGTTCCTTGCGCTCGCGCTCGGACTTGTCGACGGCGTCGATGTACGGCTGGTCGATGCGGCGCGCGGCGATCTCGCGCAGCGCGAGCACCGTCGGCTTGTCGGCATTCTCGGTGTTGTCGAGCTGCGGCTCGACGCCGTTCGCGAGCTGGCGCGCGCGCTTGGCGGCCATCATCACGAGTTCGAAGCGGTTGTCGACCACTTCCAGGCAATCTTCAACGGTAATGCGGGCCATGGGGCTCCCGGCGGCCGGACGGCCGTCGATCTGGGTTCGAGGGGGCGTGGATTGTAGCGGCTGGCCGCCTGCCGAGGCAACTCCAGCCTTTATGAATCAGCGGGTTAGGCCCCCATCAAGCCAGCAGCGCGGCGATCAGCCCCTCGTGGCGCATCACCTGCCGGTCCCGGCGCAGCCGGCTGGCCATGAAGATGCTGCACATCTCGTCCACGGCCGTATCGAAGTCCTCGTTGACGATGACGTAGTCGAACTCGTCGAAATGCGACATCTCCTCGCGCGCGGCGGCGAGGCGCTGGCGCATGACGTGCTCGCTGTCCTGGCCGCGGGTTCGCATGCGTTGCTCCAATGCCGCGCGCGACGGCGGCAGGATGAACACGCTGACGGCATCGGGCACCCGCTCGCGCACCTGGCGCGCGCCCTGCCAGTCGATCTCAAGCAGCACGTCGTTGCCTGCGGCCAGTTGCGGCTCGACGGACTGTCGCGCGGTCCCCTTCCAGTCGTCATGGACGAGTGCGTGTTCGAAGAAATCGTCGGCCACGACCATGCGCTGGAACTCGTCGACGCTGACGAAGTGGTAATGCTCGGCATGCCGCTCGCCCGGGCGTGGTGCCCGCGAAGTGAACGAGATCGACAGCCGGATCGCCGGGTCGCGCGCCAGGCAGGCGTTGACCAGGCTGGATTTCCCGGCGCCCGACGGCGCGGCGACGATGTAGAGCGTGCCGCGCATCGGACCCTGACCCGCGATTGGTGATTCGTGATTGATCAAACCCAAGCCTCCGTGTGGCCACGCCATGCCGCTTTCATTCACCGATCGCGCACTACTCGATGTTCTGGATCTGCTCGCGAACCTGGTCGATCAGCACCTTGAGGTCGACCGCAGCCTGCGAGGTGCGTACGTCGACGGACTTGGAGCCGAGCGTGTTGGCTTCGCGATTGAACTCCTGCAGCAGGAAGTCCAGCCGGCGCCCCACCGGCTCGCGCTGTTCGAGCACGCGTCGGATTTCGATGACGTGGCTGTCGAGGCGGTCGAGTTCCTCGTCGACGTCAAGCTTCTGCAGCCACAGCACCAGTTCCTGTTCCAATCGGCCAGGCTCGAGCGACGCCGTGCCCGCGGGCTGGGCGAGGTCGGCCAGACGCGCCTGAAGCTTGGTGCGTTGGCCGGCGCGGATCACTGGCATGAGTCCGCGCACGTCGGCGGCGCGTCGGGCGATCGCATCGACGCGCTCCCGGATCACGGCGGCGAGGTTCGCACCCTCGCGTTCGCGCGCCGCCACGAACTCGGTCAAGACGTGATCCAGCAGCGCCAGCGCGTCCGCCTGCAGCGCTTCGGCGTCGCCGGCGGTGGACTGGAGGACGCCGGGGAACTGCAGCAATTCGGTCAACTCGACCCGCAGCGACGGGAACCGCGGCTGCAGGTCCAGTGCCAGCTCCGACAGCTGTGCGACCAAGCGTGAATCCACCCGCAGCACGTCGCCGCCTTCCGGCGCGCGAAGGCGGAAGGTGAGATCGATCTTGCCGCGTGCGATGCGGGCGCCGACGCGTTCGCGCAACGCGGGTTCCAGCGAGCGCAGTTCCTCGGGCATGCGCACGCCCAGTTCGAGGAAGCGATGGTTCACCGCACGCAGTTCGCAACCGAGCGTGCCCGAGGCGGTGGCGCGTTCGCCGGAAGCGAATGCCGTCATGCTGCGGATCATCTGTCCCCTGCCCGCGCGGTGTGCAACGAGGTTGCGAGACGGCGAATGGTAAACTCGCACGCCCAGTCGCGGTGAATTCCATGGCGTCCAGCCTTCCCGGTGATGCTCCCGCCGCCCTGCGACCCAGCGGCCGCCTGCCGGCCCAGTTGCGCCCGGTCACGATCACCCGCGGCTACACGCGCCACGCCGAAGGTTCGGTACTGGTGAGCTTCGGCGACACCCGCGTGCTGTGCACGGCCAGCGTGGAAAACCGGGTGCCGCCCTTCCTGCGTGGCAAGGGCGAAGGTTGGGTGACCGCCGAATACGGAATGCTCCCGCGCTCGACCAACACCCGCAACGATCGCGAGGCCGCGCGTGGCAAGCAGGGAGGGCGCACGCTGGAAATCCAGCGCCTGATCGGTCGTGCGCTACGCGCCTGTGTCGATCGCGGCGCGCTCGGCGAACGCACGATCACCCTGGATTGCGACGTTCTGCAGGCCGACGGCGGCACGCGCACCGCCGCGATCACCGGCGCCTACGTGGCTTTGGTCGATGCCGTGCGCTGGCTGCGTTCGCGCCGGGGGATCGCCAAGGACCCGATCTTCGGCGCCGTCGCGGCGGTGTCGGTGGGCGTCTATCGCGGCGTGCCGGTGCTGGACCTGGACTACGCCGAAGACAGCGCCTGCGATACGGACATGAACGTCGTCATGAACGACGGGGGTGGTTTCATCGAACTGCAGGGCACGGCCGAAGGCCATGCCTTCCGTCGCGACGAACTCGACGCGATGCTGGCGCTTGCCGAAACCGGCATCGGCGAACTCCTGCTTGCCCAGCGCGAGGCGCTGGCCCAACCCTAACGTCGCTGCATGGAACTCGTCCTCGCCAGCGGCAATGCCGGCAAACTGGTCGAATTACGCGACCTGCTCGGGGACAGCGGGCTCGCGCTGCGCGCACAGTCCGAGTTCGACGTCGTGGACGCCGCAGAAACCGGCGCGACGTTCGTCGAGAACGCGCTGCTCAAGGCCCGCCACGCTGCGCGGATGACCGGTCGCGCGGCGCTCGGCGACGACTCCGGGCTGTGCGTGGATGCGCTCGACGGTGCACCGGGCCTGTGTTCGGCGCGCTACGCCGGCGTGCACGGCGACGCGGATCGCAACATCGCGCGGTTGCTGCGCGAACTGCGCGACGTACCCGACCCCAGACGCACCGCCCGCTTCTACTGCGTGCTCGTCCTGCTGCGATTCGAGGACGATCCGCAACCGTTGATCGCCGAAGGCGAATGGCACGGCCGCATCCTCCGGTCGCCGCGTGGCGATCGCGGCTTCGGCTACGACCCGGTGTTCTTCGATCCGGAAAACGCCTGCAGCGCGGCCGAACTGGATCCCGTCGTGAAGAATGCGATCAGCCACCGTGGGCGCGCGCTCGCGGCGCTGAAACGGCGCCTGCCGACGTTGTCGTAGCGGCGATGCTCTCCACTCCGCCGCTGTCGCTGTACGTGCACCTGCCCTGGTGCGTGCGCAAATGCCCGTACTGCGATTTCAATTCGCACGAGGCGCGCGGCCCGCTGCCGTTCGCGGCCTATGTCGACGCGCTGGTCGCCGACCTCGAACACGACCTGCCGCTGGCCTGGGGCCGCAGCGTGCACAGCGTGTTCTTTGGCGGCGGCACGCCTTCGTTGTTCCCCGCGGACGCCGTCGACGCGTTCCTGCAGGCGGCGAGCGCTAGGCTGCGCTTCGCACCAGGCCTGGAAATCACGCTGGAAACGAATCCTGGCACGGCCGAACACGGCCGCTTCGAAGATTACCGCGCCGCCGGCGTGAACCGCCTCAGTTTCGGCGTGCAGACCTTCGACGACGCCTGCCTGCAGCGACTGGGCCGTATCCATGACAGCGCGCAGGCCGATGCCGCTGTGAAGCTTGCGCAGGACGCCGGCTTCGACAACTTCAACCTCGATCTGATGTACGCGCTGCCGGGACAGACGCTGGCGATGGCCGAGCGCGACATCGAACGCGCAATCGCGCTGCAACCGGCGCACATCTCCCATTACCAGCTCACGCTCGAGCCCAACACCGTTTTCGCGGCGCGGCCGCCCTCCGGCATCCCGGACGAAGACGACAGCTGGGACATGCAGGAGCACTGCCAAGCCATGCTCGCTGCCGCGGGTTTCGGGCAATACGAAGTCAGCGCCTACGCGCGGCGCGGACGCGAGTGCGCGCACAACCTCAACTACTGGCACTTCGGCGATTACCTCGGGATCGGCGCCGGTGCCCACGGCAAGCTCACGCTCGGCAGCGAGCAGCAGGTGCTGCGGCGCTGGAAGGTCAAGCATCCGGCAGCCTATCTTGCCAGTGCGGGCACGCCGGCCGCGATCGGCGGCGATGAATCCATCACCGCAGAGCGTCGCCCGTTCGACTACATGCTCAATGCGCTGCGGCTGGTGGATGGCTTCGCGCTGGCCGAATTCGAGTCGCGTACCGGACTGTCGCGCACGATGATCGCGGCGGAACTCGAATGCGCGTTGGATCGCGAGTGGATCACGCTGCAGGACGATCGGGTCGTGCCCACTGAACTTGGACGGCGCTTCACCAACGACGTCATCTCGCTGTTCCTGCCGGATTGATCAGGCGCGGCGCGCGACCCGCCCATCGGGATGCGCCGGTCAGCGCCGGAAAGCGGCGGCGCTGGCCGCCAGCGCGCCAGCGTGTTAATTATTCTGCTGGACCAGACACGAGCGTCCGCATGTCGGCACTGCCCCCGTCTTCCGATCCCTCACCACAGACGCTGGCCGCCGCCAATGTGCCGCGCCGGGTTCGCCGGGTGCTGGAGCACCTGCTGCACGCGGCGTCCGACGAGCTGGAGCGATACCTGACAGCGATGCTGTCGGATTTCGAACAGCAGTTGTTCCGCCAGTCCGAACACGCTCGCAACCCCGCCCTCGAGGCCGGTTATCTGCAGACGCTGCGCACGGTGCGGATGAACCGTTCAGACCTGGTACCCCATTTCATGGCGGGCCTGGAAGCCAGCCTTGCCGCGATGGGCCGTGCACCCGCGTCCACCGCCGCGGCCGACAAACCGTCCCCCTTCCGCCGCCTGAGCCTGGTCGAAGAAAGCGAGATGGACGAAGAGGCGGCGATGCGCGACATCGCGGTGCGCCAGGAATCGCGCGCCAGCCTCACTCTCCATTTGCTCGGCCAGCGCTTCGGCGTGATGGCGGGTGCGCCGGCCTTCGACGTCGAGCGTATTCCGCTCGGCCCGCGTTCGCTGTGCCGGATCATGCGCCAGGCCAGCCAATGCCTGCAGTTGTCGCTGGAGTCGCGACTGCTGCTGTATCGATTGTTCGATCGCCGGGTCATGTCGGCGTATCCGCAGTTGCTCGAGATGCTCAACGTCGCGGTCGCCGCCGACGGGATCCTCCCCAGCCTGACCTTTGTTCCGATCCGCGTGCGGCCCACTGCCGTCGGCGCAGCCGAGGCCGCTGCAGGCGCGGCGGCGAACAAGAGCCGACGCCGTCGCGGGGGACCGGAATCCTCCCAGCCCACCCACACCGCGTGGCTCGGCCAAGCCGACGCCGAGACTCCGCCCGCAGGGGCAGACGATTCGGCCGCATTCGACCTGCTCCAGCAACTGCTTTCGGGGCGGCGCGAGCTCATCGGAAAGCTTCGACCGGACCGCGGCCGGGCCGACCGACAGCAGCTGGAAACGGCGGACGTCGTCAGCGCGCTCGGCAGCATGCGACCGGCGGCCTCGGCCGGCACGGTTCGCAACCTGCTCGACATCAAGCAGGCGCTGCTCGCGCAGATGCGGCAGCAGCGCGGGCACGCGACGAGCCTGTCGCTGCAGGACAGCGACACCTTCGAGCTGCTGGACATGCTGTACAAGCAGATCGAGCGCGAAGTCCGATCCGATGCGCCGGCCGCCCCACTGCTGCGAAAGCTCCAACTTCCGCTGCTGCGGGTCGCGCTGCAAGATCGTGGCTTCTTCGTGCGCGCACAGCATCCGGCACGGCAACTGTTGAACGTGGTCGCCGAATCCGGCGCCCGCTGGCTCGACGACGACGATATCGATCCGCAACTGCTCGAGCCGCTGCAGCAGGCGGTCGACCAGGTCGTGCAGAACTACGACGGCGACAGCGCCGTGTTCGATGCGAGCAACCGCGACCTGCAGACGCAGCTGCAGTTCCTCGCGCGCAAAGCCGAGATGGCCGAACGCCGGCACGTGGAGGCGGCACGCGGCAAGGAGAAGCTTGAGATTGCCAAGCGTCACGCCGCCGAGACCATTGCAAGCCTCGTCGGAGACCAGCGCCTGCCGAAGTTCGTGCGTGCGCTGCTCAACCAGGCATGGGCGGACGTATTGACGCTGACGCTTCTGCGCCAAGGGCAGGAATCGTCCGAATGGCGGCAGCAACTCGAGTACACACGCCGCGTGGTCGCCTGCTGTGGTCCCGGAAGCACGCCCGACCCCCAGCTTGCCGAGCACGTCGAGGCGGCGCTCGCGCAGGTTGGCTATCACGTCGAGGAAGCCGCGGCCATTGCGCGACGCCTGACCAGTGCGGTCGAGGACGACGAGGACGACGCCGCTTCGCGCACCGAACTGACGATGCGGCTGAAGGCGCGCGTCCGGCTGGGCGAGGATGCGGAGGGACGCAGGAAGGAACTCCCGCCGCGTACGCCGGAGGAGCAGGCGCATTACGACCAGTTGCGGGTCATGCCCTACGGCACCTGGATCGAATTCGTCACCAACCAGCAGGGCGACGTCGTCCGCAGGCGTCTGTCCTGGTACAGCCCGGTCACCGACAATGCGTTGTTCGTCAACCAGCGGGGGCAACGCGTGGGCGAGCAGTCGCTGGATAGCGTCGGCCGCATGCTTGCGCGTGGCCAGGCGCGCATCGTGGTAGCCGACCGGGCGCGCCTGATCGATCGCGCCTGGCAGGCCACGCTGAACGCGTTGCGCAGCTTCGCCGGTCGTGGCAAGCGCGACGACGATGCCACCGACGAAGGCCGAGTCGCAGGCGAAGAAGGGGCCGCCCCGTGATCGAAGAATTTCGCCGCGCACGCCGGCGCAAGGTATCGGACACCGTTCTCGTCACGGATGCGATGACCGAGGGCGTGATCGGCCGCATCGGCAATGTCTCGGAAACCGGCATGCTGCTGATGGCCAGCGCGCCGCTGGTGGAGGATGCCCTCTACCAGTTCCGCTTCCGCCTGCGCGACGCGCGGGGTCGTGAGATTCCACTGGAGGTCGGCGCGCACCTGCTGTGGCTGGATCGCGCAAGCGCGCCCGGGCAGGCCTGGACCGGGTTTCGCTTCATCTCGATCCCCCGCGACCAGGCCGAGCAGTTGCGCCATTGGATCGACGCCCCCGGCGGACAGTACGAGTAACGCCACGTAGGCATCCGCACGGCGTGCCTTGCCGGGCCGCAACGCGTGATTCGCAAGACACCGCGCCGTTTCCGCGCACGAATTGCGCCGGAGCGCTCGCAGTGGCCTCAGCGCCAGCTTTGCGAATGCACGTCCGCGTCGCGCTGGTACAACACGCGCTCTGGCCGGTGCAGCGCGAAACCCTGTCCGTAGTCGACACCGAGTTCGCGCAACGCCTGCGCGCAGGCTTCGCTGGCGACCCATTCGGCCACGACGTCCAGGCCACGCTGGTGTCCGATCTCGGTGATTGCGTTGATGATCGAACGGCTCATCGGATCGGCATCCAGATCGCGAACGAAACTGCCGTCGATCTTGATCACGTCGACTGGGAGGTTCTTCAGGTAGCCGAACGACGACATGCCGGCGCCGAAGTCGTCCAGTGCAACCTGGCATCCCACCGCGCGCAGGCGCTCGATGAAGCGAACGGCGCGGGCCAGGTTGCGCACCGCCTCGGTTTCGGTGATCTCGAAACACAGGCGCGAAGGTTCGACGCCATGGTGTTCGATCAGGTCGAGCACGTAGTCCGCGAGCCCCTCGTCCTCCAGCGTCGACGCGGAGATGTTCAGCGAACATCGCCCGGGCACGCGCCGGCTGACGTGCAGTTGTCCGAAATTGGCGATCGCCTGACCGATGACCCAGCGATCGAGCTGCGGCATCATTCCGTAGCGCTCGGCCGCGGGCAGGAAGGCTCCGGGTAGCACGACGTGTCCGTCCTCGTCGCGCAGGCGGATCAGCAGTTCGATGTGCGGGCCGTCGGGGGCGCTCTGGGTGGCGTGCCCCTGCAGCAGTTGCACTTCCTGGTAATCCAGCAGCAGTCGCTTTTCCTCGATCACCCAGCGCAGGCGGTTCGCCCACTCCATCTCGCCGCGGCGGCGCAGGGTTTCATCGTCCTGCTCGGAATAGAAGTGGACACGGTTGCGGCCACGATCCTTGGCCATGTAACAGGCCGCGTCGGCGTGTGAAAGCACGTCGGTCAGCGTCAGTCCGGCACGATCGAGCAGCACCACGCCGATACTCGCGCTGATGGTGTACGAGCGTTGTTCCCAGACGTAGATATAGCCTTCGACGCGCGCACGCAGTCGCTCTGCCAGCGCCTGTGCGCCCTCCTGGGAGGCGTCGTGCGCCAGGATGCCGAATTCGTCGCCGCCCAGCCGCGCGAGGATGTCGCCCGCGCGCAACTGCTCGGCCATCACCAATGCAAGCTGGCTGAGCAACTGGTCGCCGGCCAGGTGACCGGACGTGTCGTTGATCAGCTTGAACTGGTCCAGGTCGATATAAATCAGGGCGCCTGCCGGGCCACCCTTGCCGATCCCAAAAAGCGCGCGCTGAACATGTCGCTCGAATTCACGTCGGTTGTAGAGTTCGGTGAGGGTGTCGTGCGTGGCCTGGTAGCTGAGCAGTTCGGTGAGTTGGCGCTGCTCCGAGATGTCGGTCGCCACCATCAGCAGCTTGTCGATGTCGAGCACCCTGACCTTGGCGATGGACGTCGACGCCCAGAACGTGTCGCCGTTGAACGTGCGCAGCACGGCATCCACGTTGCTCCATTGCGCCTCGCCGTCGTGGGCCGCCAGACGCTGCCGCAGCCCCTCATCCTCGAACAGCAGGTCGATCCCGCCGCCTTCGTTGACCCGCTCTCCCAGCCGTGCGGTCGCCGCCTGGTTGGCGTACATGATGGAGCCATCGCCGGCGCGCGCCATGAGCACCAGCGCAGGCAGCAGGTCGTTCAACGCGCGGAACCGCTCCTCGCTTTCGCGGAAACGCGCACTCATCTGCGTGCCCAGCACCACCGCGCGGCGACGCGTCGTCGCGATCGACCAGAACAGGCTTGCCAGCAACAGGCTGGCGAACAGCCCCCCGATCCCGACCATCCACAGGACGCCGGCGTCGTAGGCGGCCGTACGCGGAGACAGCAGCAATTGCCAACGCCGGCCACCGTAGTCGATGACCCCGACGAAATCGTGCGCGCCAGCAAGTTCGGGCGCGCGCGAGTCGTACAGCAGCGTGCGGCCGCCATCGGTGATGTCGCGGACGCGCACCCGGAACCGCTGCAGCGTTTCCGGCGGCAAGGCCGAAAGCAGCATCGGCCGTACGCGCATGCTCATCGCCAGCGCGCCGATCTCGCGGCTACGGCGCTCGGCCACGTTCGCGGGCACGGGTCCTGGGGAGTACACCGGCAGGCGGATCGTGACGCCAAGCGCGTCGCCCGGATTGGATGTCGGCTGCCGCAATGCGAACACGGCCGACATCACCGGCTGGTCGATATCGCGCGCCTGTTCCAGGGCGCGCACGTTCGCCGACTGGGCAGCTACATCGAAGCGCAGCAGGCTGGCATTGCCGGCGAGCGGTGCGACCCGTTCGTAGACGTAACGCGCGTGAGGGCCGTCGTGGCCCGGCAAGCGGCGCGCAAATGCCAGCGCGACCATGCTCGGCGCCATCTGCGGCGCCTGCAGGTTGCGCTGGATGGTCTCGAAGTGGGTCTGGTCGATGTCGCCAGAAACCGAATAGGTCGACTGCATGGCCCGGAGCAACAGGCCGCTGGTCTCGAACTGCCGCTCGAGCAGCGACACGCTGCTCTGCGCCAACTGCGCAAGATGCAGGCCGGCTTCGGCCTTCAGGTTGTGGCGTTCCAGCAGTTGTACGGCGACGGTCGCTGCAAGCCCGAGCAACAGACCGATCAGCGCCCACGCCCACGCCGGCATGTCGCGAAACACCGGGCGCGCGGGGGCATCGGCTTCCAGCGCACGGAGATCGCTTACGGCAGAATGCGGAATCCTTCCCACGTTGACCGTCCAGAATGAATACCGATCCCGGCATCCTATATGCCAGCCACGTGGACGTGTTGCAACGCCGCACCGACACCGCGCTGGAGCGCGGCGGTTTCGATCATCTCGTGGTGCCCAGTGGCACGCTGCACTACCAGGCATTCGACGATCGCGACTATCCGTACGCGGTCAATCCGCAGTTCAAGGCGTGGCTGCCGCTGACGCGCAATCCCGGCAGTTGGCTCGTTTACACGCCGGGCAAGCGGCCAAAGGTCATCTACCTGCAACCGTTCGACTACTGGCACGTCGTGCCGGACGCGCCGAGTGGCGCATGGGTCGAACATTTCGACGTGGTGGTCATCCGCAAACCGGAAGATGCCTTGTCGCACCTGCCACCGGACGCCAGTCGTTGCGCGATCCTCGGCGAACCGCAGAGTGCGCTCGGCGCGTACGCCCCGAACAACCCGCCCGAGGTATTGGCGTACCTGGAGTACGAGCGCGCCTTCAAGACGCCGTACGAGATCCAGATGATGCGCGAGGCCACCCGCGTGGGAACGCGCGCGCACCGTGCCGCCGAGGCCGCGTTCCGAGCCGGAGCCAGTGAGTTCGACATCCACATCGCGTACTGCTCGGCGGCACGCCAGGATGCCGCCGAGCTGCCTTACGGCAACATCATCGCGCTCAACCGGCATGGCGCGGTACTGCATTACATGGACTTCGATCGGACGCCGCCATCTCAGCTGCAAAGCTTCCTCATCGACGCCGGCGCCAGCCATGCCGGTTATGCCTGTGACATCACGCGCACGTACTCGGCCAATCGCGGCGACGAGTTCCAGGCGCTGGTGGATGCCGTGGACAGCGCGCAGCAGAAAATGTGCGGCCAGGTGCGCGCCGGTTTCGACTACAGGCAACTGCACCTCGACGCGCACGTCGCGCTCGCCTCGATCCTGCGCGATGCCGGCGTCATCACCGTGTCGCCGGAAGCGGCGGTCGCCACCGGCGTCTCCTCGGTGTTCTTCCCGCATGGCATCGGCCACGGCATCGGCCTGCAGGTGCACGAAGTGGCGGGATTCGCAGAATCCGACCGTGGGGGCGTGATCGCCAAGCCCGACGGGCATCCCTACCTGCGCCTGACGCGCGTACTGCAACCGGGCATGGTCGTTACGATCGAACCGGGCATCTACTTCATCGACATGCTGCTCGAGCGGCTGAAATCAGGGCCCCACGCTGGCAGCGTCGACTGGTCGCGCGTGGACGCGTTCCGTCCGTTCGGCGGGATCCGCATCGAGGACGACGTCGTCTGCACGGACACGGAGCCGATGAACCTGACCCGGGAAGGATTCGCGGAACTGGCCTAGGACGCGTGCGTCCTGCCCGCAGCGATGCGGCAAGGGCAACGGCAAACCTCGATCCGGTCTTCGCCGGGGCGATGAAACTCGATTTGACGGCAGGCACGCTTACCGCTGCGCCATCAATGCCTCGATCTCATCGGCGCTGCGCGCAAGCTCTCCGGTCAGCACGCGATGTCCATCGGCGGTGACCAGGATGTCGTCCTCGGTGCGGATGCCGATGCCGCGCCATCTGGAATGGACCGTCTTGTCGTCCGGCGGGACATAGAGGCCGGGCTCGATGGTGAACACCATTCCCGGCTCGAGCAGCCGTGACTCGCCGTCGATGCGGTACTCGCCGACGTCGTGGACGTCGAGGCCAAGCCAATGCCCGGTCTTGTGGCGGTAATAGCGCTTGTAATGACCGGCCTCGATGTTCTGCTCCAGCGTGCCCTTGAGCAAACCGAGCTTCAGCAGGCCTTCGGTCAGCGTCCGCACGGCAGCCAGATGGCCGGCTTCGTAGGGCACTCCGGGCCTGGCCTGCGCAAGCGCCGCAGCCTGCGCCGCACCGACGAGGTCATGCAGCGCGCGCTGTTCCTTCGAGAAGCGGCCGTTCACCGGAAAGGTGCGCGTGATGTCCGAGGCATAGCCGCGGTATTCGGCGCCGGCGTCGACCAGCACCAGGTCGCCGTCGCTGGCGACCGCGTTGTTGGCGACGTAATGCAGCACGCAGGCGTTGGCACCGGCGCCGACGATGCTCCCGTACGCGGGCACGGCATCGTGCTGGCGGAACACGCGTTCGATCTCGGCCTGCAACGCATATTCGCGCACGCCTGCGCGGCTGGCGCGCATGGCCGCCTGGTGTCCGAGAACGCTGATGTCGGCGGCACGCTGCATCAGCCGTACTTCGTCGCGGGATTTGAACAGTCGCAACTCGTCGAGCAGGTGTCCCAGTTCGAGGAATTCGTGTGGCGGCTGCGCCCCCATGCGCATCATCGCGCGCACGCGGTTGACCCAGCCGATCAGCTTGAGGTCGAACTCGGCATCGCGCCCGAAGTGGTAATAGACGCGGCTTCGACCCTCGAGCAGTCCCGGGAGAATCTCGTCCAGGTCGGCGATCGGATAGGCATCGTCCATGCCGTACTGGTCGACTGCGCCCTCGGGTCCGCATCGTGGACCGTCCCAGCCTTCGCGCTCGGGATCGCGTTCGCGACAGAACAGGATCGCTTCCCCGTGCCGGCGCCCGGGGACAAGCACAAGCACCGCGTCGGGTTCCGGAAAGTCGGCCAGGTAGAGCAGGTCGGAATCCTGCCGATACGGATAGTGCGTATCGCGGCTGCGGATCCGCTCGGGCGCCGCGGGCAGGACCAGGATCGCGTCGTCGCCGGCCATGCGCATCAGCTGCTTGCGCCGTTTCGCGCAGGAGGCCGGGGAGATCGAAAGCGGCTTGGTCATGCGCGCGATGCGGTTCCGTTGCGTTGGCTGCGCGACGATTGTCCATCGAAAGCGGCGACAACGCGACCTCGCACCAGCCGCGCGTCGCACTGCCGGGTGTGCGTCAGTTGAATTGCTGGCGGTGGCGGGCGGCGAGCACGCAGTCGCCATGCAGCAGCAGCACGGCGACGCGGACGAATTCCTCGATTTCGACCAGCGCTTCCTCGTCGTCCTCATCGCCGTCATCCTGGGGGATGGCGGCGGCGAGCCTGGCGAGGTCGGCGAGCGCTTCGTTGCCTTCTTCGGAGAGGGAGGGCGCGTTGCCCACGGCAAGCCCGAACCCGCCGAGGAATCCGCGACACCAGTCGAACAACGCCCCGCTGCGCTCACCCAGTGATGCGTCAGCTTCCGGCAGCAACAACTCGAAGCCGAAACTGCGGTCGTCCAGTTGCGTGGCCGTGGCCTGCCGCAGGCGTTCCAGCACGCTGTCGGTGGCCACCGCGGGCAGCGTCGGGTCCGCGGTCACGTTCGCCAGCCAGTCGCGCTCTTGTACCCCGCCGCCGGCCAGCCAGCCGGCCAGCGCGCCATGCAGTTCGGCTGCGTCCATCCCCAGTCCGAGCTCGCGTGCGGCGGCATCGACGTCGGCCGGCAGAGGCAGGTTTTCGGACACGCGCGACCCTCATGGCTGGGCGTCACAGTGTAGCGGTCGGCGCAGCCTTCCGACCGTTACGACGCACGGCATTGCCCTACACTGCAGGTCCACCGTCCCGGATCCGGCGCCTTGCGTTTTTCCGTGATTGTCGACCTTGTCGTCCGTGGGCGCCGCAGGGGAATGTGGGCGCCGCTGGCCACAGTGCTGTTGCTCCTGTCGTCCGTCGCCGCGCCGGCGGGCGCGGCGGTGCGCGACTACTATTTCGAGCGCGTCGGCGGTCCGCACGGCCTGGTGCAGAACACGGTCACGGCACTGGCGCAGGACGCCGATGGTTTCGCTTGGGTCGGCACGCAGGGCGGCCTGCATCGCTTCGACGGCCAGCAGTACACGGTGTACCGGCAGGATCCACGCGACTCCGGCAGCCTTCCCGACAGCTTCGTGACCGCGCTGGCGGCGACGCCCGACCGAGCGATATGGGTCGGCACGTATTCGCAGTACGTCGCACGCATGGACCTGGCGACCGGCCGCATCCGGCGTTACGCGCCGAATGCCGGCGATCGCGGTGCAGGCGCGCGCCAGGTATTCGCGATCCTCGCAGAAGCCGATGCCGTCTGGATTGCAACGGCGCATGGCCTGGACCATCTGGATCCGGGCAGTGGACACGTTCGTCGGGTATTGGCGCTCGACAATCGCCTGCTCGGCGGCCAACCGCAGGCGCTGCTGCGCGACCGGCTGGGCGCGCTCTGGTATGCAACCGCCGCTGGCCTGTACCGCTTGGATCGCACCGGTTCGCCGGTGCTGGTCGGTCCGGCCACGCCGCTGCACTCGTTGTTGCGCGATCGCTCGGGGCGGCTGTGGGCAGGCGGCAGCGCGGGGCTCTTCCTGGTATCCGACCGCCGCACGCTGGTATCGGCTTGGCCCCGCAAGGGAGAGCCCGGTGGCGACATCCGCGCGTTGGCTGAAGCGCCCGATGGGCGACTGTGGTTCTCGGTCGCCGCCGCCGGTTTGCGGCGGTTCGATCCCAGCAGCGGCGAGGTGCAATCCCAGCGCGCGGATCCCAACGTGCCCGCGACGTTGCCGGAAGACGGAATCAACGCACTGATGATCGACCGGGCCGGGCTGCTATGGGTCGGTGGGCAGCTGCTTGGTGCCGCTGTCGCCGACAGCGGCGGCGCGCGGTTCCGCTACCTGGTCGACATCGATCCGGTACTCGGGGCTGCACATCGCACCGGCAACAGTATTCGGGCGGTCACGCAGACGCGCGACCGGCGATTGTGGCTGGGCACCGATGACCGCCGCCTGCTGCGCTACGACGCCAGCCGCGGCTTCGAGGACTTCAGCGCGTTGCTGCAGGCGCAGCCGGGGGCCGATGGCGCCATGCGGGTGATGGCCTTCGCCGATGCCGGGGACGGCCGCGTCTGGGTAGCAACGACAATAGGCCTGTTCCGGCTCGACCCCGACATTCCGGCCCTGGAACCCGTCGCAGTCCCGGGTGTCGCCATGCCGTTCCTGCGCAGCATCGCGGTCGGCGAAGACGGCAGCGTGTGGCTGGGCACGAATCGCGCCGGCCTGATCCATTTCCATCCCGCACCGGCGAGCGCGGGCGCCGGCGGATCGCTCGGGACCGCCGAGCGGATCGGCTCCGACGACGACGGCCCGAACGGACTGTCGCACCCCACGGTACATGCGTTGCTGATCGATCGCCGCGATCGCATCTGGATTGGCACGGGGAACGGGCTGGATGTTCTGGAACCCCGCAGTGGTCGCCTGCTGCACTTTCGCCAGCGGAGCAGCTCCGATGGGCTGGCCGGCAATCTCGTGCGCGCGCTTTGGCAAGGACCCGATGGCGCGATCTGGGTCGGCAGCCACGGTGGCCTCAACCGGGTGGATCCGACGACGCTGCGCATGACCCAGCCGCTGCTCACGCCGCTGCAGGGCCAACCGTTGCCGGTGGTCTTCAGTCTGGCCGGCGACCATGCCGGTACGGTCTGGATGGGCACCGATCGCGGGCTGCTGCGCTACTTCCCGCAGAACGGCACGCTGCGTGCGTTCGGACTTGCCGACGGCGTCCAGAACCTGGAATTCAACGGTGGCGCGGTGGCGACGCTGGAGGACGGTCGCCTCGCGTTTGGCGGTGTGAGTGGCCTGAACGTGTTCGATGCGGGACGAATTGCCGATGGCCGCTGGCAGCCGACGCTGCGCCTGCTGTCGGCCGATGTCGGCCACGGCTTTGTTACTACCGCGATCGACACGCTCGAACTCCCACAGTCGACCGGGCTGCTGCGCCTGCGCATCGGCGCGTTGGACTATCTCGGCAACGACCGCATCCGCTACCGCTATCGCGTCGACGGCCTCGACCACGGCTGGATCGACAACGGCAACCGCAGCGAAATCACCTACACGCTGCTGCCATCGGGCCATTACCTGTTCCGCGCGCAGAACACGAATCGCGACGGCCTCTGGAATCCGGAGGAGTTGCGCGTGCCGATCGTGGTGACGCCCCCTGCATGGCGTCATCCGCTGGCGCTCGGCGGCTATAGCCTGCTCGCAGCCCTGCTCGGCCTCCTGGTGTTCCTGCGCTGGCGCGAGCGCAGGCGGCGGGAGCTGAGCTTTTTCGAACGGATCCGGGACCGGGAAGAACGCCTGAAGCTCGCACTGTGGGCATCGGGCGACCAGTTCTGGGACTACGACCTGGTTCGCGACGAACTGCAGCGCATGCGCGTCAACGACGATGCGCGTAACGCCGCCGACATCAAGGTCGAGACCGAAGTCGAGACCGAACACCACATCCATCGGGACGACCTGCCCAAGGTCCGCGACCAGATACGCCGGCACCTGCGCGGCGACAGCCCACTATTCCTGTCCGAGCACCGCATCCAGGACGACTCGGGCCAGTGGATCTGGGTGCGGGCGCGCGGTCGCGTGGTCGAACGCGACGTGGACGGGCGCGCGCTGCGGATGGCGGGCACCGCGCGCAACATCACCCACAGCCGCCATGCCGAACGCGAGCGTCGCATCGCCGCCGAAGTCCTGCGCAGCATGAACGAGGCGGTCTCCGTCCTCGACAGCAACTTCGATTTCGTGTCGGTCAATCCTGCCTTTTCGCGCATGACCGGGTACGGCGACGTCGAAGTCATCGGCCGCAACGGCAGCCTGCTCGACAGCGCACAGCACGATCCGGCGTTCTATCGCGACATTCGCGAGCAGCTGCGCCGCCACGGCCGCTGGTCGGGTGAAATGTGGCAGCAGCGCAAGGACGGCGAAGAGTTCCTGTGCGCGTACGAATGCAGCGCCGTGCTGGATGCCAGCGGACAGCACGCGCTGTACGTGGTGGTGCTGAGCGACATCACCGACCAGAAGCGCGCCGAACAGGAATTGCGCTACCTGGCCAACTTCGACACGTTGACCAACCTGCCCAACCGCACGCTGCTGTCCGAACGTCTGTCCCGGGCCATCGTGCGTGCACGGCGGCAGGGCGCGCGCGTCGCGGTTCTGTTCCTGGATCTTGACCGGTTCAAGGACATCAACGATTCGCTCGGCCATGCCGCCGGTGATCGCATCCTGCGCGCCGCGGCAGTGCGCCTGCAGGATGCCGTCGGCCCGCAACATACGGTCGCGCGGCTGGGCGGGGACGAGTTCACCGTGGTGCTGGAAAATCTCGAAGCGCCCGAGCAGGCCGACAAGATCGCGCGCGAGATCATCACCGCGTTCGAGGCGCCGCTGCAGCTGGACGACCGCCAGGAGGTCTCGGTGTCCACCTCCATCGGCATCAGCCTGTATCCGGAACACGCACAGGTGCCGACCGAACTGCTGAAGCAGGCCGACACCGCGATGTACCAGGCCAAGGCGGCGGGCCGGCGGACCTACCTGCGCTATGACGAATCGATGGACGTCACGATCCGTCGGCGGGCCACGTTGTCCAACGCATTGCGCAAGGTGCTCGACCGTGGCGAACTGCACCTGGTGTACCAGCCGCGCCTCGGCCTGGCCGAGCAACGCATCGTCGGTGTCGAGGCCCTGTTGCGGTGGCACAGCCAGGAACACGGGGACGTCCTGCCGATCCAGTTCATTCCGCTGGCCGAGGAAAGCGGGCTGATCCTGGAGATCGGCGAGTGGGTGCTGCGCGAAGCGTGCCTGACGCTGCGCCGCTGGCACGACCACGGGCTCGACCAACTGGGGATGTCGGTGAACGTGTCGGTGCTGCAGCTGCTGCGGGGCGACTTCCCCGGCGTGGTTGAACGCGTGCTCGCCGACACCGGCCTGCCGCCGCGCTTGCTCGAACTGGAATTGACGGAAAGCGTCGTCATGGCCAATGCCGAGCAGACCGCGGACAAGCTGCAGGCGCTGCGCCGCACCGGCGTGTCGCTGGCCATCGACGACTTCGGCACTGGATATTCGTCGCTGTCCTATCTCAAGCGCCTGCCGATCAACACGCTGAAGATCGACAAGGAGTTCGTCAACGATCTTGCCCAGCGATCCGACGACGCCGCC
>Ga0207691_10001309_pt1 | contig 24825 bp, 25 predicted proteins | sample KBSM13metaG_FD_184327 | JGI IMG/M metagenome (GOLD analysis project Ga0207691, IMG submission 184327) | Miscanthus rhizosphere microbial communities from Kellogg Biological Station, Michigan, USA - KBS M1-3 metaG (SPAdes) (version 2) | ecosystem: Host-associated > Plants > Roots > Rhizosphere >...
TCCGCCGCCGGAGCCGGCCGGGACGCGGCTGCCGTAGTAGTACGGCGCGGGGTTGGACTCACAGGCGATGCCATCGCCCTCGGCGTCGAGGCGGTGCGGGTCGATCCGGGGGCCACCCGCATTGAGGTAGAAGATCTGGGCGGCCCTCTGCGAGGCGAAGTCGCCGCAGTCGCGGTCGGCCACCGCGCTGGCGGGGAGGGCGGCCACACCAACCGCCACGCTGGCAGTCGCGAGCAGGACGGCGGTGCGGGTGATGATGTTTCTCAAGGTGGTTTCCTAGATCTTCCAGTTGTGTGTAGCCCAGGTGGCTGCCAGCGAACGAGGGAACGGGCGGCGGCATTGCCGCTCCCCTCCGCTGGGTCAGGAGGTCACCGATCAGAGTCCGAGCTGTAACGGGCCACGGGTCAGACCGGTACTTGGCGCGGACTCGCCTCGGAGAGTCGAACGTGTGGTCGAAGACGACCGTGCGCGGTTGCGTCGAGGCGGTACGGGTCGTACCGGCGACCTCCGGCGTTCAGGTAACGCCGCTGGGCGCTCGTGGCTGTTGACGTCGGCGCTGGCGTAATCGGCTTTGGCATGAGCCGGTGTGGCGCACCCGCGACGGGTGCAGTGCTCAGGCCTCGCAGGCGGTGCCGTCCTTGTCGCGGTCGCTCTTGAGATTGGCCCGGTAGACCCGCGGCTTGACGGCGGGTCTGCCGTAGCCCGCGCGGACCTGCCTTGCGGCTGCCGTCGACGACTTGGCCACGCCATGCTTGTACACCTTGTGCATCGCGGTGCAGTTCGCGAACGACCTGGCCGCGGCGTCGGCCGGTGCGGCGGTTACGGCGATCGGCGCGACCACAGCGGTGGCGGCGACGAGTCCGATGAGCATCTTCTTCATGGTGTTCTTCCTGGTGGCATTTTGGGCCAGTTGTTGTTGCGCGCTGCTATCGGGGTAACCCGGGGCCTGCGCGGAGCTTGGCGGTCTCGCCGAACTCAATGTCTAGGGTCGTCGAATGACGGCTGCGGGACATCCGCCGACTTACGGGTTCGGTTACCTATCTAGGCGCTCTCCGGACCGCTGCGACCGGGCAGGACGAGGGCTGGCTAGCAGCCGACCATGCTAGAAATCCGGGTCATCGATCGCGTACCCGCCTTGTAGTGCAACTCCTCGCCCGTCCGCCCGAAGTAGAACCCGTCAGCGCCGGAGAAGGAGATCCCGGGTGTCTTCTTGTCGTGCTTCCCGCCGGGGTAGCACCCCGCGGACTGCGATGCCGCAGGCACCTTGCTGGTGCCCGCGTCGATGCAGATGATCTCTTGCGCCGGTGGCTCCACGCCTACGGTCACTCTGTGGCGGCGCGATTCGCTGCATGGCACCGTTTCCGGAAGCTTGGACGGCCTGACCTTCCACGCCCAGGACCTCGATCCACCTGCGATGCTCGGCGACGAGTACGTAGGCCAGTGGCACATCGACGCACAGTCTGCGGCGGAGCTTGCTGCTGTCACCGGTGGCGCTGGCCGGGCTTGCGGAGCTGGCGTACGGTGCAGTCCGCTGAGCATCTGTGGGCCGCACCGCCTGGCACCGCAGCGACTACGTGCTCACCACCGATTCCGGTCGCCTGCTCGACCACCGGTTGAACCGCCGTCCAAGACTGCCGTCCGACAACAGCGGCGGCTGGTCCCGATCATGGAACTGGACCTCTAACGGCTCTTACAGCTCCCCCGGTTGGACTCGAACCAACAACCGTCCGGCCCCTGCCCGGCCCTGCGGCGGTGTGTCTCTCACCATGCTCCCGTTGGCCCGAGCGTGTCCGGCGAACCGCACAAGTTTCCACCGCGGGCGAGGCGACACGAGGTCGATGGCGCGCCGGATGCCTTGATTACGTCTCCCCACGCATCCAGTGGGATACGTGCTCGCCGATCATGATGCAGGTCAGGTTGGTGTTCGCGCGTGGGATGGTCGGCATGACCGACGCATCGACCACGCGCAGGTTGGGGATGGCGCGGAGCCGGCAGTGCTGGTCGACCACTGCCATCGGATCGCCGGCCGGGCCCATCGCGGCCGTGCCGCAGGGATGGAACTGGGTCGAGACCGTGGCCCGGACGTAGGCCGCCAGCGCGTCGTCCGAGCCCATCGCTTGCTCCGACAGCAGGGCGACCTGGCGCGCGTGGCCGGCGATCTCCGGCTGGTGGGCGATCTGCCAGGCGAGTCGGACACCCTCAACGAGCCGCCGCAGATCCTCCGGGTCGCTGGCGAAGTCGAGATGGATCCGTGGTGGGACCCGAGGGTCGGTGCTCGTAAACTCCAGGCGGCCGCGGCTGTTCGGGAGTTCGAGCGCCACAGGCAGCCCAATCGCCACCGGTGTGCCCACCGCCGCCACCGCCTGCTGGCCGCCGATGCCGGCCACGTCGACGTGGCTGAAGATGAGCTGCTGCATGTCGTTGACCTCGGCGGAGCCGGGTGCGGTGTAGCGGAGCACCACCTGCGCCAGCGGGGTCCGTGGATCGCAGCTGCCAGGCCTGGGGACCAGCAACAGCCGGGTGACCGGGTGATCGGCCAGCCCCGCGCCAACGCCGGGGAGGTCCACCACGGGCTCGATGCCCAACCGGGCGAGCTCGGCCCGGGGACCAATGCCCGAGCGCAGAAGGATCGCCGGCGACCCGATCGCACCGGCCGCCAAGGTGACGCGCCGCCCCCGGACCTGCTCCGTGTCGCCTTCGCCTGCGATCTCCACCCCAACCGCTCGGTCGCCGTCGACCAGCACCCGGTTCACCAGGCTGTGCGGGCGGATGGTGAGGTTCCGTCGCTGCCGGGCTGTCAGCAGGTAGGCGAGCGCTGTCGATACACGCAGGCGGTCCTGCCGGTTCTGGGGGAACGGGCCCACGCCCGTCGACCGTGGGTGGTTGTGGTCGGTGACCTCGGGGAAGCCGAGACGGCGACACACCTCAGAGAACGCACGCTGGATCGGGATCAGCTCATCGAGCCGCCACCGGCTGATCGCGACCGGGCCGCCGCGCCCATGCAGCTCGCTGGCCCCCTCTGGGTCATCCTCCAGCCGGCGAAAGGACGGCAGCACCTTCGCCCAGCTCCACTCATCGTTGCCCCGTGCCGCCCACTGGTCGTAGTCGGCCGGCATGCCGCGCAGCGCGATCGTGGCATTGACAGCAGAGGACCCGCCGACCACCCGGCCGCGCGGATAGGGGATGACCCGGCCGGGCACAGCCTCGGCGGTCAGCCCCCAGTCATGGGTCCGCAACGACATGCGCCAGCCGTCTTGCAGGTCCTCGGGGGTTGACTCCAGCGTCGCGTAGTCCGGGCCCGCCTCCAGCAGCAGCACACGGCGGGCGGGCTCCTCCGACAGCCGCGCCGCCAGCACCGCACCCGCGGAACCACCACCCACAACGATGTCGTCGTACTCCATGGGCTGTACCTCCTGCGCGTCGCGGCGCGAGAGAGGGGGTCAAGAAATTCCGATCGTCTCACCCGCAGCGCTGCCGTAGCAGACCACCTCGTCGCTGGCCGGGGCTCGGGGCCGGAATCGAACACCCCCCGGCTGAACTGTCTGCGCAGGTCAGGCGGGTTGTCGGGGCTCCCCCGGTTGGACTCGAACCAACAACCCTCCGGTTAACAGCCGAATGCTCTGCCAATTGAGCTACAGGGGATCGCTTCTCAGCGACCGACACCATAGCAACCGGGAGCGGTGGTCACTAAATCAGTTCGGACCGCGCCTGCTCCAGAGCCTGGCCGGCGAGCGCGCGCACGCTGGGGTCGTCGGGGTCGAGGCCCTCGTCGTACTCCACGAACCAGCCGACCTCGCCTCCGGTGGGCGCCCGGCGGGCGATCACGTTGAGCCCCTTCCGACCGCGTACGACGGCGCGTCGCTGGAGGACCACCGACGCGGTCACGCGCTCGCGCATCAGCTCCAGCAGCCGACCGGGCTCGTCGAGCACGAACCGGTGGACCGGCCGGGACAGACCCCACTCCCCCACCTCGGAGACCTCCAGGAGCGAGGCGTCCCGGTCCCAGGTCGCGCGCTCGACCTGCTCCCACGGGATCCGGCTGTGCTGGGTCTCGGCGACCACGAGGAGGGCCGCCCGGGTGCCCAGGAGCCACACACCTGCGCTCTCCGCCGAGGCCAGCACCTTCTCACCGCGCGGGAGGTCGGCGCGTGCCACCACCTCGGCGGGAACCGGCTCCGGCCGCTCCCGCGAGCCGAACCGCATCAGCTGCCGCCGACGGCGAGCTCACGGAGGTTGCGGCGGTGCTGCTCGAGCGCGACCAGCTCACCGAACATGCGGTTGTACTCCGTGGCGTGCTCCACGGGGTTGGTGCGCTGGAGCCGGGACTTGAGGTCGGCGATGCGGCGGAGCGCGGTGAGCTCCTGCAACCGGAAGACATGGGTGGCGGCGTAGGTCTCGTCGGGCTCCTTGCCGGTGAGCAGTGGCTCGACCGCCACTGCGCTCAGCAGCGCCTGCACGGTCGGGTCGTCCGCCGCCGCGCGGAGGTCGGAGGCCCACTGGGCGCCGGCGGCGCTCGGCCCGCCGGAGCGCGCGACGGTCTCCCAGACCGCTTGGTAGGCGGGGTGGGTGAAGTCCTCCGGGCCAACGTCCTTGGTGGCCAGCCCGGTCAACCGAGGGTGCTGGACGACGAGCTTGAGCGTCTCTCGCTCGATCGTGAGCCGAGGGTCGCGCGGGTCGGGCATCGGGATGCCCTCCCGCGGCGGAGACACGGCCTGCGCACGTGCTCCGGCGGGCGACGACTTCGACGCGGCCCGTCGTACCTCGCGGCGCGCGTCGTCCACCTCGATCCCGAGCATGCCCGCGAGCTCGCGGGCGAACGCGTCGACCTTGGACCGGTCGCGGATTGAGGACACCAGCTTCGCCGCCTCGCGGAGGGCGTCGATCCGGCCGTCGGCGCGGTCGAGGTCGTAGCGGTGCACGACGTTGCCGAGCACGAAGCGGTACAGCGGCACCCGTCGCGCGACGAGCTCGCGCACGGCGGCGTCACCCTTCTCCAGCCGCAGGTCGCACGGGTCGAGGCCGGCGGGCTCGATCGCGACATAGGTCTGGGAGACGAACTGCTGGTCGCCGGCGAACGCGCGCAGCGCCGCCTTCTGACCGGCCTCGTCGCCGTCGAAGGTGAAGATCACCTCGCCCCGGAACTCCTCGTGGTCGTGCAGCAGCCGGCGTACGACGCGGGCGTGGTCGTCGCCGAAGGCCGTGCCGCAGGTCGCGACCGCGGTCATCACGCCCGACAGGTGGCACGCCATCACGTCGGTGTAGCCCTCGACCACCACGGCCTGCGAGGAGCGCGCGATGTCGCGGCGGGCGAGGTCGATGCCGTAGAGCACCTGGCTCTTCTTGTAGATGGGCGTCTCGGGGGTGTTGAGGTACTTCGCCTCGATCCGGTCGTCGTCGAAGATCCGCCGGGCGCCGAAGCCGATCGTGTCGCCACTGGTGTCGCGGATCGGCCACATCAGGCGGCCGCGGAACCGGTCGTAGTGCCCGCGCCCCAGCCCGATCAGGCCGGACGCGACCAGCTCCTCGTCACCGAACGAGCGCGCCTTGAGATGCTGGTAGAGGTCCTCGCCGCCGCGCGGGGAGAACCCCACGCCGAACGTGGCCGCCGCCTCCTGGTCGAACCCGCGCTGGTCGAGGAACTGCCGTGCAGCGAGCGCGTCGGGCGTCGCCAGCTGGTCGACGTAGTACGCCGCCGCGACCTTGTGCGCCTCGATCATGCGCGGCCGCTGGGGACCCCCGGTGGGGCGCGCCGGGCCACCTTCCTCATAGCGAAGCTGGACGCCGTACTTCTCCGCGAGCCGCTCGACGGTGTCGGTGAAGGACAGGCCGTCGATCTTCATCACGAACGTGATGACGTCGCCGCCTTCCTGGCAACCGAAGCAGTGGAAAAATTGTCTGGACGGGTTCACGTTGAACGAGGGCGACTTCTCGTCGTGGAACGGGCACAGACCCTTGAACGAGCCGCCGCCCGCGCTCCGGAGGGTGACGTACTGCGAGACCACCTCGTCGATGCGCGCCTTGTCTCGCACCTCGGCGATGTCCTCCTCGCGGATCCGGCCTGCCACGTCGCGGAGTCTACGTGGGGCCACGGACCTGTCGGCGGGCGCGCGTAGCGTCGCGCCATGAGCAAGGTGACCTACTACACCGCGACGACCGTCGACGGGTTCATCGCCGACGTCGACAACTCCCTGCAGTGGCTCTTCGACGTGGGAGACCCTGACGACGACGGGGGCGAGTGGGACGACTTCATCGCCCGGATCGGCGCCCTCGTGCTGGGACGCACGACCTACGAGTGGGTGCTCGACCACGAGGACCTGCTGGCCCACCCGGAGCGCTGGCGCGGCTTCTACGGCGACCGGCCGAGCTGGGTGTTCAGCCACCACGACCTGCCGCCGCTGCCGGGGTGCGACCTGCGCTTCGTGCAGGGGGGCGTCACGGAGCACGCCGGGGAGATCCTGGCGGCGGCCGGCGACCGAGACGTGTGGGTGGTCGGCGGCGGCGACCTGGTCGGCCAGTTCGACGACGCCGGCCTGCTCGACGAGATCGTGGTCTCCGTGATGCCGGTCTTCCTCGGAGCCGGCGCACCCCTGCTTCCCCGCCGGCTCACGTCCGAGCGCGTCTCGCTGCGCGAGGTCAGCCGCCGTGGGCAGCACGCACAGCTGTCCTTCGACGTGCGCCGAAGGGCCGAGTCGGCAGGCTGACCCGTTGGGAGGTGTCGGGCTCAGGGCCCGGATGGTTGGGTGGAGGCATGAAGAAGCTTCCGCTGTTGATCGCCGCCGGGGTTGGCTACGTGCTGGGCACGAAGGCCGGGCGCGAGCGCTACGACCAGATGCGCAACGCCGTCCTGAAGGTCAAGGACGACCCTCGCGTGCAGGAGAAGGCCAAGCAGGCCGCCGACGTGGCCCGTGAGCAGGCACCCGTGATCAAGGACAAGGTGACCGAGGGTGCCCATGCCGCAGCCGACAAGGTGAAGAGCACGACGGGCTCGAGCGAGCCCAAGCCACCTGTGGCAGACGCCACCGGCCTTCAGTAGTCACCGGTCATCTGGTTCACCAGCGGCTCGCCCGCGGCGAACCGGGACACCTGCTCGCGCACGAGCCGGTAGGCCCGCGGCCACATCGCGCTGCTGTCGCCGCCGACGTGCGGCGAGACCAGTAGGCGCGGCGCCTTCCACAGCGGGTGGCCGGCCGGCAGCGGCTCGGGGTCGACCACGTCGATCGCGGCCGCGATCCGGCGCGAGGTCAGCTCGGCAAGCAGCGCGTCGGTGTCGACAACCGCACCACGTGCCACGTTGACCAGAAGCGCATCGTCCTTCATCCGGGCCAGGAACCCCGCGTCGACGAGCCGCCGGGTCTGGTCGGTGAGGGGGACCACGAGCACCACCACATCCGCGCCGGGCACCAGGTCGGGAAGCTCGTCGAAGCCGTGCACGTCCTCGCGCGCCCGCCGGGCCACCTTGACCACCTCGACCTCGAACGGCAGCAGCCGGCGCTCGATCGCCTCCCCGATGGCGCCGTAGCCGACGATCAGCACCCGCTTGTCGGCAAGGGCGGGCAGCGGCCGCTGGTGCCACTCCTCGCGGTCCTGCTCGCGCACGAACTCCGGGATGCCGCGTAGCGACGCCAGAGTGAGCGCCAGCGCCAGCTCAGCGGTGGAGGTGTCGTGGATACCGCGCCCGTTGCAAAGCAGGACACCTTCGGGCACGTGCGGAGCGATGTGCTCGACGCCGGCGGTCAGGGTCTGCACCACGCGCAGCCGCGGCATCGCGGCGATCAGCTCCGCGGCGCCGCGCGCGAAGTTGTACGGCGGCACGTAGAGCTCCACCTCGTCGATCGACGCCGGTCGCTGCCAGTCGTCACGGGTCGGGTCGGCCTTCTCGTAGCGCAGTCCGGCCGGCGCCGGGTCGAGGTGTGAGGCGTCGAAGGGCAGCCAGACCAGGGGTTCCGAGGTGCTCATCGGCACAGCCTAGGAGTTGAGCCCGGTCAGCTCCACGAGCCGGTCGAGGTGGTGGTCGAAGAGCTGGCGCGGCTCCGTGAGCGTGTCCGCTCCGTACTGCCCGAACACCTCGAAGCTCACCGAGCCGAAGAGCGCCGTCCACGCCAGCATCGCCCGGGCCAGCACCCCGTCGGGCAGGTCGACGCCGATCTCGTCCCGGATCCGTGTGAAGTCGGCGGACAGCTTGCGCGGCACCTTGGTCGCCTGTCCCCCGTCGGCCACGGTGCCGTCGACCCAGGCGGCGGCGACCAGGCGGGCCAGGGCGACCACGACCCGGGTGCCCGGTTCGGTGGTGCGGTCGGCCGGGGCGCGGTAGTCGGGCACCGGGCTACCGAAGATCAGTGCGTACCTGGCCGGCTCCGCCAGCGCCCAGTCCCGTACGGCGTGTCCGGCGGCGCGCAGCCTTCCGGCGTGGTCACCGGCCCGACGACGGACGATCGCCGCGTCGACCCGGTCGCCGATCTCGTCGTAGGCGTCGACGACGAGCAGGGTGAGCAGGTCGTCGCGGCTCCTGACGTAGCGGTAGACCGCCGACGACACGACGCCGAGGTCGCGCGCCACCGAGCGCAGGGACAGCGACGCCGCGCCGACGCTGGCGAGCTGCTCGCGGCCGAGCCGGAGGATGTCGTCGAGGGTCTGCTCATGGGCGCGCTGCCGGGGCGTGGGCATGGGCCCATCGTCGACACCAGCGAGATCTCTGTCAACTTTTGCGTGCGTTGCTCATTTTAGAGAGCACTGCTCTTGCATTTCTGCAGAAATGAATGCATGGTGGAGACAGCCCGACACGCGGGCCAGCAGCACTTCCAGGAGGACCCCATGTCAGATCTCCACGTCGTCACCGGAGCCGGCCCGGTCGGTTGGACCGTCGCCGAGCAGCTCGCGAGGGCCGGCCAGGAGGTGCGCGTGCTGACCCGGTCCGGGTCCGGCCCGGAACACCCCCTGGTCGAGCGGCGTGCCGTCGACGTCTCCGATGCCGTTGCCTTCGCGACTGCCGCACGCGGCGCCGGGGCGGTCTTCCACTGCGTGCACGGCACGTCGTACTCGGAGAAGACCTGGCGTCGGGAGCTGCCCGGCACCGAGCAGACCGTGCTGCGTGGTGCCCGCGACAACGGCGCCGTCGTGGTGTTCCCGGAGAGCCTGTACTCCTACACCCGGCCGACGGAGCCGATGACCGAGGACAACCCCCGTGACTGGGACCACGGCAAGGGCGCGGTGCGACGTGACCTGCTGCGGGCTCGCGCCGACTCCCCTACCGACACGGTCAGCGTGGTGGCCTCCGACTTCGTGGGCCCGCGGCTGCTGGCCAACGGCTACATGGGCGAGCGCGTAGTGAGCAAGGTCCTCGACGGCGGCACGATCCGGGTGCTCGGTTCGCTGGACCAGCCGCACTCGTGGACCTACGTGCCCGACCTCGCCGCCGCCATGGTCCGCGCCTCGCAGCGGCCGGACCTCTGGAACACGGTGCTCCATGCGCCGACCAACGCGCCGCTCACCCAGCGACAGATGATCGCCGCCTTCGTGCGTGCGGCGGGCACCCCGACACCCCGGCTCGCAACGGTCCCGGGCTGGCTGCTGCGCGCGGCAGGAGTGGTGCACCCGCCGACCCGCGAGCTGGCCGTGATGCAGTACCAGCTCGAGCAGCCCTTCGTCATGGAGTCGGGGAAGAGCCAGGCACTGCTCGACCTGGCCCCGACCCCGGTCGAGGAGATGGCGACGCAGACCATCGCGTGGTGGCGGGCGCGGGTCTCGTAGCCGTCATGCGCCCGCAGCTCGCGAGGGCCGGACGAGCCGGCGGTGCCAGGCGACGGCCGAGCCGTCGGTGAGCGAGGCGATCTGGTCGAGCAGGACCCGGATCCGCGCGCCTTCGTCGACGGCGACCTCATGGTCGAGCCGGAACTGCGGGTCGAGCAGATCCGGTCCCCCCTTCTCCAGGGCCGCGAACAGCTCGTGCAGGAGCACCCGTTGCCGGTCCATCACCTCGACCCGGCCGGGCGCCTCCATCACGAACCGGGCCGCGATCCCCTTGAGAACGCCGATCTCGGCGGCCGTCTCGCGAGGCACCACGAGGTCGGCCGCGTGACGCACGAGCGGCTCCGTGCCGTGCACGTCACGGGTGGCGTGCTGCACGCTGCCGCAGAAGACCCCGATCACGTCGGACGTGAGGTTCTTCAGCGCGGCCAGAGCCCGGCGGCTTCCGTCGTACGACGCGGTCGGCCAGGCATCGATCGCGCGCAGCCGCTGGTACGCCGCGTCGAGCTCGGCGTCGTCGCTGTCGGGGAGGTACCACCCCCGCACCGTCGTCCACACGTCGTGGCGCAGCCCGTCGTCGGCCAGCGCGGGCAGGTCGATCAGCCCGGCCACGACGCCGTCCTCGAGGTCGTGCACGGAGTAGGCGACGTCGTCGGCGAGGTCCATCACCTGTGCCTCGACGCAGAGTCGGTCACCCGGGACCCCGACGCGGAGCCACCCGAAGACCGGGCGCTCGTCGTCGTAGACACCGAACTTCACGGCGCGGTCGCCCTCGCCCCGCGGCCACGGGTACTTGGTGCAGGCGTCCAGGGTGGCCCGGGTCAGGTTGAGCCCGACCGAGCGTCCGTCGGCGTCGGTCGACTTCGCCTCGAGGTGGGTGAGGATGCGCAGGGTCTGGGCGTTGCCCTCGAAACCGCCGTCGAGACGCGCGATCTCGTCGAGCACCCGCTCGCCGTTGTGGCCGAACGGCGGGTGCCCGAGATCGTGGGCGAGCGCGGCCGTCTCCGCGAGGTCGGGGTGGCAGCCCAGGACGTGGGCCACGTCGCGGGCGACCTGGGCGACCTCGAGGCTGTGGGTGAGCCGGTTGCGGACGAAGTCGTCGGTGGCCGGACCGACCACCTGCGTCTTCGCGGCGAGCCGGCGCAGGGCGGCGGAGTGGACGACGCGCGCCCGGTCGCGCTCGAAGGGCGTGCGCTCCGGAGCGGGCACGCGCTTGGCCGGTTCGTCGACCCAGCGGGCCCGGTCGCTGTCGTCGTACAGGTCGTCCCAGGTCATCTCCGCCCGAGACTAGTGGCCGCCGGCTACAGCCAGCCGTTGCCGTCCGCGACCAGCACCGCCTCGGCCCGGTTGCCGGCGTTGGTCTTGCCGATCGCGGCGGACAGGTGGTTGCGCACGGTGCCCTCGGAGAGGAAGAGCTTCCTCGCGATCGCGGCGACCGAGGAACCGTCGCGCGCGGCCCGGAGCACGTCGCTCTCGCGGGCGGTCAGCGGCGACTCCCCGGCGAGCAGGCTGTCGGTGGCCAGCGCCGGGTCGACGACGCGCAGCCCCTGGTGGATCCGGCGGACGGCGTCCGCGAGCTGGCTGGCCGGCGTGTCCTTGACCACGAACCCGCTGGCGCCCGCCTGCAGCGCGCGCCGCAGGAAGCCGGGCCGGCCGAACGTGGTCACGATCAGCACCTTGGTCTCCGGCGCCGCGGCACGCACCGCCGCTGTCGCGGAGATCCCGTCGAGGCCCGGCATCTCCACGTCGAGCAGCGCGACGTCGGGCCTGTGCTCGAGGACGGCAGGCACCACGGCGTCGCCCGTGCCCACCTCGGAGACCACCTCCAGGTCGGGTTCGAGGTTGAGCAGGGCGGTGAGCGCGCCGCGGACCAGCGCCTGGTCGTCGGCCAGGAGCAGCCGGATCGTCCTGCGGGGGGTGGTCACGGCACCAGGACCCGGAGCGCGTAGCCCGACGGCTCGACCGCCCGCGTGACGACGGTGCCGCCGAGGGCAGCGGCACGTTCCCGGAGCCCGAGCAGCCCGCTGCCACCGGCCGGAGCCTCCTTCGGACCACGCCCGTCGTCGAGCACCTCGGCGGCCTCGGGGGTGAGCCGCACGGTGCAGCGCCGGGCGCCGCTGTGCCGGATCACGTTGGTGACGCCCTCGCGCACCGTCCATGCGAAGAGCTCGCGGCGGTCGCTGGGCACCTCCTCGGTGGAGTTCGGCAGGTCGGCGTCGATCTCCGCGGCCGCGAGCGCCGTGCGCGCGCGAGCCAGCTCGCCGGGCAGGGTCAGCTCGCGATAGCCCTCCACCGCCCGTCGTACGTCGAAGAGCGCGTCACGGGAGAGCCGTTCCAGGTCGGCGACCTCGGCCCTCGCCCGGGCGGGGTCGACGTCGAGCAGGCGCTGGGCGAGCTCCGCCTTGACCGTGATCACGGTCAGCGAGTGACCGAGGATGTCGTGGAGGTCGCGGGCGAACCGGTTGCGCTCCTCGGAGACCGCGAGCCGGCGGTTCTCGTCGTTCGCGACGATCAGCTGGGCGTTGCGGGTCAGCATCTGCTGGATGCCCCAGACCGCGACAGTGGCCGCGAGCATGCTCAGCAGGAGGCCCGGGTCGGGCTCCCACCCGGGGACCACGAAGCCGGCCGCGTAGAACGCGCCGGCGGTGGCCAGCGCCGCCGGGATCGCCCACGGGTTGGGCAGAATCATCGCGCAGACCACGCACAGGTAGACCGCGGTCGCGGTGCCCGGCTGGCCGATGCTGAGCATCACGACCAGCGAGAGCCCCGCCAGCACCGCGAGGTTGGCCAGTGCCCGGCCGAGCGGCTGGCACGGCTGACCGCTGCGCATCGACATCCGGCGGCGGGCGAACACTGCGATGTACGCCGCCACGAACGAGAGCGTGCCCAGCATCCCGACCCAGCCGGAGAGCTGGTCGCGCTGGTCCCACGCGGTCGCCAGCGGCTGGATCAGGAACAGGGTCCAGATCGCGACGAAGAACAGCCCCCAGCGCCCGGGGCGACCGTCGAGGTCGCCCGAACCGGGCTGTGAGGTGGTCTCCGGCGGGCTCATCGCCCTCAACGCTAGTCCCGGCGGGTCAGACCCGCGCGGTGTCCTTGCTCATCCGCCAGGCGGCACCTGCGACGAACACCAGGAACCAGGCGACGGCGTTGACCAGGGCATACCAGGGCAGCTCGTGGGTCAGTGGCGACCGGGCCACCTCGGCGACGCCGTACATCGGCGTGAAGACCGCGACGTGCCAGACCGCTGATCCCGCGGTGAGCGGGATGAAGACCCCACCCAGGAACGACATCAACGCCAGACCGGGGCCGAGGATCTGCATCGCGTTCTCCCCCGGGACCACGTAGCCGACGAAGACGCCGAGTGCCGCGAAGGTCAGGGTGCAGACCAGCGTCACCAGCGCGCACGCGATCCAGGCGTGGAGCGGCATCTCCGGCTGACCCTGGACGATCCCCGCGATGTTGACCACGGCGACCGCGATCGCACCCATGACGAGGGCGACGAGCGCCTTGACCAGGATGTAGGCCACCGGGTTGAGCGGGGTCAGCCGGAGCTGGCGGGACCAGCCCAGCGAACGCTCGAGAGCGACCATCGCGCCACCGGCCGCAGCCGTCAGCGCGGCGCCGTACAGCGCCATCGAGACCATGATGTACGCCGAGACGTTGCCGCCGCCGACGCGGGCCTGGGAACCGCTGGTGCCGCCGAACGCGAAGAACATCGCGGCCGGGAAGATCAGCGTGAAGATGATGGTGCGTCGGTTGCGCATCATCCGCTTGAGCTCGAGCCGCAGCACGGTGGCGTTGAAGCCGCCGAACGGCGGCACGCGCCGGGCGGTCGGGTCGGTCGGGACGATCGTGCTCAGGTTTTCGGGGTCCCCGCGGAAGCGTGAGCTTGCGAGCGGTTTCGTGGGGTGGTTCATGGCTGGCCTCCTTCGTCGTCGGGACCGCCGGTGAGGCTGAGGAACGCCTCCTCGAGCCCGCGGGCGACGATCTCCAGGTCGCGGGCGTCGGTCTGCGTCAGCAGGTAGCGCGCGACCGCGTCGCTGTCCTTGGCGTGCACGTAGACCTGGTCGCCGCGAACCTCGACGCGGTCCACTCCGCCGAGGGTGGACAGGGCCGTGGTGTCGGCCCCTCGGAGGGTGGCCCGCACCGTGCGGCCGGCGGCGAGCGCCTTGATCTCGTTGCCGCTGCCGTCGGCCACGACCCGGCCGTTGCTGACCAGGATGATCCGGTCCGCGTACTGGTCGGCCTCCTCGAGGTAGTGCGTCGCGAACAGCACCGTGCGGCCCAGCTGGGCATCGCGGCGGATCGCCCCCCAGAACGCGCGGCGTCCCTCGACGTCCATGCCGGTCGTCGGCTCGTCGAGAAGCAGCAGCGCCGGGTCGGAGAGCAGCGCCATCGCGAACCGGAGCCGCTGCTGCTCGCCCCCGGAGCACTTCGCCACCTTGCGGTCGGCGATGGTGGCGATCCCGGCGCTGGCCAGCACCTCGTCGACCGGCCGGGTGTCCGCGAACAGGCTCGCGGTGTACTCCACGGTCTCGCGCACCGAGAGGTCCTTGAGCAGCCCACCGGTCTGCATGACCGCGGCGACCAGGCCGCGGGCGATCGCCCTGCGCGGCTCCATGCCGAACACCTCGGCCGATCCCGACGTCGGCCGCGAGAGCCCGAGGATCATGTCGATGGTCGTGGTCTTGCCGGCCCCGTTGGGGCCCAGGAACGCGACGACCTCGCCTGGTTCCAGCACCAGGTCGACACCCCGCACCGCGTGGACCGACCCGAAGTCCTTGGTCACGCCGGTCAGCCGAACCGCCGGCACCGGCACCGGCACCGGCACCGGCACCGGCACCGGCATACGCCCCGAGGCGCTCTCCTTCTGCACCGTCATGGGACCAGCCTGCTTCCTTGCGCCCCTCCGCCCCTCGTCCCCCCATCACGACCCGGGGGTGACAATTGTCAGCCAGTTCCGCGAGAGGTCAGTTGTGGTTGCCTGAAATGCACCGACAGGGCAGTCGTGTCGCACCTCGGCGCTTCCGGCGCAACCAGAAGTGACGTGTCAGCGGGTGGGGTGGCCGGAGGCGGCGAGGGCGTTCTTCACGTCGGCGATGCGGAGGGTGCCGAAGTGGAAGACGGTGGCGGCGAGGACGGCGTCGGCGCCGGCGTCGACGGCGGGTGGGAAGTGCTCGACCGCGCCCGCTCCACCGCTGGCGATGACCGGGATCGAGACCTCGGCCCGGACCAGGCGGATCAGCTCGAGGTCGAAGCCGTCGGTGGTGCCGTCGGCGTCCATCGCGTTGAGCAGGATCTCGCCGGCGCCGAGGTCGGTGGCACGGCGGGCCCACTCGACGGCGTCGAGTCCGGCGCTCTTCCGCCCGCCGTGGGTCGTGACCTCGAAGCCGGAGGTCGTGTCGCCGCCGCGGCGCGCGTCGAGCGAGAGCACCAGCACCTGGTTGCCGAACCGGTCGGCGATCTCGGCGACCAGCTCGGGGCGGTGGATGGCGGCAGTGTTCACCGCGATCTTGTCGGCGCCCGCGCGGAGCAGCGTGTCCACGTCGTCCACGGAGCCGATCCCGCCGCCGACGGTCAGCGGGATGAACACCTGCTCGGCCGTGCGCGACACGATGTCGAGCGTGGTGGCGCGTCCCTGGTGTGAGGCGGAGATGTCGAGGAACGTGAGCTCGTCGGCGCCCTCCGCGTCGTAGAGCCGGGCGAGCTCGACCGGGTCGCCGGCGTCGCGGAGCTCACGGAAGTTCACGCCCTTGACCACGCGCCCGGCGTCGACGTCCAGGCACGGAATCACGCGTACGGCGAGCGTCATGGGCGTGATCCTGGCCGGTCCGGCCAGGTGAGGGCGAGCGCGTCCTCGAGGGCGAACCGGCCCTCGTAGAGCGCGGTCCCGACGATCGCCCCCTCGACACCTTCGCCGACCAGCTCCATCAGCGCGGAGAGGTCGGCGAGCTCGGTGATCCCGCCGGACGCGACCACGGGGGCGTCGGTGGCGGCGCAGACGTCGCGCAGCAGCTGCAGGTTCGGTCCCTGGAGCATGCCGTCCTTGTTCACGTCCGTGACCACGTAGCGCGCACATCCTTCTGCGTCCAGACGAGCCAGCACGTCGTAGAGGTCGCCGCCGTCGCGGGTCCAGCCGCGGGCCGCCAGCGTGCGCCCACGGACGTCGAGCCCGATCGCGATCCGGTCACCGTGCTCGGCGATCGCCTTCGCGCACCACGCCGGTTGCTCGAGCGCCGCGGTGCCGATGTTGACCCGGCGGCAGCCGGTCGCCAGAGCCGCCGCGAGCGAGTCGTCGTCGCGGATCCCGCCGCTCATCTCGACCCGGATGTCGAGGGCGCCGACGATGCGCGCCTGGAGCTCCCGGTTGCCACCGCGCCCGAAGGCGGCGTCGAGGTCGACCAGGTGCAGCCACTCCGCGCCCGCGTCCTGCCAGCGCAGTGCGGCCTCCACCGGGTCGCCGAAGTGCTTCTCCGAGCCCGCCACCCCCTGCACGAGCTGGACCGCCCGGCCGTCGGCGATGTCGACGGCGGGCAGGAGCTCGAGGTGTGGCATGCGGTCCTCTCAGGCGGTGAACGACACGAGCAGCGGGAGCAGCAGCAGTGTGACCACGAGTGCGGCCAGCCGGGCGGGCCAGTCGTCGCGGAAGATCCAGACCACCACCTGCACGAGCACCAGGGCGGCGATCAGCAGCCGCAGCCGGGTGCGGCGGCGCTCGGCGAGGATGCCGGTCGGCCTGCCGACCGACCGTCTGGGCAGCCACCGCGTCAGTGCCCGCTTGCGGGCACGGGTCCGTTCGGCGCGCTCCTGCGCCGCGGCGCGGGCCGCCTGCCTGGCGGCGGCATCGCGCTCCCGCTCGGCGCGGCGGTGGGCGCGTTCCTTGCTCATTTCTGGTCTCCGGCCGAGCGCAGGCCGTCCACCCAGTTGCGCAACAGCCGTGCGCCCGCGTCGCCGGACTTCTCCGGGTGGAACTGGGTCGCGCACAGCGGCCCGTTCTCGACCGCGGAGACGAACCGGTCGCCGCCGTGCTCGGTCCAGTGCACGCGCGGAGCACGCGTGCGGTTGTTGGTGACCAGGGTCCAGTCGCGGACGCCGTACGAGTGCACGAAGTAGAAGCGCTCGTCCTCGACGCCGTCGAACAGCCGGCTCCCGGAGGCGACCTCGACGGTGTTCCACCCCATGTGCGGTACGACGGGCGCGCGCAGCCGTTCCACCGTGCCCGGCCACTCGCCGCAGCCCTCGGTGGTCACGCCGTGCTCGGCGCCGTGCTCGAACAGGATCTGCATGCCGACGCAGATGCCGAGCACCGCGCGCCCGCCCGCCAGCCGACGGCCGATGATCTCGCCGCCGTGCACCGCCTGCAGCCCGTCCATGCAGGCACGGTAGGCGCCCACCCCGGGCACCACGAGACCGTCGCAGTCCATCGCGGCCGCCCGGTCGGCGGACAGGGTGACCGACGCACCGGCGCGCTCGAGGGCCCGGACCGCGGAGCGGAGGTTGCCCGACCCGTAGTCGAGGACGGTGACCTGAGTGATCAGAGTGAGCCCTTGGTCGAGGGGACCCCGGTCTCGCGGGGGTCGATCGCGACTGCGTCGCGGAGCGCCCGGGCGACGGCCTTGAACTGCGCCTCGACCAGGTGGTGCGGGTCGCGCGACGCCAGCACCCGGACGTGCAGCGCGATCTGCGCGTGGTGGGCGATCGTCTCGAACACGTGGCGTGTCAACGAGCCGAGGTACGCGTCACCGATCAGCACGAACTCCTGACCCTCCGGCTCGCCGGTGTGCACGCAGTAGGGGCGGCCGGAGACGTCGACGGCGCACTGCACCAGCGCCTCGTCGAGCGGCACCAGCGAGTCACCGAAGCGACGGATGCCGGCCTTGTCGCCGAGCGCCTCCCGCAGGGCCTCGCCGAGCACGATCGCGGTGTCCTCGACCGTGTGGTGGGCGTCGATGTGCGTGTCGCCCTCGGTCTGCACGGTCAGGTCGATCAGCGCGTGTCGCCCGAACGCGGTCAGCATGTGGTCGTAGAAACCCACGCCGGTGGAGACGTCGGTGCGGCCGGCGCCGTCGAGGTCGACCTCGACCAGCACCTTCGACTCCTTGGTCTGGCGCTCGATCCGTGCGGTGCGTTTGCCTGGGCGGCTCATGTCGCGACCCTTCCGTTCTCCTGTGCGTCGGGCACATTGTCCAGTGCCTGAGCGAATGCCGCCATCTCGTCCGCCGTGCCGACGGACACGCGCAGCCAGCCCTCGGGCCCGGTCTCGCGGATCAGCACCCCCTGGTCGAGCAGTGCCTGCCACACGGCGTGCCGGTCGGCGAACCGGCCGAAGAGCACGAAGTTGGCGTCCGACTCGGCCACGTCGTACCCGCGCCCGCGCAGCCGGTCGACGGTGCGGTCGCGCTCCTGGCGCAGCGTCTCGACGTTGGCGAGCAGCGCGTCTGCGTGCCGGAGCGCGGCGCTCGCGGTGGCCTGGGTGACGGCGGAGAGGTGGTACGGCAGGCGCACCACCCGGAGCGCGTCACAGATCTCCGGCGACGCGGCCAGGTAGCCGAGCCGGGCCCCGGCGAGCGCGAACGCCTTGCTCATGGTGCGGGTGACGACCAGGTTCGGGTGCGCCGCCAGCAGCTCAAGCGCGCTCGGACGGCCGCTGCGCCGGAACTCGGCGTACGCCTCGTCGATCACCACCACGCCGGTGTCACCGACCAGCCCACAGAGCTCGCCGGTCACGTCGTGCGGCAACGCGGTGCCGGTTGGGTTGTTCGGCGACGGCAGCAGCACCACGCTCGGCCGGTGCTCGGCGACCAGGTCCCGGGCGTGGTCGAGGTCGAAGCCGAAGTCCTCGCGCCGACGGCCGGCGACCCAGGTGGTCATCGCGTCACGGGCGTACTCCGGGTACATCGAGTACGTCGGCGCGAAAGAGACAGCGGTGCGCCCGGGACCCCCGAAGGCCTGGAGGATCTGGAGCATCACCTCGTTGGACCCGTTGGCGGCCCAGATCTGGTCGGCCCCCAGGACGACCCCGGACTCCTTGCCGAGGTACTCCGCCAGGCCGGCCCGGAGCTCGGTGAACTCGCGGTCGGGGTAGCGGTTCAGCGTCGCGGCGACGGACAGCACCGACCGCGCGATGTCGGCGACGCAGTCCTCGCCGGGCGGGTAGGGGTTCTCGTTGACGTTGAGCTGCACCGGCACGTCGAGCTGCGGCGCGCCGTACGGCTCGATGCCGACCAGCTCGTCACGCAGCGGAGGGGTCCACTGCATGCGGGTGATCACTGATCCTCGAAGCGCACCCGGACGGCGGCGCCGTGCCCGGGGAGGTCCTCGGCCTCGGCGAGCGCCACGACGTGGTGGGCCACCTCCTGCAGCGCCTCGCGGTCGTACTCGACCACGTGCACCGCGCGCAGGAACGAACGCACCGAGAGGCCTGAGGAGTGGCACGCGCAGCCACCCGTGGGCAGCACGTGGTTGGAGCCTGCGCAGTAGTCGCCGAGCGACACGGGAGCGAAGGCGCCGACGAACACCGCGCCGGCGTTGCGCACCCGGGCCGCGTGGCCGGCAGCGTCGCCGGTCTGGATCTCCAGGTGCTCGGCGGCGTAGGCGTTGACCACGTCGAGGCCCTGGTCCATGTCGTCGACGAGCACGATGCCGCTCTGGCTGCCGCTCAGGGCGGTGCCGATCCGGTCGGTGTGCCGGGTCGCGTGCACCTGCTTCTCGAGCTCGGCCTCGACGTCGTCGGCGAGCCGGAGCGAGTCGGTGACCAGCACGGAGGCGGCCATCGGGTCGTGCTCGGCCTGGCTGACCAGGTCGGCCGCGACGTACGCCGCCTCGGCGGTGTCGTCGGCGAGGATCGCGATCTCGGTCGGCCCGGCCTCGGAGTCGATGCCGACGACACCCTTGAGCAGGCGCTTCGCCGCGACCGTGTGGATCGCGCCGGGACCGGTGACCAGGTCGACCGGGCGGCACTCGCCAGCGCCGTACGCGAGCATCGCGATGGCCTGAGCACCGCCCACGGCGTAGACCTCGTCGACACCGAGCAGCGCGCACGCCGCCAGGATCGTGGGGTGCGGCAGGCCTCCATGGTCCTTCTGGGGCGAGCTGGTCAGGGCGATCGAGCCGACACCGGCGACCTGCGCCGGGACCACGTTCATCAGCACGCTGGAGACCAGCGGCGCGATCCCGCCCGGGACATAGAGGCCGACCCGGTCGACGGGGACCATCCGCTTGGTCACGCGCGCACCCGGAGCCAGGTCGGTGGCGTCGTCGGTCTCGAGCTCGGCGGCGCAGGTCACGCGCAGTCGGCGCACGGACTCATCGAGACCGGCCCGGACCTCCGGGTCGAGCGTCTTCAGAGCCTCGGCCAGGGCCGCGGCGGGCACCCGGATGTTTTCCTGCACGACGCCGTCGAACCGCTCGGAGTACGCGCGGACCGCCTCGATCCCGCGCACCCGCACGTCGTCGCAGATCGGGCGGACCACGTCCAGCGCGGCCTCGACGTCGGCGTCGGCACGCGGCACCAGGGTGCGGTAGTCCGGGGAGCCGGCAGCGGCTCCGCGGAGGTCGATCCGGCGCATCATGGGGTCAGTCTAGGTACCCGACTACGGTTGGGCTTGTGACGGTCCGGATGCCGATGTTCCCGCTGAACACGGTGCTCTTCCCCGGGGTGACCACTCCCCTGCACGTCTTCGAGGACCGCTACCGGGCGCTGGTGCACCACCTGCTCAGCGAGGACGACCCGACCCAGCGGCTGTTCGGCGTGACCGCGATCCGGGAGGGCTACGAGGTGGGCGACCACGGCGTCCAGTCCCTCCACACCACCGGCACGGTGATGCAGCTGACGGAGGTCGAGCAGTATCCCGACGGCCGCTTCGACATCGAGGTGGTCGGCCGGCAGCGGATGCGGCTGCACGACCTCGACACGTCGGGGCCCTACCTGGTCGGCCTGGTCGACACCCTCGAGGAGCCGGACACGCCCGAGGCGGAGGCCGAGGCCGAACGGACCCTGGCCACGTTCGACACCTACCGGCGACGAGTCGGCGAGCTCCGCGGCGGGCCCGTGCTGTCCGCTGGCCTGCCGCGCGACCCGACCTACCTGTCCTGGTCGCTGGCGACCGCCTGCCTGCTCACGATGCCCGAGCGCCAGTCGCTGCTGGAGGCGCCCGACACCGCGACCCGGCTGGTGCTGCTGCGCCGCTCGCTGGTCAACGAGCTGCGCGCGATGAAGGCCGTTCCCTCCCTGCCCGCGACCGAGGTCGCGCGCACCCGGTGGAACCCCAACTGATGGCGAGACGGCGGACCGTCGGGACTCCCGCGACGGTGGCGCTGGAGAGGGCCGGCGTCGCCTTCACCGTCCACGCGTACGACCACGACCCGCGCAGCGCGTCGTACGGCCTGGAGGCGGCCGACGCGCTCGGCCTCGACCCGGGTGCGGTCTTCAAGACCCTCCTCGCCGAGGTCGACGGCGAGCTGGTCGTGGCGGTCGTGCCCGTCAGCGGACAGCTCGACCTGAAGGCGCTGGCCTCGGTCCTGGGTGGCAAGCGGGCGGCGATGGCCGACCCCGCCGTCGCGGAGCGTACGACGGGCTACGTCGTGGGCGGGATCTCCCCGATCGGGCAGCGCAAGCGGCTGCGCACCGTCGTCGACGAGACCGCGACGACTGAGCCGGCCGTCTACGTCAGCGGCGGCCGGCGGGGCGTCGACCTGGGCCTGGACCCGGCCGACCTGGTCCGCGTGCTCGACGCACAGGTGGCCCGGATCGGCCGGACCTAGGAAGGTTGGACGTCGCGGGTGACCGCCTTGGTCCCCCAGATCACGACCACCGAGCCGATCAGGAACCCGATCGGCCAGGCCACCACCACGAGCGGGGAGATCACGTTGAGCGAGTCGGGGAACCGGCTGCCGACTGCGGCGCTCTTCGCGAGCGCGGCGACGTCCTGGTGGCCGAGCATCCGGCCCAGCGCGAGGGCAAGGAAGCCGCCGGCGAGGCTGGCGGCGTAGCCGGCGAGGACGACGAGCAGCGGGCGGCGGTTGCGCCAGTGGGTGAGGACCACGCCACCGAGAAGGGCAGCCACCAGGCCGATGACGACGAACCAGCCGTCGCCCTGGACCCGCTGACCGAGCTCGACCTGGAGCATGACCGCGTTGTCGCTGGTGCGCGTGTAGGACGCCGGGGTGGCGACCTGCCACCACACGAACCCGGCCACCACGCCCGCCACCGCGAAGTAGCCGAGCACCCAGACAAGGTCGGCCAGCGCTCCGCCGCTGGGGCGCGCTGCGGCAGCCTCCTGCGGCGGGGCCTCGGCGGGCCGGGTCGACTCGTCGGTCACGAGGAGCATTCTGCGGCACCGGCGGTGAGCGGGTTCATCCGAGGGAGGCGGGTCATCCCAGGCAGCCCGGGCCCAGCAGGTGCTTGAGGTCGGCGTACAACGCGGGTGACGGGGTGACCCGCAGCCGGTCGTCGAGCCGCAGCACCGTGGTGCCGGCGCGGGCCATCAGCTTGAGCCGTACCTCGGTGGTGCCCGGGTGGGTGCGCAGGACGTCCTTGAGCTGTTCGACCACCGGCGGCGTGCAGCGCGTCGATGGCAGCGTCACGGTGACCGGACCCGCGGCGGCCGACTCCAGGGATGGCTGGCTGACCTCGCGGCCGTGGACCTCGGGCTGGTCCTTGTCACGGTTGAGGTTGCCCTTGACCACCACGATCGTGTCCTCGAGCAGCATCGTGCTGGCCAGCTGGTAGCTGCTGGGGAACAGCAGCACGTCGATCGCACCTTCGAGGTCCTCGACCGTGACGATCGCCCAGGCATCGCCCCGCTTGGTGATCTTGCGCTGCACCGAGGTGATCAGGCCGGCGATGGTCACCTGTTCACGGTCGCGCCGCGACTCGTCGGTGAGGAGCTGCCCGATCGTGCAGTCGGCGGCGTCGGCGAGCACGTGCTCGAGCCCCATCAGCGGATGGTCGGAGACGTAGAGGCCGAGCATCTCGCGCTCGTGGCTGAGCAGCGTGGTCTTGTCCCACTCCGGGATGTCAGGCACCGCGACGTTGACTCCGAAGGCGCCGTCCTCGTCGTCGAGCCCACCGAAGAGGGAGTCCTGGCCGATCGCCTCGTTGCGCTTGATGTCGACGTACTGGTCGACGGCGGTCTCGTGGATCGCCACCAGAGCCCGCCGGCCGTGGCCGAGCGAGTCGAAGCCGCCGGCCTTGACCAGAGACTCGATCAGCCGCTTGTTGCAGACCTGGGGCGGCACCTTGCCCATGAAGTCGGCGAAGTCGGCATAGCGGCCCTTCTCGCGGCGCGCCTCGATGACCTGCGCGACGACGTTCCAGCCCACGTTGCGGATCGCGGTGAGACCGAAGCGGATGTCCTCGCCGACCGGGGTGAAGTTGGCCTCGGACTCGTTGACGTCGGGCGGCAGCACCTGGATCTTCATCCGGCGGCACTCGTTGAGGTAGATCGCCATCTTGTCCTTGTCGTCCTTGACGGACGTCAGGAGCGCGGCCATGTACTCGGCCGGGTAGTTGGCCTTGAGGAACGCCGTCCAGTACGACACCAGCCCGTAGGCCGCGGAGTGCGCCTTGTTGAAGGCGTAGTCGGAGAACGGGACCAGGATGTCCCACAGCGTCTTGACCGCGTCGGCCGAGTAGCCGCGCTCGAACATGCCCGCGGAGAAGCCCTCGAACTGCCGGTCGAGCTCCTCCTTCTTCTTCTTGCCCATGGCGCGGCGCAGGATGTCGGCCTGGCCCAGCGAGTAGCCCGCGAGCTTCTGGGCGATCGCCATCACCTGCTCCTGGTAGACGATCAGGCCGTAGGTCTCACCCAGCACGTCCTCCAGCGCGTCGGCCAGCTCGGGGTGGATCGCGACGACCGGCTCGCGGCCGGTCTTGCGGCGGGCGTACTTGTTGTGGGAGTCGGCGCCCATCGGGCCCGGCCGGTAGAGCGCGCCGACGGCGGAGATGTCCTCGAACGTGTCGGGCTGCATGCTGCGCAGCAGCGCCCGCATCGGTCCGCCGTCGAGCTGGAAGACGCCGAGGGTGTCGCCGCGCTGGAGCAGGGTGTACGTCGCGGGGTCGGTGAGCTCGAGGTCCTCGAGCACGATCTTCTCGCCCCGGTTGTTGGCGATGTTGATCAGCGCGTCGTCGAGCACCGTGAGGTTGCGCAGCCCGAGGAAGTCCATCTTGATCAGGCCGAGCTTCTCGCAGGTCGGGTAGTCGAACTGCGTGATGATCGCGCCGTCGGCCTCGCGCCTCATCACCGGGATGACGTCCATGACCGGCTCACTGGACATGATCACGCCCGCGGCATGCACGCCCCACTGGCGCTTCAGCCCCTCGATGCCGATCGCGGTGTCGACGACCGTCTTGACGTCCTGGTCGGCGTCGTAGAGCGCACGGAACTCGCCGCCCTCGCCGAAGCGCTTGTGCTCGGTGTCGAACAGGTCCTTGAGCGGGATGTCCTTGCCCATGACCGCGGTCGGCATCGCCTTGGTGATCCGCTCACCCATCGCGAACGGGTAGCCGAGGATCCGGGAGGAGTCCTTGACCGCCTGCTTGGCCTTGATCGTGCCGTAGGTGACGATCATCGAGACCCGGTCGTCGCCGTACTTCTCGGTGACGTAGCGGATCACCTCGCCGCGCCGGCGCTCGTCGAAGTCGATGTCGAAGTCGGGCATCGAGACCCGGTCGGGGTTGAGGAAGCGCTCGAAGATCAGGCCGTGGCGCAGCGGGTCGAGATCGGTGATCCGCATGGCGTAGGCGCACATCGAGCCCGCTCCCGAGCCACGGCCGGGACCCACGCGGATGCCGTTGTCCTTGGCCCAGTTGATGAAGTCGGCCACGACGAGGAAGTAGCCCGGGAAGCCCATCGAGGTGATCACGCCGATCTCGAACTCGGCCTGGCGGCGTACGTCGTCGGGGATGCCGTCGGGGTAGCGGTAGCGCAGACCCTTCTCGACCTCCTTGACGAACCAGGAGTTCTCGTCCTCCCCCTCGGGGCAGGGGAAGCGCGGCATGTAGTTGGCGTTCTCGTTGAACGTCACGTCGCAGCGCTCGGCGATCAGGAGCGTGTTGTCGCAGGCCTCGGGCAGGTC
>Ga0207691_10001311_pt1 | contig 24817 bp, 16 predicted proteins | sample KBSM13metaG_FD_184327 | JGI IMG/M metagenome (GOLD analysis project Ga0207691, IMG submission 184327) | Miscanthus rhizosphere microbial communities from Kellogg Biological Station, Michigan, USA - KBS M1-3 metaG (SPAdes) (version 2) | ecosystem: Host-associated > Plants > Roots > Rhizosphere >...
TCCGCCGCTTTCTCGCCGCGTGCCACGCTGAGTTTGTGTTGGACGTTTCTCATTATTTTTTTGCACCGCTCGTGCGCTCCGTAAGGGCGTTGAAAACCGCCTCGGAGGTCGCAGGTGAGGCGAGGGGAATTTGACCGCCCGGCAACCCGAAGGCCGCGATGGCATCACGAAGCGCTTCTCTCACTGAGATCGCCAGCATGAGCGGCGGTTCCCCTACGGCTTTGCTGCCGTGCACTACGTTCGATTGCGTTGCTTCTGTCAGGAACGCGACATTGAAAATATCGGGCGTATCACCGATCGCAGGAATCTTGTAAGTGTCGGGCGAATGCGTCCGTAAGCGGCCTTCCGAATCCCAAACCAGCTCTTCCATCGTGAGCCAGCCGGCGCCCTGGACAAATCCGCCTTCCACCTGTCCGCGCGCAATCCCACGATTCACCGCGTCGCCTACGTCGTGCAGAATATCGACCCGCCGGATATGCATCATGCCGGTGAAGCCGTCCACTTCAACCTCGCTCACCGCCGCGCCAACTGCGAAATAGTGAAAAGGTTTTCCGCGGCCCGATTTCGGATCGTAATGAATCTCGGGCGTGCGATAAAAGCCGGTCGCGCTCAGGCTCGTCCGCGCGAAATAAGCGCGTTGCAACAATTCGGCGAACGGAAAGCCGGACGCAGGATCGTCCACGTTCAACACCATGTTGTCGTTGAAAACGATTTTATCGGCCGCAACACTTTCACCGCTTTTTTCACCCAGCATTTCCTCCGCGAACGGAAGCAATCGAGCGCGAAGCGTGTCGCACGCGTTTTTCACGGCCGCGCCATTCAAATCGGTGCCACAGGAAGCCGCAGTGGCCGAAGTGTTCGGCACTTTGTCTGTCCGCGTCGCCATCACTCGAACACGATCAGTCGTTAGGCCGAGCTCGCGTGCAGCGATCAGTGCAATGTTGCTGTAAACACCCTGTCCCATCTCGGTGCCGCCATGGTTGATCTGGACAGTGCCGTCCTGATAAAGCAGGACGAGCGCGCCTGCCTGATTGAGATGCGTGGTCGTGAAGGAGATGCCGAACTTCACCGGCGTGATGGCGATGCCGCGCTTTTTGTTAGGCTGACTCGCATTCCAGTCGCGCAGTTCCGCACGCCGCGCCGCGAAGTCGCTCGACTCGGTCAGCTCGCGCCAGATGCGTTGCAGCCGGTTGTCTTCGATTTCCTGGCCGTAGGGCGTGGTGTTGGTCTCGCCGCCATCGCGATAAAGATTGCGTTGCCTAACGACCTCGGGAGCCAGACCGGTGGCGCGGGCCACGCGATCGATGATTTCCTCGATCACGAGCATTCCCTGCGGACCACCGAAACCGCGGAAGGCGGTGTTGGACGCGAGGTTGGTTTTGGCAACGCGCCCGCTGAATTCCAAGTGCGGGATGTAGTAGGCGTTGTCGAGATGAAAAACGGCGCGATCGGTCACCGCACGTGAGAGGTCGAGCGACCAGCCACCATTGGAATAGAGCGCAATTCTCGCCGCCAGGATCAGACCGTCACGATCGAAGCCGACCTCAAACTTTCCGAGAAACGGGTGCCGTTTCCCCGTGATCATCATGTCCTGATCGCGATCAAAACGGACCCGCACCTTTTGTCCGGTCTTGGTCGCGGCGAGCGCGGCCAGAGCAGCCAGCGTCGCAGCCTGTGTCTCCTTACCGCCGAAACCGCCGCCCATGCGCGGGCATTCCACCACCACGCTGTGCATGGGCAACGCGAGAACGTGGGCCACGATATGTTGCACCTCCGAGGGATGTTGGGTTGATGAGCTGAGAAAAATCGTTCCGTCTTCTCCCACCTCTGCCCAGGCCGCGTTGGTCTCGAGATAAAAATGGTCCTGCCCGCCGAGCGCGAATTCGCCGGCCAGGGTTTGCGGTGCGTTTGCAAGCGCGGCCGTCACATCACCGCGTCTGATAAAGTGTGGCTCGCTGTGGAAACTATCGGCTGCAACCGCTTCTTCGATCGAGAAAATCGGAGGGAGTGGCTCGTACTCGACCACGACTTTGGCTGCAGCCGCCCGACACTTTTCCTGGGTCTCGCCTACGACCAGCGCGACGATCTGGCCGTGATAAAACGCCTCCTTATCAGCGAGCAGGATTTCATCATGGCGGACGGCGCCGACATCATTTAACCCGGGAACGTCCTCTGCCAAAAGGACTGCAGAGATTCCAGGCATGGTACGAGCCGCCGCGGCATCGCGTCGCAAAATTCTGGCGTGCGCATGTGGTGAACAGACCGGCCATACTTCCAGCATCCGTTGCGTCTGGCCGACGTCGTCCACATAGATCGCTTCGCCCGTGACATGCTTATGCGCACTCTCATGTGGCGACGAATCTGCGCTCGTCGCACCGGAACGCGAGATCTTCTCGCTGTGATGTGCGTCTGCACGACGAGGCTCTTCGGTAAAAAACTTCTGCAAAAGACTTTTGATGAGCTGCTGCCGGTAGTTCGCGCTGCCGCGCACATCGGAAATGGGAACGAACTCGCTCTCGAGCAACGAAAGAACTGCTTCGGCCGTCTCAGGCTGCCAAGGCTGTCCGATTAAGGCCGCTTCCGCCTTCCGCGCCCGGGCCGGCATGGCAGCCACTCCACCATAGGCCAGCCGGGCGCGAGCGATCATCCCATCGTCGCCTAACGACACCGCGAAGCAGGCCGCCACCGTGCTGATATCCATCTCTCGCCGTTTTGAGACCTTGTAGAATTTCCGAATCGATCGGGTCGCCGGCGTGGCGCGCGGCACGATGATCGACTTGAGAATTTCACCCGGCTGAAGCGCAGTTTGGCGATAAGCGACGAAGAATTCGTCGAGCGGTATTCGGCGCTCACCCGTGGAAGATGCGAGAATCAATTCGGCTTCGAGCGCGAGGAGGACCGGCGCCGAATCACCGATTGGCGACGCGGTGACAAGGTTGCCGCCCATCGTGGCGCGGTTGCGAATCTGGCGCGAGCCGAAGACGAGCAGCATTTCGCGCAACTCGGGGTATTCTTCGCCCAGCATTTCATCAATGCGAGTGAGCGTGACCGCGGCGTCGATCGTCCACTCGTTAGGCGTGGAGTGTATTTCGGTCAGCTCCGGAATTGCCTCGACGGAAACGAGGACTGGAAACTTCCGGAATTTTTTCGTGATCTCGAGACCGAGTTCGGTCGCGCCTGCGATCAAACGTGCCTCAGGAAGTTGCGCGAGAATGGCGAACAGCTTTGCGAGCGAGGTCGGGCGGAGAAATGTTTCCGGACCGTTCGCATAACGAATCGATTTGAGTTTTGTCTTCGCGCTTTTTAGCTGCGTAGCGAAGGCGTCCGGCGCGCCGCGACGGGCGAGGGCATCTGCGGCGGCGTCACGAATTGGCCGGTAACCAGTGCAACGACACAAATTTCCACAGAGTTGTTCATCGAGTTGTGCGTCGGTCGTAAGATCTTTTCGGTAGTAGCCTTCAAAGAGCGACATAATGAACCCCGGCGTGCAGTAGCCGCATTGCGATCCGAAATTTTCTACCATCGCCTGCTGCACAGGATGGGTGTTTTGAGCGCCGACGCCCTCGACTGTCACGACATCGCGCCCAGCCATGAGCGGGAGCGGAACCAGACAACTATTGATCGCGCGATAACAACGTTTGCCGCGAGCGTCGCGGTCGATGATCGCGACGGAACAAGCCCCGCAATCGCCTTCCGCGCAGCCTTCCTTCGAACCGGTGAGGCCACTTCTGCGCAGCCACTCCAGCAAAGTGATATTGGGCGAGACCGAATCGATCCGAACGGGTTTTCCGTTGAGGCGAAATTCAAACGGACGATTCATGCGAAAGCGTGCGGAGCGCTTGGCGCGTTTTTGGCTGTCATCCTGAGTGAAGCGAAGGATCGCTGACTCTCTCGGGGACTTGAGACACGGAAAATAGTCAGAGATTCTTCGCTCCGCTCAGAATGACAATTAGAAGTAGAAATTGCGATTTGGCCTAACGAGCATAGTCGACGGCCGGTATTCATTTCTTCCGTCGCCCTTCCAGAATCTTGTAGAACGATCGCGACCTGATTTCCTCAATCGTTAGGCCGGTGGCTAATGCTTCCTCTTCCGTGATCGCTCCGCACGCGATGCCACGGAGGAAAAAATTGAGCAAGCCTTGTCCGGTCGCAGCGTCATCGAAAACGTCGCCGAAAAGCGACGCCAGCGCCGCCTTTTCGACAAAAGTTTTCAGTCGATTGGAAGCGCTTTCCAAGCCTTGGAGAAAGAAATTGAAGACCGCCGCGTAACGAGTGACGAACTGCGCCGGATGCAAGTCCCAGCCCTGGTAAAAGCCGGTGCGCAACGAATGCATGTTGTCATTGAAACCAAGGCGCCACGCTGCGTGGACGACTTCGCGGTTTTGAGCGACTTGCGCGGCTGAAAGCTCTTGCCCTGGTTGCGCGCGATGCGGGCCAACCGGCAGAATGTTGGTCGCGCCATCGGAAAGGTGAACACCCGTCCCTGCCAGCGAAACGAGCATCATCTGCCGCGCGAAATCGCAGGCCGGATGCCCCATCGTCTGGTAAGCGGCGGTGATTCCGCAACTAGCCGTGTAATCATAAACCCCAAAGTGCACGCTTTGGCAGCGACCCTCAGCGGCCGCAACCAGCGACTGAAGCGCAATCTCGCCCCGCTGGTTGATGATCGCCTGCGGAGTTTCGATCATTGGCTCGATGCGAAGTGCACCGTTCGTTAGGCCGGTTTTCTTTTCGAGGAGGTCGAAGAGACGCACCGCCGCCGTAACCTGTTCCGGCAGCTGGATCTTTGGAACAGTGATCACAAAATTGTCCGGCAGCTTGCCTTTCGTCGCTTTCGTCAGGGCGGTGACAAAAAGATCGAGCGTGCGCATGCTTCTGGCGCGCAAATCTTCGTTGAACGGTTTAACGCGAATGCCGATGAACGGCGGCAGCGTCTTATTCTCGAGTCCGCGCGCCACCTCCGCCGCTGCCGCCACGGTGTGCCCGTCCTCTTCCGCGTCCGGCCGGTTGCCGTAGCCGTCTTCGAAGTCGAGCCGAAAATCCTCCACAGGTTCACGCCGAAGCTTTTCGACGACCCGATCGTAAATTAGCTGCGGAAATTTGCCATCTCGGGCGATACCCAACGCGCTGGCCAGAGTGGCTGCATCGGGAGCGTATTGTTCAAGTGAACCCAAGGCGGCCGCACCAAGCCGCGCGACGGTGTCGGACTTGAAGAGATGTGCGCCGCCATAAACAGTCTGGACGGCTTGGCGTCGATCCGACTCACCCGGATAACGCCGCAGGAAAGCGCGGTTCGCTTCGCTCAAAGGCCCCGTAATTTTTTCCAGGTCGATTGCCGAAAAACTGGTTTGTTTGTCCATCCGGTTACGCTTCGACCATTTCTTCCACGCTCGCCCAGCCGCGATCGATTTTCGGCTGCTGTTCCCAATCGGCGCTCAGATCAAACCAGCGGGGGTTATCCCTTTCGATGAGTGCGTTTTTCTTTGCACGCAGCCAACCTTTCAGCTGTTTTTCCCTCGCGATCGCCTGGTTGATGTCGCGATAATGTTCGAACCAGACCAGGCGCTTCAATTGATAACGTCGAGTGAAACCCGGCACCTCGCCGAGCTTATGTTCAGCCACCCGGCGTCCGAGGTCATTGGTCACACCTACGTAGAGAGTTGAGCGATGTTTATTTGTTAGGACGTAAACGTAGTAGTTGTGATCGCGCATTGAGGACTGAAATAGTCAGAGATCCTTCGTTTCACTCAGGATGACAGTTTTGAAAGATGGCGCCAACGTTAGACATCCCTTGCTTAATTTGTCATCCTGAGTCGCGAAGACGACGAAGGATCTCTGACTATTTCGGCGCGCTGTTCCTTTCATGACTCTTGTGGACGGAGAAATCTTCCCGAAGGCGCCCCGACAAAGCGACCATTTTCGAAGATTGTTTTGCCGCGCAGGATCGTCCGGATTACCCGCCCGTGCAGAGTGCGACCTACATAGGGACTGTGGCGGTGTCGGTACAGAAGAGAACCCGTCGCGATTATGTCCTCTCCAGCGGGATCGGTGAACGTCAGATCCGCGTCCTTTCCGATTTCGATTCTGCCCTTGGTCGGAAGCCGAAAACGAGTGGCAACGGAGTCACTCGTTAGGCGAATGATCTCAGGGCGCGAAAGTTTACCGCTATCGACAAGAAGCGGAAGAAGATGCTGGCAGCCGGAGATTCCACCCCAGACTTCGAAAAAATTCTCCTTTGCCTTCATCGTCCACGGCGCAGGCGAATGATCCGAGCCCAGGGTGTCGACCTGCGGCAAGGCCTGCCACAGTTCGTTTTGCTCGTTCGCTGTGCGCAAAGGCGGGGCGCACTTTGCCACGGCGCCGAGTCGCTCCATGTCGGTCGCGGTCAGCAAAAGATAATGAGGACAAGTCTCGCAGGTCGCATCCACGCCGTCAGCCCGCGCCTCGGCCACCAGCTTGACACCGCTAGCAGTGCTGACATGGACGATGTGCAATCGGCAGCCGGTCGCGGCGGCGAGGTCGAGCGCGCAACGGATGGCGTCGAGCTCAGCCTGAACCGGTCGCGTCGTTAGGAAATCAGAGACGCCGATTTTTCCTCGCGCGATTTTCTCTTTCGTTAGGCGCGCGGTCAGTTCTTCGGATTCCGCGTGCACCGCGACCAGCAGATCGAGTTCGGCGGCGCGCTTCATTCCGGCGCGCAGCGTGACAGCGTCGACGGCCGGGAAGTCATCGATTCCGCTGTTACACATGAAGGCCTTCAGGCCGATCACGCCGCGATCCCTTAGTTCTGCAAGGCGCTCGAAGTTGTGAGGGACAAGTCCGCCCCAGAGTGCGAAATCGACCAGCGTTTTCCGCTCTGCCGCTTGCCGTTTCAGATCGAAGCTCGCACCGTCGATCGTCGGTGGATGCGCATTGAGCGGCATGTCGAAAATCGTGGTGGTCCCGCCGGCGGCAGCGGCGCGCGAACCTGTTTCGAATCCCTCCCACTCTGTCCGTCCGGGCTCGTTGAAGTGGACATGCGAATCGATCACGCCGGGAAAGACGGATAGCTTCGTCCCGTCGATTTCTTCACGCGCCTCCCCGCGCAGGTTCGGAGCGAGCACAACGAATTTTCCTTCCGCGATTCCGATGTCGCGATCGTGTCCGCGCACGATCAGATCGAAATCACTCATTCGTTAGGCCGATCGGGCAATCCCCACACGCGCAAACGGCTCACTCCGCCGTCAGGATAGATGTTCAATCGAAGGTGAGTGCAGCCGCCGATCGGGGAGAGTTCGCGCTCAAAAAAATGGCGCGTGTCCGCCTGCAATTTCGTTTTCGGCAAAATCTCGCGCCAGGTGGTCTCCGGTCCTGTGAGTTCGGCGGCTGAGGCGCCCAGCGCCGTGCAACCCTCGATCGAGCATTGATCCGGATAGTTGCCCTTGAAATGATTCGTATCGACCTCGATTTTTTGGAGCGAGCCGGGCAATCCGAGCTGCAAAATGATCCAGTCATGGCCCGGCCCGCGGCGGCGTTTCGTTTCCCATCCGTCGCCCATGTTTGTCGAACGCCCCGGCATGATGAGGTTGTTCATCGAACTAAAAAACATGTCGCTGCAAGCCAGCGGCACTCCGCCATTTTCTACCGCGACCAGATCGACCAGCTCATCAGGCTTCAAGTTGCTCCAGTCCGGAACCACGTTTCCGTAGACCCGCAGCCGCGCCACCCCGCCGTCCGGAAAAATATTCAAGCGCAGATGGGTCCAGGCTTCGTCGCTGGTGATGTCGAAAAGATTTTGCGACCCCGGCTGGAGCGGCGATTGCCCAAGGATCGGGACCCATGCGAGGTCACCGACAGCGCCCACGTCGAATAGAATTTCGTTCGTTAGGCAAACGCCATCGATCGAAGCAAACGGCGGATGGTTGCCGAGGAAATGATTCGTATCGATGTCCACCTGCTTAATAACGCCGCGCAATCCCAGCCTAACGACACACCAATCATTTCCGGGTGTGCGCCGCCGGCGTGTCTCCCATCCATCCATCCATTTGCCTCGCTCGGTGTACTCATCCGGAAGAAAAATGCCGCGTCCGGGCTTAAGCAGATTTTCTTTCTCCGCGAAAAACTCGTCATTCGCGAGCAGGGTAGACCCACCGAGCCGGGCCGAGGCCAAATCAATCAGACCAGCCGGCGTTGATGAGTCAGGAGCGCTCACGGGGAATTAATGGCTTGCCCGGCTAACTCCCGCGATAGGTGCTGTAAGACCATGGACTAACGAGAAGAGGAACGTGATATTTGCCTGCTGCGTCAGAAATTTTGAAGCGCACCGGGATTTGGTCGAGAAACTGGCGTTCGCCGAAGTAATCACCGGCGTGAAAGATCAGCTCATACTCGCCAATCATACGTTCGTTCGGCAAAAGGAGCGGCTCGTCGGCGCGCCCGTCCGTGTTTGTCGTCACCTTGCGCAATAATTTGCGCGGCTCGACCGACCACAACTCAATCGTCATTCCAGCGGCTGGACGACCGTTCTTGGTGTCGAGGACATGGGTCGTCAGGCTCATGAAATTAGATCGCGCAAACGAAGCTCGGCAATTTTACAAATTTCTCCGAGAGCGGTCTCGATCTCCTCGGCGTGCGAATTTTGCAGCCGTCGCGGAAACGCTTCGAGGATCGCGGCTTTCTTGTTGAGCCGCGCACAAATAACGAAGGGGAACCCAAACTTTTCGCGGTAGCGCCGATTGAAATCACGGAAGCGCTCAACCTCCTCGGGCGACAGATCCGCCAAGCCTGCACTTTTTTGTTCCATCCGGGATTCGTTAGTCAGGATCGCGTCACCGACCAGGTCTGGATGCGCCCGGATGAGCGCGATTTTCTCATCTTCGCGCGCCTGGTGAACAGTGCGACAAAGTGCGGCGTGCAATTCGTCTCTGCTGGCAAAGGGTCGGTCCTTCGCCGTCCGGGCCGCCACCCAAGGTGAGTGTTCAAAGACCGGGCGAAGCCGGATGGTGAAAAGCTCGGGATCGAGCGCATTGACCTCGTCCAGCTTTAGCATCGCGCTCTCCGAGTAAATGATTTAGTCCTAAGGTGCAATGGCGAAACTAGTTGAACAACGATACGGAAAAGCGGACGTGCGCGTCCTCAAAATTCTACGCGATGGATTGATGCACACGATTCGCGAGATCGAAGTTTCGACGATGCTGGCCGGTGATTTCGAGAGTTCCTACACTTCCGGAGACAATTCGAAAGTCGTTCCGACCGATACGATCAAGAACACGGTGAACATCTTCGCCCGCAAACATTTGGCGGACGATCTCGAACGTTTTGCTGCGACCTTGGGAGAACATTTCGTGCGCCGTTACCCCCAGGTGTCGCAGGCTACGATTGATGTTACGGAGCGCGGCTGGGATCGACTCGAGAGCAACGGAAAACCACACCCGCATGCCTTCCAGCGAGGGAGCGATGCGCGCCGCTATACGCGAGTCTTCTGCACGGCGAAGTCGAGCGAAGTGAAATCCGGCATCCGCGATCTCGTCATCTTGAAGTCGACTGGTTCGGGGTTCGAAGGTTATCCGAAATGCGAAAACACAACGCTCAAGGAGACCGCCGATCGAATTCTCGCCACTTCTTTTCGGGCGACCTGGGACTTCACGGGCGCACCAGAAAGTTATCGTCGATCGAACGACGCGATTCTGGCCGCGATGCTGAAAATTTTCGCGAATAATTACAGTCCCTCCGCGCAAACAACTTTGTTTCAGATGGGAGAAGCGGCCCTGGAAGCCTGCCCGGAAATTTCGCGAATCGATATGGCCATGCCGAACAAACACTGCCTCCTTCTCGATCTGTCGGCCTTCGGTTTGGAAAATAAAAATGAAGTGTTTGTCCCGACGCAGGAGCCATTTGGGCTGATCGAGGCAAGTGTGAGGCGAGAGGGATGATGACCGACGGTTTGCTCGATGAGCTGGTGGCCGCGCGGGAGACGCGGAGGCCATGCGCGCTCGTCACGGTTGCGGAAACGAAAGGATCGGTCCCGCGTGCCGCGGGGGCAAAGATGATTGTCTATCTCGATGGCGTAACGAGTGGCACAATTGGGGGCGGAAAATTCGAGGCGCTGGCGGTCGCAGAAGCACTGACCTGTATGCGCGAGAAACGGTCGCTTCTCAAAACGTATCCATTACGGGAGAACGAACCCGATTCTTTCGGCGCGATCTGTGGCGGGGAAGTGACGATTCTGATCGAGCCGATGTTGGTGCGAGAGGCGCTCTTCGTGGTCGGCGCGGGTCATTGCGCGCAGGCCATCGTGCGCCTGGCGGTCGAGTGCGGGTTGTTTGTGCAAGTGATCGAAGATCGAGCGGAATTGCTCGGCGCCTTGCCGCCTGAGGCAGAGCGGATCTCGACTGAGAGCGCGGCGGAATGGATCGCAAACCGGCAATGGCAAGCAGATGAAGCGATTGTGCTGGTGAGTCGCAATTACGAATTGGATCGGGCGGCGCTCGCTAGCGCGCTGCAGGCGACTGGAGCCGGCTACGTGGGGATGATCGGGAGTCGGCGCAAAGTGGAGCAGGTTTTCGATGAATTGCGACGCCAAGCCATGGCCGAAGACGCCTTGCGAAAGGTTTACGCGCCGATCGGAATCGACATAGGGGCGGATTCGCCTGCAGAAATTGCAGTGAGCGTTCTCGCCGAAATTCTGGCTGTCCTGAGAAAAAAAAGCGGGAAAAATCTCCGGGCCTTTCGCGACAAAACGACGCGATAAATTCTTGTCAGGTGGTTCTCTTGTTAAGCGCCTGATCCGAAGCAACTTGTGTTGATTTGATCAAATTGAGATTTTTTATTGAAAATTGGTGCTCGACACCCGTCAAAAGAATGAACAAGAAACGATCGGAAACTGTCTGAATTCCAATATTTAACCTTGTTAAATAGTTTAACGAATGCTACAAGACGCATCCTACACGGGCCCGAGATTCGTAACTACCGGCGCCGTGTCCCTTTGCCACACCACTTTCGACCGAATTCATGAGAACTTATATGGCCGCTGAAGATAGCGATACTGGAATTAAGATTTACCTGCGTGAGATCGGGCAAATCCCACTCCTCACGCCTTTGCAGGAGATCGAACTCGCCGCGAAAATCAAGAAGGGCGACAAGGAAGCGCGCGCCCTGATGATCCGCTCCAACCTGCGTCTCGTCGTAAAAATTGCGCACGATTACGCCAACCTCGGGTTGCCGTTGCTCGATCTGGTCTCCGAAGGAAACATCGGTTTGATGAAAGCCGTCGAGCGTTTCGACCCAGCGAAGGGTGGCAAGCTAAGCACCTACGCCGCGTGGTGGATCAAGCAATCGATCAAGCGCGCTCTCGCCAACCAATCGAAGACGATTCGGTTACCCGTGCATTTAGTCGACAAGATTTCGAAAATGCGCCGGGTTTCGCTGCAAATGAGCGAAGAGCTTGGCCGCGAACCGACCGATGACGAGCTTGGTGAAGAGATCGGCATCGCTGCGGGCAAGGTTTCGCAGCTGAAGACCGTTTCGATTCGGCCGGCATCACTTGACGCGCCGATCAGCGATGATGACTCAACGGAGTTTGGGGAAATCGTCGGTGATGAAGAAGCGCAAACGCCTTTTGAGTTGTTGCGCGACAAGAATTTGCGCAACGAAGTCGGTGGCCTGCTCGATGTCCTGGACGATCGGGAGCGCAAGATCATTTTCTCGCGCTTCGGTCTCGATGGCGGCAAGCCCAAGACGCTCGAGGAAGTGGGCAAGAAGTTTGGCGTGACGCGCGAGCGTATTCGTCAGCTGCAAAACATTGCGCTCTCGAAGTTGCGCCGGGCCCTGAGCAAAAAGGAACGCCCGGTCGATGTCGAGCTGACGGCGGAAGTGTAAAGCACGTCAGCCTAACAAATTACGAGCGCGCGGATGGTAACATTCGCGCGCTTTTTTGTCTGGCCGGCTTTTTATTTTGTCATCCTGAGGAGAGCGAAGGATCTCTGAATGTTTCTGAGCATTCAGCGCTATGCTCGTGATGGAACGATCGATCTTCCGCCTTAAGAGCGTGATTCCTGAACGCCACACCCTTTGAACCGGAAAAGAGTCAGAGATCCTTCTCCCGCGGCTGCGGGATCAGGATGACAGGCTTTGGGAGTCGAGCAGACTCCGCTCCACCCCGAAGATTCGCGTTTTCGGTTCATATTCATCGACTAACGATTGATACCGACTGATGAGATGCCTAACGAGCTCGACTTCAAAGAGATTCGTCGTCCTGCTCATCGCCGCTTCATGGTGGCGATAAAGGCATAGAATGTTTGGAACCATCGTCGCCTTGAGATGGGCGGCCGCCATGCGGAGCCAAAGTTCGTAGTCTTCCCAGCCGAACCAGCCGACCTTGAAGAGATCATTATCATAGCCGCCGAGCGAAAGAAGCTGGGCGCGATCGAAGAGCGCCATTGCATCAATATATGGATGTTCCACCAGCATCCGCGGATCCCAATCAAAGTAGGAGAGTAATCCCCGTCGATTGTCCGGCTTTCCGTGAAACCGGCAGAGGATGGAATAGGCCGCCGCGGAGCACGAGCTCGTGATTGCGGCGTAAAGCAATTCGAGCGCGCGAGGCAAAATGAGGTTGTCCGCGTCCATGATGAAGGCATAAGGCGCGCGCGCGAGCCGCAGTCCAACGTTGCGCGCGTCGGCAAGACCGGTGTTGAATTTCTTCGCGACAATCCGCAACGGGAGTGCGGAGGCTTGCTGCGCCTCGCTCGCGTGTCGCAGCGATGTGTCCGTCGAAGCGTCATCGACGATCAAAATTTCGATCCCACCCGGAATATTGGAGCGCTTCGCGTGCTCGATGCTCTGAACGCACTGCTGAATGTAGCGCTCGTAGTTGTAAAGCGTCACCACGACGGAAATCGCAGGGGACGCACTGGCCCGGAAAGCTTCATTATCGCTCAGCTCCCAGGCCGCGTCGTTCTTCGTCGCCTCTTCCTGCTGCGCAAACCGTTCTACAAAGCCGCGTCGCTTTGTCTGAATCAAAGTTCTCGTCTTTTCATCCTCGCTCGCTTGCTCTGTCGTTAGCGGCACCCGTTCCTTGGCGCGAAAGAAGTTGCGCACGTCCTCCGCGAAGGCGTGTCCCAGTCCCCGACGTCCCGGCACGGCTGCGGATTTTCGTAGAGCCTCCGGCAGCGGCTCGCTCAAAGGATCATTCTCGCTCTCCCAACCTGACGGTGAATCGCTTCCGCTCGTGATCTGCTCGACACAGCGCGCGCAGTTGCCGGCTTGCGTAAGATGCTGGCGAATAAAATCCCGACCGGCTTCGGCAATCGCCGTCCTTTCCTGGGGCCGCGCCAGATAGTATTCGCAAGCCTGCGCGAGCCCTTCCGGTTCGACCATTACGAAATGTTTCCCCGGCACGAGCGGTGCATAGCCCTCGCAGGTTTCAGTAACGATGCAGCAGCCGTTGGCCAGGCCGACAAGCATCCGATGCCACTCGAAATAACGCAGATCCGAGTAATGAACGTTGAGCAGGATCTTTGAATTTTGCAGAAGCGCGTTGCGGGTTTGGACGGCGAGATAACTTTTCGTCGTCTCCGTTTTGGCGAACCCGATCGGCACCAGCCGAAGATGACAATTGCGTTTCGCAAAGAAATCCGCGTGCGCCGCGAGAAATTTCTCCCGGCGATCGGTCAGTGATGCGAGCAGACAAATATCGATCTTACGTTCGATCGTAGGAACAATGCCAGTCGCGGCGAGGAGCGGATGGTAACCTAGCGGAAGGTGCAAGCAGCGCAGACCACGCGCCCGATAACCTTCCACGCCGAGCGGATTGATATCGAGCATGGCGCGGGCGTAAGGCGCGACGAGCAAGTTGCTGTGAAACCAATCGCTTTCCGGTTGCTCCGTTCCTAAAAGATAGAGATTACGGGTGCGCCGCTGCAGCTCGACGGTGGAGAACTGGGTCGCGAGGAATAGATTATAGAACTCGTGCGGCGTGACCACGATTTGAATGGTGTCGTCAGGCGTTTCCTCTTCCGGAATGCGATCGACAAATAGATCGGCAGCGAAACCGGCATCACGAAAACCGGCGCAAACCAGTCGGGCGATCTCTACGATGAAGAGGTTCGATTTCGAGGTTACAAAAAGATGAACGGTTTTGGTCGTGGCGGGCGGGGGAATCGTGGCCGCGTTCGCAATGCGCTGCTTGATTTCATCGACCTCGCCCGCATTGATCGTGAGCGAGCGATCGGTCTCGACAAATCGCGATCGCAACTTCGCCGACAAACTTTCATGCAGACGCGGCAATCGCATTCGACTTAACCAGTCGACTGACAACGTGTTGATGCGTGTCACAAAGATCGTTCGCCAGTTTTTCTCGTGATCCTTGACCTGAAGCTCCAAGTCGGATTTTCCGAGAGGAAGGCGATCGATCTCGAGGATAAACCCGCTGGTCGCCGCCTCTGGAAAATTCGGATAAGCGGCGCCAATCACCGGTCGCGGATGTTTCCGTCGGCCTTTGAAGGTGCGGGGAGAGTGAAGCGAGGATCGCACAATTCCCCGCAAACCGTGGGTTGGCTTTGCTTCGCGATGAAAGAGCCAGCCGGTAATCTCGATGCGCGCGCCAAAGGTGACACCCGGCGGTGGCGTATCGAGATGGAAGACATAATCAGCGGCTGCAGGCGGCGGTTCTTGCCTAACGGTTTTCTTCGCGACTGATAATCGTTCCTCCCATGGCTTCTTTGTCCGCGGCGGGAATGCGAGGGTGAAAAGCTTTTCCCCGAGCGAGAGATTTGGATTGTAGCAAGGATCGTTAGACAGCGCCTCCTTCCACTTGGCTTCCATGTAGGCGACTTCGCTGAGAAAACGGGCTCGCTTGATTTTCGTGTCCTCAAATCCGCGACTGGCAGATTCGTGATGATAAAGTTGCGCGTGTGGCGTCCAGACGATGCGAAACCCGCGTGCGCGCAAACGCAGGCAAAAATCAACATCGTTGAACGCGACGGGAAGATTGATTTCGTTCAGGCCGCCGATTTCGAGATATCGATCCTTCTGCACGAGCATGCAGGCGGCCGTGATTGCGGAAAAATCCTGGACGAGATGCGCGCGCGCAAAATATCCGGGCCCGTCACGCAGACCGATATGGGCATGGTCGGCTACGCCGCCGCCTCCCAGAATCACACCCGCGTGTTGGATCGTGTTGTCCGGATACCAAAGGCGGGCACCGACGGCTCCGACTTCCGGGCGAAGGGCGTGGCTGACCATTTCCGAAAGCCAATCCGCATTCATAACTTCGAGATCGTTATTCAGAAGCGCGACTAACGAACCGCGGGCCAACGAAACGCCGGCATTGTTGAGCTTGCTAAAATTGAACGCGCCCTCGATTCGATGGACACGAACTAATTCGCTTTCCAGTCCCGCGAGATATGCGAGCGCGTCTGGCTCGCGACTCTCGTTGTCGATCACGATCACTTCGAAACGCGGGTAGTCAGTTTTCGCGAAGATGCTTTCAAGGCAGCGGCGCAGAAGATCTGCCCGGTCGCGGGTGGGAATGATGATAGACACAAGCGGCGGATCGTCCGGGAGCGAATATTTCGCGCGGAGATAAATCGAATAATCAGGAACGACCGAGACCGCGAGGCGACGGCGATCGAAATGTTCCTGCATGGCGCGGAGCGCAGCCGTTAGAGCATAGGGTTTTGCGCCGGCGGCGCCGGCGGTGCTTTCCTCGGCCATGCGCCAGTGATAAAGCACCCGAGGAATGTGGTGTATTTGCGCGGGCTCAATTTTTTCCGCGCAGCGCAGTGTGAGATCGTAATCCTGCGAGCCTTCGAAGCCTTGGCGAAAGCCGCCCACTTCGCAAACCAGCGCGGTCCGATAAACCGTCAGATGCGAAATGTAATTTTGTGAGGTGAAAAGATCCGGATTCCAATCTGGCTTGAAATGGGGATCGCAGCGCCGGCCTTCCCGATCGAGCTTGTCTTCGTCACTGTAGATCAGTTGCAAATCGGGCCTGCGATTCAGCGCTAAGGCAACGCAGTAAAGCGCGAGCGGGCTGAGCTCGTCGTCGTGATCGAGAAGCGCGACAAACTCGCCGGTAGCAAGTCGCAGCGAATCGTTGGAAGCCGCGCAGATGTGACCGTTCTGCGTTCGCCGGAGAATTTTCAGGCGCTTATCACGGCGCGCTTGCCGTTGCACGACCTCCCAGACGTTCGGGTCCGTCGAAGCGTCATCGACGATGCAAAGTTCCCAATGTGGATAGAGCTGTTGCCGCACCGATGCGATCGCGCGCAAAAGCCATTTGGGATTCGTGTTGTAAACCGGAAGGAGAATTGAAATGACCGGCGGATCGGGAAGTTGATTGATCTGCCGCCGAATTTGCGCCCGATCCTCTCGCGCTATCCGATCGTAAAGTTCAATCCAGGCCGCATAACGCCCGACGGCTTCGCGTTCATCACCGCGTGCGTGAAAAAAGATCGGACCCCGAACGCGCTGAACAAAAAATGTCTCCCAATCCTCGCCTTCGCGTTGCGCTTGCAGCTCTATATTCGAAAGGCCCTGGGGAACAACGGCGTCGATGAGCAGGCCGCTGTGCAAAGCACCTTTTTCGTTTTCGAAAGTGGCGGCGACATCTGGTCGCGCGATGCCGTACTTTCCTGGAAAAGTCTTGCCGCGAATCCGTGCCCGCACTTCGGCAATCGCTTTTCCATCCGTCGGCCGACACCAGCCGGAAATATGAAGGTGCCGGACTTTTTTCGACCAATCATAAGGCAGGTCAAACCAGAACTCGTATTTGCCGGTGGCGTCCGCGGCACACCACTGTCGTTGGCCGGCTGGGCCGAAACGCGAGCCGCGCACCGCGCGTCGATGAACTTTGTGCCAGCCTCCTTCCGCGTCCATCGCTTCGAGGACCAACTGCGCTTTTCCGCTTGGAATCCACAGTTTAAGCGTGAAACCGCAGAGCAAAGGCGCCCCGGGAATCTTCACAAACGCGAGAACATCGGGGCGCTCGCGATCGAATTGGCCGTTGTAGATTTGATCGGCGATTCGCGCCCTGATCCCACGCAAGGAAGTGCCGTCCCGGGCGACACACCAACCAGAAAGTTGCAGCCAGCGTTCCTCGGGTTTCCACTCGACCGGCTCATCGAGATGAAAAATAAATTTCCCCGTCCGCCGCGCTTTTCCGCCGGATCGCTGTCCCGCTTTCTTGTTTTCTTTGGCCTTTGGGTCGGACATTTTTCAGCTCACGCAACGGTGCTTGAGCCGCGCGGGTAGGTTACGCGCGATCTCAAACAAATGGCTTGCGCGCGATCCGTTCGAAGCCGGCTGTAGACGGGCGAAAAGTTTGGGCTGATATGGACCAAGGATCGGTGCTGCACTGCGTTCAAGCTTGCCAAAGCAACGGATTTGTCCAACCTCCATCGCAGCAGGTGCCTCCCTGTGGATCCGAGTAGCCGAATTTTCAAAGCGCATCGCTTTCTGCTCATCGCCCTTGCGGTTATAGCAGTTTGGCCGGCGCTTCAGATGTGGCACTGGGTCTCCAGCAGCTGGGTACCGTTGCCTTTTTGGGACGAATGGCATACGCCGGGCAGCCAATTTGAGTCGTGGAAACTCGGCACGCTGACAATCGGCGAGTTGTTTTCCCAACACAACGAGAGCCGGCTCTTCTTTCCGCGCCTGCTCTATTTTTCTCTGGAAAAGCTCGGCGGCTGGGATGTGCGCCACGAAATGCGGGCGGTTTACCTCGGTGTTTGCGCGCTCTGCCTGTTGCTCTTGCACCTGCTTCGACGAACCCCGGGCGCGACTCCGATTTCGATACTGGTCGGTTGGACGCTGATGACGTTCACCTGTTTCGCGCCGGTCCAGGTGGCGAATTTTCTCTATGGAATCGAACTAGAACCCTTCATTCCCGGCTTGGCAGTTTTGGCCGCAGCGGCAGTGAATCTTTCGCGGTTTTCGTTCCCCGGCAAAACGCTCGTTAACACCGTAATCGCTTTCATTGCCACCTACTCATTTGCCAACGGGATGCTGGTCTGGGCGCTCGCCTGGCCCCTGTCTTCGGCCGCCTGCGATGCATCCCGGCGCGAACGACGGTTTTGGCGCGCGTTCTATCTTGCTATCGGTGCGATTTCGGTCGGCTGCTATTTTATTGGCTATCACCGGCCTTCCTATCATCCGGCGTTCGTTTCGTTAGGCGCGCGATTTTTCGATCTCCTGCACTACATTGTGCTTTGGGTAGGAAACTATTTCACATCTGATCTTGCCGGCCCATTTTTACTCGGAATTTGTTTCCTGATTCTGTTTTGCGGCGTCGCCGGTTACGCGGTCTGGACGAGCTGGCGGCGCGGTGATTGGCGGACGTTTTATCCGTGGCTGCTATTGGGGACATTTGCGTGCGGCTCAGCGGCGATTACGGCGCTTGGTCGACTTGGGTTTGGTTTGGAGCAAGCGCTCGATAACCGCTATGTCGTCTTCAGCCGCTTCTTCTACGTCGCATTTCTCGGACTCTGTTTCGCAACGTTTACTGCGCGAATGCGCCAAGCCTCGCTGGCGGAGAGGACTTTTCTTTTCATCAATGTCGGCTGGGGTGCGGCGCTTTTCGCGCTGCTTTGGGGGGCTTCCTTCCCGAAGTTTGCCGGCTTTCCGAGCGAGTATCGCGAGGCGAGGGGACATCTTCTCCAGGCTTTGCGGTGGTCGAAGGCCATTCCGGATAATCCTGATCTGAAACGAATCTTTCCCTATCCGGAAGAGCTGCGGAGTCGGGCGGCTTTTTTGGAAAAGGCGGGAGTTCTGCGGCTTAAGTTTGTCGATGGACCTATTGTGGCGACGGTCCAACAACAGCCGCCACCTTCGGCCGACGGTTCGAACGGGACCTTGGAATCAGCCGAAATTCAGCCGAGCGGGAAACTGCGCGTAAAGGGTTGGGCATGGCTACCACATCAAAAAAGATCGGCCGACCTGGTGGTGCTCGGGACCGAAAATGCAGCCGGTAATTTCAAACCACTGACGTTAATTGGCACCGGCCTCAAACGGCCGGATCTAGTCAATCGTTCCGAACCCGATGGGAAGGTTTGCCGGGCCGGCTTCAATCGCGAACTCGCGGTCACGGATTTACCGCCCGATGTGGTTGGCCTTCGTGGCTGGGCGATCAATCTTCAGACCCAGCAGGCATGGCCCCTGGCATCCTCCGTGCAGCTGCCAGACCGGACCGCAGTTGTTCTTCCCTAACGAGCTCGAATCAAACCGATGCTCACTTCGTGACCGGCGGCAATTGCACCCAATCGATCAGTTGTTGACCTGTCGCAGTTGCACGCAATCGACGAGCGCCTGGCCGGCGCGGACATCGCTGATGATAACGAGCTGATCGTTAGGTGAGATCAATTTCGCCTTGCGCAGAAATCTTTCGGCTGCCTCGATGGTGGCATTGGGATCCTCCGTGAAATCCAGTCGGATTGGAAACGTGCCCCAACAGATCGCGAGCTGGCGACAAATCTCTTCACTGGAAGTGACGGCGAAAATTGGCGAGTGCTCGGGCCGCAGATTAGAGACATAACGCGCCATCGTGCCGTGCCGGGTAAAGACGAGGATCTTGGAGCGCGCGACGGAGTTGGCCAGGGAAACGGCGGCCGCGACTGTTTTTTGACGGGCGTGATCGAGCAACGCTTCGCCTCCAAAGCCGGCCCCTCCGCTGCGTTCGGTGCGGACTGCGACGCGATTAAGGACCTTTACGCATTCTATCGGGTAGCGGCCTGAAGTGGTTTCGCCGGTCAACATCAGCGCGTCGGCCTGCTCGAAAACTGCGTTGGCCACGTCCGTGATCTCGGCCCGGGTCGGCACCGGGTTGTTGATCATTGACTCGAGCAGGTGCGTCGCGACGACGACCGGTTTTCCGAGGCGCAGGCAACGCTTCACGATTCGTCGCTGGGTGATCGGCAACTCCTCCATCGGGAGTTCGATGCCGAGATCACCTCGCGCGACCATGATTGCGTCAGCTGCACGAATCATGTCGTCGAGCTTTCTTACCGCGCTCTGGTCCTCGATTTTCGCGATCACCGCTGCGGGACTCTTTAGTTTCTTCAAGAACCGTCGCAGTTCGTCGATGTCTCGTTTCTTACGCGCGAAGCTGAGGGCAACGAAGTCAACCCCGAGCTCGACCCCAAGTGTGATGTCGGCCCTATCTTTCTCGGTCAACGCAGGGAGGTTAACCTGCACTCCCGGCAAGTTGATATGGCGGCGCGAGCCGAGAGTGCCCGGAGTGAGCACGGTGCAGCGAATCCGATTGTCCTTTTTCGTAAGGACGCGCAACTGCATTACTCCGTTGTCGACGAGAACGATGTCGCCGATCGAAACGTCATCGATCAGGTCGTCGTAGTTAACTGTCAGGCAATTTGGTTGCGTGCTCTTGGCACCGCGCACCGCAATTTCCAAAACATCACCGATCGCCAGTCGCAGGTCCTTTTTCAGGGCGCCTGTCCGGATCGCCGGGCCCTGCGTGTCGAGGAGCAGTGCGACATCACGCCCCAGCTGTTGCGCGACCGCACGAACACGCGGCACGATTTTTCGAACCCAATCGTGATGGCCGTGGCTCATGTTCAATCGAAACAGGTCGGCGCCCGCCTCGATCATCTGACGAATGACTTCGGGATCCTCGGAAGCGGGCCCGAGTGTGCAGATGATTTTGGTCTTTCGCATTCAGAGTCAGAATTGAGAACAGGCCGCCCAATTGCAAGGGGCAGTTGTCGGATGGGATCGGCTATTTATGTAGCGTAGCATTGCGCCAGGGCCTCCCGCAGCATTCAATAGGCCAGTGCACCCGAGTTCGTTCGATAAGATGGCTGATTTCGTGCAGAAATATTTGCACCCCCGCCGCTCGCAACCGCTCGTGATTCTCGATCTCGGCAGCCAGGATTTTAACGGTTCGTATCGGTCGCTTTTCGAGAACCCGCCCTGGCGTTACGTCGGTCTCGATATGGCGCCTGGCAAAAATGTCGATGTTGTCCTGCGGGATCCGTACCACTGGCGCGAGATCAAGGCCGAGAGCGCGGATGTGATTGTCTCGGGACAAACCTTCGAGCACACGGAATTTTTCTGGCTATCGATGCGGGAGATCGCGCGAGCATTGAAAGTGGGCGGTCTGCTCTGCCTGATTGCGCCTTCTGCCGGCGACGAACATCGTTACCCGGTAGATTGCTGGCGAGTCTATCCCGACGGCTTGCGCGCGTTGGCGCGTCATGCGGGATTGGAGACGGTCGAAGCCTGGACGCAATGGGAAGACCGTCCGCAGTATGACAGCGAGAGTAACAAGTGGCATGACTCGATCCTGGTGGCCCGCAAAGGACCTGAGAAACTTTCCACGCGTTGGCGACGCAGCCTCGAACGAAGGTTTGTTCGTTAGGTAGAAATGGATTTGACCAACCCTTCGACTCGCTACTTCATCGCCAGCGGTTGTCCGATCGCAACAACGACCTTGTATCGCTGTGTCCATCTCCGAGAGCAACTTCAAGCCCTTGGACACGGTGCGATGGTCGTGGACTGGTTTGATGAAACCAGGATTGATCCCGCGGAGGCGCTAACTTATGACGTCATCATCCTATATCGATTGCCGATGGGACCGGCGCTGGAGGGCCTCATAAATCAGGCGCGTCAGCTAAACAAACCGGTTATTTTTGACACCGACGATTTGATCTTTGAACCAGAAATGACCGCATGGCATCGGGCGGTAAAAAACTTGAGCCCCGCAGACCAAGTCCAGCATCTGGACGGTGTAAGGCGGTATCTCCTTACTCTTTTGGAATGTGATGCTGTAACGGTGGCAACTCCGTTCCTGGCTGAGTTGGCGAATAAACGCGAGAAGACGGCGTTTGTGCACCGGAACGCCCTTGGAAACGAAATGCTGAATTTGGCCGACGAGCTGTATCACGAACGCAGGATGCGCGCTCTCGATTCGAAGGTCGTCATCGGCTACGGGAGCGGAACGGCGACTCATGATATCGATTTTCTTGAAGTAACTGCGTCCTTGGTGGAAGTGCTTGAGCGGTTCTCCCAAGTTGAGCTCTGGATCGCGGGGCCGCTTAATTTGCCGGAATCGTTCACCCGGTTTTCGAATCGCGTGCAACGCCATCCACTGACTGGCTGGCAGGATTGGTTTCAGTTGATGGCGAGGATGGACATTGTCCTCGCTCCACTCGAAGCCGGCAACGTTTTTTGCCGCGCTAAGAGCGAGATAAAGTTTGTCGAGGCGGGTGCCCTTGGCTTACCCGTCGCCGCGTCCGATATTGATCCTTATCGAGACGCAATCTCGAATGGCCTAGATGGCTTTCTCGCGTCGGGGGAGAGGGAATGGACTCAGGCGCTGTCAACGCTAATCCAGGATCCGCAACTGCGCATCACCGTCGGTGAAGCAGCGCGTCAGGCGATTCTAAAAAGCTATAGCCCGCAAGCCCGCACGGCTGACCTATCAAATCTGCTGGCCAAATTAAGACCGACATTCAAGCTCACCCCAAAGTCCTTGTCATTCTTAACGGAGTGAAGAATCCCTGACTATTTCGGAAGCGTTTTGGGATAAGTGGTAACCGAGTCATATGTCATCGTTGGTAATTAACTGGCTTGTCCCCGAACCCTATCCGGGCGCCGGAGGCGATATAGGCCTCTTTCGACTAATTCGCTATCTCGCCGAGTTCGGCCATCGTTGCCGGGTCTATGTTGTGACCTACGACCTGCTGAAGGAGTTTAGCAGTGAAGAGATTCGAAACTATGTGCAAGAGCACTTTGGTGCGACCCAAGCTCAATATTATCGCTTTGCCGGATCGATTGAAGACGCCGATGCGACCTTGGCGACGTTTTGGCCGACGGTGGAGAACCTGTTGACTTTGCCGAACGGCGGACGGCGCTATTATCTCGTCCAGGATTTTGAACCTTCCTTCTATCCAGACGAACCGGGTCATTACGCCCGCGCTGAAAACACTTATCGTGCCGGATTGCATTGCATCACCTTGGGTCCGTGGCTGGCGGAGTTGCTCCGCGAGCGTTACCACGTAACGGCCGACCATTTCGACTTTACGGTAGATAAAGAAGTCTTTTATCCACGCGACGTGGCCCGTGATGCGACCCGCCGAGTTTGTTTCTATGCGCGGCCAACGACCCCTCGGCGAGCCTATGAGATGGGACTGGCTGCATTGCAGATCGTAAAGGAACGACTTCCGGAAGTGGAGGTTTGTTTTTTTGGCACGGCGGCCTTAACTCCTGCGCCGAGCTTTCCTATCACACAGTGCGGTGTGTTAGATGAGGAAGGTCTGGCGAATCTCTTTTCCAGTTCTGACGTCGGGGTTGTTTTTTCATTGAGCAATCCGTCCTTCGTTCCGCTGGAGATGATTGCTTGCGGGTGTGCGGTGATGGAGCTAGCGAGTGAGCGCTGGCGAGACGTACTCACTCATGGCGAAAACGCATGGCTGGTGAATTCGAACCCAATGGCTATTGCCAATGGAGTCATCGAACTATTGACCAATGAGGATGCCCGTCGTCGCCTGATTGAGAACGGACTTGGTCTGACTCAGAACATGAGTTGGAGCGCCTCGGCTCGTCAGGTTGAATCAGTCCTCCTCCGTGATGTAGCGGCCTCAAGAAACAAGGACGACGACATAACACTGCCATCTAGGAAGTTCACGCCGCTGCGCTACGGACTGGGAGCTTGGACGGAACATATCTTCTTTGCGTACGATCTAGTCGCACAACTGAAACCGCGTCTGTTAGTCGAGCTCGGAACCGATCGTGGTGAAAGCTATTTTGCGTTTTGCCAATCAGCCCTGGAAAATGGAACCGACACGAAATGTTACGCGATTGACCACTGGCAAGGTGATCCACACGCTGGGAGTTACGATGAGACGACCTTTCTGGCCGTCGAGGCGCACAACCGGGCACACTACGCCGCGTTTTCGACTCTGATCCGATCGACCTTTGACGCCGCTGCGGAGCGTTTCGGGCCGGAGAGCATCGATCTGCTGCATATTGATGGCCACCATACGGAGGAAGCGGTCCGCCATGATCTTGAAATATGGCTTCCGAAACTTCGCCCGGGCGGGATTCTGCTTCTGCATGATGTGACGATGCGCGGTCGCGATTTCGGCGTCTGGAAAGTCTGGGCTGAATTACAGGAACGCGGAAGATCCGCGACCTTCGAGGAGTCTCCTGGCCTGGGCGTTTGGGAAAAAACGCCGGCCGGCTCGCTTCCGCCTCTGCTGGAGAAACTCTTCGCGTGCAGCGCCGCGGCCTACAACGTCGCGCCTAACGAATCAAGGGCATTACGCGATTATTACCGGCAGCGACACGCCGATTTGCAGGCGAAGATTGCCCGGCAATGGAGCGACGGGACGATTCGTTCTTCCCCAATCGCTGAAGAAACGGTTATTCAGATTTTCTGGTCGCGTGACGAGAGTTATGCGGAGGAGAAATCTGCTGATGCGCGTCTTGGACAAGGCGACTGGAAAGAGGTGACGGTGCGACTTCCGACGGTCGGGTCAATCGCCCATTTGCGAGTCGACTTTCTCAGCGCCCTAACGAATATCGAGATTGCGAAAATCGAGGTCGAATCGTCCAACGGAGGAGTGATCTATCGAGCGAATCTTCCCAACGACTTCGAGGCGATTCGGCTGGTTGGAGATTGCGAGCGCCAATCATTAGAGCCGTTTTCGATCGTCGTCACAGGGGTCGATCCTCAGTTGCACCTGCCATCATTTCAGGCAACGCCGGGTCCGCTCCTGGTGCGGCTGCGCTTGCGTGTGCAAGCAATCGAACCCTGATGTGGGAGGGGCCTTTGTGCCCCGATCCGTTGCGACGCGTTTACTTCATCGGGGCACAAAGGCCC
>Ga0207691_10001312_pt1 | contig 24813 bp, 25 predicted proteins | sample KBSM13metaG_FD_184327 | JGI IMG/M metagenome (GOLD analysis project Ga0207691, IMG submission 184327) | Miscanthus rhizosphere microbial communities from Kellogg Biological Station, Michigan, USA - KBS M1-3 metaG (SPAdes) (version 2) | ecosystem: Host-associated > Plants > Roots > Rhizosphere >...
AGTGGTTTCGAAACGATCCCGCATCGGCGAGGCGAGCGCAAACCGATGATCGAAGCTCGGCATGACTTGCCAATCATGTCCGGCGCAGGGCGGAATCCGGAAGGCAATCCGATGTTGTCGGGAGCTGGGAATGAACGTTAGCGAATGGGTCCGGGCGCTCGGCTGCTCGTTGGCTTTTGCAGTCCAAGCCGCGTCGTTGATTACGGCTGCACCTGTGTTGAGCGCCTCGACCACTATCAACGACCAAGGCACCTGCTCCTCGAATTGGGACGCAAGCACTCGGACGCCGAGGTGCGCGTCTAATGCGGCCACGCCACCTGCGGAAACGACCACGTTTACCTGTCAGTTCGCGCCCGCCGACCCGGTGACGGTCGGCACTTCGCTTCCGTTGATGGTGTCCTGTACGAATGGAACGATCGCGACGGTCGCCTGGTCGGCGTCGGGACCGGGAATGGCTGCGTTTGCAAATGGGGTCTCAGGCTGGGGAGGGAACTCCGTCGTGTTCAGCGCAGCGGGAACCTGGACCATTACCGCTATTGTCACGTCCACGTCAGGCGGCACGCCAGTAACGGCGCAAGCCGTCGTTCAGGCAACGTGAGCGCGAAGAAAGCCGCTCAGTCCGATGCCAAAAATCGGCGGGTCCCCGCGCATTGAGGACGTGCTCTTAACGCTTGCGGCTAGAACGTCCAGCGGCGGTTCGCGAGAAAACCGGTCATGAGCACGACGCCCGTCGCCAGAATCTGCGCGAAAAGATAGTGGAGCGGCAGCACGGCGAGCATGGCCGCCATCACGAGTGTGTTGAGCAGCAGGCCCGCGCCGGCGACCGCGAAAAAACGCGGCAATGCGACGCGATGCGCGCGATCGCTTGGGAACGTGAACTGCCGGTTCAGCGCGTAGTTGACGAACGCGCCGAAGACAAAGCCTGCCGTCGACGCGACGATTGCGTTCGCGCCAGCGCCTTGCACAAAGGCGATCAGGATCCCGTAGTGGACCGCGGTGCCAACCGCCCCCACACCGGCATAGCGGATGAACTGGGGCGTCATTGCGTGCGGAATGCGGCTCGTATCCTGGGGAGGGGCACGACGCAGCAGAGTGTCACCATGAACACCAGGTTCGGCCAGAAATTGTAGCGCGCGTCGGCCGCCGGCACCACGAAGAACGATCCGGCCATGTACGCCATCGCTCCCGCCATTGGCAAGAGCGCCCGCGACGCGCGCCGCCGATATGCATCGGGACGCGCCGCTGCGAGCGCGACAACCGCGAGAAGCGCGTAAAGATAGCCGCGCGCGAAAATGCTCGACTCGTGGTCCACGATGTACGCGAGCGTGTGTACCGTCCGCTCGGTTGGAATCACGTCCGTCAACGCCTCGCCGGGAAACACGCCCGGTTGCACGAGGTAAAAAACCGGGCCGGCATTGGCGCCGATTCCATGGAGGAAGACGCGCGTGCGGTGCTCGAGGTAGCACCATGGATGCGCAATCCTTGCTGCGACCGCCGATGCTGCGAGCGCCTGCCCATTGGCCTCGACCACCGCCTCGTCCAGCAAAGGCGGCGGTCCGAGCGAACGCTGAGCGTGCTCGGGGCGATAGATCTGGCGCAGGCGTTGGAGCGTCATTTCTCCGGAGTGCACGCCCGGCGGCAGAAGATTTCTCTCGGCGCAGATCGAGATCCCCAACAGATCGTGGAGCTGCACGCCGACGCTGCCTGTGGGCACCCCGATCCGCTTCAAGTCCGGGAGGCGCCAGACCACAGTCATCGCGACGAACGCGACCGTCGCCACGACCAGCCCGACGAACACCACGAGGCTTCTGACCAATCGCTTTCGATCGATGCGGGAGGCGATGCTGTCCGCGACGGAAGGCGGCTGGCCGCACGTTGTCCATGCGAGCGCCCCAAGCGCCGGTAGCGCGGCTGCAACGCCGTTCAACCGAAACGTCGAAGCGAAGGCGAGCGACAGGACCGCCGCGGCGATGACACCCGGCCGCTTGCCGTCGATCGCCTTCAACGTGATCGCGTAGGCGATCGCCATCAGCCCACCGAAGGCCACGTCCTTCCAGACGACGAGCATCGGGCCGAGCGTAAGCGGTGCGCAGGCGAGGAGCAGCATGGCAAGAAAAATGCGCAGCTCCCGGGCCCCGAGCGCGCGTCCCAGTGCGGCGACGCCCGAAAGCGCCAGAACGTTGCCGAGGATGAACATCCCACCCTGGCCCGGAATGATTCGCTCGCACAGCCACCACAGGTAGCTCACCATCGGCGGATAACCGCCGGTCTCGATGCCGGTACGAGCCTGTCGCAGCGCGTACATGCTGTCGAACGACATGAACCCGGGCCACGAGATCCGGCACACGAGCCACGTGAAGACGGCCGCGAGCACGGCCACGCGCAGAGTCGTGGAAATCCGGCTCGCGCTCACTGCGAGGGGATCCCGCGCGAGAGTAACGGCGCTACGCGGTCCCACCGACGGTCAAGCCGTCGATCTTGAGCGTCGGCTGGCCGACGCCGACCGGAACGCTCTGCCCGTCCTTGCCGCATATGCCGACGCCGCTGTCGAGCTCGAAGTCGGTGCCGACCATCGAGACACGCGTGAGCGCATCGGGACCGTTGCCGATCAGCGTCGCACCCTTGACGGGATACGTGAGCTTGCCGTGCTCGATCTTCCACGCCTCGGCGGCGGAAAACACGAACTTGCCGCTCGTGATGTCGACCTGGCCGCCGCCGAAGTTGGCGGCATAGAGACCGTCGCTCACCGAAGCGATGATTTCCGCGGGATCATGTGGGCCGGCGAGCATGATCGTGTTCGTCATCCTCGGCATCGGCATGTGCGCGAACGATTCCCGCCGACCGTTGCCGGTCGGCCCGACGCCCATCAGACGCGCGTTCAGGCGATCCTGCATGTAGCAGCGAAGGATGCCGTCCTCGATCAGCACGGTGCGCTGCGTCGCGTTGCCTTCGTCGTCGACGTTGAGCGAGCCGCGCCGGCGGTCGATCGTGCCGTCGTCGATCACCGTGATCCCCGGCGCCGCGACGCGCTCGCCGATGCGGCCCGAAAACGCGCTCGTCTCCTTGCGATTGAAGTCGCCTTCCAGGCCGTGGCCGATTGCTTCGTGCAACAGGATTCCTGGCCACCCATGTCCCAGCACGACGGTCATCGTCCCCGCAGGCGCCGGCCGCGCGCCCAGGTTGAGCAGAGCCTGGCCCACCGCCCGCTCGACGTAGTCCTCGAGAATGGCATCGGTGAAGTACGAATAGTCGAAACGGCCGCCGCCGCCGGAGTGCCCCTGCTCGCGCCGTCCGCCCTCCTCCACAATCACCGTCAGCGACACGCGGACGAGCGGTCGGACGTCCGCGGCGACGATGCCGTCGCTTCGCGCGATGAGCACCGCCTCGTATTCGCCCGCCAGCGATGCCATCACCTGGGACACGCGCGGGTCGCGCTTGCGCGCCGTCCGCTCGAGGCGTTCCAACAGCGCGACTTTCGCCTCCTCGGGAAGCGAGGCGACAGGATCGGCCGGGGCGTAGAGCGAATGCGCCGCGCCTATTCGATGAAGCGCCGCGACGGCGGATTGGCCTTGCCGGCCGATGGCGCGGACAGCCGTCGCCGCTTCGTCGAGCGCGGCAAGCGAGATGTCGTCCGAATAGGCGAACGCCTGCTTCTCGCCGTGAACCGCGCGAATGCCGACGCCGCGATCGATCGAGAACGATCCGGCCTTGACGATGCCTTCCTCGAGGCTCCAGCTTTCCATTCGCGAATACTGGAAATAGAGGTCCGCAAAGTCGACGTCGTGCGCGTGGATCGACGCGAGCACGCCGGACAGCGCGCGATCGTCGAGGCTCGCGGGCTCGAGCAAGAGGTGGCGGGCGTCGGCGAGCAATGCGCCGCTGACGGGAGGAACGGAGAGGTCGGTCAAGGAAGTCCTTTCGCGGGCCGGTCGAGTCGGTCAGGGTGCCGTAATCGACCCAAATGACGCGCGAATGCGCGGATTCAAGCGGGATTGGGGAAACAGCCGCTATTGTCGGGCTTTCGTGCCACCCGCGGCAAGCACGGCAATCCCGCGTGTAACCCCTACTGTCGGCCGGGGTTGGCCTTGCCCCGCCGCGCGCGAGCTGTCGGGTCGTGGCGGCCGTTGCAACCCTTCAGGCGACGCGCTGCCCCAGGTACGTCGCGGAGACCCGCGTATTCGCCGCGAGATCGGCGCTCGCACCTTCCAGCGCGAGCTCGCCCGTTTCCAACACGTAGCCGTAATCCGAAACGTGTAGCGCGGCCCGCGCGTTCTGCTCGACCAGCAGGATTGCGACCCCGCTCGCGCGCAGTGCGCCGACGATGCTGAAGATTTCGCGCACCATGAGCGGCGCTAGGCCGAGCGACGGCTCGTCGAGCATGAGGAGCCGGGGTTTGCCCATCAGGGCGCGACCCATCGCAAGCATCTGTCGCTCCCCGCCCGAAAGCGTTCCCGCGAGTTGGGCGCGGCGTTCGCCGAGCCGCGGGAAGCGTGCATAGATCTCGTCGAGCGTCGACCGCCAGCCGCGCTCGCCGCTGCGCGCCCGATGGAATCCACCCAGTTCCAGGTTGTCGGCGACGCTCATCGCGGAGAAGAGCTCGCGCCGCTCCGGCACGAGGATGAGCCCGCGCGCCACGCGCTGCTCCACGGTCAATCCGCCGGCCCGCGATCCCAGGTAGGCGAGCTCGCCCTTCGCGGAAAACAGTCCCATCAGCGCCGCGAGAAGCGTCGTCTTGCCCGCCCCGTTCGGTCCGATCACCGACACGATGGTCCCTGCGTTGACCTTGAGCGAGATGCCGCGCACCGCCTCGACCTTGCCGTACGCGACGTGGAGGTCGCGAACTTCAAGCAGCGTTTCGCTCGCTCCGCCGCTCATCACGCGACTCCGCCCAGATACGCTTCGAGGACCGCGGGATTGCTCTGGATTTCCGCCGGCAGGCCCTCGGCGAGCTTCTGTCCGAATTCCATGACCACGAGGCGGTCGGTGAGGCCCATCACGAAGTCCATGTCGTGCTCGACCAAGAGCACGGTCATTCCCTCGCCCTTGAGCTGGCGCAACAGCGACGCGAGCTCCTGCTTCTCGAGAAAGCGCAGCCCTGCAGCAGGCTCGTCCAGCAGCAACAACGCGGGATCGGCGGCGAGCGCACGCGCGATCTCGACGATTCGCTGCTTGCCGAGGGGCAGGCTGCCCGCCGCATCGTGAAGGTGCGGCGCGAGCCCGACGCGGCCGATCGCGCGCGCGGCCTCCGCCTTGGTGCGCGCTTCTTCGGCTCGATCGAGCGCAAACGCGGCGGCAACGACGCCTGCGGTGCCGCGAAGGTAGGCGCCGAGCGCCACATTGTCGAGAACGCTCATCGCCGGAACGAGCTTCACGTGCTGGAACGTCCGTCCGACGCCGCGGCGCGCGATCTCGTACGGCAGCGACCCGGCAATCGATTCGCCGTCGTATAGGATGTCGCCGGACGTGGGCTCGAGCGCGCCGGAGATGAGGTTGAACATCGTGCTCTTGCCCGCGCCGTTGGGGCCGATCAAGCCGAGGATCTCGCCCCGCTGGATCGCGAACGACAGGTTGTTGACCGCGACGAGGCCGCCGAACGCTTTGTGCGCTGCGCGGACGTCGAGGAGCGTGCCCGTGGTGATGGAGGGTTGGGGACGCAACGGCAGCGGCGGCGCGTCGGCCAAGCGCGGAGGCTTGGCAGCGGGGACGAGCCGCGCAATCCAGGGCCAGACGCCATCGCGTGCGCGCTGCAGAAGAACGACCATCAGGATGCCGAACACCACGATCTCGAAGTTTCCGCTCTTGCCGAGAATGAGCGGGAGGTAATCCTGCAGCAGCTGCTTCGCGAGCGTGATCAGCGTCGCCCCGACGACCGCCCCCCACACGCTGCCCGCGCCGCCGACGACGGCCATGAAGAGGTATTCGATGCCCTGGTTGATGCCGAACGGCGTCGGATTCACGAAACGCTGCAGGTGTGCATAGAGCCACCCGGATATGGCGGCGAGCAGCGCCGCGTAGACGAAGACGACGATCTTGAGCCGCGCGGCATCGACGCCGAAAGCCTCGGCCATCTCGAGGTGACCGCGCAGTGCGCGCACCGCGCGCCCTGGCCGCGAATCGAGGAGGTTGCGCGTGGCCCACAGCGCCGCAAGCGTGATGCCCCAGATCAGGAAGTAGAAATAGCGCTCGTTCCGCAGCTCGAGCCCGAAGAGATTGAGCGCGGGGATCCCCGTCAATCCGGTGTGACCGCCCAGGAGCTCGACGTTGCCGAACAGGAAATACAGACTGATGCCCCACGCGATCGTCGCAAGCGGCAGGTAATGCCCTTTCATCCGCAGCGTGATGAAGCCGAGGCACAGCGCAAGCGCGAGCGTGAGCACGAGGCCCGCGCAAAGCGAGAGCCACGGCGACACCGCGTATTGCACGGACAGCACGGCGGTCGTGTAAGCGCCGAGGCCGACAAATGCCGCCTGCCCGAACGACGTCTGTCCCGCGACGCCGGTCAGCAGCACGAGCCCGAGCGCGACGATGCTGTATAAGCCCACGTAGTTGCCGAGCGTCACCCAGAACTGCGGCGCAACGAGAGGAATGGCGATGAGAAGGGCCAGGAATGCGAGGAGGGCAACCCGGGACGGCGTCATTTGTGGTGGCTCATTGCGGCCTCCGCCAACCTAGTCGAGTGGTCCTACTCTTCTTCTTCATGATGATGCGTCGTCAGGCTACGCCACAGCAACACCGGAATGATCAGCGTGAACACGATCACTTCCTTGAACGCGCTGGCCCAGTACGATGCGAATGCCTCGAGCAAGCCGACGAGCAGCGCCCCCGCCGCGGCAGCCGGATAGCTTACGAGGCCGCCGATGATTGCTCCGACGAATCCCTTGAGGCTCACAAGAAAGCCGGAGTCGTAATACACCGTCGTGAACGGCCCGATCAGCACGCCGGCGAATCCGCACAGCAGGACCGCCAGCGCGAACGTGAGCGATCCCGCGAGATTGGGCGCGATTCCGACGAGGCGGGCGCCGATGCGATTCAACGCCGTCGCGCGCAACGCCTTGCCGTACAGCGTGCGGCCGAAGAAAAAGTAGAACGCGACGATCAGCGCGAGGCTCGTGATGACGACGAGCAGGCTTTGCAGGCTGACGGTGACGCCCGACAAATCGAAGGACGCGGAAGAGAACGCAGGCGTGCGCGAGCCTTCGGCGCCGAAGAACCACAGCCCCAGCCCCGTCAGCGCGAAATGCACGGCGACCGAGACGATGAGCAGAACGAGCACGCTCGCTTCGGCGAGCGGCTGGTAGGCAATCCGGTAAAGCAGGGGACCGAGCGGCGTCACCAAAGCGAGCGTGACGAGAATCTGCGCCCAGAACGGAAGATCCGGCGTTGCGAGCCACCAGGAGACAGCGGCGAGCGCCAGCGGAGCGCCGGTCCACAATGCGATGCGCCGGGGGATTTGTCGCGCTTCGCCGCGCGCGATGCAGGCGACGACTTCCATTGCCCCGGCCATCGACGCCATTCCGATCAGGAGCCCGATCGTCGGCGGCGGCTTGCCGAGCTGCAGGCCCGCGAGCGTCAGCGTGCCGTACGCGACGAACTCTCCCGAGGGCACGAAGATCACGCGCGTGACCGCGAATACGAGCACCAGCGCAAGCGCGAGCAGCGCGTAGACGGCGCCGTTGGTGACGCCGTCCTGCGTCAGGAGCACGAAAATCGGGAGATCCATCGCTTTCCAGGGCCGGTCAGGGGCGACGCAAAGCGAACGGAAAACAAAAAGGCCGGCCGCGAGATCGCCGCCGGCCGATCCGTCAACGCAGGATCACTTCGCGAGGACCCACTTGCCGTTGTCGATTCTGATCATCGTCCGCGCACGGTTGTCGAGGCCGTTGTGCTCGCTCGGCGTCATCGTATACACGCCGTGGGTCGCCACGAGTTCCTTCGTGTTTTCGAGCGCATCGCGCAGCGCCGCCCGGAACTCCTTCGTGCCCGGCTTCGCCTTCTTGAGCGCCTCCGGGATCGCCGACGACAGCAGCAGATAGGCGTCCCACGCATGGCCTCCGAACGTCGAGCGTGAGTCCTTGCCGTACTTGGCCTCGTACTTCCCGATGTACTCGGCCGAGGACTTCTTGAGGGGGTTCGTATCCGGCAGCTGCTCGAATACCAGCATCGGTCCGATCGGCAGGATCGTACCATTGCCGTCCTTGCCGACCACCCGCAGGAAATCGGGGTTGGCGACCCCGTGCGTCTGGTAGATCTTGCCTTTGTAGTTGCGCGCCGCGAGCTCCTTCTGCGGCGTTGCCCCCGGCGTCCCCGCTGCCGCGATCAGGATCGCGTCCGGATTCGCGGCCACGAGCTTCAGCACCTGCCCCGTCACCGACGCGTCCGTGCGATTGTATTTTTCCTCTCCGACGATCTTGATGCCGGCGGTCTGCGCCGACCGGCGCATCTCGGCCAGCCAGCCGTCCCCATAGCCGTCGGCGAACCCGATGTACCCCATCGTCTTCACGCCGTTGGCCTTCATGTGAATCGCGATGGCGTCCGCCATCAGCGAATCGCTCTGCGGCGTCTTGAACACCCACTTGGTCTTCGGGTTGGCCGGATCGACGATGCGCGCCGATGCGGCCATCGAGATCATCGGCGTCTCCGCGTCGGCGACGACATCGATCATCGCGAGCGAGTTGGGCGTGATGGTCGAGCCGACCACGACGTCGACCTTGTCCTCGGAGATGAGTTTCTTCGTGTTGGTGACGGCCTTCGTCGTGTCGGAGCCGTCGTCGAGCACGATCCAGTTGACCTTCTGGCCGCCGATCGTGGTCGGCAGAAGCTCGAACGTGTTCTTCTCCGGGATGCCGAGCGAGGCGGCCGGACCGGTGGCCGACAGCGTGACCCCCACGTTGATCTGGGCCTGCGCGGTCAGGGCGAGTCCGCAGGCGGCGACGGCCGCGAACAGCTTCGTCGAGAGGGAACGCTGGTGCATTTCGATTCTCCGCAACTTCGTTCAAAAAGTAAAACGTCGAGCGGGGCCATTCGCCCCGGCCGGCGGCTTTAGCGCTTCAATCCGTCGCGAATTTCCCGCAGCAACATCACCTCTTCGGGCGGCGCGGCGGGTGGCGGGGGCGGCTCCTTGCGCTTCAGCCGGTTGATCGCGCGCACCATCATGAAGATGATGAACGCGAGGATGAGGAAATTGATCGCGATGGTGATGAAATTGCCGTAGGCGAACAGCGGCACGCCTGCCTTCGTCAGCGCCTCGTACGTCATCGGACCCGCGTACCCGGCCGGCGGGCTGCGGAGCAGGATGAACCACTGCGAGAAATCGAGGCCGCCGAAGATGGCCCCCACGATCGGCATGATGAGGTCCTTGACCAGCGAATCGACGATCTTGCCGAAGGCGCCGCCAATGATCACACCGACGGCGAGGTCGATCACGCTGCCCTTTACCGCGAACTCCCGGAACTCGCTCATCATCGACATGGTGTTCTCCCAGATGAGCCGGCGGTCGCGACCGCCGGCGGTGCCGTTCTTATGTTCGTGCCTCGCACGGCAGCTGCCGGCGAGCGCCGAGCCCGGCGCCAGGGCCTAGATCGCGGCTTCGCCGCTCTCGCCGGTGCGGATCCGCACGACCTGCTCTACCGCTGTCACGAAAATCTTCCCATCGCCGATCTTGCCGGTGCGCGCCGCCTTGACGATGGCCTCGATGGCGCGTTCGACATCGCCGTCGGCGACGATGAGCTCGACCTTGATCTTGGGCAGGAAGTCGACGACATACTCCGCGCCGCGATATAGCTCGGTGTGGCCCTTCTGCCGGCCGAAACCCTTCACCTCAGAAACCGTGAGGCCGGTGACTCCCATTTCCGACAACGCTTCGCGCACCTCGTCCAGCTTGAACGGTTTGACGATGGCTTCGACTTTTTTCATGGCGACCGAATCCTGAAAAGCCCCGCGGCATTGGCGACGCGGTAGCTTACACGGACTTCGACCCGAGCGCCGGATCTTCCCACTCGTGCCATGCCGAAGTGATCGGGTAGCGCCAATCGCGGCCGAATCCGCGCGGCGTGATGCGGATGCCCACCGCCGCCTGCCGACGCTTGTACTCGTTGATCTTGATGAGCCGCACCACGCGCCGCACGTGCTCCGGCTCGAATCCCAGCGCAGCGATCTCGGCGGGGCTCTTGTCCTGCTCGACGTATGCTTCGAGAATGCCATCGAGCGCGTCGTAAGGCGGCAGCGAGTCCTGGTCGACCTGGTCGGGACGAAGCTCCGCCGACGGGGCGCGCGTGATGATCCGCTCCGGAATCACGCGGCCCAGCCCGTTGCGATACGCGCAGAGCCGGTAGACGAGCGTCTTGCTGATGTCCTTCAGCACGCCGAAGCCGCCGGCCATGTCGCCGTACAGCGTCGCGTAGCCGACGGCCATCTCCGACTTGTTGCCCGTCGTGAGCACGATCGAGCCGAACTTGTTGGACAGCGCCATGAGCAGCGTCCCGCGAATTCGCGCCTGGACGTTCTCCTCGGCGGCGTCGGGCGGCAGCCCCTTGAATTCGGCGGCCAGTGAGGCGCGGAAGGCCGCGAACATCGGCTCGATCTCGATCTCGCTGTACTCGACGCCAAGGATGTTCGCCATCTCGCGCGCGTCGTCGAGGCTGATCGACCGTGTGTACGGCGAAGGCATCATCACCGCGTGGACGCGGTCGCGGCCCAGCGCGTCGACGGCGACAGCGAGCACGAGCGCCGAGTCGACGCCGCCCGAAAGGCCCAGCAGCACGCCGGGGAACCGGTTCTTGTTCACGTAGTCGCGAACGCCCATTACCAGCGCCTGGTATACGTGGTACTCGAGCCGCGGGTCGAGCGTGCCACGGACCGGCCGCGGCGCGCCTCCTTCGTCGAGCGTCGCGAGCGCCACCGTTTCGTGCCAGGCCGGCAATTGCTGGACGACCTCGCCGCTCGCGCCCATCACGAACGAGGCGCCGTCGAACACGAGCTCGTCCTGGCCGCCGACGCGATTGGCATAGACGAATGGAAGGCCGGTCTCGCGCGCCCTGGCGCCGAGCTGCTCGCGTCGCGCTTCCTGCTGTCTCGTGTGATACGGCGAGCCGTTGGGCACGACGATCACCTGCGCGCCCGCGTCCTTCGCCTGTTTCGCAGGCCCCGCGAACCACACGTCTTCGCAAATGATGAAGCCGACGGCAATGCCGTCGATGTCGACGACGCAAGGCGCGTTGCCCGGCTCGAAATAGCGATCCTCGTCGAACACCCGGTAATTCGGAAGCATCTGCTTGCGATAGACCGCTCGGACGCGGCCTTGCGCGAGGAGTGCGAGCGAGTTGTAGCGAACGCCGCCGTCCCGCTCGGGGAATCCGACGGCCACCGGGGTTTTTCCGACTGCCGCTGCGAGCGCGATGAGCTCGCGGGCGCATGCATCGAGGAACGCGGGCCGCAGCACGAGATCCTCCGGTGGATAGCCGCAAAGCGAGAGCTCAGGCGTCACCACGAATCGCGCGCCGGCACGCTCGGCCTCGGCGACCGACGCGAGGATTGCCGCGCTGTTGCGCGAAAGATCACCGAGCACCTGATTCAGTTGCGCGATGGCGATCTGCATTCGGGATTCCGGCGCGAGGGGCTTTCCTGCGAAATCTTAGCATTTGCCGTGCATTTGCCCGCAACCGTCGGCGCACGAGACAATCGCGGTGATCGCGCATGGATGAAGACCGCATTTCGCAAGCCGCTGGGGCGGCCTCGGCCGTCGCCATTCGCGGCGACGTCGGGATCGAGCGTATCGGCGCCGCCGAGTGGAACGCGCTCGTGGGCGGATCTCCGCTCGTCTCGCACACCTTCCTGTCCGCGCTGCACGAAACCGGCTGCGCGTCGCGTGCTTCCGGCTGGACGCCCTGCTACCTGACCGCCTGGCGCGAAGACAAGCTCGCAGGCGCAGTGCCGCTCTACGCGAAGACGCATTCGTACGGCGAGTACGTGTTCGACTGGGCATGGGCGAACGCGTACCACCGCCATGGCCGGCACTATTTTCCGAAACTCGTCGCAGCCATACCGTTCACGCCCGCAGAGGGCCCTCGTTTTTTCGGCGCGGCAGACGACGTGCGCGACGCGCTGGTGCGCGCGGCGGTGGCCCGGCTGCGGCCGCCCGAACGGCGCGGCGACGAGGCGTTTTCGTCGCTGCACGTGCTCTTCCCCATCGAAGCCGAGGCCCGCGCATGCGAGGCGGCCGGCATGGTCGTGCGCAACGGCGTGCAATTCCGCTGGGAGAATCAGGGTTACGGCGATTTCGCCGATTTCCTCGCCACGTTCAACCACGACAAGCGGAAGAAGGTGAAGCAGGAGCGGCGGCGGGTCGCCGAAAGCGGGATCACGTTCATGCGCAAAGTCGGCTCGGAGATCACCTCGAGCGACTGGGAATTCTTCTACCTCTGCTACGAGCGCACGTACTGCGAGCATTATTCGACGCCCTACCTCAGCCTCGAGTTCTTCGAGCGGATCGGGGCCGAGATGCCTGGCCACCTCATGCTCGCGCTCGGCTCGCGCGGTGGCAGGCGCATCTGCGCCGCGCTCGACGTGTACGACGCCGGTACGCTGTGGGGCCGCTACTGGGGTGCGGTCGAGACCGTTTCCGGCCTGCACTTCGAAGCGTGCTATTACCAGGCGATCGAGTTCTGCATCGAGCGGAGGATCGGACGCTTCGAGGGCGGCGCACAGGGCGTGCACAAGCTCGCCCGCGGTCTTGTCCCGATCACGACGTGGTCGGCGCACGCAATTGCCGATCGCGAGTTCGCGCGGGCGATCGCCGCGTTCTGCGCGCGCGAGCGGGTCGACGTCGCGCATGCGATCGACGAGCTCGACGCGGCGAAGCCGTTCCGCAATCCGCAACCCCACGATGGCCCGGCGTAACATGAGGCAAAGACGATGAACGACACCGTACTGCTTGCCCGCGACGGTCCCGTCGCGACGCTGACCCTCAATCGGCCCGGCGCGCTCAATGCTCTCGATCCGGCAATGATCGAGGCGCTCGTCCAGCACATTGCCACGGTCGCCGCCGACGATAGCCTGCGCGTGGTCGTGCTGTGCGGGGCCGGCCGGCACTTCATGGCGGGCGGCGACATCCGCTCGTTCGCCAAGCGGTTGGCGGAAGCGCCCGCCGTTCGCAGCGAAGGATTCGCCCGCATGATCGGCCGCCTGCACGCGGCCATCGAGCACATGCATCGAATGCCGCACCCGCTCGTCGCACGCGTTCAGGGCGCATGCGCCGGCTTTGGCCTGTCGCTGATGAACGCCTGCGACCTGGTCGTCGCCGCCGACGACAGCTACTTCGCCTCCGCCTACCGGCAGATCGGCCTCACGCCCGATGGCGGCGGCTCGTGGTGGCTGCCGCGGCTCGTCGGCACGCGCAAGGCAATGGAGATTTTTCTGCTCGCCGAGCGATTCGGCGCCGCCGACGCGCTTGCGCTCGGCCTCGTCAATCGTGTCGTTCCCGCGGCCGAGCTCCAGTCGGCAACCAACGCACTGGTACAGACGCTGGCCACAGGGCCGGTGCTTGCCACACGCAACGCCAAGCGGCTGGTGCGGGAATCGCTGTCGCGCACGTTGTCCGAGCAGCTCGACGCGGAAGCCGCGAGCTTCGCCGCTTGCGCCGGCACGTCGGATTTCGTCGAAGGCATCACCGCGTTCGTGCAAAAACGCGCGGCGCACTTCGGGCGGGACTAGGCCATGGACCCGATCGAAACTTCCGGCCTCCGCGACAAGACGCTCTTCATCACCGGCGGCTCGCGCGGCATCGGACTCGCCATTGCGCTACGCGCCGCGCGCGACGGCGCGAATGTCGCCGTCGCCGCGAAGACCGTCGAGCCGCATCCGAAGCTGCCGGGGACGATTCACTCCGCCGCGGCCGCCATCGAAGAGGCAGGCGGCCGTGCGCTGCCGATCGCCTGCGACATTCGCGACGAGAGCGCCGTGCAGGCGGCCGTCGGCGCGACCGTTGCGCGCTTCGGAGGCATCGACATCCTGGTCAACAACGCGAGCGCGATCAGCCTGACCCGCACCGACGCGACGCCGATGAAGCGTTTCGATCTCATGTTCGCGGTGAACGTCCGCGGCACGTTCCTGTGCTCGCAGGCGTGCCTGCCGCAACTCAAGGCCGCGGCCGCGGCTGGGCGCAATCCGCACATCCTCACGCTCGCCCCGCCGCTCAACCTGGATCCGAAGTGGTTTCGGGATCACGTCGCTTACACGATGGCGAAGTACGGGATGAGCATGTGCGTGCTCGGCATGGCGGAGGAATTTCGCTCGCACGGCATTGCGGTGAACGCGCTGTGGCCGCGAACGGTGATCGCGACATCGGCGATCTCCATGATTCCGGGCGCCGCGGAGCGCGGCGACATGATGCGCCGCCCCGAGATCCTCGCCGACGCGTCGTACGCCGTGCTGACGCGCGATGCGCGGGCGACGACCGGCCGCTTCTTCATCGACGAGGACGTCCTCGCGGACGCTGGCGTGACCGAGCTCGACCGCTATGCGGTCAAACCTGGCGCACCGCTTCTTACCGACCTCTTCCTGGACTGACGGAGCAGCCGGCGAGATGCCTCGCGTGCGCCGGCGCTGCAGAAACCCGACGGCCGATCAGCGATTGCCGAAGTTGTCGTCGCCTTCGGCAGGCCGTTCGACGCGCGGGGTTTCGTTGCCCGTGGGGCGCGGCCGTTGCGGTTCGCGCGGCGCGCGATTGCCGATGTCGTCCCCGGAGGGTGGCGGCTGCGGCTCGGTGCGGACATTTGCATCGTGCCGCGCCGCCGCCGGCAGGCGATTGCCGAGATCGTCGTCGGTGTCCGCCCGTGACGCGCGCGGCGCGCTGTTGCCCGGCACGGCATCGGACTTCGGCCCCCGCCGGTGGCGGTTGCCCCGCCCGCGTTTCTTCCCTTGACCCGTTCCCGGTGCGCCGGGACCGCCGTTTTGTCCACCGCCCTGTCCACCGGTTTGTCCACTGCCGTGACCGCCGCCTTGTCCACCGCCTTGTCCATACGCCCGATGCACGCCGTTTCCACCTGGACCGCGTCCGGGGGCCTGCGATCCCTTGCCACGTCCTTGCCCATGCGCTTGGCCCTGCGCGCGCGGGGAGCCTGTGCCCGGAAGGCCCTCCGGCACCGCGCCCGGGACCGTCAAAGTGGTCATCACGTACGGCGACGAGCCGCCTGCACCGCCGCGTTGCTGCGAATGCCGCTGCTTGCCGTTCTGCGGACGGCCCTGGCCGGTCGATGCGCCGAAAGGTCGAGCGCCGTGCCCTGGCGCGCCCGCGCCGCGCCGCGGCCCGCCCTGTCCCTGGGGTCGTCCGTGCCCCTTTCCCTGCGGCCTCGTGAAGAACTTGTTCACCGGCGTGTTGCCGTGGGTCGGAGCGCCGTGGACGCTGTTGCCGGGCTCGATGACGTCGGCGTCCGGCTCGCCCTCGTCGCCTGACTCCGTCTCGGCCGGCCCGCCGCTGCGCGGTGGTCCGCTCGAACCGCGGTCACGTTGACTGCTGTTTTGGCCACGCGGGCCTCTGCCCGGACCGCGCCCGCCGTTCGCGTGCTGGGGGCCCTGACGCTGTTGCGCGGGGCCGCCCGCCCGCATCCCCGCCACGGTCAGCACGGCGCCGACTTCCTCGGACGTGAGCTCGAGCACCTGGCCGCGCTTGACGCGCGAGGGCATGGCGACCGTTCCGTAGCGCGTGCGAATGAGGCGGCTCACCGTAAGGCCGAGCGCCTCGAAGAGGCGGCGGACCTCGCGATTGCGGCCCTCGTTCAGCACGACGTGATACCAGTGGTTCGCCCCTTCGCCGCCCCCGTCGGTCAGCTTCTCGACCTTGGCGGGACCGTCGTCGAGTGCGATGCCCGTCAGCAACGATTGCTGCTGTTCCTCGGTGAGAACGCCCATCACCCGGACTGCGTACTCGCGCTCGACTTCGTAGCGCGGATGCATCATCTTGTTCGCAAGCTCGCCGTTGTTGGTGAAAAGCAGGAGGCCTTCGGTATTGAAGTCGAGGCGGCCGATCGCGATCCACTTGCCTTGGCCGATGTTCGGCAGCTTCTCGAACACGGTGGGCCTTCCTTCGGGATCGTCGCGCGTGACGATCTCCCCCGCCTGCTTGTGATACATGAGGATGCGCGTGCGCGGCTCGGCGAAGCGAACCCGCACGAGCTCGCCGTTGATCCGCACTTCGTCGCCGGGGCCGACTTTCTGGCCCACGTCGGCCGGCTCGCGATTCACGGTGATGCGCCCGGCGAGGATCATCTCCTCCATCGCCCGGCGGGAGCCGAACCCGCACGACGCCAGCACTTTGTGCAGGCGCTGCGGCTCCGTGAAGATGTCGTCAGTGGAGGAACGGTGGCGCGGCGGCGCCATGCTCTCCGTGATCTGCTGCAGCGCCAGGCTCGGCTGCTGCATCGGTCCGGTCGGCGGGCGGCGCCACGACCGGGATCGCGAGCGCGAGTTGCGCTTCGGCGGCTTCTGTTGTTGCATCGGAACTCTCCAGCAGGTGGGAAGCGTCGAGCTCGGCCAGCGAAGGCAGCTCCGACAAAGCGGAGAGGCCGAGATCGTCGAGGAAGGTCTTGGTGGTGGCATAGAGCGCCGGACGGCCCGGCGTCTCGCGATGGCCGACCACTTCGACCCATTGGCGGTCCTCCAGCGTCTTGACGATGTTGGTGGACACGGCGACACCGCGGATGGCTTCGATGTCGCCGCGGGTCACGGGTTGCTTGTAGGCGATTATCGCCAACGTTTCCATCACCGCGCGCGAGTAGCGCGGCGGTTTTTCGGGCGTGAGCTTGTCGAGATAGGACTGGACCGCGGGCTTGCACTGGAAGCGCCAGCCGGAGGCGACCTGCACGAGCTCCACGCTTCGGCCCGTCCAATCGGCGGCGATCTCCGCGAGCAGCTGCTGAACCGTCAGCGTGTCGAGCGCCGGGTCGAACAGCTTCGCGAGCGTGCCGATCGTGACGGGCTCGCCCGCCGTAAGCAGCGCCGCCTCGACGATGTTCCTCATCTGTTGCGTTTCGTCCATCGGAGACAAGAGCGTGGTGTTGCGTTGGATCAGGATGCCAGCGCGAACGCCGGCCCGCCGGTCGACTGCACATAGATCGGAGCGTAGGGCTCGGCCTGCGCAATCGTGACGAGCTGCTCGCGCGCCAGCTCGAGCAGCGCGAGAAACGTCACGATAAGGTGCGGCACATCCGGGTGCCGCGCGAACAGCGTCGTGAACTCGGCGAAGCGCGCAGGCTCCAGCGTTTTCAGTATCCGGCTCATCTCGGCGCGAACCGAGAGCTGCTCGCGGCTGACGAGATGATGCCGGTTGATGCGCGCCCGCGCAAGCAGTCCCGCCCAGGCGATGCGCAAATCATCGGGAAACACGTCCGGCAGGCGCTCCGCCGCCGTGCGCTCGAACCACACCCGGACGAGGGCGAAATCGCGATCGGCGAGCGGCAGCGCCTCGATCTCGCGCGCCGCCTCTTTCATCCGCTCGTACTCGAGCAGGCGGCGGACGAGCTCCGCGCGCGGGTCTTCAGTCTCCCCGCCAGGCGCCGCCGGGGGCTTCGGCAACAGGAGGCGCGACTTGATCTCGATGAGCACCGCGGCCATCAGCAGATATTCGGCGGCGAGCTCGAGCTGCGTCCGCCGCATCATCTCGACGTACCCGAGGTACTGGCGCGTGAGCTCCGCCATCGGAATCTCGAGCACGTTGATGTTCTGCTTGCGGATGAGGTAGAGCAAGAGGTCGAGCGGGCCCTCGAACGTGTCGAGGAAAACCTCGAGTGCTTCGGGCGGAATGTAGAGGTCGTGCGGCAACTCGAGCATCGGCTCGCCGTAGACCCGCGCCACGACGGCGCCGCCCTGCTGGGCGAGGTCGACGACGTCGGTCATGTGTAGTCGAGCCCCATCGCGCCGCGGACGTCCCGCATCGTCTCTTCGGCGAGCTTGCGCGCCTTCTCGCAGCCGTCGGCGACGATGTTGCGCACGAGTTGCGGATCGTCGAGATAGCGCTGCGCGCGCTCGCGGATTGGCTCCTGCTCCCTGATGAGCGCGTCGATCAGCGGCTGCTTGCACTCGAGGCAGCCGATGCCCGCCGTCGTGCAGCCTTTGACGACCCAGTCGCGTGTCGGCGCGTCCGAGTAGATCTGGTGCAACGACCAGACGGGGCAGCGGTTCGGATCACCTTTGTCGGAGCGCCGCACGCGCGCCGGGTCGGTCTGCATCGTGCGGATCTTCTGCGTGACCTCGGCCGGCTCCTCGCGCATGAGGATCGTGTTGCCGACCGACTTCGACATCTTCTCGCCATCGAGCCCCGGCACCTTGGGCGTCGCCGTCAGCAGCGGCCCGGGCTCCGGCAGGATCATCCGGCGGGACCCCTCGAGATAGCCGAACAGCCGCTCGCGATCGCCGAGCGACAGGTTCTGCGTTTCCGTGAGCAGCAGTTTCGCCGCTTCGAGCGCGGCTTCGTCGCCCTTCTCCTGAAACGCCGCGCGCAGCTCCCCATAGCGGCGCGCTTTCTTGACGCCAAGCTTCTTCACCGCCGACCTGGCCTTGTCCTCGAATCCGGTTTCCTTGCCGTAAATGAAGTTGAAGCGGCGCGCGAGCTCGCGCACGAGCTCGATGTGCGACACCTGGTCCTCGCCGACCGGCACCATGTTGGCGCGGTAGATGAGGATGTCCGCCGCCTGCATCACCGGGTAGCCCAGGAAGCCGTAGTTGGACAGATCGCGGTCCGCGAGCTTCTGCTGCGTGTCCTTGTACGTCGGCACGCGCTCCAGCCAGCCGACCGGCGCGATCATGCCGAGCAGCAGCGCGAGCTCGGCGTGCTCCGGGACGCGCGACTGGATGAAAATCGTGGCGCGCGTCGGGTTGATGCCCGCAGCGAGCCAGTCGACGAACATCTCCCAGACGGTGTCGGCGATCGATTCCTTGCTTTCGTAGTGCGTGGTGAGCGCGTGCCAGTCGGCAGCGAAGTACAGGCACTCGTACTCCTCCTGCAACTTGACCCAGTTCTTGAGCGCGCCGTGATAGTGGCCGATGTGCAAGCGGCCGGTCGGGCGCATGCCCGAGAGCACGCGATCAGCAAACATGGCAGTAAGGCACGGTTCTGCGACTCTGCTAGAGGCCGAGGATTGCGGTCAGCGCGTACTCGGCCACCAGCATGATGGGACGCATGAGTTGGACCAGAATGCCCGTGGCGAGGAGAACGATCACGATGATGAAGCCGTACGGCTCCATCCGCGCGAATCCGGCGGCGAGCGAATGCGGCAGCAGGCTGACCGCGATGCGGCCGCCGTCGAGAGGAGGAATCGGCAAGAGGTTCAACGCCATCAGCATGAGATTGATCTGGATGCCCGCGCCTGCCATCTCCATGAAGCCGTCGCTCGCGAACACGCCGCCGGGCGAAGCGGCCTTGAGCAGAAACCCCCACACGATCGCCATCGCGAAATTCGCGACAGGCCCCGCCCCCGCCACCCAGAACATGTCCCGCTTCGGGTTGCGCAGGTTGGCGAAATTCACCGGCACCGGCTTCGCCCATCCGAAGATGAAGCCGGGACTGCCGAACTTGGCGAGGAGAAGCAAGACGCCCGGGACCAGGATCGTGCCGACCGGATCGATGTGCTTTATCGGATTCGCGGTGACTCGGCCCAGCATCCAGGCTGTCTGGTCACCGAAAAGCTTGGCGACGTAACCGTGCGCGGCCTCGTGCAACGTGATCGCGAAGACCACCGGCACCGCCCAGAGCACGATGGTCGAGAGCGAAACGTCCATTAGCCCACTAGTCTACAGCAAGACCATGGCGCCTCCGGGGTGACGCTTTACGCGATGCCGAGCCGCGCGGGGTCACCGGCGCCGGCGCGCACGACGACCGGCGGCTCCACGGTGAGATCGATCACCGTCGTCGGCTCGGCGGTGCACGCGCCTGCGTCGATGACGAGGTCGAGCGTCGCTCCGAGCTCTTCGCGGATCACCGCCGCGTCGTTCAGCGGCTCGGTGCTCCCAGGCAACATGAGGGTCGACGACAGGATCGGCTCGGCGAGCTCCAGCAGGAGCGCCTGCGCGACCGCGTGGTCGGGCACCCGCACGCCGATCGTGCTGCGCTTTGGATGCTGAAGACGCCGCGGCACTTCTCGCGTCGCGCGCAGCAGAAACGTGTAGCGGCCGGGCGTGCCCTGCCGCACGATGCGGAATTGCCGGTTGTCGAGCTTCGCGAAATGGCCGATCTCGGACAAGTCGCGCAGCACCAGCGTCATGAGGTGCGAGTCGTCGACGCCGCGAATCTGACGGATGCGCTGTGCCGCGGCCGCATCCCCGATGTGGCACCCGAGCGCATATGAGGAATCGGTCGGATACGCGATAACGCCGCCCGCGCGCAGAATGGTCGCCGCCTGCCGGATGAGGCGCGGCTGCGGATTAGCGGGATGTACCTCGAAGAACTGGGCCATGGTCGATACGCGTGCGAAGGTCGCCGAGGCCCCGGGGCCCCAGCGTTTTCGGCCGTGCCACGCGCTTGCGTTCATGGTGTGAACGGGCCCCGGCGCGGCACGGCGCCGTGCCGCTCTATAATTGCGGCCATCGCGATTCTAGCTCACGGTGCGCGTCCTTGAACCTTCAGCAATTGCGGTATCTTTGCGCGATCGCCGATCATGGCCTCAACGTGTCGGAGGCGGCGGCGGCGCTGTTCACGTCGCAGCCCGGCGTGAGCAAGCAGGTGCGCCAGCTCGAGGACGAGCTCGGCGTGCGGGTTTTCGTTCGCGCGGGCAAGCGCATCGCATCCATCACACCCGCCGGCGAAGCGGTGATCGCGACCGCGCGGCGAGCGCTGCGGGAGATCGACAACGTCCGGCGGGTTGGATCGGAATTCCGCAACGAGAACGAAGGCACGCTCGCCATCGCGACGACGCACACGCAGGCACGCTACGTCCTGCCTCCGGTCATTCGCGATTTCGCGGCGCGCTTTCCGAAGGTGAAGGTCGAGCTGCACCAGGGCAATCCGGTACAGGTCGCCGAATACACGGCAGGCGGCGCCGCCGACGTCGGCATCGCCACCGAGACGCTGGCGACGTTTCGGGAGCTCGTCACGCTGCCGTGCTACCAGTGGAACCGCTGCGTGCTTGTTCCGCGCGGGCATCCGCTCGCGAAGGCGGGCAAGCTGTCGCTCACCGACCTCGCCCGACATCCGATCGTGACGTACGACTATGCCTTCACGGGCCGCTCGCAGATCAACGCGGCGTTCGACGCGCAGGGCCTCTCGCCGAACATCGTGCTGACCGCGCTCGATTCGGACGTCATCAAGACCTATGTCGAGCTTGGCATGGGCGTCGGCATCATCGCGCAGATGGCGTACGACCCGCAGCGCGACAGCGCGTTCGAGAAGCTCGATGCCTCGCATCTGTTCGCGCCCTCGATCACGCGCCTGGCCATCCGCCGGGGCGCGTTCCTGCGCGGCTACATTTACGACTTCATCCACCTGTTCGCGCCCGCGCTCGACCGTGCGGCGGTCGACGCGGCATTGTCCGGCGCCGAGAAGCCGAACGAACGGCTGGCGTAAACGGAGATCCGAGATGTTCCTGGGCTTGACTCGTGTTTTCGGCGCGGGATGCCTCGCGCTCGCCGTTGCCGGCGCGGCTCGCGCCGCGACTGCGAACGAAGCGCTGCCGACGATCCCGCTCTCGATCAACGGCCACAAGATCGTGGTCGAGGTGGCGGCGACGCCCGAGCGCCGATCACTCGGTCTCATGAACCGGTTCAGCCTGCAGCCGGATCACGGCATGCTCTTCGTATTCGATTATCCGGAGCCGCAGGCGTTCTGGATGAAGAACACGTTCATTCCGCTGTCGATCGCGTTCGTCGCCGCCGACGGCCGGATCATCAACGTCGACGAGATGCAGCCGCACGACGAGAGCACGCACACATCGCGCGGGCCCGCGCTCTATGCGATCGAGATGCGCAAGGGCTGGTTCACCGAGCGCGGCATCAAGAGCGGTGACGTCATCACGGGGCTGCCCGAGCGCAAGCGTTAGCGCCCGGCCGAGAGCGCGCCGCCGCCGCCACGACATGCTGACGCCGCTCCTGCTCACGCCCGTTCAGGTTGACCGAACCCGGTATCTTCCGCCGCTGCTCCTCGAGCTGGTCGAAGCCGCCGCAGCCGGCGGCGACCTTGTGCCGGCAGTGCTGAGGATCGTCCGCAAGCTCGGCTTCGACGGCTTCCTGTACGCGACCGCGAGCTATCACCTGCGTCCGAACAACGACGAGCGCATCCACTACTTCACGACGCTGCCCCGCGAATGGGTGATGCGTTACGACCAGCAGGCGTACGTGGAGTGCGATCCGAGGGTGCTCTACTCGTTCGAAAGCTCGCTGCCGCTCGTCTGGGACAGCGTTGGCGAGCGCGGCAAGAATGCGAAGACGGACGCGTTCCTCGTCGATGCGGTCGCGCATGGCGTGGGAAGCGGCGTCGCTTTTCCCGTCTACGCCGGCTATCCGGCGCGCACGCTCGTCTCGCTCAGCCACGGCGCGCCGACGATCGATGACGCACGGCGCCGGCAGATCGCGGCCAATCTCGGGGACATCTGGATCTTCGGCCAATGCTTCCACGAAATCTTCGTGAAAGGCGTCATCGAAAAAGGGATTGCGCCGCACTTCGAGGGAGCACCGTTGAGCCCGCGCGAGCGGCAATGCCTGGAGCTCGCGGCGCACGGCATGACGGGCGGCGACATCGCGTTCAAGCTCGGCATCACCGAGCGCGGCGTGACCTATCACTTCGCCAACATCGTGAGCAAGCTTGGTGTGCTGAATCGCCAGGAAGCGATCGCGAAGGGAATAGCGCAGGGCATCATCCGCATGCACGTGTAATTACGCGTGCTGCCTGAGCCACGCGCGGAGCTCCGCGATGGAGTGCACCGTCGCGAGCGGACGTTCGCGCGCAAGTCCTTCGAGGTCGTGTGCGCCATAGGCAACGGCGAGCCCCGCGACGCCGGCATTGCGCGCGAGCTCGAGGTCGTGCGTCGTATCGCCAATCATGAGGGTCTCGGTGGGACCGGCGCCCACCAGGCTCATCAGCTCGAGGAGCATGCCGGGATGCGGCTTCGGGAAGCCTTCGTCGGCGCAGCGTGTCGCCACGAAGAAATCCCGAAGGTTCTGCTGGTCGAGCGCGTGATCGAGGCCGGCCCTCGATTTGCCCGTCGCGACGCCGAGCAGGTGGCCCGCGCCGTTCATCTCCGCGAGCATATCGCGGACGCCAGCGAACAGCGGGATAGACAGTGCCTGCCCAAGATAGTGATGCCGATAACGCACGGCAAGCTCGCGATGCCGTTCGACGGCGAGCTGCGGCGCCACGTGGCGCAGCGCATCGGCGAGGCCCAGCCCGATCACGAACTTCGCATCCGTCTCGGTGGGCTCGGGCTCGCCGACGTCGCGGCATGCCTGCTGCAGCGCCGACGCGATGATCGCGGTCGAATCCGCGAGCGTGCCGTCCCAATCGAAGACGACGAAGCGATACCGCTGCGGGCTCCTCGCGGGATCAGCCATTGGGTATGGCCGCATCCAGACGCGCGACGTGCGCCGCAAGCTCGGGCGGGAGCGGCGCCTCGACGACGATCTCGCGGCCATCGACCGGATGCGCGAAACGCACCCGGCGAGCGTGCAGGAACATCCGCTTCAGGCCTTCGCGCGCGAGCATCTTGTTCCACGCGAAATCGCCGTATTTGTCGTCGCCCGCCAGCGGAAAGCCAAGGTGCGAGAGATGAACGCGGATCTGGTGCGTCCGGCCCGTCTCGAGCTCCGCGTCGAGCAGCGACTGCGGCGGCTCGATGTGCGGCCACACTTTCGTGCGCCGGAAGACCGTTCGAGCGACGCGACCTGCCGGATCGACGCGGACCCGCCGCTCGCCATCGCTCGTCACGAAGCTCGTAAGCGGCAATTCGACCGCCCGCAACGCGTCGCGCCAGCGGCCGCGCACGAGCACGTCATAGCGCTTGTCGATCGCGCCATCGCGAAGCTGCGCGTGCAGGCCGGTGAGCGCGCCGCGCTTCTTCGCGACGAGCAGCACGCCCGAGGTATCGCGATCCAGCCGGTGGACGAGCTCGAGGAACGGGGCCTCGGGTCGCGCCTGGCGGAGCCGTTCGATCGCGCCGTACGAGATCCCGCTGCCGCCGTGCACCGCGAGGCCGGCCGGTTTGTTTAAGGCGATCAGCGCCTCGTCCTCGAAGAGGATCGGCGGCAGCGCGACCCGCCCGACCGCGGCGGCCGTCCCGGGCTTGTGCCGGGGCGCCGCTGCGCGGATCGGAGGAATCCTGAGCTCGTCGCCCGTTTCGAGCCGTGCCTCGGGCCCGACCTTGCGTCGGTTCACCCGCACCTCGCCGCTGCGAAGGATTCGGTAAATGTGACTTTTCGGGACGCCTTTGAGGATTTTGACGAGGTAGTTGTCGATGCGCTGGCCCTGCCCGTCGTCGCCCACTGCAAGCCAATTCACAGCATCCTTGCTTAAAGTGTTCATATGGCTAATAATTATCCACTGCAGCACGCTCGACTGGAACAGCGGCGGATTCGCACATCGAAGGATGGCGAGCGCCCGATCAGGCGAGTGGCCCCGGATCGGGGCAAAGACGGTCGTTGCAGGTTGGGCGCAGTTGCGCCCGATGCATGCTCACGCGAGGTGCCTGATCCGGTGCCCGGTCGAGCAGATCGGCCGCCGGTTAAATCCACTGACCGTCCGGACGTTGCGCCCCGGAAAACTAGGGATGGTAAAAGGAAAGCGCAGTCTCCGCACCCGGCTTGCGGCCGGTTCGAAGCGGCGCATTGCGCGGCGCACTTGGC
>Ga0207691_10001314_pt1 | contig 24795 bp, 23 predicted proteins | sample KBSM13metaG_FD_184327 | JGI IMG/M metagenome (GOLD analysis project Ga0207691, IMG submission 184327) | Miscanthus rhizosphere microbial communities from Kellogg Biological Station, Michigan, USA - KBS M1-3 metaG (SPAdes) (version 2) | ecosystem: Host-associated > Plants > Roots > Rhizosphere >...
AGAACCTCGGTCGCGAGCTCCTTGAGCGCGCCAAGGTGCGTCGTCGCGATCGTCATGGACCCGCGTCGCGTCAGCTCCTCGAGGATCGCCCCGCCGAGCGCGGCGCCTTCGATCGGGTCGGTCCCGGACCCGAGCTCGTCGACGAGCACGAGCGACTGCGGCGTCGCGGCAACGAGAATCTCGCCGAGGTTCTTGAGGTGCGCACTGAACGTCGAGAGGCTCGCTTCGATCGACTGCTCGTCTCCGATGTCGGCGAACACGTTGTCGAACACGGCGACGCGGCTGCCGGCCGCGACCGGCGCGGGAATTCCCGACTGCACGAGCGCGGAAATGAGCGCGAGCGATTTGAGCAGCACCGTCTTCCCGCCCGTGTTCGGGCCGGAGACCAACAGCGTACGTTCGTCGGGCCCCATCTCGAGGTCGAACGGCACGACGGCGATGCCCTGCGCAAGCAGCAACGGATGCCGACCATTCTTGATCGAGAACCCCGCGCTCGGCGTCGACAGCTCGGCGTGCGCGCACTGGTACGCGATCGCATAACGCGCGCGTCCGTACAGCGAATCGAGCATAACGAGTGCTTCGAGCGACGCGACGAGATCGTCGTGCAACGGACGGATGCGGTCGGTGGCTTCGAGCAGGATACGATCGACTTCGCGGATCTCCTCGATCTCGAGCTCGCGAATGCGGTTCCCTTCCTCCACGGCTGCGGGTGGCTCGACGAACAGCGTCGCGCCCGAGCCCGACGTGTCGTGAACGATGCCGCCGACGGCGCCACGTCCTTCCCGACGCACAGGAATCACGTAGCGACCGTTCCGCACGGTCACGGACATGTCCGGGACCTGCTGGTGCGACTCGAGCCGCGCCATGATCCGCTCGAGCAGCCGGATCAGCTCCGCCTCGGCACCACGAAGCTCGCGGCGAAGCCGACGCAGCTGTGGCGACGCATCGTCGCGCACGCTACCGTCGTCCGCCAGCACGCGCTCCAACGCCGTCTCTTCCGCCTTGGCGGACACGAGGTTTGCGACGATCGGAGAGAGTACGGCGGTCGCTACGGTCGGGCGCCGTGGATCGCGCAGCGCTTCAGCCGTCCGGCGCGATGAGCGCAACAGCACGAGCGTGGAGAGCAGTTCCGGGCCTGGCAGTGCGGTTCCCTCGACGCGGAGCCGCGGCAAGGTTCGCGCGATGTCGGGAATGGCCTCGGGCGACCATGGCGCGTCGGCGGTCACGAGCGCGCGCATCGCCGTGACACGCGCGTGCTCGCGCTCGATCTCCGCGACGTCGTCGCCGGGGCGCAAACCGCGCACGTGCTCCGCACCCGCCGCCGATGACGCGTGGCCAGCGACGACGTCCAGCGTGCGTTGAAATTCGAGTACCGCGAGTGCGTGCGCGTTCACAAACACCACCATCGATATGAAACGAAAAACCCGACCGGGCGGCGGCAACCGCTCGTTCGGGCTCGATGGACCATGGGCGACGGGATCACCCTTGCCTGCTCAGCTCCTCGCGTGCGATCGCGTTGATCGTGCCGCCTTCGGCGCGCCCCTTGAACTGCGGTACGACGCGCCCCATCACGGCGCCAATATTAGCTGCGCCACCTGCAATTGCCGCGCGAACCGCGGTACGGATCTCGGCATCATCGACCTGCGCTGGAAGATACCCCTCGAGCGTCGCGAGCTCGGCGCGTTCCTTCGCGACGAGGTCTTCGCGCTTCGCCGTGAGATACAGCTCGATCGCCTCACGTCGCCGCTTGATGGATTTCCGGATGACGTCGACCACGTCTTCGTCGGTGACGTCGCGGCGCAGCTCGATCTCGCGGTTCTTCACATCCGAGATCGCCGTGCCGATCACGATCACCGCTGCCTGGTTTCTGGCTTTACGCGCCGTGCCGAGGTCTTCCTGGAGGCGCGCGAGGAGCGATGTCATCGCCAGAAAACTAGGGTCGCATCACCCGGGCGGCCAGTGCATCGATCGGCCGCCAAGCAAATGCAGGTGTACGTGGAAGACGGTCTGACCGGCCGCCGAGTTCGTGTTCATCACGGTGCGGTAACCACTCGCACTCACCCCTTCGGCGCGTGCGATCTCCGCCGCCATGAGCGACAGCCGACCGATCATTGCAGCGTCGCCGGCCTTGTCGAGCGACGCGACGTGAGCGCGCGGGATCACGAGAACGTGCACCGGCGCCTGCGGATTGATATCGCGGAACGCGATCGAGTGCTCGTCCTCGGCGACCAGCGTGACCGGGATTTCCTTGCGCACGATACGGCAGAACAGGCAGTCGTCAGCCATTGGTCGATGCGTCAGTCGGTTCTGGTGAAGCCGCGAGCGTGCTCCGCACGATGGCAAGGGCGGCGACCGCGGCGGTCTCGAAGCGCAGAACGTTCGCGCCAAGCGACGCCGCGCGGAAGCCAGCATCGCGAAGGGCGGCAAGCTCCCCGGGCTCGATGCCTCCTTCCGGACCGACCGCGATCGTCACCGGATTCCTGAACCGCATGGCGGCGATCGGCTCGCCGCTGACGTCGAGGACGATGCGCGTACCACCCGGCGGGAGGGCGGCGATCGCTTGCTCGAGCGCACTGTCGGCCAGCACGTCGGGCAGCCATGCCGAATGTGACTGGAGCAGCGCCGACGTCATCCGTGCACGGACTTTCGCGGCGAACGCCGTTCCCTCGCCGCGAGGTGAGACGCTTCGCGATCGATTCCACAGGATCGGGCGCCACGTCGACGCGCCGAGCTCCGCGCATTTCTCCGCGCACCACAGCATGCGGTCGCGATCAGCGATGGGCACGATGAGATGCACGGGGGAGGGTGCATCGAACCGTGCGACGTCGTCGACGGACACGTCCGCGTCCTTCCTGGACAGGCGAACGATGGAGCCGACGGCCTGAGCGCCTGCGCCGTCCGCGAGGAACACTCGCTCGCCGACGTTGAGCCGTCGCACGCGGATGTGATGCGCCGCATCTTCGCCGAGCCGCGCGACGCCGCCTCGCACCAGCGGCTCCGCGCCGGCGAAGAAGCCGGCTAGCGACGCGAGATCGTCGCGCTCCACCAGATATCCTCGACGTCCTCGTCGATGATCTGCCAACCGGATGTGTCGAGCACGTGGACGAGCGATGCGCGCTCCTCGACGAGAATGCCACTGAGTATTGCGCGGCCACCGTCGCTCAGAGCTGGCGCCATCACCGGCAGCAGACGCAGGTGCACGCTGGAAAGAATGTTCGCGAAGATGACGTCGAGTGGCGCCAGTAGCGGCAAGAGAAGAAGAGCATCGCCCTCGACCACGTGCACGAGATCGGCGACGTCGTTGCGCTCCACGTTCTCGTTCGCGTTGCCGATCGCGTCCGGATCGAGCTCGACCGCGGTTACCGTGCGCGCGCCAAGCTTCGCCGCGGCAATCGCGAGCACGGCGCTTCCAGCACCAAGGTCCGCGACTCGCGCGCCCGCGATCGGAATCCGCTGCATGAGTCGAGCGACCGATCGCGTTGTGGGATGATCGCCGGTGCCGAACGCCATCCCGGGATCAACGACGATGGTCTTCGTCGGGTCGAGATCGGCGGCGAGCCATGGCGGCGCGATCCGAAGTGCGCCAACGACCTGCGTCGAGAGCAATGCCTTCCACGACTCCGACCAGTCGGTGTCGGCCGCTCGGCCGACCGTCACGTCAGCCCCTGGATCGGCTGCACGAACGGCCATGGTGACGCCGTCCATGTCGGTCTCGGGCGGAAAATGCGTCACCAACGCATTGCCGTCCTCGTGAACACCCTGCGCCCCGGCGGCGAACAGCGCCGCCATTGCCGCGTCGCGCTCCTGAGCGGGCACGACGCGAACCGAGAGCCAGCTCATGGAGCGTTCACCGGGCGACCCACGCGTTAGGCGCCGAGCGCTTCCTTCATGCGCGTCCAGAACCCTTTCTCGCGGGACTGCGGTGTCTGCTGCGTCTCGGCCAGCTTCCGCAGCAACGCCTCTTCCTCGCGGGTGACGGAGTCAGGCGTCCAGAGCTGCACGCGGACGTGCAGGTCGCCAACGCCGGACGCGTTCACGCGCGGAAGTCCGCGCCCGCGAACGTTGAACACCTGTCCGCTCTGCGTGCCGGGCGGAACGCGAAGCGAGACGTTCGTCGTCACGGCTGGTACTTCCACATCCGCGCCTAACACGAGCTGGGGATACGATACGAGCACCTCGCAGTAGAGGTCCTCACCGTCGCGCTCGAAGCGAGGGTCGTCCGCGACTTCGAAGACGACGAGCACGTCTCCACGCGGCCCGCCCCGCGGCCCCGCGTTGCCGAGGCCGCGAAGCGTCATGTACTGCCCGGTCGCGACGCCCGGCGGGATCTGCACCGGAATCGAGTGATCGCCACGGACGCGCCCTTCGCCTCGACACTTCTTGCATGGCGCCGCGATAACGGTGCCTTCGCCGGAACAGGTCGGGCACGGCGCCACGCTCACGAACTGGCCGAAGAACGAACGCTGAGCGCGTCGCACCTCGCCGGATCCATTACACGTCGTGCAGCGCTGTGGCTTCGACCCCTGCTCGGCGCCTGAGCCTTCGCAGCGGTCGCACGGATCGAGCAGCTTCGCGTTGAACGTCTTCTGAACGCCGGTCGCAACTTCCTGGAGCGTCAGCTCGACGGTGAACTTGACGTCCGTTCCCGTGCGGCTGTTGCTCTGACGTCGCCCGCCGCCACTGGCGCCGAAGAGGTCGCCGAGTCCGCCGAAGCCGCCGAAATCGCGCATGAAAATGCCGAGCGCTTCGGAGAGGTCCACGTGGTGGAATCCGCCACCACCAGCCGCACCGCGCAGTCCGGCTTCACCGTAGCGATCATACGCCGCGCGCTTGTTCGGATCGCGGAGGACGTCATACGCCTCCGTGATCTCCTTGAACTTCTCTTCAGCTTCACTCGATCCGTTGTTGCGGTCCGGGTGAAACTGCATCGCGAGCTTCCGATAGGATTTCTTGATTTCGTCGTCGGACGCGGTATTCGGGACGCCGAGGACGGAGTAATAGTCAGCCATAGAGCGTGAAGCTTAATTCAAAATTTTGAGCGGCTTGTTGCTGGGTGGTCGTGCTTGTGGCTGTGTGACGCTGAGTGCTACTCAAAGCAGGGCGTCAGTCGAGCAGGTCCGACACGAGTCTCGACGCATGGGTCACGACTGCGATCACCTTCTCGTACGGCATTCGCGTGGGGCCAATCACGCCGATGACGCCCGCGAGCGAGCCAGCACGGTACTCCGAGGTCACGATCGTGAAGTTCTCGAAGCGCGGATCGCCGTGCTCGTTGCCGATCGTGATCGACACGCCTGGGCTCACGTGGCGCCGGCGGAGGATCTCCGTCAGATGCTCGTTCGATTCCGTAAGCGTCAGCAGCCGTCGCATCTTGTCGCTCGATGCGAACTCGGGCTGCTCGGCGAGGACGGACGTTTGACCGAGCACGAGACTCTCGTCGCGCTTGAGCGGATCATCGAAGATCGACTCGCGCTCCTGCACGAAGATGTTCAGTAGCTCGTGCCCACCCACGATCGACTTGGCATCACGCAGGCGAGCCGCGAGTGACGAGCGGATCTCCGACAATGTCAGGCCGGCAAGGCGCTCGTTCAGCACCACCGAGACCTCGGCCAGTGCGTTGTCGGCGATCTGCTCACCGACCTCGACGAAGATCGTTCTCACCGCGCCGCCGTGTAGCGACAGCACCAGCACCAGCCGCTCGCTCGACAGACGGACGAGCTCGAGCCGCTGAAGCACGATCTGATCGAGCCGTGGGCCAACCGCCATTCCCAGCTCCTGGGTCAGCACGGAGAGCGTCTGGGCGGCGCGGCGCAGAATCGTCTCGATCGTCGACCCACCGCTGGCCGTGAGGTGCTCGGCCAGCATGTCGCGGTCGGAGCTCGCGATCGGTGCGACACGCATGAGCGAGTCGACGTACAGGCGATAGGCGATGTCCGTGGGCACCCGACCGGCGGACGTGTGCGGATGGAAGAGGTACCCCTTCTCTTCCAGGTCGCTCATCGTGTTCCGGATCGTCGCCGGCGACACACCGATGCCGAAGCGACGCGAGATCGTGCGCGAGCCAGCGGGCTCCGCCGTCTCCACATAGCTCTGGATGACGGCTTCGAGCACACGGCGTTCGCGTTCTGAGAGCTCGGCGAATGTCATAAGTATAAAGGTACTAACGACTTCTGAGCATCGTCAAGGACGCGGCAAGTGCGTCCAGTCGCAGCCAACCCGTTGCGGTGAGGCGAAGCCGGTCCGAATCGACAGTGCCCCAACCGGCGTCGACCCATGGCCGAACGGCTTCCCGCTCATTCGGCAGCAGGGCCAAACCGTGACTGGTCCGTAAGCCAAGGTACACCTCCTCGGATGTACGGTTCTCGGGCGTGAGCGATTCAGCTCCACCGAGAGGATCCTTGCCTTCGTTCACGCAGCGGAGCCACGCGGCGTATTCGCGCTCGTTCCAGCGCCGCTCCAAGCCATTGTAGCCGTGAGCGGCCGGACCAAGACCGACGTACGACGCGCCGGTCCAGTAACTCTTGTTGTGCCGAGACGTCCGGCCCGGTTTGCCGAAGTTCGAGACCTCGTAGTGCGCGTAGCCGGCGCCACGAAGCGTTTCGTCGGCGTGGAGGTACTCGCGCTCGTAGACGTCCTCGCTGCCCTCGACGGTATCGCCACGATCTCGCCAGCGCGCGATGGGGGTGTGCGATTCTACCGTCAGGCCGTAGAGCGAGATGTGCGGCGGCGCAAGCGCGATGGCCGCATCGAGATCACGCGCCCAATCGCGCTCGAGCGCTTCGGGAAGCGCGAAGATGAGATCGAGCGACCAGTTATCCATCCCGCCATCCGCCAGCGCATTCGCGGCGACGGTGATCTGATCTGCGCCGTGCGTGCGGTGCATCCACGCGAGCGCATTCGGATGAAACGATTGCACACCGAGGGACACGCGATTCACGCCAGCGGCGCGCCATCCCGCTACCGACGTGGCGTTGACGTCGTCGGGATTGGCTTCAATCGTGATCTCGGCGCCGGATGCCGGCGGGAAGCGTTCGGACACGATGTCGATCACGCGCCTGACGCCATCGGGTCCGAGCAGCGAGGGCGTCCCACCGCCGAGGTAGATCGTGTCGACGGTGGCGTCGGAGCCGCCTAACGCCCTGAGCTCGAGCTCCCGGGCGATCGCGCGTACATACTCATCAGCCGGCACCCGATGGCGCACGGCGATGGCGAAGTCGCAGTAGGAGCAGCGACGAGCGCAGAACGGAACGTGAACGTAGACGTGGCGAGGCGGCACACGGAAATATAGTGGTCGACCGCGTCCGACATTTTGATTGGCGCCGCTGGACGCGAGACGACAAGCACCGTCGATCGGTCCGACTGCAAGCGAAAGCAACGGCAACAGCGACGGCCGTTCAGCGCGGAGGACGCGGAAAACTGCTTCGGCCGGCATCCAGAACGAAGGTGTTTTTGAGAAGAGGCCGGAAACGACTGAAAGGGCCTGATCCGATCGCGATCAGGACAGACCATCGCGCAAGCGGGCGGCTTATTGGCAACCGCGCGGGACACCAATTGAACGCGTTCCGAGGCCGTGCCTTTCGAAACTGGGCGCGAGAGCATCCGTCGCGTGCTGCGAGTCAATCCGTCAGATCCGGCGCATCCGTTCGTCCTTCGCCACTCCTCCCCTCGGGCTACCGACGTCGCCGCAACTCGCCGGTGGGCAACGTTTCGATGAGATCGCCCAACTCGAGCGCCGTCACCGCCGTGAGCGCACGGCGAGGCGTGAGGCCGGCCCGCTCTGTGAGGATGTCGATTGGCGTCGCGCCATCGGCGAGCGCCGTCCAGACGGCGCCCTCGTCACCCTGGAGCGTCGGTGTGATGTCGCGACGCGTTGCCGGGTCCGCGAGCTTGACCAGCGACAGCGCATCCGCCGCCGAGAGCACGGTGTGCACGCCGTCGCGAATGAGCGCGTTCGACCCTGCGCTCTGCGGCGAATCGATCTGGCCGGGAACGGCCGCCACATCTCGCCCGAGATCGGCCGCATGCTCAGCGGTGATCAGCGCTCCGCTCCCGATGCCGGCCTCGATGACGAACGTCAGTTGCGCCAGCGCCGCGATGATCCGGTTCCGTCGTGGAAACGACGCCGGCTGGGCGTGCACTCCGCATGGGAACTCGGAAATCACAGCACCATGCTGCGCGATTGCTCGATGTAGCGATCGGTGCCCGACGGGGTACGCGACGTCGACGCCGGTGCCTAACACGGCGACCGTGATGCCGCCGCGCGCCAGCGCGGCGCGGTGCGCGGCGGCGTCGATGCCGCGAGCCATCCCGCTCACGACGGTCGCGCCTGCGGCCGCGAGAGCGCCGCTCAGCGCCGCTGTCACTCGTTCTCCGTACGCCGTCGCGCGCCGCGTTCCTACAATCGCGACGGCCGGATCCGTCACGCGGGACAGCTCACCGAGGACGAACAGGAACGGCGGTGGATCGCCGAGGTCGAGCAGCGGCGCCGGATAGTCGGCGTCGCCGATCATCACGAGTCGCGCGCCACAACGCTCGCCCTCGGCGACCGCCCGGACGGCTTCGTCGCGAAGACGTGATTGCTGGCCCGCGGGAATGGTCGCGCCGAATGCCTGAGCGGCGGATCCGAAACCCTGCGTGCGCTCGCGGTATTTTCGTGGGCCGACGCCTGGCGCGAGCGCGAGTGCCAGGGCGTCGATTCGAAAGTCAGGGGAGCTGAGCGCTTCCCTCACGGCGTTGGGTCGACTTCCGCATCCCCAGCAGTTGGCGCCACCAGCCGGCGAGTAGCGTATCGAGGCCGGTACGTGCCGCGGCGCTGATGGCGAAGGAGCCGAACGCATTTGGGGTCTCGATGGGAGGGACGAAGTCCTCGCCTAACAAGTCCATCTTGGTGAACACCACGCAGTGAGGCTTCTGGGCCAACTCGGCGGAGTAGGCCGCTACTTCGTGTCGCAGCTCGTCGTATTCCTGTTGCCAGTCCATGGCGTCGATCGGGATGAGGAACGCCAGCACGCGCGTCCGCTCCACGTGGCGAAGGAACTGGAGGCCAAGGCCCTTCCCTTCATGGGCACCTTCGATGATGCCCGGAATGTCCGCGACGACGAACGTTCGACCATCGGTGAGTTGTACGACGCCGAGGTTGGGTGACAGCGTGGTGAAGGGGTAGTCGGCGATCTTCGGGCGCGCGGCCGAGATCACGGAGAGCAGTGTGGACTTCCCAGCGTTAGGCTTCCCCACCAGCCCGACATCCGCAATGAGCTTGAGCTCGAGCTCCAGCGCGCGCTGCTCGCCTTCCTCGCCTGGCTGCCATTCGCGCGGTGACTGATGCGTCGCGGTCGCGAAGAATGCGTTCCCCTTCCCGCCTCGCCCTCCACGAGCGACGATGATCTCGTCGCCGTGCGCGAGGATTTCGCCGAGGTGCGCGCCTCCGACTTCGCGAATGACGGTGCCAGGCGGCACTGGGAGCACGACGTCCGAGCCCGAGCGTCCAGTCTTGTTCGAGCCCATCCCGTGCTCGCCGCGTTCGGCCGTCCAGTTGTCTCGGTAGGTGTAGTCGAGCAGCGTCGCGAGGTTGTCATCCCCCCGCACGATCACGTCTCCACCCTTGCCGCCGTCGCCGCCGTCGGGACCGCCCATGGGAACGAACTTCTCGCGGCGGAACGAGCTCGCACCCGACCCACCCGTTCCGGCTTCGACGCGAACCACCACACGATCAATGAACACGATCAGCGAGCCCCATGCGCGATCATCTGCCTAACACTCGCGCGAACAGTTGGTGATACCGGCGTGTGTCGTCCGGACCAAGCAGGTCCGCGACGGCGTTGATCGCACCGAGCACTTCTTCGGGCGACGCCCCGGCGTGTTTGGCCCCGTGCAGGTGCGAATGCAGCTGACGATCCTGGCGTGCCATCGCGCACGCGCTCACGATGCACAGCTCTCGACGACGAAGGTCGAGTGCCTGGCGCGAGAGCACTTTGCCATACCCTTCCACGATCATCCAGGCGTCCAGCGCCGGATGCAACTCGCGGATGTTGTGCCGCAAGCGCTCGTAGAACGGACCGTACACTATCGCGCACGTGGCCTCCCCTTCACTGCGCCAGCGTGACGCCTGGTCGAAGTCTTCTCCCTCATCGGTATCGGGGGCCGAGCGTCCGGAAATGCGCCGCCATTCGCGTGCGGCGTTGAGGGCGCGCGGGAACCCGGCGAACAGATATGACTGCAGCACGACCTCCTCCACCCACTCCGGCCGGCAGGCGGCCGCGGCGTGGACGAGAGATGCACGCATCTGAATCTCACTCCCTGCGGTGATGATACCAGCCAGCCGCACGAGCGCGTGTGTTTCCGCGTCGAGCGCGGCAGGTGAAGCAACGGTACCATCGTCCGCGGGCGCGCGCGTCATCATTTCCTTGAGCATGGGGGCGAATTATCGCAGCGGGAGCTGCGCGGTGGTCGAACGCGGACACGGCACGCGTCAGGCGCCCGCAGGGAGTAGTTCGCCCACCACTTCTCCGCGCGTGTTGCGGATGCGTGTGCGCGCATATTCGGCGAGACGTGGCGACAAGCGTTCGGGAAGCGCACCGAGGAGCTGGAGCATGTGCAGGACGGCGGGATACTGCGCCCGCGTTGCGCCGTCCTCGACTTTCAGTGCGAATCCGACCCCCTGTTCGAGGACGGCGACGCTGTGCACCCCCTCGGCACCGACCTTCGAAATGACACGGCCCGCTGTCTCTTCGACGACGAGCGAATCGAACCGATCCGTACCGCCGAACACGAACGGTCGTGTCGCGATCGCCCTCGCGATCCGCGCAGGGATCTCGTCGCCCCGGGCGGCAGCGCCAGCGAAGCGTCCGTAGGCGCGCGCCATGGCGTCGAGCGAGAGCCCGAACACGACGACGCCGCAGCCGTCGATGGCGCGAAGGATGTTGGGCTCGGGCACGCCGGTCCAGCGCGATACCTCTTCGAGTGCGGCGGCCTGCACCGGATGGCCATCGCGTTCGTAGCCTTCGAGCGTCCAGCCCGCGAAGTGCGCGCGCGCGAGCATCGCGGCGTGTTTTCCGGAGCAGTTGTTGTGCAGCCGCGTGGGGCGCTCGCCCGAGTCGCGGATAACTCGAGCGCCGCGCGGCGAGAGGGGCTCATGCGGTCCGCAGACCAGGTCGCCTTCTTCGAGCCCCAGGTCCCGCAGCATCGACTCGGCGATCGCCACGTGTTCCGGCTCGCCGCCATGAGAGGCGCACGCCAGCGCCAGCTCGTCATCGCCCCACCCGACTTCGTCGAAGCCGCCGGACGACAGGAGCGGCATGACCTGGAACGGCTTGGCGCAGGAGCGCCACATGGTGACGGTGGAGGGCTCGCGCGCTCCGCCGACCGCCTTCCCATCCGCATCGACGACGGCCGCGTGCACGCGGTGCCGCGACTCGATGCCGCTGCCACGCGTGACCACGATGTCGAGATCAAATTGGCGCAATCGAGGTGGTGTCAGCGGAAACGAAGGAGGCGCCGCGAGCGTCCGCGGCGCCTCCAAGTTAACCGGTCTGACGAACTGCGTGCCGGCCCCGACTCCTCAGCAGACAGCCGCTCTGGCCACGCGCTAGAAAACGGTGATCATACCCTTCGTGTACTTCTTCGGGTTCTTCCGCACGTCGGCGAGGATCGCGTTCAGGTCCGTGATCGTCTTCGTGAGCTGCTCGTAGAGCTGCTGATCGTTGAGCATCTTCGAAGCGAGACCATTGCCGTGCGACAATTGCTTGAGCAGCGAATCCGCCCCCGACGTGATGCCGACGAGATGCGTGTACAACGAATCGTTGGCGAGCAGTTTGCCGACCGTGCCGTTCTCCGATCGCATCTGGCGGACGAGTGAGTCGACCGAGCCGATCATACCGGTCAGGTTCTGATACATCGCGGGATCGTCGAGCAATTTCGCGAAGCTCCCGTTAGGCGCCTGGAGGCGCGTGAGGAGCGTATTCGTGCGAGCGAGCGTCCCGTTCAACTCATCGTACAGCGAGCGGTTCGTGAGCAGCTGGCCCACCGTACCCTCGCCGCGCGCGAGGCCGCCCGTGATGCCGCGCAGGTCGCGGGTGAGCTGCACCATGTCGGAGACCGCGCCGCTCGCCTGCACGAGAACGGCCTCGTAGTCGAGCGCTGTCTCCACCTGCAGCGTGTCGTTCTGCGGCAGCACGGCATAACGCGGCGTGCCGGGCGAGATGTCCACGATCTTGTCGCCGAGCAGGCCTAACGTGCGGATCCTCGCGCGCGAGTCTTCGCGTACCTGCTGCTGCAGCGACTGATCGATCTCGACCGTCACGCGCAGGTTCCGGGTCGTATCCGCGTCAGGTGGCAGGAATTCGATCGCCGACACGGTACCGGCAAGCTGCCCGGCAACGGTGACGGAGCCTCCCACGCGCAGGCCGTTCACGCTCGGCAACAGCGCCACGAGTTGATAATGCTTGGCGAACAGGTTCGCCGCTTCGCCGAGTTTGAACATGGCGAGTGTGAGAACTCCGATGGCGACGATGATCATCGCGCCAACCTTGAGTTGTTCCCAGGTAATGGACGTGGCGCGCTTCATGGCTCAAAAGCCTCCGAGGAAATCGCGGATGTACCGGTCGTCGGACGCAGCCATCTCTTCCGGCGTACCGAAGAATCGGATCGAGCGATCGGCCAGGAGGGCAATGTGGGTCCCCATGCGAAAGGCCGACCGGATGTCGTGCGACACGACGATACTGGTCACGTTCAGCTCCCGCTGGAGCTTCATGATCAGTCGCGTGATGGTAGCGGTCGTTAGTGGATCGAGCCCGGACGTCGGCTCGTCGTACAGCATGATCTCGGCGTTGTTGGCCATGCCGCGCGCGATGCCCACGCGCTTCTTCATGCCACCGGACAACTCGGCGGGCAGGCGGTCCATGACCTCGTCAGGCGTGAGGTCGACGAACTCGAGTTTCTGGCGTACGCGTGCCTCGATCTCGTCGTCGTCCAGGTCGGTATGCTCGCGGAGGGGGTAGGCGACGTTTTCGAACACCGTCATGGAGTCGAACAGGGCGGCGCTCTGAAACACCATGCCCATCTTCTGACGGACCGCGAGCGCCTCGGTAAACGAGAGCCCGGCGATATCGTTCCCGCTCACGTACACGCGGCCGCTGTCAGGCTGCAACAGGCGCAGAATGAGCTTGAGCGTCGTCGATTTTCCCGTCCCGGACTCACCGACGATGACGACGGTCTCACCCGGAAACGCCGCGAACGACACATCCTCGAGAATGGGCCGGTCGAACGAGAGATACACGCGCTCGAGCTCGATGACCGCGTCTTCGAGCGGACCGGGGTCTTCAGCGCGGGGGCGTGGTGCAGCGTCAGCGTCATCCTCCGACAGCTCGGACTGAATGGCGGTCCGCACACGCTCTTCCTGCTTCCGTCGAATGACATCGTCCGCGCGGCGCTCGTGCGCGTCCGCGATCTCGCCAGCGTCCAGCGGACGAGACGGATCCGGAGCTTCCGGCGGCGCAGCAGGGCCTGACGGTGCGCCGGGCTCGTTATCGATCACGGCGCCACCAGCACGGACAACAGGATCTGGGTCAGGAAATAGTCGAGGACGAGAATCAGAATGCTGGAGGTGACCACCGTGCGTGTCGTGCTGATGCCGACGCCTTCAGTGCCGCCCGTCGTGTTGAGACCGAAATAGCAGGCCGTGATGGAAATGATGCCCCCAAAGACGAACGGCTTCGTGAGCCCCTGCACGAAGTCGTTAGGGATGAAGCGGAGTACGAAGCCGTCTGACGCGACCTGCTCCCACACCGTGCGCCAGTAGAGACTCGTCGGCACATCCAGATAGAACTGCGCGATGAGATTGCCGCCGACGATACCGACGCAGTCGTTGATGATGGTGAGAACCGGCAACATGATCAGCGCCGCCAGGACGCGCGGAACGACGAGCTTCTTGATCGGATCGGTGCCGAGGGTGTTGAGGGCGTCGATCTGCTCGGTGACTTTCATGGAGCCGAGTTGCGCGGCGATACCCGAGCCGACGCGACCGGCCACCATGAGGCCAGCCAGCACGGGCCCGAGCTCGCGGATCATCGACGCCGAGACGAGGCGTCCCATGTACATCGAAGCGCCGAACGTCTGAAGCTGCACCGCCGACTGCAGAGCGAGCACCATCCCGGTGAAGAAGCCGGTGAGAAGGACGATTCCGAGCGATTGCACTCCGATCGCGTCCATCTGCTGCACCAGATCGCCGCCGTAGAAGGGGCGGGCGAAAATGAAACGCAAAGCATTCCACGCCAGGATGAAGTAATCCTGAAGCGCTAGGACTTTCCGTTTCGCAGCGTCGTTGAGCCGGTCGAGTATCGGAGGCAAGAAGTTGAGTGCGTGGACGGGCGTCAGGCCGCGCCGCGTGTTTGCGAGCAGGAAGGCAAGGCTCGTGCCGCCTGCGGATGGGGCTGTTGACCGTGCGCCGTTCGGTCGCCTAGCTTGCCGCGCATGCCGAACGCCGTGTCTTCGTCCCGCGCGCCGCTCATCGCGCGCGATCGTCTCGATGCCCTGCTCGACGCGGCGCGCGGTCGTCGCGTCGCGGTGGTGGGCGACGCAATGCTCGATGTGTATCTGCGCGGCGACGTCGATCGCATCTCGCCCGAGGCTCCCGTCCCCGTCGTACGTGTTCGCGAGACGAAACACGCACTTGGAGGCGCGGCCAATGTCGCGCAGAACGTCGCGGCGGCAGGCGCGTCGTGCGCATTGGTTGCCGCCGTCGGGGATGACGAGCCGGGACGCACGCTGCGGCGGATGCTGCGCGACGTGCAACGCGACGCGAGCGCGCTCGTGGAGGTTCCGCGACCGACGACGCGAAAGACGCGCGTGCTCGCGCGAGCGCAGCAGGTCGTGCGCTTCGACGAAGAGGACGACGCCGACCTCGCGCCCCACGATGCCGACCGCATGTTGGAGGCGGTGGCTGCCGCGGTCGAAGTGGCGGACGCGCTGGTACTCGAAGACTACAACAAGGGCGTGCTCGTTCCCCGTGTGATCGAGGGGGCGATTGCTATCGCACGCAGGCGGAAGATCCCGATCGTCGTCGACCCGAAGTACCGGAACTTCTTCTCGTATCGCGGGGCGACCGTGTTCAAGCCGAACCGCCGAGAGCTCGAGGCGGCGATGGGTGCGGCGGTGGATCTCGAGCATCCCGAGGCCCTGCCGGCCACGTTCGAGCGACTCGGCGTCGAGCATCTGTTGCTCACGCTCGGCGAACGCGGCATGGCGCTCATCGCGGCGGACGGGCACGTGCGGCGGATTCCGACGACGGCGCGCGATGTGTATGACGTGGTCGGCGCGGGTGACACGGTGACGGCATATCTGGCGACGTCACTCGCGGCGGGTGCGACGGCGTACGAGGCGGCGGTCGTGGCGAACTTCGCGGCGGGCGTGGAGGTTGGGAAGCTTGGCGCCGCGACGGTGACGCCCGAGGAGATCGTCGAGGCGTACGAGCTGCACTGCGCGTGACTCGAGGCCCTCGGAAGGAGGAAGGTGGAAGGTGGGAGAACCCTACGACGGCGCTCGCTTGCTGCTTCCCGCGCTTGGAGTAACTTGCCGACGTCGGGCCCTTAGCTCAGTCGGTTAGAGCAGTGGACTCATAATCCAACGGTCGCAGGTTCGAGCCCTGCAGGGCCCATTCCCTAACGCGTTGTCACCGTCCTTCTTGGTCGGCGCGCCCTCGAAAGCCTATGCGTTGCCCCCAAGTTTGTAGCTGTCGCGCAACGGCTGTTGCACGGCGGCGGCGTGTCGTTCGCGGTAACATCGCGTTGCGGTCGAATCCGCGCACCGAACGTTTGGCATCCCTATCAATTCGGCGTGGAACGGCTCGTGCTTTTTAGCACGGCGCGCGAGGCGTCTCCCCTCGTACGCCGTGTGTACGGTGGCGCGGCCCGGAACCGTGAACTCCGACCGCCGAACCCCACGCGGGCGCGCTGCGTTGGTAGCCGGCGCCGCGGGTGGTGGGCGATCCCGACAAGGGCGCGCACCAGTACCACACCCCCGCGTCGCCGGCCCGCAGTGGCATCCCCTCACGTTCGCGTCAGGCGTCGTTGTACGCCGTGATCGCCCACCGAACGGCACTCCCCACGCAGGCGCGGCGCTCCACCTCGTCGAGCGCCAGCGCCGCCTCGACCGCCGACGTGACCCCGACGACCGCGCGCTCGGCCGGCACGCCGGTGGAGCAAAGGGCCTTCGCGTAGGCGACCACCGCGGCGCGCAGCGTGTTGTGGGCCGCCGCCGCGGCGCCGCTGCCCACAGGGGCGACACCCGCTATCGTCGCCTGCCGCACGCGCCCGTAGTCGGCAGCTGCCTCGCTCACGAGTTCGCGTGCTAGGGCACTGGGGTGCTCGCCGTCGGGGGTCGCGAAAGGCGTTCGTGAATCGGTTGGCATGAAGACCGTTGAGCAGAGCCGATGCCACGCGGCTGAGATTGTCATCGCCCGTCGCGGACTAACTGCGCCCTGACGGGTTGCGGCCGAACACCGGCAATCCCATGCTGAGATCCCTGCTGGCGAACCGCACCTTCGTGCGCGCGATGTCGAGCACCAGCGCGGCGAAATGGTCGTCGTCGAGATGGGCACAGACGGCCCGCAACCGCGCAGCAACTTCCGCGACGAGGTCCTCGACATCGGCAGCGCGAACGTCCGCGCGCGCTTGGAGGTCCACGAACTGCGGGTCGTGCGTGACCGCTTCCGCGACGGCGTGGAGGCGATCGCCTGGATGGGGGGATGGAGCGCGGTTCAGATCGGACGCATTGGCATCGGACATTGGGCCACCGGTAGCGGTTGGCCGGCCTGTCCGTGGGCTGCACCAGAGTCGGTGCATGCCGAGCGTATCGGTAAACCTAGGGACCCCAACAAACATGCAGCGCTGACCGCTCGTCCGATAGACCGCGGGGACTCCCTACGACGCGCTCGGGTCCGCCGACGCCCGCACGCTACGGCGACGGGCGTGAGATCACCGATGTCGCACGGCTTCTGGAGGACGGCGCAGCCGAGCGCGGCTACAGGTTGAAGCCATTCCCGTGTGACGACCCCGATGCTCAGGCTCACCGGCCTTGCCTTGGGCACGCTCGCCGGTGCGCGGTTGTCGTTCGAAAAACGCGAGTCACCGCCGCAGACACGATCTGCCTACCTAACGAGTGGTCGCCGTGTCGCAAATATGAGGCGCGCCGTCGTTGCGAAGGGTCGACCCTCTCGGCGGATGACCAGCGGACGCAGCGTCCGCGCTGCGAGGTCAACGGCGCACCGGCGGTGCCAGGCGCAGTGGTCGGAGGTGCGCAGCCGCCGTCCACCCGTGCACGGTCGCGGTTGTCTCTTGAACCTGGCGCGGCTGAGCAGACGCCGGGTCGACCAGCGGACGGGGGTGGCTTGAGCCTCAACCCTCCATTAGACTTCCGCGCTCGCTCGGAGCGTTGCGTCAGGTCGTTCCGGTGGCGTTTCAGGTCGCGTAGCTCAGCTGGTTAGAGCGCTGGTCTCACATACCAGAGGTCCGGGGTTCGAGTCCCTGCGCGACCACTCCAAATCCATTGCAAAACCGGCGGCCGCCTCCAACCGAGGTGGCCGTTCGCGTTTGGGGTGGCCTACTGTCGGGGCCGCGGGCACGGAACTTGGATGTTAGTTTGGGCAATGCGCCCGTCCCAGCTGCTTCGGCCACGCTACGTGGCCGATCGCGTCCGCCTGGCCATGCACCAACGCATGCACCCCAATGCGCCCTGGCTTACTGCCGAGGCGACCAAGGTGCTGGACGCGTGGCTGCGTCCTGACCACGTTGGCATCGAGTGGGGATCTGGGCGCAGCACGCGCTGGTTTGCGCAGCGAGTGGGGCGTCTCGTGAGTGTCGAGCACGACGCAGGGTGGCACGCCATCGTCTCGGACCAGCTCGAGGACGTTGGCATCATCAACGTCGACTACCGCCTGCTGCCGGTGGAGCCGGAGCGCGTCGAGACGCCGGAGTGGATCGCCGCGATGTTCGCGTCCGAATATGTGCGGGCGGTTGACGTGTTCGGGCCCCGATCGGTCGATTTCGCCCTCGTGGACGGTATGTATCGCAGCGCGTGTGCGCTCGCGGTCATTCCCAAGCTGCGGTCCGGGGCGCTGCTCATCGTGGACAACGTGAACTGGTTTCTGCCGTCATCGAGTCGCGCGCCGAGCTCGCGCGGCGCGGCAGACGAGCCGCTGTCGCCGACGTGGGTGGAGTTCCAGGACGCCGTCGCGGGGTGGCGGCGGCAGTGGACGGAGAACGGCGTCGCCGACACGGCGATCTGGATGGCTCCGTGAATCGCGTCATTCCGAGCGGAGCGCCGGAGGCGCGCAGTCGCGGAATCCTTGGTGTCCCGTTAGAGAGCCCTCTACCAGGCAGTCCGAGGATTCCTCGACTCACTTCGTTCGCTCGGAATGACAACGCCGCTCGGAATGACCTGCTCCTCCAATCGGCGGAGGCTGCCTAGCAATGGGCTGGAAACACCGCGTCGCGACGGGGCTGTTCTCGACCCAGTTCGTGGAGGCGCTCAAGAGTGAAGCCGCCGTGCAGGCCGCTCGGCTCCGCTGCCTAACGCCAGCGAATCAGCGCGCCGTTCGCCAGCTCCGGCACGCCCGCGGACTCTCGCTCAACCTCGGCGCCGGATTCCACCAGTGCGACGGCTGGACGCCCATCGACCTCATGGTCAGCCCGCCCGGCGGCATCCGCTGGGATGTGCGCTGGGGCTTGCCGCTCGACGACGCCAGTGCGCGACGCATGCACTGCGAGCACTTCTTCGAGCACCTGCGATTTCCAGATGAGGTCATGCCCGTGCTCGCGGAGTGCTTCCGCGTCCTCGAGGCCGGCGGTGAGCTCCGCATCATCGTGCCTGACGCCGCCCGTTACATCAGCGCGTACGTGCGTCACGACTCCGCATTCTTCGATGCCATGCGGCAGCTCGGCGGCGCCGCGGTGCCGTTCGACACGGACATCGAGATCGTGAACCAGGCGTTCCGCATGGGCGGGGACCACCAGTTCGCGTGGGACCTGGCCCTGATGCAGCGACGGCTCGAAGCGGTCGGCTTCGAGCACGTCGAGGAAACAGGGTATGATCCTACGCGCTTCATCGACCAGGGTGACGAGTGGCGTCGCCGCGAGTCGCTGTACGTCGCCGCCTACAAGCCGCGTGCGTCCGCGGCCCTGGCGGCGACGCCTCGCGCCGAGCCCGCCGGCGTGACCTGAGCACCTAACGTGGATGTGTGCAGCGCCTCGCGCTGCGCGAGCGCCATGTCGCCGTCCACCATCATCTGCACGAGCTGACGGAAACTCGTGCGCGGTTGCCAGCCGAACGCGTTGCGCGCCTTGCTCGAGTCGCCGAGCAGCAGGTCCACTTCCGCGGGGCGGAAGTAGCGGGGGTCGATCTCCACGTACTGCTGCCAGTCGAGATCCAGGCAGGCCGCCGCCTCGTTCAGAAACTCGCCGACGGAGCGCGTTTCACCGGTGGCGATCACATAGTCATCCGCCTGGTCCTGCTGCAACATCATCCACATCGCCTCGACGTAGTCGCCGGCGAAGCCCCAGTCGCGCCGCGCGTCCAGGTTCCCGAGATACAACTTGTCCTGCAACCCGAGCTTGATCCGCGTTAGGCCGCGCGTGATCTTGCGCGTGACGAACGTCTCGCCGCGACGCGGGCTCTCGTGGTTGAACAGGATGCCGCACGACGCGTGGAGTCCGTAGCTCTCGCGGTAATTCACCGTCGCGTAGTGCGCAAACACCTTCGCGCACGCGTACGGTGACCGCGGGTAGAACGGCGTGTTTTCCGTCTGCGGCGTCTCCACCACCTTGCCGTACATCTCGCTCGATGACGCCTGATAGAACCGCGGCGACATGCCGAGATTTCGCATCGCCTCCAGCAAACGCAGCGTGCCGACGGCGGTGACTTCCACGGTGTACTCGGGTACCTCGAAGCTCACGCGCACGTGGCTCTGCGCGCCGAGGTTGTAGACCTCGTCAGGCTCCACCATCGCCAACACGCGCTGGAGCGACGACGCGTCGTTCAGATCACCGTAATGCAGGCGAAGGCGAGCGTCCGGCTCGTGTGTATCCGCGTAGATGTGCTCGATGCGCGCGGTGCTGAACGAGCTCGTACGCCGGATGATACCGTGGACTTCGTAACCCTTCGCCAGCAGAAATTCGGCGAGGTAGGATCCGTCCTGTCCAGTGACTCCAGTGATCAGCGCTTTCGGCATTAGTGAGATAATGGGGGACTCGATCCCATCGCGTCCTGCGGACGGTCGTAGAGCAGCGACGCGGTAAATGTGAGTTCGCCTCGATAGCCACACAAGTTCGCGACGACGGCTGTGGCGCCGTCATCGCGCCGCGGTTGGCGGGTCGCTCGCTCGGGCGTGCAGTACGGGCGAGCGGACTGGTTGGCTCACTGGGGCAGCCCGCTGTGGATCGTCACGGTCACCCCACGAGCCACGCAAGATGGTCTCGAACGCCCTACAGCTCAGGTGGTGGTCGTATCGCTCGGCGAACGCAACGCGCCCTCGTGCGCCGAGCTCCTCACCTACAAGCGGCACGTCCGCCCACGCCCGAAGGACGTCGGCCACACGCGCGCCAGCAGCCGGGTCTCCATTCTCACTCGGATCGACGGTGACCCCGCAGCGGGCAGCACAGATCGCGTCAGCCGTCTCGCACTGCCTCGGTCCCACGAACAGGATCGGCCGCGAGGATGCCATGGCACCATACAACTTGCTCGGCACCGAGATGCCGACGAATCGCGGGCGGAGCGAGATGAGATGGACGTCGGCGACCGACAGCGAGTGTCGCAGCATGTCGCGCGGGAAGTAGTCGTGATACGAGAAGTTCGTGATGCCCTCACGCTGCGCGAACGTCTCCACCTCGGCGCGCCGTGGGCCTCCACCGACGAACAGGAAATAGATTCGTGGGTCGTCGCGGAGCGCGCGCATCGCCTCGAAGATCGCGCCGAAATCGTGCACGATCCCCGCGTTGCCGGAATACATCACGACGAACCTGCCATCGAGCCCGAGGTGCCGCGTTAGGGGATTCACGCCGCGCGCCGCGACGTCGTCCACGCGTCCGCCCCAGATGTTGACAGTGTGCGATTTCTCGGGCAGCACTCCTTTGTCCAGTACGCGCTGGCGCATGTACGCGCCGAGGTCCACGACGAAGTCGGCGCCGCGATAGGCGCGCGCGTCGAGCCACGCGAGCGCCCGTGCCGCAAGCGAGTGCTCTCGCAGCATGCCGGCCGCCAACTCCGCTTCCGGATGCAGATCCATCGACCAGATGCCGTAGTGCTGGCCGCGGATTGCGCGTGCGATTCGACCCACGAGCGAGATGAGCGGCGGCGTCGTCAGGAACACGACGCCGTCATATCGTTGGCCGGACAGCAGCTTCACCAACACCGCGACGTAGAACGACGCGTAGTCGACGATCCGTCCGACGTGTGTGCGGCGCCCGAACGCCGTCGTCGAGACGCGGCGCACGCGGACGCCGTTCATGACTTCCTCTACGGGTACAGCGGCCTGCCCTGCCCCTGCACGCGGGCGCCCCGCGAGCACATCCACGCGATAACCCTCGGAAACGAGATGCTCCGCGAGGTCCGCCAGGCACTGCCCAGTGGCGGCGACATCCGGCAAGTAGTGCTGATTGACGAACAGGAGCGACGCTCCTGCGGCTCGGTCCATCGCGGACGCCTCCCTCAGCGGGCGGTGGCCACGGGCACGTCGCGCTCCGCAGGCTGCCGGCGAACGATCGTATTGTGCAGCACGATCGCGTCCATGCGCGTTCGCATGAAGCAGTCGAGGGCTTGCTCCGGCGTGTCGACGATCGGCTCGTTCTCGTTGAAGCTCGTGTTCAGCACGACGGGCACGCCTGTCAGCTTCTCGAATTCCTTGATCAGCGCGTAGTACGTCGGGTTCGTTCGCGCACTCACGGTCTGCAGGCGTCCGCTGCCATCGACATGCGTCACGGCGGGAATGATCGTGCGCTTCTCGGCGCGGACCGGATACACCTGCTGCATGAACGGGTCGGGTGCGGCGTCCTCGAAGAACTCGTGCAGCGCCTCCTCGGCGATCGATGGCGCGAACGGACGGAACCGCTCGCGGAACTTGATCTTCGTGTTGATCAACTCGCGGACGTCGCTGCGTCGCGGATCGGCGAGGATACTGCGGTTGCCGAGTGCGCGCGCTCCCCACTCCATGCGTCCCTGATACCAGCCCACGACGTTCCCTCCGGCGATAAGCGCTGCGGCAACGCGGGCGGCGTCCGCACTCGATTCGCATACCTCGACGTCGTACACCCAATCGTCGTCGCGCGACGGGATCGAAGCCACCACTCGCTCCGCCTCATGAGACGTGCCCCAGTAGCCGTGCTCCATCACGAATTCGCGTGAACACCCGAGCGTCTCGTTCCACACATAGTACGCAGCGCCGAGTGCCGTGCCGTTGTCGCCGGCGGCGGGCTGGATGTAGACGGACGTGAATGGCGTGTGTTTGCGGATCTTGCCGTTCGCGACGCTGTTCATCGCGCACCCGCCGGCCATGCATAACGCGTCGAGGCGCGTCCGCTCCCAGAGCCCGTTGAGCACGTGCATCGCGCATTCCTCATACACCACCTGCAGCGAGTGCGCAATGTCCTCTTCGCGCTCGGTGACCGGCGCGGACGGCTCGCGAGCGGCGCCTAACAGGTCGCCGAGGCGATCGGTGTACACGCGGCCGAGCGTGGGATAGCCATCGTCCCACTCCATCTCGACGCCGTCGGACCAGTGGCGAAAGTAGTCGAGCGCGAGCTCGAACTTCCCGTCATCCGTGAGCGTCACGAGCTGGCGAACGGCATCGACGTGTTTCGGTCGCCCGTACGGCGCGAGGCCCATGACCTTGAACTCGTCGCCGTACCCGTGAAAGCCGATGAATTGCGTGACCGCGGTGTACATCATCCCGAGTGAATGCGGGAAGTACACTTTGTCGAACACGTCGAGATGATTGCCGATGCCCGTCGCGAACGAGGTGCTCACGAAATCGCCGAATCCGTCGATGGCGCAGCAGGCCGCGGTTTCGAACGGCGAGACGAAGAACGCGCTCGCGAGATGGGCGGGGTGATGCTCGACGAAGTGCAGCTTGGGCAGGTCGTCGCGCGGGACGCCGAGCGCCGATGCCAGTGGGCCGTGGAGGTCGCGGACCTTACCCGCGTTGCGAACGCGATCGAGGACGAGGCGGAGGTCCGGTCGATGCTTGACCGTGAATAGTCCCTTTCTCAGCAGGTTGGCCTTCGGATCTCGGCTGATGGCGACGTGTCGGACGTCGCGGCCGCTGATCCCGGCCATTTCGAGGACGCTCTGAATGGCGAGTGTAGGGAACCCAGCCCAATGCTTGATCCGGCGAAAGCGCTCCTCTTCGACAGCCGCAACGAGCTGTCCATCGCGCAGGAGGGCGGCCGAGACATCGCCGTGGTACGCATTGATTCCCAGCACATACGTCGCCATGCCTACTCCTTGGATGCCCCTGCCTCCTTCCGGCGAAGCCGGCGCTCGAGGATAAGGGCATCGACGAGGAACCGGAACCAGAAGCCTTGCAGCACATGGAACACGAGCCCGGCACGCCCATCCAGGAAGCCGAGCCTAACGAAATAACGGTACAGGAAGTAGATGGTCGGCCGAACGAACAGTGGCAAGCGGGCATACCAATCTCGCAACCAGCGTCGCTGCTCGATGGCGTTGTCCGACCCCAGCCGTCCACGAATTCGCCCGCGCGCATCCGGGGGTGCATCGTGCTCGGCCGCTTCCAGCGCCGCCCACCGCAAATGCCGCGCGGTGAACGTCGCCACGTCAGGCGTCAACGTGTCGATGAGGTCGCCATGCAGCTTCTGGACCGCGCCGGACACGTAGAAATGCTGGTCATAGAGGCGGTCCTCGCACCGGCCGGCGCCCGTTCGCGTGAGCCGCAGGTGCCACGCGGGGTAATGACCCCCATGCCGTATCCAGCGCCCCATGAACATCGTTCGGCGTGATACGAGGTACCCCGCAACCGAAGCTGCACTTCCGTCTCTCTCGCCGAGCACAGCCGTTATGGACGCCCGCAACTCCGGCGTTATCCGCTCGTCGGCGTCAACGTGAAGCGTCCACGGCGATGCGATCGGCAGATGATCGATCGCCCAGTTCCGCTGAGCGCCATAGTGCTCGAACGCGTGCTCCATGACGACGGCGCCAGCCTCGCGTGCGATCGCCACGGTTCTGTCGGTACTCCCGGAATCGACGACGAACAGCTGCTCCACCCAACCCGCCAGCGACGCGAGGCAATCGGGGAGGTTTCGCTCTTCGTTGTACGTGAGCACGATCGCCGACACGGGCGCACGCGCCACGCGTCCAGTCGCGCTGGAGGCAATATCGGGATCGTTCGCGACGGTATCGCTCGCGGCACCTGGCGGCGCGCTCACGCCGGACGACCCTGACGTTTGCGCGACATCGCCAGTTCCGTGTAGAGGTCCGAGAGGCGGGCACACGTAGTCTCCCAGGACAACTCCGTCCGTGCAAGACGCCACGCGCGCTGGCCCATCTCGACGAGCGCCGCCGGATGGTCCGCCGCCCACGCGATAGCCGCGGCGACCGCGTCATCCGAGGCGTCCGCGACGAGTCCCGCGCCGGCGTCACTAACGTTAGGCGCGAGCGCTACGCCCGGCGTGACGATTACGGGCAGTCCCGCGGCGAGCGCTTCCGCCACGGCGATCCCGAAGTTCTCGTGCGCGGATGGCAACACGAAGCAGTCGGCGTCGGAGAGCACCCGTCTCTTCTCTTCCCCATCCACGT
>Ga0207691_10001317_pt1 | contig 24757 bp, 20 predicted proteins | sample KBSM13metaG_FD_184327 | JGI IMG/M metagenome (GOLD analysis project Ga0207691, IMG submission 184327) | Miscanthus rhizosphere microbial communities from Kellogg Biological Station, Michigan, USA - KBS M1-3 metaG (SPAdes) (version 2) | ecosystem: Host-associated > Plants > Roots > Rhizosphere >...
TCACGAGCACGGTGTTCCCCCGGTCGACGAGGCGATGCAACACCTCGAGCAGGAGCCTAACGTCCTCGAAGTGCAGACCGGTCGTCGGCTCATCGAGGATGTAGAACGTACGACCGGTGTCGCGCTTCGACAGCTCGGTCGCGAGCTTCACGCGTTGTGCTTCCCCGCCAGATAGCGTCGTCGCGCTCTGCCCGAGGTGAATGTAGCCGAGTCCGACGTCCATCAGCGTCTGCAGCTTCTGATGGATCCGTGGCTGGTTCTCGAAGAACGCGGTCGCGTCCTCGACAGTCATCTCGAGGACGTCGGAGATGCTCATGCCGCGGAAACGAACCTCGAGCGTCTCGCGATTGTAGCGCTTCCCCTTGCAGACGTCGCACGGCACGTACACGTCAGGCAGGAAGTGCATCTCGATCTTGAGCAGCCCGTCGCCCTGGCACGCCTCGCAGCGCCCACCCTTCACGTTGAACGAGAATCGGCCAGGCCCGTAACCGCGGATCTTCGCCTCGGGCATTTCCGCGAACAGATCCCGGATCGGTGTGAACAATCCGGTGTACGTCGCCGGGTTCGAGCGCGGCGTGCGCCCGATCGGACTCTGGTCGATGTCGATGACCTTGTCGATGTGCTCGAGGCCCGTGATCGACTTGTGTGCTCCCGGGATTACGCGGGCGCGGTAGAAGTGTCGCGCCAGCGAGCGATGCAGAATGTCCTCGATGAGCGTCGACTTGCCCGAGCCGGAAACACCAGTCACGGTGACGAACAACCCGAGCGGGATATCGACGTCGAGGTTGTGCAAGTTGTGCTCACGCGCACCGAGCACACGAATCGAACGATGTGGATCAGCGGGTCGCCGTGTAGCCGGGATCGGGATCTTGAGCGCGCCGCTGAGATACCGGCCGGTGAGCGACGACGGGTTGCGCGTCACCTCATCGACGGTGCCGCTCGCGATGACGATGCCGCCATGCTTACCAGCTCCGGGCCCGAGGTCGAGCAGATAGTCGGCCGAACGCATCGTCTCGTCGTCGTGCTCGACGACGATCACCGTGTTCCCGAGATCACGCAACTGGCACAGCGTATTGAGCAGCCGCGCGTTGTCACGCTGGTGCAGTCCGATGGACGGCTCATCCAGGATGTACAACACGCCCACGAGTCGCGAGCCGATCTGTGTCGCGAGACGAATGCGCTGCGCCTCACCCCCCGACAGCGACTCGGCCGAGCGACCTAACGTGAGATATTCGAGCCCGACGTTTACGAGGAATCGCAGACGCTCGCGAACCTCCTTGAGAATCGGGCCGGCGATCTCGGCATCGAGGCCAGGCTTCCCATTGTTGCGAACAGGAACCGACTCGAAGAACTGCAGGCTCTCGGCGATCGACATCTCGACGAGCTCGCCGATGTTGCGCGAGTCGATCGTGACGCCGAGTGATTCGGGCTTGAGACGACGCCCGCCGCACTCGTTGCACGGCTTCGCGATCATGTACTCCGACAGCTCCATGCGGACGCTTTCGGATTCCGTCTCGGAATAGCGGCGCTGGATGTTCGCGACGATACCTTCCCACTCGATCGCGTTAGGGCTCGCTGTCTGCGATCCCGAACGAGCGCGGGCTTTCTTGCTCCCCGTTCCCTGCTCCCCGTTCCCGTTCGCCTTCTTGTCGACTCCGTGCAGCAGGCAATCGCGAACCTTCTGCGGAAGATCCTGCCACGCGGCGTGGAGATCGAACTTCAACTGCTTGGCGAGTCCAGGCAGGATCACGCGACGCAGATATCCGTCCGGTTCACCCCACGGCAGGATCACGCCTTCCAGAATCGACAGCGCCGGGTCGCCAAGCATGAGCTCTTCGCTGACTTCGTCGCGCGTACCGAGTCCGCCGCAGGCGGCGCACGCCCCGAACGGCGAGTTGAACGAGAAGTGCCTCGGCTCCATCTCGGGCATCGAGATGCCGCACGCGGCGCACCCGTAGCGCTCCGAGAAGAGCGTCGGCGTCGCCTTCGAGCTTTCGTGCCTAACGACTTCCACCGTGCCGTCGGCGAGCTTGAGCGCCGTCTCCAGCGAGTCGTTGAGCCGGTTGCGATCTTCAGCCCTGACGACCAGACGATCGACGATGATAGACACGTCGTGGTTCTGACGCTTGTTCAGTTTCGGCGGCGTCGCCAGCTCGATGACGGCGCCGTCGACGACGGCGCGGACGAAGCCCTGCTTGCGCGCTGACTCGAACAGCTCGCGGAACTCACCCTTTCTGCCGCGGACGAGCGGCGCGAGGATCTCGATGCGCGTGCCCGATGGCCATTCCAGAACGGAGTCCGTGATCTGTCCCGCGCTCTGACGTTCGACCGGAAGGCCGCAGTTCGGACAGTGCGGCGTGCCGGCCCGGGCGTACAGCAGGCGGAGATAGTCGTAGATCTCGGTGACCGTTCCGACCGTGGAGCGAGGATTGTGGCCGGCGGTCTTCTGCTCGATGGAGATCGCGGGCGACAGCCCTTCGATGGAATCGACGTCCGGCTTCTCCATCAAGCCGAGGAACTGTCTCGCGTAGGCGGAGAGCGACTCGACGTAGCGGCGTTGCCCTTCCGCGTAGATCGTGTCGAACGCGAGCGACGATTTCCCCGACCCGGACAGGCCGGTGATGACGGTCAGCCGGTCGCGCGGGATCGTGACGTCGATGTTCTTGAGGTTGTGCTCGCGCGCGCCGCGGATGATGAGCGCTTCGTCAGTCATAGCCGGTGAAAGCTGCGGTGTGTGTTCGGGTAAGACAAGACAGCCCCTTCGGGCGCCGGCGTGGAACGCTGTGAAGACAGCAGCTTCGTGACTTCCGTGGGGCTCGCGGTGTCCCGTCTACGGCCATGTGACGTCCGCAACAACGGGAACGACATGTGGCGCCGGTTACATTGCCCTCGATGACGGACCGCATGCCGCACACCGACGCCATGGTCGTTCTCACGACCGTCGCCAATGACAAAGAAGGAATCGCACTCGTACGCGCACTGCTCGAGCGACGCGTGATCGCTTGCGGCACGCTCTTGCCGGGCGCTCGATCCCTGTATCGCTGGGAAGACAAGATCGCCGACGAACAGGAAGTCGTGATCCTGCTCAAGACCCGCTCGGCGGCGCTCGACTCGCTGCGAGTGGCGTTCAGTGAGTTGCACCCATACAAGGTGCCCGAGTTGCTGGCGCTTCCCGTACACGCCGGGCTCGACAAATACCTGAGCTGGATCAACAGCGAGACCTCGCTCTCGATCTCCTGACTCACGTGATCGAGGTTCGGACGGACGACCTCGCGTTCGTTACCGCAGACGCTATCGCGCGGCCCGTCGACGCCGAGCTCCGCGCAACGACGCCGCTGATGCGCCGCCTGGAGCTCGCCGGCGGTGAGAAGCTCACGCGACATCTGCGCGTCAACGAGCCGCTCGCGGTGGGGTCAGCGGTCGTCACCTCTGCCGGCGACCTCGGCGTTGAGCTCCTGATACATGGGGTGGTATCCAGCGATGTCGAGCCTCCGACGCGTGCGACCGTACGTCAGGCTGTGAGCAGCGCACTGCAGCGCGCCGCGGATTGGCAGATCGCGCATCTCGCGATCGCGCCGTTCGGAATCGGCGTCGGCAATCTCGACGTCGAGGACAGCGCCCAGGTGATCGCCGAGACCGTGCGCCGTCATCGCGAGACATCGCCGTTTCCGACGACCATAACGATTGTCGTCGAGACGGAGTTCGAGTACGAGGTGTTCGCACGGTTCATCGCCGTGGAACGCGCGTGACGCACGCCAGCGTGATGGGCCTGAGGGTGACGCGCCGAGGAGCGATCGCCGTCGCGGTACTGCTGGCGTGGATCGCGGGCCTGGGACTCTACCTTCGGCGCGAGGCGCGAAATGCTCCGGCGCAACGTCTCGCGGAAGCGGCACTGCGCGTATCGCCCGGCGCCGTTTTCTATCGCGTGGAAAAGGACGGGCGGCAGATTGGGTTTGCGTCATCCACCATCGACACCACGCGCGGAGGGTTGCTGATCAGCGACTACCTCGCCGCGGATCTTCCTGTCGCTGGCCGAGAGCATCGCGCGACGGCGACGTCTGACGTTAGGCTCTCACGAGGACTGTCGCTGGCGGAATTCCGGCTATCGTTCGAATCGGATGGATCGCCGATCTCGATCAGCGGGCAGTCGGTGAGCGACTCGGTACTGCAGGTCGTCATCGCTCACGACGAGTCGGCCGCGGACACGCAGCGCGTCGCGACGTCAGGACCGGTCGTGCTCCCCACCATCGTGCCGATCGCGATCGCACTCGGCGAGACGCCGAAGGTCGGGCGCACATACACGTTGTCGAGCTTCGATCCCATCTCGATGGCCCCGCAGCCGCTGTCGATTCGCGTCGAAGCGGAATCGTCGTTCACCGTGCCTGACAGCGCGCGGTTCGACGAATCGCGCCGCCGCTGGACGGTCGCGCGGCGTGATTCGGTGCACGCCTGGCGCATCGCGACGGACGGACCGAGTGCGGTTCGCGCATGGATCGACGAGCAGGGACGCATCGTCGAGCTGCAGCACACGCTCGGCTTCTCGTTGCGGCGCACTGCGTACGAGATCGCGTTCGAGAACTGGCGGCTGGATGGCGGCACTCGGTCGCGCGCCGTCTCCGCCGATCGAGATGTTCTCGAAACGACTGCCATCGCTGCCTCCGCGGCTCCGACCGGCGAGCGAAGCGGGAAGCTGAGTGTGCGACTGCGCGGCGCCAATCTGCGCGGCTTCGCACTCGACGGCGGCCGGCAATCACTGCGCGGTGATACGCTCGTCATCACCCGCGAGCCCCGCCTCTCGGGCGACGCGCCGTACACCATGCCGATGCCGCTCGCAATGCGGATGTCGTTTCGCCACGAGTTGTCGCCGGAGCCGTTGATCCAGAGCGCCGACCCGAAGATCGTCGCGCTCGCACGACGCGTACGCGGGGACACCCGCGACCCGCTGGTTGCAGCGCGTCGCATCAACGAGTGGGTGCACGACTCGCTGGAAAAGACCGTGGCAGTCACGATCCCGAGTGCGATCCAGGTACTGGCGTCGCGCAAAGGCGATTGCAACGAGCACACGCAGTTGTTCATCGCGCTGTCGCGTGCGGCTGGAGTTCCGGCCCGTGCGGCGGCCGGGCTCGCGCGCGTTGGGAACAAGTTCTACTACCACGCGTGGCCCGAGGTGTTTGTCGGGCGGTGGGTGGCGGTGGATCCAACGTTCGGCCAGTTCCCGGCTGATGCGGAACATCTGCGGTTTGTGTACGGCGGGCTCGCGCGTCAGGCGGAGCTGCTGCGTCTCATGGGCACACTCAAGATCGACGTGTTGAACTGACCCTGTCATTCCGAGCGGAGCGCCGGAGGCGCGGAGTCGAGGAGCCATGTCATTCCGAGCGGAGCGCCGGAGGCGCGGAGTCGAGGAATCGAGATCATACACGTAGAGAGCCCTCTATCGGGACGATCGCGATTCCTCGACTCACTTCGTTCGCTCGGAATGACAAGTTCCTCCCCTCGTCGTCCTTGAAGGTCCCCTCCCTCCATCAATGATTGAGCTTCGCTCGCTGACCAAGCGCTACGGCTCGTTCACCGCGGTCAACGGCGTCGACCTCGACGTTCCCCGCGGTGAGCTGTTCGGATTCCTCGGCCCGAACGGCGCGGGGAAAACCACGACGCTGCGGATCATTGCCGGAATTCTGCGGCCCTCGTCAGGCACCGTCCGCATTGGCGGGATCGACATCTCCGCCGATCCGACCGCCGCGAAGCAGAAGCTCGGGTTCATCCCGGACCGTCCATTCATCTACGAGAAGCTGACCGGCGTCGAGTTCCTTCGATTCGTGGCCGGCTTGTACGGTCAGAGCGGCGCCGACGTGGAGCGACGTGGGCGCGAGCTGCTCGCGCTGTTCGACCTCGAGGAGTGGCAGGACGAGCTCGTCGAGAGCTACAGCCACGGCATGCGACAGAAGCTCATCATCTCCAGCGCGTTCGTGCACAAACCGGAAGTGATCGTCGTCGACGAACCGATGGTGGGTCTGGATCCCAAGGCCGCGCGCACGCTCAAGGATCTCTTCCGCGAGTACACGCGCCGCGGAAATACCATCATGATGTCGACGCACACGCTGGAAGTCGCGCAGAGCATGTGCGACCGCATCGCGATCATTCAGCGCGGAGTGATCCGCGCCTCCGGCACCATGAGCGAGCTGCGTGCGTCTGCCGAATCCGGCGTGACGGGCCTCGAAGAGATCTTCCTCCGCCTAACGGGTGAGGGCTTATCGCGAGAGCTGGTCGAGGTTCTGGATGCTTGACGAGCTCCGCACGCTCCTCGCGCCGAAGATCCTGACGGCCCGCGCACGCGCGCGCACAAAAGAGCGAGGCCGCGGCGCTCGCACGGCCCTTCTCGCGGTTATCGGTGCGGTATTCTGGGCGTTCGCATTCGGCGTGTTGTATCGCCTACTCGCATACTTCCGCGGCGTTCCCGAGATCGGTCCGCTGCTCGCCGGCAAGTTGCTCGGGCTGATCCTCGTCTCGTTCTTCGGGATTCTCCTCCTTTCGAACGTCATCACCGCGCTGTCGAGCTTTTTCCTCGCGAGAGACCTCGACCTGCTCGCGTCCGCACCGGTGGACTGGCTCTCGCTGTACACCGCGAAGCTGCTCGAGACGTGTGTGAACTCGAGCTGGATGGTCGTGCTGATGGCGGTGCCGATGCTGACGGCGTACGGCACGGTGTACGACGGTGGCCCGGCCTTCATCGGGCTGGCCATCGCGACCATGGTGCCATTTCTCCTCATTCCAGCGGCCATTGGAACCGCGCTGACGCTGGTGCTGGTGAACGCGTTTCCCGCACGACGGACGCGCGACATCCTGAGCGTCATCGCCGTGCTCGCCGCTGCCGGTGTCGTCGTACTCGTTAGGCTCGTCCGTCCCGAGAAGCTCGCGAGACCGGAGGGCTTTAGATCGCTGGTGGACTTCATCGCGATCCTGAGAACGCCGACCTCGCCGCTGTTGCCGAGTGAGTGGGTTGGCCGGAGCGTGATGGGGTGGCTTACGGGATCGCTCGACGTGCTGCCCATCTACTTGCTCTGGTCCACCGCGGCGGCGGTTGTGGTGATCGGGGCGCTGCTGCATCGCGGCCTGTACGCGCGTGGCTTCACGAAGGCGCAGGAGAGCGGCGAACGCTGGGCGCGCGAAGGCTGGACGGGCCGCGCGACGCGCGTGGCACTGTCGCCGCTCGGCGTCGTTCGTCGCGAGCTCGTGATGAAGGAAGTGCGGGTGTTCTTCCGCGACACGACGCAATGGTCGCAGCTCATCCTGCTCGCGGTGCTCGTCGTGGTCTACGTTTTCAACATCAAGTTCCTGCCGCTCACTGGCGAGGGGATCACGTTCTTCATCGTGAACCTGATCCCGTTCCTCAATCTCGCACTCGCGGGCTTCGTGCTCGCGTCGGTTGCGGCACGATTCATCTTTCCGGGCGTGAGCCTGGAAGGACGCACGTGGTGGCTGCTGCGCGCGAGTCCGCTGCCGGTGCGCGAGCTGTTGTGGTCGAAGTTCTGGGTCGGGACGCTGCCGCTGCTCGTGCTGGCGCTCGCGATCGTCGGAGTGACGAACAGTCTCCTCCACGTGAGCGTGTTCATGTTCACGGTGTCGGTGTTCACGATCACGCTCATGACGTTCGCGCTGGCGGGCCTGGCGCTCGGGTTCGGAACAATGTTCCCTCGCTTCGAGACAGAGAACGCGGCGCAGATCCCAACGTCGTTCGGGGGCCTGCTCTACATGATGAGCGCGGTGGGCGTCATCGGCGCGGTCATCGTGCTCGAAGCGCGGCCAGTGTATGACTATCTCTCGGCGATTTCATTTCGTGGCGGCGACGAACCCCCACTGCTCGAGCTGGTGGTCGGCTTCGGCCTCGCGGCGGCGGTGTGCCTGACGGCGACGTTCTGGCCGATTCACATCGCGGTGCGACGACTGGAGGCGCTCGAACGGTAGAAGCGTATCATCCCGAGCACCCGCGAGGGAACTGCTCGAACGTGATTGTAGTCGGGCCGGCTGCGTGACTTCACCAAGTCCGAGACGCACGCCATCCGCTGAGTGGACAAGACACAGCAAACGACAACAGCAACAGCAAGAGACAGGATTGCCAGGATTGGCAGGATTGAAGGGACGTCGCAGGGACAGCGGCAAGCCGCCTGCCGGTAATCCTGTCAATCCTGCAATCCTGTCTGATGTTTTTTGTATTTGTCATCCCGGGCGCCAGCGAGGGATCTTCTCTGACGTACTCGTGGCTGGACGGGCTACGATAATCTCACAAGAGACCCCTCGCGGCCGATCGGGATGATAACGTCTCAGGCGGCGAGCGAATTCCCGCAGTGCGCGCAGAACCGCGACGCCGGCGCATCCACCACCGCCCCGCAGTGCGCGCACGTGCCCTTGAGATACTTCCCGCACGACGAGCAGAACACCGGGTCAGGCTCTGGCCGCGGGCCACACGTGTCACACTCGCGTCGGATCGACCGGTAGCGGAGGATCGCCGCCTCGGCAATGTCGACCGTGGTCGATGAATCGGCGTTAGGTGCCGCACCGTCGATGCCGGCACCCACCCCTACGGCCGCAACCTCGACCGGTTGTGGCGACGAGGCGCGCCGCGCGCGCATCTCTACCAGTCCTTTGCGCGTGTACTCCGTCTTGAGCGACGCGTAGTCATCGTCCGACAGCTTCCCCGTCGCGCGATCGAACTCGATCTCGCGCAGTGCGTCGATCGCGCTCTCGGGTGCAGGCACGTGACGCGCCGCGCGGGAACGCATCGGCGCAATGGCGTCGAACAGTGGCAAGAGTACGTATGCGAGCGCCGCAACCGCCAACGCCGCACCTATGAGCAACGCCGTCACCGGTCATCTCCGCGCACCGCCGCCTCGAGCTGCGCCATCTCGTCGTCGCTCCCGTCCACTGGCACGGATGACGTCGCACGACGCTCGGCCGCACGACTCCCCCACCGACGGATCAACGCCCCGACCACGAACGCGCCACCACCGACCGCCGCGAACGGCGCGAGCCAGCCGACCCAGTTGAACCCCTGCTTGTGCGGCGCCATGAGGATCTTCTCGCCGTAGCTCTGCTCGAACGCGGCGAGGATCTCGTCCGCCGAGTAGCCGCCGTTCGCGAGGGCGACGACGTCAGCGTGCAGACGCGGCGAGAATCCGCAGGGCATCGACGTCCGGCACGTGAACACGTCGAGTGTACACGGACACGGGCAGCTGATCATGCGCTCGACCGCATCACGCTCGAGCGGAGTGAGCCGCTTCGCCGCCGCCGGACGTGGCAGCCGCCGAACCGGGATGTAACCATCCCCTTCCATGCTGGCGCCGGGCGCCTCGGCTCCCTGCTGTCCGATCACCTGGCGGGCGCCCACGGCAACCAGCGTCCCGCCTAACGCCATCATGAACTCGCGCCGGCTTGCCATCAGACGCCCGCTTCCACCGGGGGACGCTCGGCGGCAGGCTGCATCACGACGACGTAGCCGCCCTCGCGACGCCCGCTCCTGCTTCTGGTCGCCTGCGGCCACATCACGATCAGCCCGCCGATCGCCATGATGATGCCGCCATACCACACCCACCACACGAGTGGATTGAACGTGATCCGAATCTCGGCCGTCTCCTCGCCGGTGACACCATGCAGCACGAGATAGACGTCTTGCCGCAACGACTCGAGAATGCCGACTTCCGTGGACGGCTCGAACGTCGGCTGACCGCGACTGTCGACGTGCTGGCGCTTCTCGCTCTTGATGAGCGTTGGCGCCATGCCTGGTCGCTTCGCCTCGAGCACCACCGCGGTGACCTGCCGGTTGAGCTCCTCGTAGCGCGACACACCCTGGCTCGTGAATGTCCACGAGCGGTTGTACGGGTCGAGAGCCGTGAACGATGAGCCCGGCGTCAGCGAGAGGTCGTATTCCTTCTTGAACGCCAGTCCCGCGAACGCCGCGAACAGTACGACGATGCCGAAGTGCACGATGTACCCGCCGTAGCGTCGTCGATTCCGCCCGATGAGACGGAGCAGGGCGATCGGGATAGCCTCTCCGTGAATACGCCGACGTGCCCCAACGCCCTTCACGAATTCCTGCGCGATGGTCGTCGTGACGAATCCAGCCAACGTGTACGACACGAGCGCGTAGCCGTCGCGCATGCCTAACGCAAAGAACGCGGCGCCGAGCACGAGCCCGCCGGCAACGGGGACCGCGAACTGGCGCTTCAGATTCGCCACCGATGCTCGCCGCCACGCGATGAGCGGCCCCACGCCGGTGAGGCCAAGCAGCAGCAGCCCCAGCGGAATGTTCACCGTGTTGAAGAACGGCGCACCCACCGTGATCTTCGAGCCCCGGACCGCCTCACTGATGATCGGGAACAACGTTCCCCACAACACCGAGAACGCGATACCGACGAGCACGACGTTGTTATACAGAAACGCCGCCTCGCGGCTCACCATGCTCTCGAGCTCCGCCTGAGCCTCCAGGTCCTTGAGACGTGTCGCCACGAGAAACGCGGTGACCACGATCGCCAGGATGAGGAATCCGGCGAACCAGCTGCCGATCGGCGATTGCGCGAACGAGTGGACGCTCTCGATGACACCGCTGCGTGTGATGAATGTGCCGAGGATCGCGAGCAGGAACGTCGCCACCACGAGCGTGACGTTCCATTTGCGCAGCATCCCGCGCTTCTCCTGGATCATGATCGAGTGGAGAAACGCCGTGCCCGTGAGCCACGGCAGCAGCGATGCGTTTTCGACGGGATCCCAGGCCCAGTAGCCACCCCACCCGAGCTCGACGTACGCCCACCACATGCCGAGCGTGATGCCGATGGTCAGAAACAGCCACGACACCAGTGACCAGCGCCTAACGGCGGCGAGCCACTCCGCATCGAGCCGCCGCGTGATGAGCGCCGCGATCGCGAACGCGAACGGCACCGACGTGGCCACGTACCCGAGGTACAGATTCGGCGGATGGATCGCCATGCCGGGATTCTGGAGCTGCGGATTGAGCCCCGTCCCATCCGGCGGAATCCAGTCGAGCCGCGCGTATGGGTTCGCGCCGAACGCCGTTGTCGCCAGGAAGAAGATCAAAATGGCCGCCAGCGTCCCCGTCACGAACGGCATGAGCTCGCGATTCGTGCGTCGGTTCGCGAACAGCGTAATGGCGGAGTACAGCGCCAGGATCAGACACCAGAACAGCATCGAGCCGGCCTGGCCGCCCCAGAACGCGGAGAATTTATAGACGGCCGGAAGGTTCGAGCTGGTGTACGAGGCGACGAACCGCAGCGAGAAGTCGCTCGTCAGCAACGCCGTCCACAATCCGATCGATGCGAGAACAACGAACGCGAACGTCGCGTATAGCGCGCGCTCGCCGCTTGCCACGAGATCGCTGCGACGCATCTGTCCGCCGGCGAACGACACCGTAGCGCTCCAGGCGGCCATGAGCAGCGCGACCCAGAGCGATAGTTCCCCGATCAGAATCACGCTGCCGGACCCTTCGACGCCTTGTACGCCGGCGTCGACTGATACTTGTCGGGAGCGTTCTCGTAGCGGGACGCGCACTTGGCGAGCAGCGTCGTCGCGACGAACGTCCCGTTGCGGTTGTAGCGTCCCTCGACCACCACGTCCACACTATCGGTGAACGTGTCCGGGATGACGCCGCGGAACGTAACCGGGATGGTCTGACTGCCATCGGTCACGTTGAAGGAAACGGCGCGCCCGCCGGGCTGACGCTCGATGGTCCCGGGCACGACGCGAGCTCCCATCTTCACGCCGGTCTCATAGAACGTGGAGTCGCGCTTCACCTTCGCCGTGAGCTCGCCCGGGGTCAGGTAGTACATCCCCGTGTCGCCGATGGACGTCGCCATCAGATACCCGGCAGTGCCGAGGACCAGGATACCGCCCATGATGAACTTCGTGCGTGCCCTTGCCACAGCTACCCCCTGGCGGCGTCCGCCAGTTACGCGTTCACGTGGTGGTTTTGCTCTGGTGCAGTGCCGCGCCACGTACCCGGGACATGATCATGTTCAACTCCTGCTCAGCCGCAGCGCGCTCTTCCGGCGTCCAGAAGTCCATGTGCTGGTTGGCATCGCGCACTCGGAAAAGTAGCTCGTCGATGAGTTCACGGAGCGCGGCGTTCCGGCGACGATCCACATCGGGCTTGAGGGCAGGTTCGCTCATACCGCTCATACGATGAGAGGAATGCACACAGAGCGCCGGCTACCGGGGAGCCCCCGTGCGGCGCCACTGTGGCCAGGCGGACGCCGGCAATATAGGACCCGGGGCTACCGACGATAAGAGCGAAGCGGCGAGCGGACCCTGGGCCCCATACTTCCCGGACGCTGCCGGCTCATCCGTATCCGAGCGTACAGCGTTGTGAATCAACGCACTCGCCGCGCCCGCTCCGGCGGCGTCCCAGACGAGATCCCTGACGCTGAACAGACCGTACGACCGCCGATCATGCAGTTCCTTCGCAACGGAAACCACCGCCGTCACCGCCCACGCAGACGCCAGCGCCTGGTCATGCCGGACGCGCGCCGTCTGCAGCACGCTATACGTCACGCTCTGCGTGAACGCCGCCATGAAAAAGTGCTTGATCTTGTCGGGCCCGAACCAGTGATCGGGGGGCGCGAGCAGCGACAGCGAAAGCGCGAGGCGAGCGATCATGCGACGCTCCTCGCCCGTTCGCTCTCGCGAACGAGCTGTGGCAGATGCCTGGCGATCAATCGCAGCGACGACCGGACGAGGTCCATGTGCCCCGCCACGTGAATCCAGCTGCTGGCGCCAGACGGATGAGGTAGCGGAATCACCAGTGGGGAGCCCGCGAGATCAGAAATTCGGTGGACGCGGCCGACGTACTCGCTGAGTGGCTTGCTGCCGAGAAACCGCTCGATCGCGAGTCGCCCCACGGGAATGATCACCTTCGGAGCAATCATCGCGATCTCCGCCTCCATCCACGACGAGCAGCTCGAGATTTGCGCCGGCGGGGGGACCAGGTCGCCACGGCCGGTCGGACTCGATCCCGGAAAACATCGCGTCATGGCGGAGATGTAGATCCGTTGCCGCGCCACGGACTCAGCAATGCCGACTTCCGCGAACCAGCGGAACAACGTCTTCCCGGCTCTCCCGGCGAACGGGCGCCTGTCGACAACCTCCGTCTTGCCCGGCGCCTGACCGACGAGCATGGCGAGAGGCTCGCGTGACGATGAGACGACCGGCAGAATCGCCGGGTCGTGAAACTGACAGCGCCTGCACGCCGACAGCGCGCGCGCGTGCGCATCGAGCAGCACGTGCAGCCGACGCGACGCTTCCCTACGGTGCGACTCGCCTGACATCAGTCGCGATCTCGGGCCCACGCGAGTGCTGTCCGCACCGCTCGACGCCACCCAGCGTGGTACGCCTCGGCCCGAGGGGCATCGGCGGGAGCGAACGGCATGAACCGTCGGGACCGGAGGAACTCGTCCGGAGACGTCCACACGCCAGCGGCAAGCCCGGCAAGCCCGGCGGCGCCTAACGCCGTCGTCTCGATGTTCAGCGGCCGCTCCACCGGCATGTCGAGCACGTCCGCCTGGAACTGCATGAGCCAGTTGTTGGCGCTCGCGCCGCCATCGACGCGCAGAGGCACATCGCCCCATCCGTCGAGCTCCCCGCCCGCGCACCGGCGCATCGCCTCGAGCACGTCACGAGTCGCGTACGTCATCGCTTCGAGCGCGGCGCGCGCGAGATGGGCACGCGTCGCGCCACGCGTGAGGCCGACGATCGTGCCACGAGCGTTAGGCTCCCAATCGGGAGCGCCGAGCCCGACGAGCGCCGGAACGAAATACACACCGTCGTTCGACGAGATCGACCGCGCGAGCGCTTCCGTCTCGGTCGCCGTGCCAATGATGCCGAGCCCGTCCCGCAGCCATTGCACGGCGGCGCCGGCAATGAAGATCGCGCCTTCGAGGGCGTAGGCGGGCCCGCCTCGCGCGTCACATGCGACCGTCGTGAGAATCCCCGCGCCGCCTCGCGGACGCTGGCGGCCGGTGTTGAGGAGCAGAAACGCACCAGTGCCATAGGTGTTCTTGGCCGAGCCTGCCGCCCAACATCCCTGCCCGAACAACGCCGCTTGCTGATCGCCCGCCACGCCCATGATCGGCACTGACGCACCGAAGATGTCGGCCATGGTATCACCGAACGAACCGGACGATGGTCGCACCTCGGGCAGCATCGCCATCGGTACACCGAACAGCGCGCAGAGATCGTTGCTCCACTGCATCTGGTCGATGTCGTAGAGCAACGTGCGCGACGCGTTCGTGGGGTCGGTCGCGTGCACCGTGCCGCCCGTTAGGCACCAGATCAGCCAGCTGTCGATCGTGCCCGCGAGCACTTCACCCGCCCGTGCCCGTTGCGCGATCGTTGTGTCGCGAAGCATCCACTCGAGCTTCGTCGCCGAGAAATACGGATCCACGACGAGCCCAGTGCGCGCCGTGATCTCTTCCGCACGCGGCGCGAGCTCGAGGCACCGCGCGGCCGTGCGCCGGTCCTGCCACACGATCGCGCGGCCGACTGGCTCGCCCGTCGCCCGATCCCACACAACGACGGTCTCGCGCTGGTTCGTGATGCCGATCGCGCGCGGCGTCACGCCCGCGGCCGTCACCGCCTCACGAGCCGCGGCGAGCGTGCGATCGAGAATTTCGGTAGCGTCGTGCTCGACCCAACCAGGCCGTGGGTAGTACTGGGTGATCTCGCGATAGGCGCGCGAGACCACGGATCCGTCGGCGGCAACCATCAGACACGTCGTGCCCGTGGTCCCCTGATCGATCGCCAGGACGTGAGTCATCCGACCGCCGCGGCTAACGAAGAGGCGCTTGGCGCGAAATCATACGGTGCCCGATGCAGTCCACGATCGCTCACGATCGCCGTGATCAACGCGGCCGGTGTAACGTCGAATGCAGGATTGTACACGGCAGCATCGCGAGCCGCCGTGAGCACGCCGAACCCGCGGCGGACCTCGTCCGCGTTACGCTGCTCGATCTCGATCGATTCGCCGTTAGGCGTCGCCGGGTCGAACGTCGATGTCGGCGCAGCCACGTACATGGGAATACCGTGGTGATGCGCCGAGACGGCCACGCCGTACGTGCCGACCTTGTTCGCGACATCGCCATTGCGAGCGATGCGGTCCGCACCAACGATGCAGAGATCGATGCGTCCAGCGCGCATGAGCGACGCCGCCATGTTGTCGGCGAGCACGGTCACTGGAATGCCTGCGCGTGTCAGCTCCCATGCCGTGAGCCGGCTGCCTTGCAGCAACGGCCGCGTCTCGTCCACGAACACTTCCACTCGACGACCCGCTTCCGCAGCCAGATAGATCGGCGCCAGTGCCGTACCGATGCCGGCAGTCGCCAGCGCGCCCGCGTTGCAATGCGTGAGCACCCGTGCTCCGTCGGGGATGAGCGAGAGTCCGTGAGTGCCGATGCGATCGCACATGGCGCGATCCTCATCGCGAATCGCGGTCGCCTCGCGACGCAGTGCGTCGAGCATCGCGTGGGCCGAGTCGTCGAACGTCGCTGTAGTGAGCAGCATGCGGTCGATGGCCCAGGGCAGATTCACCGCGGTCGGTCGCGTTGCTCGAATCGCGGCCGCGGCCGTCAGCACACGTTCGCGAAATAGGCCAGGCGTGTCGTCATCCGCGAACGCTCGAGCCACCGTCACCAGGCCCATGGCGCCGGCGACGCCGATCGCCGGCGCGCCTCGAACGGCCAAGGTGCGGATCGCGTCGCACACCTCATCCAGCGTGCGGAGATCGCGCTCTACGAACGTCTCGGGGAGACGACGCTGGTCGATGATGCGCACCGCGCCGCCATCCGGACTCCAGTCCACCGCTCGAATGGGTTGCACGCGCGGAAACTAGCGGACGGGTGCTGCTGCCCGGAAGCGCGTACCGGTACCTCGCTAGGCCGCCAGCAGGTCCTCGCGACGCTCGCGCGCGTGGCCAACCTCGCGACGACGACGGTCGGGAAAGTAGCGATCGAGAAACGCGAGCAGCGCGCGCTCTTCAGGCGTGTGATCGGCGACTTTTCGTCGAGCGGTCGTCCCACGTGCGGTCCTCGCGGGTTCGATCGTCACGCCGGCGTCGATGTACCGGGCGATCACGAGCGGGTGGACGTACGACGCGCGGCAGATCGCAGGCGTGTTCCCCAACTCGGCGGCGACGAGACGCGCCGCGAGCGCAACGTTACGCGCGGCCTCGCGCGCATTCGCCCCCGGCCCGATATCTCCGAGCACGGTCGCCATGCGCAGCGTGCCGCCCCACGTGCGGAAGTCCTTCGCCGTGTAGCGCGCCGACCCGAGCGATCGCAGGTAGTCGTTCACGTCCTGCGCGGTCAGATCGACCCAGCGATTGCCCTCATGGTAGCGAAACAGTCGAGGGCCCGGCGTCTTCATGAGTCGCCCGATCACGCGCGCGAGTCCGCGATCGAAGATGACCTGCCGTTGGCGTATCGATCCCTTGCCTTTGTACTCGAATTGGAGCCGTTCGCCGCGCACCGAAACGTGCGATTTGCGGAGCGTCGTCAGCCCGAACGTCCCGTTGTCGCGTTCGTACCGCTCGTTGCCCACGCGGAAGAACGCTTCGCCAATCAGCCGGACGGCAGCCGCCACGACGGCCGTTCGCGTGAGCTCGCGAGCGTCCAGGTCTCGTGCGACGCGGCGACGGATCGCGGGCAGGTCATGACCCATGCGGCGCACGCGATGATATTTGCGCAGTTGGCCCCGCTCGACGGCGCGGTCATGGTAGCGATACTGGCGCCGTCCGCGGGCGTCGAAGCCCCATGCCTGCACGGAAGCGGTCGCGCTCGCGGCGATGCGCACGTCGCGCCACGCTGGTGGAATGCGCAGCCGCTGTATTCGGTCCAGTGTCCCGCGCTCACGTACGACCCGCCCTGCGTGGTCGACGTACGTGAATCCTTTTTTCGGCGCGCCCCGCCGAGTGATCCACTTGTCGCCCATATGCGTCGAGCGAAGGCAAGTTCAGGTCCAGTTCCTTACATTTGAAAAACCGCGTTCGGCCCTCGCCGCGCTTCCGGCGCCCCAACCTTCGACGCCTGTCCTGCATGCCATACTCTGCGATCGAGCTCTCCGTTGTCGACCGCGTCGCCACGCTGACCGTCAATCGACCCGACAAGCTCAACGCGCTCAACGCAGCGACCATCGGCGAGCTCGGCGACGCGATCGACGAGATCCGTCAGCGCGATGACATCGGCGGTGCGATTCTCACCGGAGCCGGCCGTGCGTTCGTCGCCGGCGCCGACATCAGCGAGCTGGCGGCGCAGACTCCCATGCAGGCGAAGCAGCGTGCGCTCAGGGGTCAGCAGATTTTCCGCCGGTTCGAGACTTCACCAAAGCCGGTGATCGCCGCCGTGAATGGCTTCGCGCTCGGCGGTGGCTGCGAGCTCGCGATGTCCTGCCACCTGCGTATTGCGAGTGAGGCGGCGAAGTTCGGTCAGCCGGAGGTCAAGCTCGGCATCTGTCCCGGTTACGGCGGAACTCAGCGGCTGCCACGCCTCGTCGGAATGGGACGCGCGCTCCAGCTCTTGATGACAGGCGAGATGATCGACGCGGCCGAAGCGTTCCGGATCGGACTCGTCAATCGAGTCGTGCCGGCCGCCGAACTGCTGACTGCCGCCGACGCCCTGCTCCGCCAGATGCTCGGGAACGGTCCGCTCGCGCTTGCGTCGTGTATCGAAGCGGTGGTTCGCGGAACCGAGACGTCGTTGGAAGACGGTCTCAACCTCGAGGCGAATCACTTCGCTCTGCTGTCGGGGTCGCAGGACATGGCGGAAGGCACGCGTGCGTTCCTCGAGAAGCGCGCGCCGAGTTTCGCCGGTCGATGAACCAGCGCCACCCGACAGCGGCCGACGGGTTGTCCTGACGTGGGATTCGACGTGTCGGGCATGACGACCGACGAGACGGCGGGACCAGTCATCCTCGAGACAATTTCGCTGCGCGATTTCAGAAATCTGGAACGCGTGCGACTCGACGTGCCGAGTGAAGGCATGGCGATCGTCGGTGACAATGGTCATGGGAAGACGAATTTTCTCGAGGCGATCTACTACCTGCAGTTGCTGCGGTCGGCCCGCGGCGCGCGCGACCAGGACGTCGTTCGGTTCGGCGCACAGGGATTTCACATCGCCGCCGAGGCAACCGTCGGGCGGCGCCGAACGCTGAGCGCGGCGTTCCAGCGGGCCGGCAAGCGAAAGAAGGTCGTCGTCGATGGCACCGAACCGTCGCGCCTGAGCGACGCGTTAGGCTCGTTGCCGTCCGTCATGTTCTCGCCGCGCGACGTCGACCTCGTGGCCGGCGCGCCGAGCGAGCGGCGCCGTTTCCTGGATGTGGCGCTGGCCCTGACCTCCCGCCGTTACCTCTCGGCATTGCAGCAATACCGCGCGGCGCTGGTAAGGCGGAACGCGGCGCTCAGAGACGCAGCGCGGAAGGGCGAAGCCGCGGGCGGCATCGCGCGGGCAACCGTCTGGGAGCCAGCCCTCGCGGAACATGGGGCGGTTCTTTGGGCCGGTCGCGTGGCGTGGGTGGAGCGGGTAGCGGATGATTTCGCGAAGCTCTGTGCGACCATCGGCGAGCGTGGTGACGCTCGGCTTCGATACGTGACGTCTTCGACGACCGCGGCCATATCTGCAGGCATGTCCGTACCTGACCTCGCGAACCGACTCGCCGACTCGCTGGCCGCGCATCGCACCGCGGATCTCCGTCGTGGGCTCACGCATGCCGGACCCCATCGCGACGACCTCGAGCTCATGCTCGACAGCCATCCCCTACGTGGTTTCGGCTCCGCCGGCCAGCAGCGCACCGCGTCCATCGCGCTCCGGCTGCTCGAAGCGGCTACACTTCGTGGCGTAGGTCACGCTCCGCTCGTCCTGCTCGATGACCCCTTCGCCGAGCTCGACGTGCGACGCGCCAACAGGATTCTGGAACTGCTCGGAAGCAGCGGCGTGCCGCATCAGACGATTCTGGCCGTGCCTCGCGCCGCTGACATCCCGGCGGGCATGACATCGCTTCCGCGATTCCATGTCATGGACGGAACGGTATCGGCTGCCGGCGCGTCGGACGGGCCCGCGACGACGTCAGGCGGTGTTGCAACACTGGAGGCGCAGGCAGCAGCCATGCACGAATCACACGAGCAATTGTGAGCGGCCCTCCACGGAAGACCCGGCCACAGCCGATCTCCGCCGCGATCTCGCAGTTCCTCGAGCAGTCGGGGCTGCGTGACCGTGTCGAGCAGGCAACGGTAGTCCCCGAGTGGCCCACGCTGGTCGGTGCCCAGATCTCGGCGGTTACTGAGCCGTTGTCAGTGACCGCGGACGGCGTGCTGTTCGTCGCCGTCCGGACGCACGCCTGGATGTCGGAGCTTTCGCTGCTCGAGCCCGAGTTGCTGGCGTCGCTGAACCGCAATGCTGATCGACCGCCCGTGCGGAAGATTCGGTGGCAATTGATGCGCTGAGGTTGCGGCCGCGAACAGACTCGTAATTTGTTGAATGAATAGGACTTAGCTGAAGGCAGGAATCTTGCTTTCGGGGCGTCCGCCGGTTAGTTTTTGGAGTTCTCGCGTCGGCTTGCTTCGGCGTGTGTTCGGGTAGTCGTACGTGCGCTTCACAGGGTGAACATGGCAAAGACTGGTGACAAGCCCGCGTCCTATGATGCTGGCAATATTCAGGTACTGAAGGGGCTCGAAGCCGTTCGGAAGCGCCCCGGTATGTACATCGGTTCCACCTCTTCGCGGGGTCTTCACCACCTCGTGTACGAGGTCGTGGACAACTCCATCGATGAGGCGCTCGCGGGCTACGCCGATCGTGTCGACGTGCACATTCACGCTGACAACTCGATCACCGTAGAGGACAACGGTCGAGGTATTCCAGTCGACATTCACCCGACCGAAAAGATTCCGGGTGTCGAACTCGCGATGACGGTGCTTCACGCTGGTGGCAAGTTCGACAAGGACAGCTACAAGGTGTCCGGTGGACTCCACGGCGTCGGCGTGTCCGTCGTGAACGCGCTCTCGGAAAAGCTCAAGGTGTGGGTGAAGCGCGATTCCAAGGAGTACTACATGGATTTCGCGCGCGGCGGGACGACCACGAAGCTCAAGGTGCTCGGCAAGGCCGGCGCGCGTGAGCGTGGAACGAAGGTGTGGTTCAAGCCTGACGACACGATCTTCACCGAGCTCGAATACGACTACACGACGCTCGCGTCTCGCCTGCGAGAGCTTTCGTTCCTGAACAAGGGCGTCAGCATCAACCTGACGGACGAGCGCGAGGGGAAGGAGAAGAAAGAGACCTTCCACGCGAAGGGCGGCCTGAAGGAGATGGTGCAGTTCCTCAACTCGAGCCGGAAGCCGCTGCACTCCGAGGTCATGTACGTCGAGATGGAGCGCGACGGCATCGGCATCGAGCTCGCGCTCCAGTACAACGACGGCTACAACGAGAACGTGTTCTCGTTCGTGAACAACATCAACACGCACGAAGGCGGCACGCACCTAACGGGACTCAAGGCCGCGCTGACGCGGACCATCAACGCCTACGCCGAGAAGGGCAATTTCCTCAACAAGGCGGACAAGAAGGCGGAGTTCAAGCTTTCCGGGGACGACGTGCGTGAGGGTCTGACTGGCGTGCTGTCAGTCAAGGTCCGCGAGCCACAGTTCGAAGGTCAGACGAAGACCAAGCTCGGAAACTCCGAGGTCGAAGGCGCGGTCAAGACGGTGGTGAACGAGTGGCTCGGGGCGTACCTCGATGAGCACCCGCGCACCGCGAACATCGTGGTCGACAAGGCCGTTTCCGCCGCGCGAGCGCGTGAGGCAGCGCGCAAGGCGCGCGACCTGACCCGCAAAAAGTCCGCGCTCGACATCGGCAACCTGCCAGGCAAGCTCGCCGATTGTTCCCTGAGCGACCCGGCGTTGACGGAGCTGTATCTCGTCGAAGGTGACTCGGCAGGCGGATCCGCCAAGCAGGGACGCGCTCGTGAATTTCAGGCGATCCTGCCGCTCCGCGGGAAGATCATCAACGTCGAGAAGGCACGCATCGACAAGGTGCTGTCGAACGAGGAAATCCGGACGATCATCACCGCGATCGGTACCGGTATCAAGGAAGACTTCTCGATCGACAACGCCCGCTATCACAAGATCATCATCATGACGGACGCGGACGTCGACGGCGCGCACATCCGTACGCTGCTGCTGACGTTCTTCTTCCGGCAGATGCCCGAGCTCATCGAAGCGGGCTACATGTACATCGCGCAGCCGCCGCTCTTCCGGGTCGCGAAGGGCAAGGAGGAGTACTACGCGTATGACATGAAGGAGCGCGACGACATCGCCGCTCGACTCGGGAATGGCGACGGTCGTGGCTCGTTGAACATCCAGCGCTACAAGGGGCTCGGAGAGATGAATCCTGACCAGCTCTGGAAGACCACCATGGATCCGGAAACCCGCACGATCCTGCGCGTGGGCATGGAAGACGCCGTGATGGCCGATCAGATCTTCCAGACGCTCATGGGCGATGAAGTCGAGCCGCGTCGCGCCTTCATCGAGAAGAACGCGAAGTTCGTGAGCAATCTCGACATCTGACGCGTCGATTCAGGCACAAGAACAAACCCCTCGCGAGCCGCTGTGGCTCGCGAGGGGTTTGTTTGTAAGGCCGCTGAACCTAACGCGGCGTTGCGCTGCGGCGAACCGCCGCCATCGCGCGACCATAGTCATACTCACTCTGAATAGTGCCGGCCGCGCGCTCGAACGCGGGTCGCAGATTGTCGTCGATGGTGATGGCCTTCGCAAACTCCACCAGCAGGGACGCACACTCATAGTCCGAATCGATCTTTGCGGCCGACGCGAGGACGGCCTTCGCGAGACCCGGCGTGAGGTTGCCGCGAGAGATCAGCGGCGACAATGCCCGATGGTGTTCGTAGTCGGACCCGATCTTGTCGGCTGCGGCGAAGTATGCGTCGTTCGTCGATGCGTCCAGCCCGCCACTCTTCGCCACCTGGATCAGAAACTCCGCGAGCTCGTAGTCGGAGGAGATACGACGAGCGTCCTCGAGGAGAGCGCGTGTCACCGACGGAGTCAGATTGCCTCCAGCGAGGATCGCGGTCAGCACACGGCGATGCTCGTAGTCCGACTCGATCGAGCCAACCGCCTTGATGTAGACCGGCCGCGTATCGTCGTTCATCGCATACCGCTTGGAGACGCCAATCAGCAGCTCGGCCAGCTCATAGTCGGAACCGATCGTGCTCGCGGCCTCCAGGAGCGCCTGCACGGTCGCCGGTGCAAGACGATCCCGCTGCAGCAACGCAGTGAGTGCCCGACGGCGCTCATAGTCGGAGTCGATCTTCTTCGTCGCCGACACGAATGCGGCATGCGAGTCGTCACCGAACGCGTCGAGCTTCGCGACGGCAACGAGCAGTTCCGCGAGCTCGTAATCGGACGACATCTGGCTCCCTGCCTGCTCCACCACGCGCCGGACCTGTGCTCGATCGAGTTGGCGCATCGAGAGCAGCTTCGTGTAGTAACGACGCCGCGCATAGTCGCCACTGAGCAGCGTAATCTCTTGTAGCACGCCGTCGACGCCGGCGCGCTCGAGAATCGCGGGCACTCGCTGATCCACCGCAAACGCCGTCTGGCGCTCGAGCGTGATGATCGCATCGGCAAACCACGCGCCCGCCGCCGCGTCGTAGTCGGCCTTCGCACCATTGACGAAGTACGTGCGTTCCAGCGTCCCCGGGCTCGTCGGGCGAATCACGAGGCGCTTCGTGTCGTCCCCATCATGCTGCTCGATCGTAAACGACGCGCCGCTAGACATCGATTCGATGTCGGTGAGATCGCGGTTGAACTTGAACTCTCCACGCGCATCCACTTCGAACGAGCAGTCGCCCTCGGACCACCGCACCTTCCACCGCTTCGACCCGTCGTCGGTGGTGATCGAGGTAGAGCGCGAATGCTCTCCACCAGCAGCCTTGGCGCGATCGCACGGTGCTGGACGTGCGGCGGCTAACAGCGCCGTCTCCGCGGGGGCCGCCGCAACCGTGGCGAGTGCCGGCGCCGCCGTGGAAGCCGTGGTCGCATCGATCGAGACGACGCTCACTCGCGGCACTACCGTCTCAATCGCGTCGCTCGCTGGGGCTGGCGGCAGCGCGCCAGGTGCGGCGGTGCCACCAATGCCAGACACCGTTGTGCCATTGCGTGCCGGCCTGGGTTGCGCCGCAACTGCCGGGGTTGCCGCGCGCGCGGTCGCCGTTCTCGGTGTGACTGATGCAATGCTGCCCACGACAACCGAGGCGGCTACTACCGCTTGTGCCGTCGTGAGACGGGAGACGCGGCCCCGCGGACGCCGGTCGTCGAGAACAGCCATGAGCCGCCCAGCCATCTGGGACGGTCGCGCCATCGCCAGCCCGCCTAACGCGGCAGCGCCGATGACACGTGTCGATCGTGCGACGCGCAACAGATAGTCGGCGTACTCGGACGCCTTCGAACCGGCACGCAGTACCTCGTCGTCACAGGCTCGCTCGCGTTCCGCGCGAAGCTGCGCCGCCGCCATCCACGCGAGTGGATTGAACCAGTGAACCGCACACGCCAACTGCGCGGTGAGCTGCGTCAGGCAATCGTACCGGCGAACGTGCGCCAACTCGTGACGCAGCACGTCGAGTCGCTGCTCGATCGTGGAATCGAAGTCATCCGCCGGCAGCAACACGATCGGGTGAAAGATGCCCCACGTCATGGGCATGACCGGCTCATCGGACTCGACGAAGCGGACGCGACGACGGACATCGAGCTCGCGCATCGCTGAAGGCACGAGGAGCGCCCAACGGCCACCGCGCATGTCGCGCGCACGTCGCGCCACCTGCGACAGCCTGACGATGCCGACGACACACGGAATGATCGACACGATCGCGCCGAGCGCCCACATGACGACCAGCCACATGATAAGCGATGGCGTCCCGGGCACAGCCTGCACGACCGCACTCGCGTTCGCTGACTTCCCATCGCCTCTGGCCGAGGTGGCGCCACTCCGCGACTCGACCAGGTTTGCATCGCGTTCCGGGGTCAGTACCGCCGCCGTCGCGGGCGACGACGTCGTCCGCGTAACGGCGCGCCGTCGCGGCACCGCCGCTGTCCCGCCGACCGACACCGTGCTTCGAGCGCGCGGGGCCAGCGACAACACGACGTTCGATGACGCCCCGCTGAGCGCAGGCGAAACTGTGACGGCATCCAGGCGGGGAGTCTCATTCGACAACCAGCGTGGCACCGCGATGGCCCACCGCGGAACGATCGCGGTGACCGCCGGGGCGACAAGCGCACCGGTGAGTGACAGAGTCCAGATGAGGTGTCGCGTCGCCGCCGACGCGGCGCGCGCGACGAGCGCACACAGGGCGCCGACCATCAGGATGATCATTCCCTTTGCAAACGCGCCGATCAGCAGCGGCGCCACGCCGACGACGCTTGCGGCGTCGAGAAAGTCGTTGACATGCATGGTCACTTTCCCTCTCGTTTGGCCTTTTCGATCAACGCCGCGAGCTGTTCGGCTTCATTGGCCGAGAGTTGGGACTCGGACATGTCGAGCAGGGCGGCAACGGCTTGCGTGGACGATCCATCAAAGAACGTCTTCACGAGCTGCCGGAGCGCCGACTGCCGCGCCGCGGTGCGTGGCACGACTGGTGAGTAGACATAACGCGGCCCATCCGCACGGTGTGTCAGGTGCCCCTTGTCTTCGAGGATCCGCAGCATCGCACG
>Ga0207691_10001318_pt1 | contig 24755 bp, 23 predicted proteins | sample KBSM13metaG_FD_184327 | JGI IMG/M metagenome (GOLD analysis project Ga0207691, IMG submission 184327) | Miscanthus rhizosphere microbial communities from Kellogg Biological Station, Michigan, USA - KBS M1-3 metaG (SPAdes) (version 2) | ecosystem: Host-associated > Plants > Roots > Rhizosphere >...
ACATCTGTATCAGCCATGGCGGCGGCGCGCTGGCCCTGCTGTGGGGGCGGATGGAAGCGGCGATCCACAAGCGTCCGTGGGTGCCCGAATTCCTCAAGCAGCAAGGGGAGTTTTCCCGCCAATTATCGTCGCTGTGGTATGACGTCCATATGCATGACACGCGATCGGCCGAATTGCTGGTGGAGCGGGTCGGGATCGAACGCCTGGTCTATGGCACCAACTTCGCCGGCTGGGATGCGCCGCAGCGCTTCACGCCCCCGCTGCCGGGGGTCCCCCTGGCCGACAATGCGCGGCGCCTGCTGAGGGGCGATATCAGGCGCGGGTAACGCCAAGGCCCATGCCGCCGTCGACGTCGAGAATAGCGCCAGTCACCCATTGCGCGCGGATGAGATATTCGACTGCTTCAGCAATGTCTTCCGCTTTGCCGATTTCCGGCAGGGCCTGGGCAGAAAGCAACGCGACACCGACTGGACAGTATCACGCTGCTACGAACGCCGCTCTGGAGTCACGACCTATCCGCCTCTCGCAGCAGCCTTGCTGGATCACCTTTCTCGGAGACGCGGGAAAACAGCTAATTACTGACAATCTGTCGGCATCAGCGATGTATGGTGGCGCCATTGAGTCGCGAGGGCCACGCTACTGCCCATCCGTCGAAGACAAGGTGGTGAAGTTCCCGGATGCGGAGCGCCACCAGATTTTCCTTGAGCCCGAAGGGTTGGACACATCGGAGATGTACGTGAATGGGCTATCCACGTCACTGCCGGCTGACGTTCAGCTAGAAGTCCTCCAAACGATCCCCGGTCTCGCCGATGTCCGCATGACGAGGGCCGGCTACGCGATCGAGTATGACTTCTTCCCACCGACGCAGCTGGATCCGGCGTTTCAGGTCAAGGCGCTTCACGGGCTGTACTTCGCTGGTCAGATCAACGGGACCACTGGTTACGAGGAAGCTGCGGGGCAGGGCGTGGTCGCGGGGCTCAACGCGGGCCTCGCCGCCCTGGATCGCCCGCCGATCTACCTTGGCCGACATACGTCATACATCGCCGTTCTCGCCGACGACCTGGTGACGCGAGGCGTGGATGAGCCGTATCGGCTCTTTACGTCGCGCTCCGAGTTCCGCCTGACCGTGCGTCAGGATAACGCGCTCCGACGTCTCGCCCCGATCGCGTTGGAACTGGGCCTTTACAGCGACGCGGAACATCAACGCGCGGAGCGTCGTCTCGGAGCCGAAGAAGAAGCCATGGAGCTCGCCGGTGCAACGAGCATTCGACCCGAAGCCGCGGCACCGCTGCTGGACGCAGCTGGCAGCTCACCCCTAGCCCATGCCGTCCGACTTTCCGAGGTCGTGAAACGACAGGGCGTGTCCCTCTCCGACCTGTTTGCGGTGACAGGCGTTGGCGAGCACCTCGTGGCCGAGGCAGTGATTACCACCGAGCTCGAGCTCAAATACGCCGGGTACTTCGAACGGGAGCGGTCGCAGGCGGAGAAGCTCAAACGCATGGGCGAGTTTCTCTTGGACGATAGCTTGGCCTACGATCGGATGCGTTCGCTGTCGACGGAGGCTCGCCAGAAGTTGGCGAGCGTTCGTCCGCGGTCGCTCGCGCAGGCGTCTCGCATCTCCGGCGTGAGCCCGAGTGATCTTCAGAACCTGGTCATCGAAGTCGAGCGTCAGCGCCGAGTTGCGGCGAGAAACGCAGAGGCGTCCTAACCGCTAGGAATCGTTGCCGCCGGCGGCGTGATGGCCGCTCGGGCCGTCGCCCCTGCGGTTTGCCTCCCCTCGGTCGGGTCTTGCGCGTGGCCAACCTCGAACGTTCACCCGAGCCGCATAGCTGGCGCTGGCTTGCGGTCGCCTTTGCCACGATGGTGGCGGCCCTCGCTTTCCTTCCGCTCGTCAATTGGCTGCCTGGAGGCCACGCGGCACCGTGGTATTCGACCGTCCTCACGGAGTGGACGAGCGGATCGGCGATCGTCGTCGGGCTCGCGCTCGTGTTGGCGATCGTTTCCCGCCGAGTGAGTGGGGTCTGGCGCGACGGCGCGCTCGAGCCCGTGTCGGCGTGGGCCAACCGGCACGCCATACTCTTTGGCCTCGTCCTCGGCGGGGCGTCGCTCGTGCTCTACGCCGTGGTGGCATCGCGCGTGTTTTCGCGAGTCCCGATCTCGATCGACGAGCTCGTTCAGCTCGTGCAGGCCAAGACCTTCGCCGCCGGTCGGTTGTGGCAGCCTGCGTCCGCGACGCCGGAGTTCTATAGCGTCTTGAACGTGGTGGATGCCGACGGGCGTTACTACGGGCAGTTCCCGCCTGGCGGTCCAGCCATGCTCTCGTTAGGCGTGCTGGTCGGCGCGCCGTGGCTGGTCGGTCCTGTGTGCAGCGCAGTGGCGGTGGCCGCGTTCTGGTCTTTCGTGTGGGTGGTAGAGCCTCAGCGCGAGGTCGCAGTCGGAGCGACGCTCCTGTTCGCGGTCGCGCCATTTGCTGTGTTCATGTCGGGGTCGCACATGAACCACGTGCCGACGATGATGTGGCTCGTCGTGGCAATGGCGGCAATGGCGCGCGTGGTGTCGTCATCAGCACCGGTGCCGCGGTTCGCGTTCGTGAACGGCGTGGCGCTCGGATGTGCAGCAACGATTCGGCCGGTGGATGCGTTCGCGTTCGCACTGCCCGCGGGCGTGTGGTACCTGTGGAATGCGTTAGGCAACCGCGCGCGATGGCGCGACGCTATCGCTTCGGGCGTGGGCGTGGCGATCCCGGTCGCGGCGATGATGTGGGTCAATGCGCACACGACGGGGAAGCCGCTGCTCTTCGGATATCAGGTGCTCTGGGGACACAGTCACGATCTTGGCTTTCACCGTGCGCCGTGGGGAATGGCTCATACGCCTGCGAGTGGCCTAGAGCTCATCAACCTCTATCTCCTCCGACTGCAGACCTACCTTTTCGAGTCGTCCGTGCCGTCGCTCCTGCCGTTTCTCGGCGCGTTGTTGCTGACGCGTACGTTGGACCGGTTCGATCGCTATCTACTGGCGACTACGGTATTCCTGCTGGGGTTGTACTTCGCATACTGGCATGACGGGTTCCTTTTCGGACCACGCTTCATTTTCCCGTTGTTGCCGATGCTCGTGCTGTGGACGGCTCGATTTCCGCGACTGGTTCGCGAACGTTTCGGATCGGGGTTCCCATACCGAGTGACGTGGTATGGGTTCGCGGTCGCTGCGGTCCTTGCGATTTTCGTCTCGGTGCCGGCGCGCGCCCGTGAGTACGCGAGGTCGTTCGTGCCCATGCGACTCGACTACCTGGCTGCGGCGCGGCGCGCGCGCGTCGACAACGCGCTCATTTTCGTACGCGAGAGTTGGGGCACCCAGCTCATGGCGCGCATGTGGGCTCTCGGCGTTCCGCGGAGTGAGACGGAGTTACTCTACGGGAGCGTCGATGCGTGCGCGCTGGAGCAACGGATCGGATTCCTCGAGCGCAGTATGGTTCGTGACACGGCTGCGTTCAACGCGTTGGTTCCGCTGCTCGCGGACTCGTCTCGCACGATCAAGTCGCCTTTCTCCCTCGACGTCACTGAGCGCTACCTGCCAGGATCATCGTATGCTGCGGTGTGCGTCGAGCGCATCAACGACGATCGCTTGGGATTCACACTATTGGCGCCACTGCTGTACGCGGACTGGGGAACGAACCTGTACGCGCGCGACATGCACGACCGTAACGTCGCACTCATCCGTCGCTACCCTGACAGGCCGCTCTACCTCCTGCGGCCGGCGACGAATGACATCGGGTCTGCCCCGCAGTTGTTTCCGCTCTCGCGCGACTCTCTGCGCGCGGCGTGGGGCGGGGCGGAGTGATCGCGCGTTAGGCACGCGCGGTCTGGGGCCTGGCGACTGCGGTAGCCACTGAATGCCATCAGGTCGCCGGCCTGTGGGCCCGCGGCGAGACCACGCAGCTCTTGGGTGAGCTGATTGCGGTTCCCCACACGTTCGTAGTAAGCCGCCCCCGCTGATTGAATTCTCGATCCGTCGTGCAGGCGGGCATTTTCACCACAAAGGACGGCAGGATTGCTTCGGCGTTCATCCAGGCGAACTTCTTCGACACGACATCCAGAATGCAAGGTGTTTTGAGAAGAAGCCGGAAACGACTGGAACGGCCCGATCCCATCGCGACCAGCCAGAGCCGTCTCATTCGGCATGGACCGCTCGGGATTTGAGTCACCCGGCTCGCATGGCCTTGGTGCCGTTCATATTAGTAGCTAGTAGATACTATTGCGACCTCGGTCGGGAGGACTGCAAACGGTTGCTAAACTAGTTCGCGCACTATTTGTCACGAGAATTACCGACACGGACGCAGGGTTACGCGCGTTTGTTCTGCGTTTGTTCTTATGTGCGTTTGTCCTTGTGTTGCCGACTGTGGCGGCAGCGCCGTTGAAGCGCTGGCCGTGAGCACTTGCTATTCGGCAACGGCGACTTCGCACTTTCAGCAAGTCGCTCGCGGTCTTACCGTGGCGCTGTGACGTTTCCATGGGAATGCGATCCAGTACACCCGGCGGCCCCGATAACGTGTTGTCGGCGCGCATGGGCGACACACGCCGAAGCTCGGCTGGCCCAGGACCAGACCAGGAGCGTGGCTGTCGTCATCGTGAATACGCTGCCGTGCTGGAGCGGAGACGCGGTACCCGGATCGACGTTCAGGTACCGGTCAATCTCATGATCGACTCGGACAGGCACGACTCACGAGCCAGTAGCCCGGCGGATTCCGTCGCGCCATGATTTCGATGCGATAGTAACCGGCCGCAGTTCACTAGTGCGAACGCATGCAAACTCGTCCAAGCGGAAGTGGGGCGTATCGAGGAAGATGCGGCATGTCGAGAGCGCGGAGCCGCTTACCTATCACGCATGGTACTGCAGCGAGCCGATCATGTTGGCTCCCGTTTCGGTCCGCAGGCGGGGTAGGTCTAGCATGCGTCGGACGGGTTCGCGCGTCCCAAGGCGAGTAGCATCACTTGTCGGGCTGTGGAGCATGTCATGCGTTGGACGCATGGGCGCGTCGCTCGCGACGTCGGTGAACGCGCCGATCTGTCTGTGGATTCGGTCCAGGGTCCACGGAAGCAGTCCTGAGCCGGGTACACGCAGGCGAGCGCTCCGGGAAGGACAATCGATGTTTCACGTGAAACATTTCTGTGTCTGTTTCACGTGAAACGTTGCTGGCCTGCGGAGGTGGCCATTCCTATATTTCGCGCCCCTCCCGTATCTCGGACTCGCACCGACAATGCAGTGGCCAAAGTCGTAGCAATCGCAAATCAGAAAGGTGGTGTAGGGAAGACCACGACAGCGGTAAACCTCGCCGCGAGCCTAGCTGTCGCGGAACAGCGAACGCTGCTGATCGACGGCGATCCCCAAGGCAACGCGTCCAGCGGGATAGGGCTGGCCCGCGACGCCGTACAGAAGACGATTTACGACGTGCTGCTTGGATCCGCAACGCTCGACGAGGTCATCCACACTAGCGTCCAGTTCAAGCACCTCGACGTCGCACCGGCCAGCGCCGATCTCGCAGCAGCGGAGGTGGAACTCGTCGACCAGCCCCACCGCGAGCGCGCCATGCGCGATGCCATTACACCGATCAGGGAGCGCTACGACTACATCCTCATCGACTGCCCGCCTTCGCTCGGACTGATAACAGTCAACATGCTCGCCGCGGCAGACACGATCCTTATTCCGGTGCAGTGTGAGTACTACGCGCTCGAGGGGCTCTCACAACTGCTCAACACCGTTCATTTGGTCCAGCGCAGTGTCAATGAGCACCTGGGAATCGAAGGCGTCCTACTCACCATGTACGACGCCCGCCTGAACCTCTCGAGACAGGTGGCAGCAGACGCTCGGGAGTACTTCACCAATCAGGTGTTCGAAACGGTCATTCCGAGAAACATCCGTCTGGCAGAAGCCCCTAGCTTCGGCAAGCCTATCATCTTATACGACGTCGCCTCAATCGGTGCTCAGTCGTACATGAGCGTCGCCCGGGAGGTCATCGCCCGCAACTCGATTGACGCAGCCGCCACCGTCACGCCGGATCCAGCTCCGGTCGAACTGAATTCGTAACGCGCGACGCGGAAACAGCTTTAGCAACGACGCCCGCCAGCGGGACGGCACGCCAGATCACCCGTTCAATTCGCTGCCGCATCTGCAGCAAATCACCCTTTCACCGTAGGGCACATGGCAGACAAGCCTCGGCGGCTTGGGCGCGGGTTGGAAGCGCTCCTCGGAACAACACCCGCCCCCGCTTCGCGGTCGGCGGCGGCACCAGGAGCAGCGGTACAAAGCGCGGCTACGGCGGTTGTCCTCCCGGAATCTCCCTTGCGGCAAATTCCGATCGAGCAGATTCGTCCGAACCCGTTCCAACCGCGCAAGGAATTCCGCGAAGAGGATCTCGCACAACTCCAAGCGAGCATTGCCGCAACCGGTCTCCTGCAGCCGATAACCGTCCGTCGTGCCGATGACCACTTCGAGTTGATCGCTGGAGAGCGTCGCCTCCGGGCAGCTACGCGACTTGGGTGGGCCGACATCCCCGCGATCGTGAAAGACTACGACGACAAGGCGCTCCTCACGCTTGCCCTCGTCGAGAACCTGCAGCGAGCGGACCTCAACCCAATAGAAGAGGCGGAAGGTTACAGCCGCCTGGTCGCCGAGTTCGATCTGACGCAGCAGGAAGTCGCCGCGATTGTCGGGAAGGATCGCTCGACCGTGGCTAACTCTTTGCGGTTATTGAACTTACCTGCGCCTATACGGGAAATGGTGCAGGCAAGCCGGCTCTCCGTTGGGCACGCGAGAGCTCTGCTCGCGATCCCGTCCGAGCGTGTGATGATCGACCTCGCGCGAGAGGCCGTAGCGAAGAATCTTTCGGTGCGCGACATCGAACGCAGAGTGAAACAGGCGACCACGTCGGCGCGTCCACCCAGTACCACGTCGGCGAAGACTGACACCGCACGCCTTGCCGAGATTCGGCGAGTGACCGATCGCCTACGGCGACGGCTCCAGACCGATGTCACAGTCGACATCGACGACAAGGATCGGGGGCAGCTCCGCATCACGTTCTATTCGGCGGACGACCTGAATCGCTTGATCGAGCTCATTACCGGACACACGACCGAGGATCTGTAATGCGACTTGGATTTCTGAACCGGCTCCGCAACGGCTACGGGAACATCTACACGCCGCACGCTGGGTCGATGATCATCCAGGTCCAACGGGAAACGGGGCTCGCCAATCGCACGATCGTCATTAGTGAACGTCAGGTTGCACTGGTTCGCATCGTCGGCTCACGTATCGGTCTCATCACAGTCGCGCTCTTCGTGGGAAGCTGGCTTATGTTCGCCGTGCAGAGCGTACGTGTGCCGCTACTTTCGGGTCGTATCGCCGAACTCGAGCGCGACAACCGACGCATCGACTCGTTGCAGGTTGCCCTGTCACGCATGCACGGTCGTTACGAACAGGTTCGCCAGATGCTTGCCACTACCGGAACCGCCATCACACGTCCGGAGTCACCGGCCGCGCCCCGGCCCGCACTGCCTAACGCGACATCAGGACAGACGCCTGCGCAGGCCGGCGCCCCAAGAACAACCCCACCCTCCATCGATTCGGCTGGACGCGCTGCCCCCTGAGTTTTCTGAACGCACCACTGGCTGAACGCCCGTCACCGCCGTAGGTATCTGCAATGTCGATCTTCACGAAGCCGACAACCGAGAAGGTTCCGATGCGCAACGATTCTCCCAGTCCGGAAGCCGGACTCTCCGTGATCGCCTCAGGCATGAAGATCGTGGGGGACATCGAGAGCACCGGTGTCTTGAAGATCGAGGGCGTCGTGGAAGGCGCAGTCCGCGGCGCCCGACAGCTGCTGCTGGGACGCCAAGGCACCGTGCACGGCGACATTCGCGCGCACGAGGTGGTGATCGGCGGCACGGTGGTCGGAACGATCGTGGCCGACGAGCGAGTCGAGATTCAGGGAACGTCGAGCGTTAAGGGCGACATCCACACGAAATCGATCGTCGTGCTCGAGGGCGGTGTCATCAACGGCACGGTACGGATGGGAGAGCAGGCGGCACGCGATGCCGCACGGGAAGTGAAGGACACACCCGTTGAGAGTCTGCCGCGACCGGGACTGGCACTCCGGCAGTAGGACCAGCGAAGTCGGGCGGGCGACTGGTTATTTCGCACCAGCACCGCGACAATTGGAGGACAGCCTGCCCTGTCCTCCCTGAGTTCTGCTTATGACCGTGAACCGTGCTCGGCGTCGTGGGTCCTTCATTGGCCTCACGCTGGTGTTTGTGGGGCTTGTGGCGTGTGATAACAACGCCCGCTCGACACGCGATTCATCGGTAGGCCAACAGCTTCCGACGGGGACAAAAGCGTTTCGCGTCGCGCTGCTCACGCCCGGCCCCATCTCCGACCGCTCATGGAACGGCGGAGCGTATGACGGTCTGATCGCGCTCCGTGACTCGTTAGGCGCACAGATCAGCCACGTGCAGACCAAGACGCCCGCCGAGTTCGAGGAGAATTTTCGCCAGTACGGTGCCCAAGGTTACGACCTCGTCATCGGTCACGGTTTCGAATTTCAGGACGCCGCCGTGCGGGTGGCACCCGCGTTCCCGAAGACGATCTACGTCACAACGTCTGGCACTACGGTCCGGGCGAACGTCGCGGGGATTCAATTCGCCTTCGACGACGGCGCGTACCTCGCCGGCATTCTCGCGGCAGGGATGACGAAATCCGGCACGATCGGCGTGATCGGTGGTACCGAGTTGCCGCCCGTGAAGCAAAGCTTCGTGGCATACGCCGCCGGCGCTCGTTCAGCGAGTCCGAAAGTTCGCGTCGTCGTGTCGTACGTCGGCAACTGGGATGACATCAGCGCAGGCAAGGAGCAGGCGATTGCCCAGATCGGCCAAAAGTCGGACGTGCTCTTCCAGAACGCTGACGCCGCCGGCCTCGGTGTGTTTCAGGCGGCTCGTGAATCCGGTTCGACCTACGTCATTGGGTCGAACTCCGACCAAAACGCGGTCGCGCCAGAGGTGACAATCGCCAGCGTCGTGATCGATCTGCGGCACGCGTTCCTGCTCGTCGCCAGCGAAATCAAGGAACGCCGGTTCACCCCGCGTGTGATATCGCTCGGCATTCCCGAGAATGTCGTTAGGCTGGCGATCAATCCGGCGCTGCGGGCACGGATTCCCGCTCCGGTCCAGGCAACCATCGACTCGGTACAGCGGCGGTTGTTCGACAGATCGCTGCGCATCATGGACTCCACGGGTACCGCCTCGCCTCCATGACCGATCTGGGGACAATCGCCCGACACCTGGACGGTCTGCTCGAGACGCAGTCGATCCCCGACTACCCTGGTGCCCTGAACGGTGTTCAACTGTCGAACCGCAGTGCGATCAGTCGCATCGCGGCTTCGGTCGACGTCTCGAAGCGCGTAATCGACAGCGTGATTCGAGCCGAGGCGAACTTGCTGCTGGTGCACCACGGAATGTTCTGGGGCGGCGCACAGCCCATCACAGGAGCGGCGTACGACCGTTTGCGCCTGCTGCTCGACCACGATGTCGCGGTGTACTCGTCACATCTCCCGCTCGACGCTCACCCCACGCTGGGCAACAACGTGCTGTTAGCACGGACCCTCGGGCTCGAGCCTAACGCGGGGTTCGCGCGCTATCGAACCATCGACGTCGGCGTACGCGGAGACGCCGACGAGGACACCACGGAGCTGTGGCGACGCGCCGACGCGTTCGCACGGTCGCACGGCGGGATCGCCCGGTCCACCATCATCCCGGCCAGTCATCGCACACGCCGATGGGCGGTCTGTACCGGCGCGGGCGCATCATCCGACTCGTTGCTCGAGGCGCAGACGTTGGAGATCGACACGCTGATCGTCGGCGAAGGGCCGCACCATACCGCGGTCGCGGCAGATGACATCGGCCTCGTCGTCATATACGCGGGGCACTACGCGACCGAGACACTCGGCGTTCAGGCGCTCGCCGGCCATCTCACGACAACCTTCGGCATCCCCTCGACGTTCATCGCGGCGCCGACCGGATTGTGAGTGACGCCGCGCCAGCGCTTGCACTCGAGCACATTGGCAAGCGCTTCGGCACCGTCGAGGCGTTGAACGATGCCACGTTGACTGTGCGTGGCGGCACGGTGCACGCCCTGCTCGGTGAGAACGGGGCGGGAAAGACAACACTGATGAGGATCGCCTACGGCATGGAATCGGCGGAGCGGGGCACTGTGCGCATCGATGGGCGTCCCGTTCGTCTGAGGTCACCCACTGACGCGATCACCGCCGGCGTCGGGATGGTCCATCAGCACTTCACGCTCGTCCCCGCTATGACGGTAGCCGAGAACATCGCGTTAGGCGACCGCGGCCGATTCGATTCAGGGCAGGCAGCAGAGCGGGTCCGTGACCTCAGCCAGGCGTCGGGGTTCCCGTTGGACCCGGACGCGCGGGTTCGCGACCTGGCGGTGAGCGCGCAACAGCGCGTCGAGCTCCTGAAAGTCCTTTCCCGCGACGCGCGAATATTGATCTTCGACGAGCCCACAGCCGTCCTCGCTCCCGCCGAGGCCGATGACCTGCTCCGCCAGTTGCGTCGCCTGGCCGCTGACGGTCGCGCGATCATTCTGATCACGCACAAACTGCGAGAGGCAATGAGAGTCGCGGATGACGTCACCGTCCTGCGACGAGGTAGCACAACGCTCTCTAGATCGCGTGTCGGCGTCGACGAGAACCAGCTCATCGAAGCGATGCTCGGTCAGCGCGACATCGGCGGCGTACTCACCAGGACCAGCGCCACTGCGGGTAGCGCGGTGATTGCGGCACGTGACGTGGAGATCGCCGATGACAAGGGAATCGCACGAGTGCGCGGTGCAACGTTCAGTATCCACAGCGGAGAAATCGTCGGCGTCGCGGCCGTGGAAGGCTCCGGTCACCGAGAGCTCCTCCGCGCGCTCGCCCGTCGGCTACCGATACGGGCTGGTCGGCTCGAGCTTCCATCGGTTGTCGGATTCGTTCCGGACGACAGGCACCGGGACGCATTGGTCCTCGCAATGTCGCTCTCTGAGAACTTCGCACTGAACGGTGCAGGAACTCGCGACGGGCTCATCCGATGGGGCGATGTCGCGCGGACGACGCGGAAGATCATTGAGGAATTCGACGTACGCGCCAGCGACGAGAGCATCGCTGCCGGCACGCTGTCCGGCGGCAATCAGCAGAAATTCGTCCTCGGGCGCGAGCTCCACGGCCCTCCGCCGGCCTTGGTCGCGGAAAATCCAACGCGGGGGCTCGACATCAGGGCATCCGCTTTCGTCAGAGATCGCCTCGTCCGCGCTGCCGCCAGTGGCGTCGCTGTCGTGCTGCACTCCGCGGATCTCGATGAAGTCGTCTCCATCGCCGATCGAATGCTCGTCGTGTATGGCGGTACCGTCCGAGAGGTCCCGGTCGACGTAGACGTGGTTGGTCGGGCGATGCTCGGAGCGGCGTGACCGGAGCGAAGGTTCGTAGCCGCGCACGGCCTCAATTGGTGGTGCTGTCGGTAGCAATGGTGCTCGGTATGACGCCCTGGTTCAGCGCAACTGTCGCCGCGCCAGGCATGATTGCTGAGTGGCGCGTAGGAACGAGCACGACGGCATGGCTGACGATCGCCGTACAGCTCGGCTTCGTTGCGGGGACGTGCGTGAGCGCCATCATGCTCATTAGCGATCGATTTAGCCCTCGCCACCTCGCTGCCGTTTCAGCAATGCTGGCCGGAATAGCCACAGCGACGCTTGCGTGGCGGCATACTGGTCCGACACTGGCCGTCGTCCTGCGAGGGATTACTGGTGTGGCACTCGCCGGTGTTTACCCACCCGGAATCAAGATCGCGGCAGGATGGTCTCGGTCGAGGCGTGGTACCGCGATCGGAATTCTGGTCGGCGCCCTCACGATCGGTTCGGCGGCCCCGAACCTGTTCCGCTTGGCGGTGCCTGCCGAGGAGTGGCGCTGGATTGTACTCGCGGCTGCATTTGCAGCGCTGCTGTCAGCCGCAGTCTTCGCATTCGCGATACGTGAGGGCCCCTTTCAGGCGTCATCAGCACCGTTCGATCCCTCCGCACTGCCCAGTGTATTGCGCGATCGTGGCGTATTACTGGCCACTGGCGGCTATCTCGGCCACATGTGGGAGCTCTACGCAATGTGGAGCTCGATGGGGGCGTTCTGGGGATATGTCGCTTCGCGACACGCGGTGACTCCGTTGGTTGCGGCCGCACTCGCGTTTTTCAGCATAGCCACAGGAGCCGTAGGATGTGTGATAGCTGGCGTGGCGGCCGATCGTCTTGGCCGACCGCTCGTGACGATCCTGGCGATGGCGATCAGCGGCAGTTGCGCCCTGCTCATTGGCGCGCTCATTAGCAGACCGCTCTTTCTGGTAGCGGTAGTCGCGATGGTTTGGGGGGCGTCGATCGTAGCGGATTCGGCGCAATTCTCTGCTGCCGTAACCGAGCTTGCGCCGACTCGCTACGTAGGAACAGCGATCACGTTGCAGACGAGTCTCGGGTTCCTGCTGACGATCGTGACAATTCGACTGGTGCCGATCTGGGCCGATTCATGGGGTTGGGAGCGAGCGTACATGCCGCTCGCGATTGGGCCGGGACTCGGCATTCTGTCGATGTGGCGACTACGACGACGATCGGCGGCAGCCGTGCACGAGCAGACATGATCTGTTGTTCGGCGGAGTTTCATCGTGTTGAACGTGGTGCGCTGTTGCCTGGCATCAGCGCACTACGTTATTCATCGCCATGAGTCGCACGCCGTCGCCTGGTATCGAGGACAAAGGGAGCGTCACGGCGAAGCGCCGGTCGCGTTGGCGGCCTTGGTTGCTGCTTCTCGCGTTCAGCGTGGCATGGAAGGTCGTCGTGCTCACGCTCGGTGCTGCGATGCCCCATTGGGTGATCGACGATGGGTTGGAGCACATCCCGATCGCGATGCAGCCGTACGCAACCCAGGCGCGAGCGACCGCCGTCGCTCTCTGGAGCAACCCGATCGAGCGGAGCACGCTCGTCCGATTGGTCCGCGTGGTGAGTGTGGACAGCGCGACGGGAGGAGATTCGGCCCGCGGCTGTGGCGGGATGAGCGCGCGGGTTCGCGCGTATACCTTCTTCGCCATTCCGTACTCCGAAGTACGGACCGTGTGCGACAAGGGTATCGTGGAGTATCGAGTGTTCCGTCGCCGGCAGTAATGGCCGACTCGGTGCGGCGGGTGATGATTCGAGCTGCTCGCACCCTTGTGGCGGGCCTGGCGTTGATGTCCGCGATTGCGGGCCTGGTCGCGATCCTCTGTGTTGTCAGCGGGTACGATCCGCTGCGTGCCCTCGATGCCCTGTGGCGCGGGTCGTTAGGCTCCCGGTACGCCGTGCTGTCAGCTACGCTCGTGCGCGCGACGCCGCTGATCCTCACCGGCCTGTCGGTCACGCTCGCGTTCACCGCGGGGGTGATGAACATCGGCGCCGAGGGCCAGCTGCTTGCCGGCGCAACCGCCACGACCGCCGTCGCCATGGTGGCCGGGCGATCGCCGAGTTGGCTCGCGCTGCCACTCTCGCTCGTTGCTGGAGGGCTGGCGGGGGCGGCATGGGCGTACATTCCGGCCTGGTTGCGTCGCCGGTTCGGGGTGCTCGAGGTGATCAGCACGATCATGATGAACTTCGTCGCACTCAATCTGGTAGGCTATCTGGTTCGCGGTCCGTTGCAGGAGCCGCTTCGCATATACCCGCAGAGCGCTTCGTTCCCAGAAAGCACGCGCCTCCCAATCCTCGTAGGAGGATCCCGGCTGCATCTTGGCTTCGGTATCGCGCTCACGGCGGCCGCGGTTATGTGGTGGGCGCTTCGATTCACGGCGGCAGGCTTTCGCGTGAGAGTGTTAGGCGGGAGCCCTGACGCCGCGCGGAGCGCCGCGTTGATCGATGCTGGCAAGACGGCAATGCGCGCGTTTCTCCTGAGTGGCTTTCTTGCCGGCCTCGCTGGCGCCGTAGAGGTAACGGGGGTCACGTACTCGCTCTACGAGAACCTGTCACCCGGCTATGGCTACACAGCGATCGCGGTCGCGCTGATCGGGTCGCTGAATCCGGTGCTGACCGCGTTCAGCGGGATCTTGTTCGGTGCGCTGGAGGCTGGCGCATCCGCGATGCAGCGGGATGCTGGAGTGCCTTCCGTGCTCGCGACCGTAGTCGAGGCGTCGGTGCTCCTGCTCCTCATCGGTCTCGGTGCCGTCCGCGCCCCGTTCTCACGCTGGCGTCATTCGCGCGCCGCGAAAGTCGAGTCCCGGGAGCGGGCGCCGATCCCCGAGCCACTGTGACAGACACGATCGGGCCATTTCTGGACGCGACGATCCGGACCGCGACGCCACTCGCGCTTGCAGCGTTAGGCGAAACCGTCGTGGAGCGCGCCGGGATGATCAACATCGGCCTCGAGGGCACGATCATCGCGGGAGCATTCGGTGCAGTTGTCGCCGCCGCGTTGCTCGGGGCTGCGGGGGCCTTGGTAGCCGCCGTAGCCGCCGGGGTTCTCACCGCCATCGTCCTCGGTCTCTTCATCGTGGCGATGCGGACAGATCAGATTGTCGCCGGCACAGCGCTCACACTCCTGGCGCTCGGCGTGACGGGACTGCTCTACCGAACGACGTTTGGGACGACGGGCGTTGCTTTGACGATTCCCACGGCCGGTGCAGTCGCGATACCACTATTGGCATCCATTCCAGTAGTCGGACGCGCGCTGTTCGCGCAGCCAGTCACGACGTATGTCGTGTACTTGACTGTCCCATTGCTGGCCTGGTGGCTGTCGCGCACGCACGCCGGGTTATCCCTTCGGGCCGTAGGCGAGAACCCCGCCGCCGCGATTGCGGCGGGCATATCGCCCGACCGCGTGCGGTGGCTTGCGCTCCTGTTCGGCGGGGCGTTAGGCGGATTGAGCGGAGGGACGCTCGTCATCGCGCAGGTTGGGACGTTCGCCGAAGGGATGTCGGCCGGTCGTGGATTCATCGCCATCGCGATCGTCGCCCTGGGTCGCTGGTCGCCGGTTGGCGTGGCGATCGCGGCGCTGCTATTCGGGGCAGCCAGCGCGCTACAGTTCGTCTTTCAGTCGCTCGGGTGGACGCTCCCGTACCAACTCTTTCTCGCGCTTCCCTACGTGCTGACGCTCTCGGCGCTCGCCGGCGTTACGGGGCGCAGCGGGCCGCCTGCCGCACTCGGCCGCCGGTAGCGTGTTCGTGCAGTCCACGTGTCGAAGTTGGCAGATGCCTAACGCGTGACGACGCCCAAGCCGGTGCTCGGGAACATTGTCGCAACGGCAATGTATCGCCTCGCCCCGTTCCGCTCGCGCCCCTTGGCGGAAGTCACGACAATGGAGTTGGCGATCCGAGATCTGGGCCCGGACCTCGACGGCTACACCATCGTTGCACTCTCGGATTTCCACCACCACCCGGCGCTCGTCGATCTCGGCTGGCTCCGCCACGCAGTGGACATCGCGAACGCGTCATCACCGGACCTCATCGCGCTGCTCGGCGACTACGGGTCGTCGTTCAAGCGAGCGCCGTTGCTGTCACGGCACTGGTATCGCGAAGCGTTGGCCGCAATGGCGCCGGACCTCCGCCGCCTCAAGGCGCGCGACGGCACTGTCGGCGTCCTCGGCAATCACGACTACTACGCGGATGCGGCGCTGGTCAGCCAGTGGCTACACGGGATCGGCGCCGACCTACTCGTGAATCGCACGCGGCGCGTCGTGCGAGCGGAAAGTGTGCTCCGCATTGCGGGGATGGACGACGTGTCGGAGGGAAGTAGCGACCGGTTGATTGGCTGTGACCCTGCGGAACGAACGCCGACCATCGTACTGTCTCATGACCCGGACGGCATCCTCCAGATCGACCGACGCCTGCGCGTGGACTTGGTGCTCGCCGGCCATACGCACGGTGGCCAGATTGTGCTGCCCGGTTTTGGAGCACCGCTCACGATGTCGCGCATGTGCGGCCGTCGTTCCGCCAATGGCTGGGTGGTGAACCAACGCGCTCCGCTCTATGTCACGCGCGGGATCGGGGAGCAACTCCCACTGCCACTCCGCGTCAACTGTTCGCCCGAGGTTCTCATCCTGCGCCTCAGGCGTCAGCAGCCAGCGTAGGCGCTCGCCCATCGACGCTGCCAGCGTCCGGCGACGCGCTCGACCAGCGTGTACGAAAAACCGCTCCCGGTGTCGTGCGTGACCACCACCGTCGGGCGGTGGTCGGTGCCTAACAACACGATCGCCATCGGATCGGTGGTTTCGAGCGTCTCCTCGGGGCCTGAAACGCGCTCCGAATATCGCGCCGTGTACCGCGTCCTCGACGGTACTGAATCTCGTTCGGCGATGAGCAGGATTCGCTCCTGCCGAGGGTTTGCTTCCTGGTTGACGTTTCTCACGACCACTGCGACGAGTACATCGGGACTTCCTGGAACACGGGCGCGCCATGCCTTGTTCACCACGAACGGAAGCCCCTTGAACATGGCGGCCGTGTCGCCCGGTAGTGCGGAGGCTATCCGCGCGATGTCGGCGGCGAGCTGCGCGGAGTCGGCCGACGGGAGTCCCTCGATGGAATCGAGTGGCGCCTCGGCGGCGTGGCCTGCCTCGAATCCCACCGTCCACCCGCGGGCGGATGTTGTATCGCCGGAAGCAATCTGGAGCCGCGCAGTCGGCCATGTCCGACACGAGTCCGTTCGAGTGCTCGGAACGGTGGTACCAACGCGGGCGACCGCCACGTGCTTTCCCGCCCCGAACAGATCGACCTGGATGGCGCGCACTCGGCCGAGATCGAACGTTGTCGAATCGACCGCCGTGCTGTCGCCATAGCGCGCCACGATGACGAGAGCTTCGGTAGGTGTGGGGCCAACCACGAATAGCGCGGGGCCGGCCGTGGAGTCCCACGTGGACGGCTCCGGCTTGGCAACCACGGCGCTGTCCGGTGGCGGCACAGTTGGGACAGCCGTATCCTTTTTCCCCGCGGCGGGGGTGCTGCGCTCGCACGCGAGCGTCAGCGCGAGTATCAGAACCGGGATCGACTCACTGACAACTCGTCGCGTCCATCGAGGCAGCCGTTGCATACCGCGAAATCTGCACGGTCTGCTCGCACCGTCAATCGAAACTGACAGCGTTCGTCCGGCTACGTCACCCGACGTATTCGATCGACGGGCCGGGCTTTGTACCGTGCCTGTGACGGCCTCTGTCATACACTCACGAGGAGTTTCGCCTGGTGTCCGAGACCACGCACAATGCCTTACCCAGCTCGGGCAAGTCCGGGCTCATGAGCCGCCTGGGACTCGCCCGTCCCGAACTCCGCGCCTGGGCAATGTACGATTGGGCGGTTTCGGCGGTGCAGACGACCATTATGGTCGCGGTGTTTCCGGTGTACTTCGTGAACATCGCCAAGGTTGATCTTCCCGAGAGCCGCGCCACTCAGGCGATCGCGACCGCGAACACGATTGTCGCGGTGGTGCTCGCGATCCTATCGCCGGTCCTCGGAGCCGTGTCCGACTACGTGGCCGCGAAGAAGCGATTGCTTGGCGCGTCGATGCTCGTCGGCGCGGCCGCTGTGGCGGGGATGTTCTTCGTACAGCAAGGCGACTATCGCCTGGCGCTGGTACTGTTCGTCATTTCCCTCATCGGTGCGACGGCGAGCACGGTGTTCTACGACGCGTTGTTGCCGCACATCGCCTCAGAAGATGAGATCGATCGCGTGTCGAGCGCCGGGTACGCGGTCGGCTACATCGGTGGAGGTTTGCTCCTCGCGCTGAATCTCGCTTGGATCCTCAAGCCCGAGTGGTTCGGGCTTCCGAGTGGGCCCAACCTCTCGGGTTCCGAGAAGAGTCTACCGACACGTCTCGCGTTCCTCTCGGTCGCAGTGTGGTGGGTCGTTTTCTCAATACCTCTATTTCGTCGCGTTCCGGAGCCGCCTCGAACTCGCGAACCCGACGAAATCCGCGGCGGGAACGTCCTCGTCGTGCCATTCGTTCGCGTGGCCGAGACGTTTCAGGCGCTGCGCGGCTACAAGCAGGCGTTTCTCATGCTGCTGGCGTTCATGATCTATAACGATGGCATCCAGACCATTCAGAAAATGGCTGCCACGTACGGCAAAGAGCTCGGCATCGCCGACTCGGTGCTCATCGCCTCGATCCTCATCGTGCAGTTCGTGGGATTCCCGTTCGCGTTCCTGTTCGGAGCGATCGCCGCTCGCATTGGCGCCAAGCACGCAATCTTCATCGGGCTCGTCGTGTATGCCGGCATCAGTATTCTCGGCTTCTACATGCGGAGTGCGGCACACTTTGTCCTGCTCGCCGCCCTTGTAGCGACGGTGCAGGGAGGCACACAAGCACTCAGCCGCTCGTTGTTCGCGAGTCTCATCCCGCCGCACAAGTCCGGAGAGTTCTTCGGCTTCTACAGCGTGTTCGAGAAGTTCGCCAGCATCTTCGGGCCGCTGCTCTTCTGGATCACCATCGCGACGACGGGGAGCAGCCGCAACGCGATTCTGTCCGTGATCTTCTTCTTCGCACTCGGCGCGATTGTTCTCAGTCGTGTCCGCGTGAAGGAAGGGCAGGCCGCGGCGCGCGCGGCGGATGCCGACGTCGTTACCGTGGCCTCCTGACGCCTAACGTCGTGCGACTGACGATCAACCATCGCGTTGGCCAATGATAGTGTATCGCGCGTTGCGAATCCTTGGCCGACTCGCGCTTCGATGGTTCTATCGCGATGTCGAGGTCGTCGGCATCGAACAGCTTCCCGTCCGGGGACCTGTTTTGCTGGCCAGCAACCATCCTAACGCGCTGGTCGACGCGCTCGTCATCGCGTGCACGTTGCGGCGGCCGGTGACGCTCACGGCCAAAGCCACGCTCCTCGAGAACCCGATCACACAAGCGCTGCTTCGCGCGGTTGGCGTGGTCCCGCTGCGTCGGGTAAGCGATGCTGTCACGCGTAACGGCGCGACGGGCCAGTCAGTGGCGACGAGCATCGATCCGTCGAGGAACGACGGCGCGTTCGCGGCAGTGCTGGATGTACTCGAGGGCGGAGGGGTCGTCCTGCTGTTTCCGGAGGGAAAGAGCCACAGTGATCCCGCGCTGGCGCCACTCAAGACTGGACTCGCGCGAATCGCGCTGATGGCACGAGCACAGCGGCCGATCGATTCGTTGCCGATCATTCCCATTGGCCTGACGTTCGAGCGCAAATGGGAGCCGCGCTCGCGGGTCGTCATGTCTATCGGCACTCCCATTGTGCTCGAGCGCGGCACGCCTAACGCTAACGAGGATGCCACGGCGCTCACACGAGACATTGATGCCGCGCTGCGTAGCGTCACGCTGAACTTCCCGAGCCAGGGAGACGCCAGCGAGGTGCTGTCCCTGTCGGCATTGCTGGCCGAGATGTTGGATGAGTTTCGACCTCTGCACGCGCCGGATCCTCCGTTGTCGGAAACCGTGCGCCTCGCGCAGCGGCTCGGCGCGATCGCGGAACGCGTCCCACAGGCTGACCCGTGGCTCGCACGTCGCATCGAGCAGTTCCGCGCGCGTCTTTCGGCATTCGACGAGGTGACGCGGCAATACGGGATTTCTGCCAACGACGTGCAGATGAGTACCGATGTCGGAGGCGGGGCGTGGTTCGTCGTTCGAGAAGCACTGATTGCTGCCGTCGCCGGCCCGCTTGCGTTATGGGGCCGGGTGAACCACTGGCTGCCGCTCCGTCTCGCGCGTTCGTTGGCGTTACGCCGGAGTCGAACGCCTGACGACCCGGCCACGAACACCATCGTCGCGGCGCTCGTGCTGGTACTTGGCTTTTACGCCGCGCAAACCGCGCTGGTCACGTGGAGCCTGGGCTGGATGGTGGGGCTTGCGTACGCCGTCTCCCTCCCACCTTCGGCGACTTGGGACTTTCGCTACGCGGACCGCCGGCGGCGCGCTAGCGCCCGCGTTAGGACGTATCTGCGATTCCGTCGGGAGCCGCCCTTGCAGCTGCGTCTGCTCGCGGAGCTGACGTGGTTGCGAAGCGAGGCAGCCGCTCTCAACGACGCGGTAGACCAGATACCCTGCCGAGCCGCCCAGCCGCCGGCGCGAGTTCGCACCGCCTATGGTGAGACCTGATCCGTCGGGAGGTGCGAGTCGCCACGGTGTGACGAAGGACCCGCAGTTGTCGGAGGGAGGTAGCGTCCGACGAGATCCCAGTGCCACGCGTCGCGCCGCAGACCAGTGCGTGGGTCCTTGAGTGGCTTGAACTGGAGCCGATCGGCGGGCAGGCCAACGGCGCGCCCGTACGTCAGCAGCAACTCGCGATCGGTGGACACGAGGTGCGCCATGCGATGCCCCTTCCACACGTGTCGGTGCAGCCATAGCCCACCGTCCATGGCGAACGTCATTCCATCACGTCGTCTGTGGAACTCACGATACGGCGGCTGCACTACGTGCGCGATCTCGTCATGGTTCGGACTTGGGTTACTACCCGCAGACGATCAGCCCCTCGTTGCTCGCGGGCGGGAGTGCCGGAACGCCTCCGAAAAACACCGCGCATTCTATGGGCCAGGCCAGTGGGTGGGTGACCTTCGCCGACCATCCGCCCGCGTTCGCGGTTCCGAACGAGATCGTCACGCCCGTCGTGATGCGAATGTTCAACGCAGTAACGTCCGTCGTGTACGCTGAGTTGTCGTAGAAATACGCCTCCTCGGCAGTGACGAGGTTGCGCAGGTCGGCGCGAAGCGATGCAGCGTTTGCCTTCCCCTTGGTGTTCTGGAACTTGGGGATCGCAATCGCTGCCAGGATGCCGATAATGACGACGACGATGAGCAGTTCGATGAGCGTAAAACCGCGGCGATTGGACCAGGGCATAATCGTCTCACAGGGAGGTCTTTCGAGCGCACCTGCAGACTGCGTGATTGCAGAGGGGTGCGACTACCAGCCAGATCGAAAGCAATGCCGGGGCCGCTTTAGCTCATGAGTCCCTAAGATCCTCCCTCATAATCACTTGCCGGATTACGCAAGCCGCGTGTCGGCTTGATTTATGTCCTCACATCGCACGGGGTGGCGCACTCTGCAATACCGCGTAGTGTGATGTCTGTCGCTCAAGCCAAGCAAGGACATCGACTTATCAGAGTTTGGTCGCCAGCCAGCTATCCCCTATCCCCACGTCCACGACCAGCGGTACCGAGAGTTCGGCGGCGTGCTCCATCTCATGCCGCACGAGCGCCACGAGGTCCTCTGTCTCCTGCGGGGGGACCTCGAACACAAGCTCGTCGTGCACCTGCAAGAGCATGCGGCTCTGCAACGAGCGCTTCCGGAGCGCCGCATCGATCCGAATCATGGCGATCTTGATGAGATCGGCGGCGGAACCTTGGATCGGAGAGTTCGCGGCTGTCCGTTCGCCAAACGCGCGGATGTTGAAGTTGCGGTCGCGCAGTTCGGGGATGTAGCGGCGTCGGTGAAAGATCGTTTCTACGTACCCGTGCTCCCGGGCAAATTCTACCATCGAGTCGAGATACTGCCGAATGCCCCGGAATCGTTCGAAGTACGTGGCGATGAATTCGCGGGCTTCCGCGTTGGTGATTTTGAGCTGCCTCGACAGCGCGTGCGCGCCCTGTCCGTAGATCGTCGCGAAGTTGATGGTCTTAGCGCGACCCCGCATCTCGGAGGTGACGGCATCGACGGGCAGGCTAAAAATGATGGATGCCGTCTGACGGTGAATGTCTCCGCCCGAATTGAACGCCTCGACGAACGCAGGGTCACCGGAGAGGTGAGCCAGCAGCCGGAGTTCGATCTGCGAATAGTCGACAGCGACGAATTGCCATCCCTTTCGTGGAACGAATCCTCTGCGAATGTCCCGTCCCAATTCGCGCCGGATCGGAATATTCTGGAGGTTCGGGTCGCTCGACGACAGTCGGCCGGTGGATGCCACCGTCTGGTTGAAGGACGTGTGGAGTCGCTTGTCCGTCGGATGAATGAGAGACGGGAGAGTGTCGAGGTATGTGCTTTCGAGTTTCGAGAGCTCGCGGTACTCCATCAGGAGTTGGGGAAGGCTATGGCCCGCGTCGGCGAGCTCTTGAAGCACGCTCGCGTCCGTCGACGGTCCCGTCGCGGTCCGCTTCCGTACCGGGAGTTGCAGTTTGTCAAACAGAATGCCGCGGAGCTGCGCGTTCGAGTTGATGTTGAACTCGGTCCCCGCCTCGCTGTAGATCTCCTGCTCTACGCGTTCGCGTTCGCGCTTGAACCGCTCCTTGAGTGAAGCGAACCACGCGAGGTCGATCGAGACACCCACCCACTCCATCTCGGCCAGGACCTGCAGTAGCGGAATTTCGATCTCGTGAAAGAGCGTCGTTAGGCCGTGCGTCTCGAGCTGCGGCTCGAAGATCGCGCGCAGCCGAAACGCCATGTCCGCATCTTCACATGAGTAGTCCCGCGCTGCTTCGACCGGACACGCATCGAACGGGATCTCTGTCTTTCCCTTTCCGCACAACTCGTCGTACGACGTCATCGTGTGATCGAGGAACTCGAGCGCGAGGACGTCCAGCCCGTGCGAACGACGCCCCGGGTCGAGGACGTAGCTCGCCAGCATGGTATCGAAGTCGAGTCCTCGCAGCGTTACGCCCGTGCGACGCAGTGAGAGGATGTCAGACTTCGCGTTCTGAGCTGTCTTCCGAACGGTGTCGTCCTCGAGCAGCTCGCGGAGAGGAGTCATCGCGGCACTGTCGAGCGCGGGGAGATTTCGTGCCGGCGACGTGCCTGTGGCGAGTAGACGCGCGGCGATGCTGGTGGGTTGCGCTGCGGTTTTTTTTGCTTTCGCGGACGCCCGTGGCTTAGCTGTGACCGCCCGGCCGTTGGCGTCTCCGGTGGCATCGTCACCTCCTGCTACCATGCCACGGTCTTCCGGCGCGTCGGTTGGCGCGCGGTCGCCCGCGGCGTCGATCAACAGATCGCCCTGCGCCGGCTGCCACTCGCGATGGCTGAACGGCAGATAGAACGCCTCACCTTCTGCTAGCGCAATCGACATTGACACTAAGCGAGACCGTAGCGGGTCGCCTCGCGTCGGCGCTCCCGGCTCGACGACGATCTCGGTATCGATCGCGATGTACTTCGACTTGCGAGCTCGGGTCACGAGTCGCTCGACACCCTGTGCCGTGTCGATGACGGAGTACGTCGCGCTCGTCGCTTTTTCTGTCGTCGCCGGAACGACCACGTCCTTCACTAACGTGGTGAACTCGAGCTCGATGTAGATCTGCCGCAGGCGAGCCAGGTCCGCTGGCTGTACCCGGAGGCGGGAACTGTCGAGCGCGATCGGGAGATCGTCCCTAATAGTCACTAATTCCTTCGACAACCGCGCCCGGCTCGCGTGCTCGAGCAATGCTTCACGCGGTCGTTTTTTCGTGATCTGGTCGGCTGATGACAGGATCGACTCGAGCGATCCGTACTCCGTGACGAGATCACGCGCCGTCTTGTCCCCGATTCCAGGAACACCCGGTACGTTGTCCGATGAGTCACCGACCAATGCCAGGTAATCGATGACGCGCTCCGGCGGCACACCCAAACGTTCGCTGGCGTTTTCCGCGCCGACCCACTGTTCTTCGACGCTCGCTGGCCCGCCGCGACCCGGATTGAGCAACCACACACCCGGCCGCACCAGCTGTTGGAAGTCCTTGTCTCCCGAAACGATGACGACGTTCAGTGACGCATCCACGGCCTGCTTGGCGAGCGTGCCGATCACGTCGTCGGCTTCGTACCCCTTGAGTGAGAGGACGGGGAATCGGTAGGCATCGAGAATTTCACTGATCCGCTCCATGCCGCGATTGAAATCCGATTGGAGTTCTTCCGTGAGCTTTTCGCGGGTTGCCTTGTACGCCGGATATGTCTCGTGGCGGAAGGACAAGCCCGAATCATGGACCCAGCCTATGTACTCCGGCTTATGGTTGGCGATCAGCCGTTGGAGGAAGTTGACGACCCCCCAAGCCGCGGACGTGTTCTCACCCTTGCTCGTGGTGAGTGGACGGGAAATCAGCGCGAAGAAAGCCCTGTAGATCAGGGCATATCCGTCGATCAGAAACAGACGCGGAGACGGTGGGGGCGATACGTCGGCCACAGGCGTCGCTAGTTCGGGAATGGTCGAATGCACACAGCACGCGACAATGGCGTGCTCGATAGAAACTACCGGTCTGAACGCGGCATGGTGATCTACACGCGCACCACGGCTCCATTCCGCGCGTATTCAGGTGTCTCGGACGCGGCGCTCTCATGGGCGTGCTGTCGGACCTGATTACGAGGGGCATAAAAAACCCCCGCCTGCCGGTGAGGGCAGGCGGAGGCAGACGTGGATGGCCTTCGATGTGTAGGTGTGCTAGACGCGTTGGACGTTCATCGCGTGGAGGCCTTTTGCACCTGTCTGAATCTCGAACTCGACTTCCTGACCTTCGACGAGGGTCTTGAACCCATCCATCACGATCGCCGAAAAGTGGACGAACACATCCTCGCCGCCATCCTGCTCAATGAAGCCATAGCCCTTCGCGTCATTGAACCACTTCACTTTCCCTCTGGCCATGCAGCTGCCTCCTGCCGGGTGAACCGAGCCCGTGTCCGATGCACACAGGGCAAACCGACCCCGGTTTGCGGCCACCTATATAGACGCACCCTGCAAATTTGTCAAGAGAACACTATGTCCCACAACGACATACCGTATCAGACCCATCAATAATATTACACAAACATATGATATAGGTCCAGCA
>Ga0207691_10001319_pt1 | contig 24755 bp, 26 predicted proteins | sample KBSM13metaG_FD_184327 | JGI IMG/M metagenome (GOLD analysis project Ga0207691, IMG submission 184327) | Miscanthus rhizosphere microbial communities from Kellogg Biological Station, Michigan, USA - KBS M1-3 metaG (SPAdes) (version 2) | ecosystem: Host-associated > Plants > Roots > Rhizosphere >...
CTTGCTGCCCTGGTCGGCGGTGGCCGAGAACTGGCCCTTGGTGAGGCCGTAGACGCCGTTGTTCTCGACGATGTAGGTCATGTTGACGCCGCGCCGCATGGCGTGCGCGAACTGGCCGAGGCCGATCGACGCCGAGTCGCCGTCGCCGCTCACGCCGAGGTAAAGCAGCTCGCGGTTGGCGAGGTTGGCGCCGGTCAGGACCGACGGCATCCGGCCGTGCACGGTGTTGAAGCCGTGCGACGCGCCGAGGAAATAGTCGGGCGTCTTCGAAGAGCAGCCGATCCCCGAAAGCTTGGCGACGCGGTGCGGTTCGATCTCGAGCTCCCAGCACGCCTGCACCAGCGCCGCCGAGATCGAGTCGTGGCCGCAGCCGGCGCACAGGGTGGAGATCTTGCCTTCGTAGTCGCGCCGCGTGAAGCCGAGCTTGTTGCTCGGCAGGGTCGGATGGTGCAGCTTCGGCTTGGTGAGGTAGGTCATGCGGCCAGCCCCTTGTTCTTCCTCTTTTTCGCGATCGGCTCGACGTTGTCGGCGCGAATTCGGGTGGCGATCGCCTCGATGATGAAGCGCGCCGTGATCGGCGTTCCGTCGTAGTGCAGGATCGGCTCGAGCTTGGCCGGGCTCGCCTCCTGCTCGTTGATCAGCATCATGCGCAGCTGGGCATCACGGTTCTGCTCGATCACAAACACCGTCTCGTGCGCGGCGATGAAGCGATCGACCGCGGCGCTGAACGGAAACGCCCGCACCCGCAAGGTGTCGACGTGGACACCCTCGGCCTGTAGCGCGTCGAAGGCCTCGGCCATCGCCGGGCTGGTCGAGCCGAAGTAGATCGCGCCGAAGCGCGTCTCGCGCGCCGCTTGACGCAGAACCGGTTGCGGCACCAGCTCCTTCGCGGTCTCGAACTTCTTCAGCAGGCGCGTGACGTTGTAGAGATAGTCCGGACCGGCTTCCGAATAGCGTGCGTAGGCATCGCGCGTCGTGCCGCGGGTGAAGTACGCGCCCTTGCTCGGATGGGTGCCGGGGAGGGTGCGGTACGGGATGCCGTCGCCATCGACGTCTAGATAGCGACCGAAGTCCTTGCCTGCCTCGAGTTCGGCCTCGGTCATCACCTTGCCGCGGTCGTAGCTGCGCGAGTCGTCCCAGGCGAGCGGATCGCACAGGCGGTGGTTCATGCCGATGTCGAGGTCGGTCATGACGAAGATCGGCGTCTGCAGCCGATCGGCCAGATCGAGCGCCGCGGCCGAGAAGTCGAAGCATTCCTTCGGATCTTCCGGGAACAGCAGCACGTGCTTGGTGTCGCCGTGCGAGGCGTAGGCGCAGCTCAGCAGGTCGGCCTGCTGGGTGCGCGTCGGCATGCCGGTCGACGGGCCGCCGCGCTGGACGTTGATGATCGTCACCGGGATCTCGGCGAAGTAGGCCAGGCCGATGAACTCGGTCATCAGCGAGACGCCCGGGCCTGACGTCGTCGTGAACGATCGCGCGCCGTTCCAGCCTGCGCCGACGACGATGCCGATCGACGCGATCTCGTCTTCGGCCTGGACGATCGCGAACTTGTTCTGTCCGCTCGCCTTGTCGACGCGCAGCTTCGAGCAGTACTTCTGGAACGCCTCGGCGAGCGACGAGCTCGGCGTGATTGGATACCAGGCGCAGACCGTGGCGCCGCCGTAGACGCAGCCGAGCGCGGCGGCGGCGTTGCCCTCGATGAAGATGCGCTTGCCGACGGCGTCGCGGCGCTCGATCTGCAGTGCGAGCGCGTCGTCGAAGTACTCGTTGCCGTGATGCAGGCCCATCATGAAGGCGTCGAGGTTGGGCTGCAAGAGCTTGGTCTTGCCCTTGTACTGCTCGCCGAGCAGCGTCGCGATCACCTCGGGCTCGACGCCGAGCATCGCCGCGAGGACGCCGACGTAGACGATGTTCTTCAGCAGCTGGCGCTCGCGCGGGTCGGTGTAGCGGGTCGCGCAGAGGTCGGTCAGCGGCACGCCGAGGACCTGGATGTCGCTGCGAAACTTCGACGGCGGCAGCGGCTTCGAGCTGTCGTAGAGCAGGTAGCCGCCGGGCTCGATCTCGGCCAGGTCCTTGTCCCAGGTCTGCGGGTTCATCGCCACCATCAGGTCGACGCCGCCGCGCCGCGCCAGGTAGCCCTTTTCGTTGACGCGCACCTCGTACCAGGTCGGCAGCCCCTGGATATTCGACGGAAAGATGTTGCGCGGGCTGACCGGAACTCCCATGCGCAACAGGCTGCGCGCGAACAGCTCGTTCGCCGACGCTGATCCGGAGCCGTTGACGTTGGCGAACTTGATGACGAAATCGTTGACGGCTTCGATCCGCGGCGCCGTGCCCGCCTGCACGTTCGACGTCATCTCGGTGTCCGCGCGGCCGCCCGGAGGACACCGGCGCCCCCTCGGGGGGCGGTGAAGCGTGAAGGCCTCATGTCAGTGTGGCCACCTTCTTGGTGGCGTTGTTGCTGCGACAGCCGCTGCCTGCGCGGGTCTGCGAGATGGTGAATTTCTGCATGTCCCAGGCGCCCGTCGGGCAGCGCTCGGCGCACAGGCCGCAGTGCAGGCAGACGTCTTCGTCTTTGACCATGACCCGGCCGGTCTTGAGACCTTCAGCGACGTAGAGTGCCTGGTCGGCGTGGCGCGCCGGGGCGCGCAGGCGGGTGCGCAGGTCGGCCTCGTCGCCGTTGCCGGTGAAGGTGATGCAGTCCGTCGGGCAGATGTCGACGCAGGCGTCGCACTCGATGCACAGGCTGGTGTTAAACACCGTCTGCACGTCGCAGTTGAGGCAGCGCTGCGCCTCCTTCCAGGCCGTGGCGACGTCGAACCCGAGTTCGACCTCGACCTTGATGTTGCGCAGCGACTGGTTGACGTCCCTCCACGGCACCTTGTGACGCAACTCGGGAGTGACATCGTTGTCGTAGCTCCACTCGTGGATGCCCATCTTCTGCGACACCAGCGTCACACCGGGAGCAGGGCGCTGCTTCACGTCCTCGCCGTGCAGGTGCTTGTCGATCGAGATCGCGGCAGCATGGCCTTGTGCCACCGCCCAGATGATGTTCTTCGGCCCGAGTGCGGCGTCGCCACCGAAGAACACGCGCGGCAAGCTCGACTGCAGCGTGATCGGGTCGAGCACCGGCATGCCCCATTCGTCGAAGGCGATGCCGGCGTCGCGCTCGATCCACGGGAAGGCGTTCTCCTGGCCGACGGCGACGAGCACGTCGTCGCACTCGAACACCTGCTCGGGCTCGCCGGTCGAGATCAGCTGGCGCCGGCCCTTGTCGTCGCGGACCGCGCGGACCTTGTCGAAGCTCATTCCGGTGAGCTTGCCGTCGCTGTGCAGGAACGCCTTCGGCACCAGGCAGTCGAGGATCGGGATGCCTTCGTGGATCGCGTCTTCCTTCTCCCAGGGCGACGCCTTCATCTCGTCGAACGGCGAGCGCACGATCACCTTCACGTCGCTGCCGCCGAGGCGCTTGGAGCTGCGGCAGCAGTCCATCGCGGTGTTGCCGCCACCGAGGACGATGACGCGCCTGCCGATCGACGTGACGTGGCCGAAAGACACCGACGACAGCCAGTCGATGCCGATATGGATCCGTGCCGCCGCCTCGGTCCGGCCCGGAATCGAGAGATCGCGGCCGCGCGGCGCTCCCGAGCCGACGAAGACGGCGTCCCAGTTCTCGCTGAGCAGCGAGCGCATCGAGTCGATCCGCGTGCCGCCGCGGAACTCGACGCCGAGCTTCAGGACGTAGCCCGTCTCCTCGTCGATCACTTCCTCGGGCAGGCGAAAGCGCGGAATCTGCGAGCGGATCATTCCGCCGGCTTGGGCGTCGCCGTCGAAAACCACGACTTCGTAGCCGAGAGGCGCCAAGTCACGAGCGACCGTCAGCGAGGCCGGGCCGGCGCCCACGCATGCGATCCGCTTGCCGTTCTTCTGTGCCGGTCGAGGCAGGTGTTGGGAGATGTCGTCCTTGAAGTCGGCGGCGACGCGCTTCAGGCGGCAGATCGCGACCGGTTCGGGCTTGGCAGCCTGCGCTTCCTCGACCCGACCGCGCCGGCACGCCGGCTCGCAGGGACGGTCGCAGGTGCGGCCGAGAATCCCGGGGAACACGTTCGATTCCCAATTGACGAGATACGCGTCGGTATAGCGGCCGGCCGCGATCAGGCGGATGTATTCGGGAACGGGGGTGTGGGCCGGGCAAGCCCACTGGCAATCGACAACTCTATGAAAGTAGTCCGGATCGCCGATGACGGTGGATCGCAAGTCTCCCTTTCCACACCAGCCGAACCGCGGTGGTGCACTGCAATGGCGCGAGGCGACGAGTCGATCGTAGGCTTCATGACGCCTCTTGTCAGCAGGGTTTGCGCGGCGGAAACAACGCCTTTGCGATGCAGAAACAACGCCACATGAGGGCACTGCTCGGCCGGACTCCGCCCCAAGCTGGTGGCCGACTCCTAATCGCATTACCCGGGGGAATAGACGGTAACTATTTGGTCTGTTCGCTACCGCGGTGGGGCCGGCTGCGGCCGTCTTCGAGCCAACGACGCCAAAGGCGGGCGTCTTGCTGCTCGATCGGTAGTCGTACGGGGGGTGAGAGTGTCTGCAGACGGTCGCCTTCGCCTAGGTTGCGAGGTCCGCCGGAATATATGTTCTAATTGGATTCCAACCGGATACCATTTAGATGCCCAAAGCCTTGGTCAAGACCCCCGAGCCGAGACAGCCGCGTGCTGGCGAAACCGAGAAGATGGCCGTCAACATGGGCGTCGTTGACCTCGGCCAAGTCGACCTGCTGGTACAGGAAGGCTTCTATTCCAATCGGTCCGACCTCGTTCGGACCGCTGTCCGCAACCAACTCGCCCACCACGCTGACGCGTTAAAGCAGACAGTGTCACGCCGCTCCCTGACCCTCGGTCTTCAGCACTTCAGTCGCGCGGATCTCGAGCGCGCCGTCGCAGCCGGAGAGCGTCTTCGAATCGAAGTTGTGGGGCTGGCGCGTATCGCCAACGACGTGACCCCAGAGCTTGCAAAGGCCGCGATCGAGTCCGTCTCGGTCCTGGGCGCTTTCCAGGCCAGCGCTGCGGTCAGACGAGCGCTGTCCGACCGCATTCATTGATTACCTCACCTGAGAACACACCCATGACCACTCTCTACGGTTCGCTCGCCCGCCCGCGCTTCGACGCAGACCAGATCACCCAGACGATCGAGCGCGCACTCACCTCGGCCGGCCTCGACATCTCGACCGGGCCGATGCACGATGTGACCAAGACAATCCGGCGCGCGCTAGCTACGCCGCACGCGGCATCTTCAGGCTTCCAGGCAGACAGCCAGACACTGGAAGTGCTGGAGCGCGTCGATGAACAAGGACACGGGCACAGCCCTGTCGAGCCGTCTCCAGCGTCGAGTCGCGGCGCCGTCCCACTGCCCGGGCATTTGACCGCTGGCGAGTACTCGAATCACGCCGGAAGCCGGGCCTACAAGCTGTATGTGCCTGCCCTGGCCACGGAAGCCCCGCGGCCCATGATCGTGATGCTCCACGGCTGCACCCAATCGGCGGACGACTTCGCGCGCGGCACGCAAATGAACCGACTGGCCGAAGAGAACGGCTTCCTGGTTCTCTACCCCGAACAAGTTGCGAGCGCCAACGTATCCAAGTGCTGGAACTGGTTCCAGCCCCAGGATCAGGAGCGAGACAAGGGCGAGCCCTCCGTGATTGCCGGAATGGTCACCGAGGTGGCGCGAAACCATGGCATCGATCGGCGCCGAATTTTTGTTGCTGGACTGTCTGCAGGAGCGGCCATGGCGGTGGTGCTGGGTGAGACATACCCCGACCTCTTCGCCGCAGTGGGGGCGCATTCGGGTTTGCCATTCGCCAGCGCGCACGACATTCCCTCGGCCATGGCCGCCATGAAAGGTGGTCGCGGAAAGAGCCGCCTTGCCGCCGTTCCAGGCGGCCATCCCGTGGAACGGCGCTGTCAACAGCCGGTGCCCACGATCGTCTTTCACGGAGACAGAGACCACACCGTGCAGCACTCGAACGGGGCGGCGATTCTTCAGCAGGCCAGCGATGCTTGTGCCGCCGCCGAAGAGGACCTCAAAGCCTTGTCGCAGACGAGCATCGAGCGGGGCACTTCAGCCGGCGGGCGTACTTTCAGTCGGTCAATACATCGCAAGGGCGACCGGCCGCCTCATCTTGAGTTGTGGACGGTGCATGGGGCTGGACACGCTTGGTCGGGGGGCGACGCCAGCGGCTCCTATACCGATGGCAAGGGACCAGACGCATCGGCCGAGATGGTCCGCTTCTTCCTTGCGCAGCCTCGCGCCGGCTCGGCCTGACCGGCAACTGCAATCCTGAGCGAGGCGTCGCTCGATCGTGACCGACAGCCGGCCGCGAGGACTCACCCGGGCGACATTCCCGTCGCAGGCTGGAAAGATGTCCTCTTTTCGAGTAGGCGGCGGGCGGCCTCGTCGGGCTCATTTTCAACGCCTGGACGACGTCCCCGGCCCGGGATCGCGTCGCCCGCGTGCGGCCGACGGATTACTGGGTACAAGGTTCCGACCAACGCTGAATTACAGCTTTTCTGCTAAACTGATTTCATGAAAGCCACCGTGACGATCAACGGCCGCGGCGTCGTCACGCTGCCGGCCAAGCTGCGCCAGGCGCTCGGCCTGAAGGCCGACGACCAGTTGATCGCCGAGACGACGTCCGACGGCCTGCTTCTGCGGCCAGCGGTGACGTTGCCGGTGGAGGTGTACACGCCCGAGCGGGAGCGCGAGTTCGATCAGGCCGAGGCCGAGCTGGCAGAGGCGCTGGCAGGCACGCTCGACGCTCGAGGCGCCAAGGGCACCCTGCGACGGCGCCGCGGCTGACCGGGCGCGCCGGTGCGCGTTTTCCTCGATGCGAACGTCCTGTTCGCGGCGGCCAAGTCTGAGGGCGCGGTGCGCGCTCTGTTGCAGCTACTTCGCGAGCGTGGACACGAGTGCTGGGCGGACGCCTATGTCGTCGCCGAAGCGCGACGAAACCTTGAGGCCAAGGGGCCCGCAAGCCTGCACGTGTTCGATGCGCTCCTGCCGCACCTGACGCTGGCACCAGCAGCAACGCACTCCTCGGCGCCGGCTCCGCACCGCGCCGCATCGGCATGGTTGCCGGAGAAGGACCAGCCGGTGCTGCTAGCGGCGATCCGCCTGAATTGCGACGTGCTTGTCACTGGCGACCGCACGCACTTCGGCCCGGGCTACGGCCGAGCGTTCGAAGGGGTCACCATCCACTCGCCCCGCTCGTTGGCGGAGATCGTATTGCGCTGAAGACCGGATCGCCTGGACCACGACCCGAGCCGACACGCTGGCATTGCCGGCGAATGGGCCCTTGCTGACCGGCGGCGGAGAGGCCTCGTCGGACAGAAGGGCAGGAAAGGTGACTAGCCTCGAACTTCGACCGATTCTGAAAATCCGCACGATGCATTCATCGTTCGGCGTATCCCATGGCGGTGACCTTCACCGCCTCGAAGTCACCGGGGGCGTGTGCCTCGAGTGGCGTGGCGTCGCTCATCCGAAGTGCTTGGCGGCCAAGGAGCCCTGGCAATGTGAAAAGATCCATTTGCTGCCACCGGCCGGGTCGCCAAGCACGATAGCGATTGCCTCCAGTTGGGCGAGGGCGGTCTTCGGCTTCCGCGTAGAAATCTTGTCCTCCAGCTCGGGGCAGAAAACGCGTCCCGCGGCCTCTGCGTCGGTCCTCTGGTCGCTTGACGCTTCCTAGAAGTTCTCCACCGAGCCTTCGAAGAACGTAACGTTCACGAGTTAGCCGTTGCCAAGGAACGCTGCGGTCGCGGGCGCCGAGTCACCGGCGGCCACTACCTCCGCAATTTCCGCGCGCCGTGCGTGACCTGGCAGTGAACCGAATTCGAATTGGGTGAGGACCGCTGGCATGGCCAGCACTAGTTGGTTCGCAAGGCCGGCAATACGAAAGGCGTAGGTCCGATGGAGACTAGTCGCGGGTGTGCTTCGGTGGTCGGCTTCGGCTCCAGACCGCGCTGGCCATTCATGCCATATTAGTTAACATAATATACATTGTCGCGCACGCCGCTGTAGGAGCCAATTAGTAATGTCGCGTTTTGGCCAAGTAGAGATGTCGCAGAGTCGGCCGCCCGAGCTCCGGGCGCTGAGGTGCGGCGATGGCAACAACGGCGGCGACGATCACGATGAGCATGCGCGAGGTCGATCGGGTCAAGACGGTGCAGACCGTGGTCGACCGAATGTTGCCGGTCGGGCTGGCGGCGAAGCGGCTGGGGCTTAGCCGACGTCAACTCGAGCGGCTGCTGCTCAAGTACAAGGCCCATGGCGCCGCGGGCCTGGTCTCCGCCAAGCGCGGTCACCCGAGCAACCATCAGTTGGCTCCTGGAGCCGCAGAGCGCGCGCTCAGGACCGGCCAGTCAATTCACGTCAGACGAGATGGAGATCGCCGTTCGCCAAGCCTGCAGCCCATCGAGTCCACCGAGCGCCTGCCGCCACCGTGCCGTAGCGACGACTTGACCACCGTCGGCGTTTGCGTGGCGTGCGCCACGCCGCCGGTGGACAAGTCTGCACCGAGGCTCACGCGGCCTCCGGATACGACATTTCTACTTGGGCGGTGATGCGACATTTGAAAGTGGCGTTGACAGCCGCCGCCGACCTGGCCGCATCACTGCTCGGCGGACGGCTCGGCGGACGGCTCGGCGGACGGCTCGGCGGACGGCTCGTCGAACGGCTCGGCGACAGGGTCGGCGTTTTCCACTTCATCGTCGAACGCGCGCAGCTCGACCAGCGGCTTTTCCGGCCGAGGCTTGTCGAGCGGACGGCAGATCGTGCTCTTGAGGCGCGCCAGGCGGTCGGACCGCTCCAGGGCGGCAAAGACGGCCTCGGGTGAGGTCATCAGCGCGAAGGGGTTCGCGACTTCCGGATTTGCGACTTCTTCATTCGGCTGCATGAGGTCCCTTGGCAGTCAGTGTGGACTGTCAATGTAGGGAGCCGGGTTGGGCCGCGATAGTTGGCGCGAAGAGATTTGCGCTGTCGGGACCAGGATGACAAGCAGCGTCAGAAGCTCACTGACGCGGGACGTATGTCCGGAATAATATTATTGCGCGACAGTGACTTGGCAAACATACTGAAAGTGATTTCTACAACAAGAACCGAAACGCTTCGACTTGAGTCGTTTAAGTGGTACCTGAGGTTCGTGGAACACTGCTTCCAAGGAAGAGCCGCTCGAAATTGCGTGAAGTAGCCTCAGCAATCGCCTCAATCGTCGTTCCTTTGATCTCCGCCAAGCGCTTCGCGACCCAAGGCACGTTCGCCGGCGTGTTGACCTTGCCGCGAAACGGCATCGGCGCGAGATAGGGGCTGTCGGTCTCGATCAGGCAGCGATCGGTCGGAACGAACGCCGCGACCGCCCGCAGCTCGTCGGCATTCTTGAAGGTCAGGATGCCGGAAAAGGAGATGTGGAAGCCAAGATCGAGCGCCGCTCGGGCGACCTCGGCGGTCTCGGTGAAGCAGTGGAAGACGCCAGCGGCCTGCCCGCCCTCTTCCTCGCGCAGCACCGCGAGCGTGTCGTCCGAGGCACTCCGGGTGTGGATCACCAGGGGCAAGCCGGTCGCTCGCGCCGCCCGGATATGAACCCTGAATCGCTCGCGCTGCCACTCCATCCCGGCGACGCTTCGGCCGGCCAGACGGTAGTAGTCGAGCCCGGTTTCGCCGATCGCGACCACCTTGTCGAGCGACGCCAGCGCCACCAGCTGCTCGACCGTCGGCTCGCGGCTGTCTTCCTCATCGGGGTGGACGCCGGCGCTGCACCAGAAGTTGTCCCAGGTCGTCGCCAGCGCATGAACCCGAGGGAACTCGTCGAGGGTCGTGCAGATGCAAAGGGCGCGGTCGACCTTGGCCTCGGCCATTGCCAGGCGGATCTCCGGCAGGCGACCGGCCAGCTCAGGCGAGCTCAGATGGCAATGCGAGTCGACGAACACGACGGCTCCCCGGTAAAGGCGCTCGGCCGAGCGGCCGGCGCGCAGCCGGCCCCGCGCCCTGTCAGATCGTCTGGGTGGGCTTGACCGACGAGATCGAGGTGCCGAGCGCCTCTTCGATCCTGGCGCGCAGCGCCCGGCTCTTCTCGTCGGTCGGGAAGCGGACACCGACACCCTGGGTGCGACCGCCCGAAGCGTTCGCCGGCGTGATCCAGCCGACCTTGCCGGCGACCGGATAGCGCTGCGGATCGTCGGGCAGCGACAGCAGCAGGTAGATGTCTTCGCCGAGCTTGTAGTCGCGCGTGGTCGGGACGAAGATGCCGCCTTCGCTGAACATCGGCATGTAGGCGGCGTAGAGCGCGCCGCGCTCGCGAAAGACCAGCTGGATGACGCTCGGCCGCGTCGCCGCGGGCGCCGGCACGCTGAGACCACTCGGAGCGGCGCGGGCGGCGGTTGTGCTCATCGGCCTGAGTTTAGCGACAAGCCCTGCTCCTCGCGGCCCCCGGAGCGCGGCGTTTTCAACGCTTCCCGGCTCCGCTCGACCAGGCTCTCGAGCGCCAGGTCGACGCTCCATGGGTGCTCGACATCGACCGCCAGGCGGCTCAGCTCGCGGTTCCAGGCGAGCAAGGAAGCGACGCCGGCACCTGTGCTCAGGCTCGCGCGCGGGAAGTAACGCGGCTCGGCGCCGCAAGCCAGCGCCGCGACGTCGTGGCAGAGCTTCTGCAGGGCGTCGACGACGCGGGCGAGCGGCCATCCGCGCAGCGGCGAGGCATCGCCACGGGCGATGCGGCCAGGCAGCCCGCGCCACGCGGTCGCGTCGACGCCGCTCTCGGCCCAGTCGAGCGCCTCCTGGGGACGGCCGCCGCAAGCTGCCAAGAGCACTTCGGGCGCATCGACACCGCGTTCCGCCAGCCAAGCCTCGGCCGCGGTGCGGGCCGGTACGGTCAGGGCGAGATCCTGGCAGCGACTGCGGATCGTCGCCGCCAAGGCATCGGGCGCGGCCGAGCAGAGCAGGAAGCGCGAATCGCCCGCGGGCTCCTCGAGTGTCTTCAGGAAGGCGTTGGCCGCGGCCGGGTTCATCCGCTCGGCCGGGTGAACGACGATGAGCTTGCCACGACCGCGCCCCGAGGTCGTCGTAGCGAAGGCAATGGCGGCACGGATCGCTTCGATGCGGATGTCCTTGCTCGGCTTCTTCTTGCTCGAGTCGCGTTCGTCGTCGCCCTCGCCTGCGTCACCGCTCCAGCCCAGCGATTCGCGCAGCGCCTCCGGAACGATGACCATCAGGTCCGGGTGCGAGCGCGCCGCGACGAGACGACACGCTGGACAGGCGTTGCATGGCCGCTCGGCCAGCGGCAACGACGTCTGCTCGCAGAGCCAGGCCTGCGCCAGGGCAAGCGCAAGCTCGAACTGGCCGACCGCACCCGGGCCGTGAATCAGCAAGGCGTGCCCATGGCGCGTCGCCAGCGCCTGGCGCAGCGGCTCGCCGAGCCACGGCAACGGCAAGCCGGCGCGGCCGCTCGCGTGGGCACCCGGCTCGACGGCGCTCATCTGTCCGGACGCCCGAGGATGCCGCGCTCGAGCAACGCCACGTCGATCTGACGGCGCACGTCGGCAGGCTCCTGAGCAGAGTCGATGCGAGCGAATCGACCCGGCGCGCCCGCCATTCGCGCCAGATAACCAGCGCGCACGCGCTCGAAGAAAGCAAGGTCTTCGCCTTCGAACCGATCGGCGGCGCGCGCCCGCGCTCGCCTTTCCGCAGCACGCACGGGAGCGACGTCGAACCAGAGCGTGACGTCGGGATTCAGTCCGCCCTGGACCGCCTGTTCGAGCTGACCCAGCAGCACCAGGTCCAGGCCGCGGCCGTGGCCCTGGTACGCGAACGTGGCATCGGTGAAGCGGTCGCACAGGACCACCTGCCCCCGCGCCAGCGCCGGCGCGATCACGCGCTCGATGTGGTCGCGGCGCGCGGCGAACGCCAGCAGCGCCTCGGCCATGCCGTCCATCGACTCGCCCAGCAGCAGCTCGCGCAGCCGCTCGGCGAGCGGCGTCCCGCCCGGCTCGCGCGTGCAGACGACGCTCGCTCCCTCGGCGCGCAGGCGTGCCGCGAGCGGCTCGACGTGGGTCGACTTGCCCGCGCCGTCGATGCCCTCGAAGGTGATGAATCGACTCGTCACGGCGCGGACGCCCGGCGTTGATAGCGATTGACCGCGCGATTGTGCTCGGCCAAGGTCTCGCTGAACTCGCTGCTGCCGTCGCCGCGGGCGACGAAGTACAGCGCCTTGGTCGGCTCGGGCCGGACCGCAGCGAGCAGCGCCGCCTTGCCTGGCGCCGAGATCGGCGTCGGCGGCAGGCCGGTCCGTGTGTAGCTGTTGTACGGCGTGTCGGCGAGCAGGTCGCGCTTCCTCAGATTGCCGTCGAACGCCGCGCCGAGCCCGAAGATCACGGTCGGATCGGTCTGCAGCGGCATGCCGATCCGCAGCCGGTTCAGGAGCACGCCGGCGACCCGGCCGCGGTCGGCACCGACCCCGGTTTCCTTCTCGACGATCGACGCCAGCGTCAGCGCCTCGTCGGCGCTTTTCAGCGGCGTCGCCGGGTCGCGGTCGTTCCAGGCCTCGAGCAGGCGCCGCTGCATCGCCCGATGCGCGCGCTTCAGGAGCGCGAGGTCGCTCGAACCCTTGCTGTAGGCGTAGGTGTCGGGCTGGAAGCGCCCTTCCGGCGAGACGCCGGGTTCGCCGAGCGCGGCCATCAGCTCGCTGTCGCTGAGCGCCGCGGTGGTCGGCTTCAATGATTCGGCGCGTGCCAGCTCGGCGCGGATCTGGCGAAAGGTCCAACCCTCGTTGAGCCTGACCGTGGCCAGCGTCTCGTCGCCCTGCACCATCTTGTCGAGCAGGCGAATCGGCGTCGTCCCGCTGCCGATCTCGTAGCTGCCGGCGCGGATCTGCCGTGCCTTGCCTGACCAGCGGAACCATTGGTAGAGAAGGAGCGGCGACGTCCTCACGCCGGCCCGGACCCAGCCTTCGGCGATCTCGCGCGGCGTCCGGCCCGGCTCGATCGACAGCTCGACGACCTCGCTCGCCAGCGCCAGCGGCCGGCTCAGCCAGTACCAGGCCGACGCCGCCGCGGCCCCGGCCGCGACGACGACCAGCGCCACCATGAATCCGCGCAGTCTCATGACCCGATCTGAACCTCGGCGGCGTCAGGCCTCAAATCCCGGTGTCTCTCGAAAGCATGGCGACTGATGATAATGGGCCATGCCCGATGACATTTCGATCAGCGGTGTCGCCCGTCTCACCGATCGCGGCGTGATTCGCGCGCGCGGCGCAGACGCCGGCAAGTTCCTGCAGGGCCAGCTCACCAACGACGTCCTGACGCTCGCGCCGGGCGCCGCCCGCTTGGCGGGATTCTGCTCGGCCAAGGGCCGGCTGCAAGCGAGCTTTATCGTTTGGCGCGGTGGCGACGACGAATACCTGCTCTCGTGCCCACTCTCGATCCTCGCGCCGACGCTGAAGCGACTGTCGATGTTCGTCCTGCGTGCGCAGTGCCGTCTGAGTGATGCCAGCGCCGAGGTCGAGCTCGTCGGCGTCGCCGGACCGCCGGCGGCGGCGATGCTCGGCGCGGCACCGCCTTGGAGCCGATCGGATCGCGCCGGCGCGACGCTCATCCGCCTGCCCGACGCAGTAGGGCTCGCGCGCTGCCTCGTCGCCGCGCCGGCAGGCAGCGAGGTCGACGTCGCCGCCGCGCCGGCGATGACGCTCGACACCTGGCGCTGGCTCGAGGTCGAGAGCGGCATCGTCATGATCGAGGCCGCGACGGTCGATCGCTTCGTCCCGCAGATGGTCAATTTCGAGCTGGTCGGCGGCGTCGATTTCCAGAAGGGCTGCTACCCCGGCCAGGAAGTCGTCGCCCGCAGCCAATACCGCGGCACGACCAAACGCCGCACGTTCCTGTTCGACTGCGAGACCCTGCCCGAAGCCGGGCAAGACGTCTTCAGCGGCGCAGGCCCGGCAGAAGCCGTGGGCACCGTTGCCAACGCCGCGCCGCACCCGGAGCAGCCCGGAGGCAGCGCGCTGATCGAGCTGCGGCTCGCCGCGCTCGACGCCGGCGCGCTGCACCTCGGCGCGCCGCAAGGGGCGAGCCTTCGCCAGCGCGAGCTTCCCTATTCGGTCCCGCTCGAGGCCGAGTCGACGCACTGATCGATTGCGGCGCCCCGGCCGTGCGCGAGCTCTTCGTCTGGTATCGGGTTCGCGACGACCACGTCGCCGAGGCGCGCGCCGCGGTCCGCGCGATGCAGGACGGGCTCGCCTCCAGGTGGCCCGGGCTGCAACCGCGCCTCCTGACGCGCGACGACGCCGGCGGCGGACAGACGTGGATGGAAGCCTACGCCTGCGACGGTTCGGCGAGCGAACCGGGGGGAATCGATGCCGCCATCGAGGGCGCGATCGCGACGGCAGCGAGTTCGCTTGCCGCCCTGCTCGACGGCCCGCGCCACGTCGAGGCCTTCACTGTCGGCGAACCGCCCTGAACGCGTCGTGACCGGTGCTTGGCGATCGAGCGCCGCTTCCCGCGCGTCGCCTTGGCCGCCGTCAAAGAACGCGCAGCATCTCGACGTGGGCAATGCCGGCCTCGTCGAACTCGGGCCCGCGACGAGCGAACCCGGCGCGCTCGTAGAAGGCCGCTGCGCCGAGCTGCGCATGCAGTACCGCCTCGCGATCGCCGCGCGCGCGAGCAGCGCCGAGCAGCGCGTCGAGCACGGCGCGGCCGACGCCACCGTGGCGCGAGCTCGCCGCCACTGCCATCCGGCCGATCTTGGCGACGCCGGGGACGTGCTCGAGCATCCGGCCGGTGCCGAGCGCGCGGCCGAGCCGGTTGAAGGCGACCGCGTGGACGGCGTCCACGTCGGCGTCGTCCCACTCCATGTCGGCCGGAATCTGCTGCTCGGCGATGAAGACCTCGGCCCGGATCGGCCGCGCTGCCTCCTCGAGCTCGCGCCAGGAGCCGACGCGCAGGTCGAGCATCGGTTGGCCGGACTCGAAGCCCTCGAGTACGCCACGGAGCAGTGCCGGAACCGGCTGAGCGGCCTTCCCCTCCGGGTCGGCGAAGACATAGACCAGCTCGCCGACGACCAGCGGCACGTCCTGGCGGAACACGGTCGCGGCGAACAGCAGCGAAGAGTTGCCGATGCGAGCGCATCGAATGCCGATGTCGAGGACGTCGTCATAGCGCGCGGAATCCTGGTACTCGAGGGTCGCCTTGCGAACGAACAGGTCGCCGCCGAGCTCATCCATCGTTGGCGCGTAGGGCAGCGCGAGCGCGCGCCAGTAGCCGGCGACAGCGGTGTCGATGTAGGTCAGGTAGTGGGCGTTGAAGACGATCCGCTGGGAATCGATCTCGGCCCAGCGAACGCGCAGGCGCTCGAGAAATCGGAAGTCGGAACGGCGCATGGGACAGTGGTCGGGAGCGCGGCAGTGTGCCAGACTGGCGCATGGCTCTCATCAACTACATCACCCAGGTGCAGCTCGACTTCGGCGCGCTGTCGCTGCTGCCCCAGGAACTCGAGCGCGCCGGCATTCGCAAGCCGCTCGTCGTCACCGACGTGGGCGTGCGCGCGGCCGGCCTGCTCGATCGCGCGCTTGCCGTGCTCGGCGAGAAGCCGCACGCGGTCTTCGACGGCACGCCGTCGAATCCGACCGAGCGTGCGGTCCGTGCCGCGGTCGAGGTCTACCTCGGTGCCGGCTGCGACGGCCTGGTCGCGATCGGCGGCGGCTCGAGCATCGATCTCGCCAAGGGGGTCGCCATCGCCGCGACCCATCCCGGCCCGCTCGCCACCTACGCCACCATCGAAGGCGGCAGCGCCAAGATCACGGAGCGGGTCGCGCCGCTGATCGCGGTGCCGACCACCGCCGGCACCGGCAGCGAGGTCGCGCGCGGCGCGATCGTCATCGTCGACGATGGCCGAAAGCTCGGCTTCCACAGCTGGCATCTGGTCCCGAAGGGCGCGCTTTGCGACCCCGAGCTGACGCTTGGCCTGCCGCCGCTGCTCACCGCCGCGACAGGCATGGATGCGATCGCCCATTGCATGGAAACCTTTATGGCAGCTGCCGTGAATCCGCCCGCCGACGGCATCGCGCTCGACGGCCTCGAGCGCGCCTGGGCAAGCATCGAGCGGGCGACGCGCGACGGCAGCGATCGCGAGGCGCGCTTCAACATGATGAGCGCGAGCATGCAGGGTGCGATGGCGTTCCAGAAAGGGCTGGGCTGCGTGCACAGCCTCAGCCACAGCCTCGGCGGCGCCAATCCGAAGCTGCACCACGGCACTCTCAACGCCGTATTCCTGCCCGCGGTCGTCAAGTTCAACGCCAGCGCGCCATCGATCGTCAATGAGCGGCGCCTGGAGCGGATGGCGCACGCGATGGGGCTGCATCGGGCCGAGCACGATGGCACGGCCGCCGAAGCCGTCGCCGAGGCGATCCGGTCGATGAACCACCGGCTCGGTCTGCCTTCCGGGTTGGCCGCGATGGGCGTCGAGCCTGCGATGTATCCCCGGATCATCGACGGCGCGATGGCCGACCACACGCACAAGACCAACCCGCGTCTGGCGACGCGCGACGACTACTCGCGGATGCTCGACGAGTCGATGTAGACCTCGGTCGTCTCGACGACGGTCGTGGTGACCTCGCGCACGGCGATGATCGGTTCGGCGACGTCGGGCGCGGATGCTGCCGGGGAATCCCTTTCCGCCGGCGATTCCGAATCCATCGGCGAATCTCGGTCCGGCGGCGGCTCTCGGTCCCGCGACGACTCTGGGTCCGACGATGCCTCCATGTCGCGCAGGTGCGCCCGCGGCGGTTCGGGCTCGGCCGGCCACGCGTCCAGATATTCGCCCCAGTGCGATTCGCCGAGCCCGGCGACGGTGTCGCGGGCGAGCGCGATCTCGCGCTCGTAACCGGCCTGGTCGAGGCGCCCGCGCATCTTCTCGAAGCGACACCAGAGCAGGTAGGTGTTCATCGCATCGGTCTCGCAATAGCGCCTGATCTCGTCGCGCCGGCCGTCGAGGTAGGCGCCGTAGACCTGGGAGCCGTCCATGCCGAGCTTGCCCGGGAAGCCGCACAGCTTGGCCATCGCGTCGAGCGGTGCGTTGGCGCGCGATTGGTACATCGCGAGCAGATCCATCAAGTCGATGTGACGCAGGTGATATCGGCTGATGTAGTTGTTGTAGCGGTACTCGCGATCATCGTCGCCCATGTCCCAGTAACGGCCGGCGACGACGCCGTGGCGCAGCCCGCGCTGCTGCAGCACCGGCAGGTCGAAGCCGCCGCCGTTCCAGCTGACGAGCTGCGGGCGACGCTCGTCGACCTTGCTGAAGAACTCCTGAATGATCGCCGCCTCCTCGCTCTTGCCGTTGCGCTCGAGATCGACGAACGAGCGAACCTGCAGGCTCCTGCCGGCGCGAAAGACGCACGAGATGACGAGAACGCGCTGCAGGTGCAAGGGCATGAAGTCGCTCTTGTTGCGCGCGGCGCGGTCGGCGATCTCGGCAGCGTAGACGTCGCCGTCGCTCAGCGCCGGGTCGGCACCGCGCAGCAGGCGAAGTCCGGCGACGTCGGGGATCGTCTCGATGTCGAAGGCGAGGACCGAGGCCATCGACGTCTCGCCTCGGCTAGCGCGGCGGCAGCAGGCGCGCCGGATCGATCGGCTTGCCCTGGCGCCGGATCTCGAAGTGCAGCTGCACGCCGTCGGCGTCGGTCGATCCCATCTCGGCGATCTTCTGGCCGCGCTTGACGTTTTGATCGTCCTTGACCAGCAGCGTCTGGTTGTGCGCGTAGGCGGTGAGATAGGTCGGGTTGTGCTTGAGGATGATCAGGTTGCCGTAGCCGCGCAGCCCTGAGCCCGCATAGACGACGCGGCCATCGGCGGCGGCGTACACCGGATCGCCTGCCTTGCCGCGAAAGACCAGGCCCTTGTTGCGCGCGTCGTCGAACGGCGTCGACACGCTCGCCGTCGCCGGCCAGCCCCAGGCGACGTCGTCATCGGCTTCGCGCGCTGGTGCCGCGGCTGCGGCGGCCGCCGGCGCCGCCGGCTCGCGAGGAGCTGCCACAGCCGCAGGCGCCGACTGGCTTGCCGCCGCCGATGCCGGTGCCACGCCGCTGGCTGCGCGTGCATCGAGCGGCCGAGTCTCGACCCGCGCCGTGGTCACGGGCCGGGCGGTCGCGCTCGCCGGGTCGACTCCCGGCGCGACGACCCGGATCACCTGGCCCGGCTCGATCAGGTTCGGGTTGCTCAGGTTGTTCCAGCGCATCAGGTCTTTCCAGTTCTGGCCGTTGTCGAGGCCGATCCGGATCAGCGTGTCGCCGGGCTTGATGGTGTAGAAGCCCGGCTTTCCGCTGTTGGCGTCGGCGACGACCGGCTTGGCCGCGTCGCTCGCGGCACTGGCAGGGCTGGTCGCGGCGCTGGCGGCGCCGGTCGCGCGCGATGTCGCCGACCGGTCCTCCACGGGAGCGCGATGGGGAGTGAGCGTGCAAGCGCCGACGAGGCAGGCGGTCGCGAGGAGGACGCAGCGCTGCAGGCGTCGCGCCGCGGCTTCGATCAGAGGCATTGAGGCGGGGTAGTTCTTGTTCAGCGGGCGAGTCCCGATTTTAGGGGGACGAATTTCACCGCCTCGTGGGCGCCGTGGGTGTAGCCATCGACGCGGCGATCGACCACCACGAGCACCTGGCCCCGGCCCGGCTGGTGCACCGGCGCGACGATGCGTCCGCCGACGGCGAGCTGCTCCAGCCAGGCTGCCGGAATCGACTCCCCGCCGGCGGCGGCGATGATGCTGTCATAGGGCGCTCCCGGCGCGTGCCCGAGGGTGCCGTCGCCGAGAACGAGCCGGATCTTCGCGCCGCGCATCGGCGCGAGCAGCGCCCTCGCCTTGTCGTGCAGAGGCTGGATGCGCTCGACCGAGACGACGCGGCGCCCCGCCTCGGCCAGGAGCGCCGCCTGGTAACCGCAGCCGGTGCCGATCTCGAGCACCGCACCGAGATCGCCGCGCTCGCGCGCCGCGGCGCCGTCGAGCAGCAGCTCGAGCATGCGCGCGACGACAGACGGCTTCGAGATCGTCTGGCCGTGGCCGATCGGCAGGCTCGTGTCCTCGTACGCCTGCGTCGCCAGCGCCGCATCGACGAAGAGATGACGCGGCACCGCGGCGAACGCGCCGAGCACGCGCGCGTGTGCCACCCCCTCCGCGCGAAGTCGCCCGACCATGCGCATGCGCACGTCGGCCGAGTCGAGCCCCAGACCGATCGGCGCGCCGCGACGTCCGGCGTCGGCGTGGGCATGCGCGACGTGGTGCTGCGGGCGCAGCACCGCGCGGCCGTCGCGAGCAGCCCCATCCGGGGACCTGTCGTTCGCGGCGCCGGGAATTCGTCCGAGGACCAGAGGAAACTTGCGCTCCGGTCGCTCGGCAGCGGTCATCCGGCGGCCTTGTCGACCCAACGCCGCCACTGGGGCAAGGTCGCGTGATCGGTGAGATCGACATGCAGCGGCGTGATCGACACCTCGCCGCTCGCGGTAGCGTGGAAGTCGGTTCCCGGGCCGGCCTCGCGCGCGTCGCCGGCCGGGCCGATCCAGTACAGGGTGTCGCCGCGCGGACTCACCTGGCGGATCACGGGCTCGCTCGCATGGCGCCGGCCCAGGCGAGTGATTCGGCGCGGCAACGCATCGGCGTCGGCCCGGTTCGGGATGTTGACATTGAGCAGGTAGTGCGATGCCTCCGGCGGGTCACGCAGCACGTGCTCGATGACGCTGCGCGCGACGCGCCCGGCGGCCTCGAGCTCGAGCCAGCCCTTTTGCACCTGCGAGAAGGCGATCGCCGGAATGCCGAACAGGAAGCCCTCCATGGCCGCGGCGACGGTGCCCGAGTAGAGCGTGTCGTCGCCCATGTTGGCGCCCTGGTTGATTCCGGAGACGACCAGGTCGGGCCGATGCTCGAGCAGCCCCGAGAGCGCCAGATGGACGCAGTCCGAAGGCGTGCCGTTGATGTAGCGATAGCCGTTGGTCGCGCTGTAGACCGAGAGACCCCGGTTGAGCGTGAGCGAGTTCGAGGTCCCGCTCGCGTTCTGCTCGGGAGCAACGACGTCGAGGTCGCCGAGCCCTTCGCATGCCTTGACCAGCGCCGCGAGCCCGGGAGCGAGGTAACCGTCGTCGTTGGCGATGAGGATGCGCATGGCCGAAGATTGTAGGCAGTCGCTCCCGCGAGTCGGGCGACTGGGAGGTTGCTGCGTATCATCGTTGCGGCCCCTCGCTCCGGCGGCGGCCGCGCTGCAACCTGGAGGTTCCGAACATGCATGCCTGGCTCTGCGAAAACCCGATCGGCGTCGAGGCGCTGCAGTGGAAGGAGCTGCCGACACCCGAGCCAAAGGAGGGCGAGGTGCGCATCGCGATCCGCGCCGCGAGCCTCAACTTCCCCGATCTCCTGATCGTCCAGAACAAGTACCAGATGAAGCCGCCCCTGCCCTTCGTTCCGGGCTCGGAGTACGCCGGCGTCGTCGAGGCAGTCGGCGAAGGCGTGAGCGATCTGAAGGCCGGCGATGCGGTCGCTGCGTTCGGCGGCACCGGTGGCTTCGGCACACATGCCGTCGTCAACGCCGGGTTGGTGGTGCCGCTGCCGAAGGGTTTTGCTTTCGACGACGCTTCGGCGTTCATCCTGACCTACGCGACGACCCATCACGCGCTCGTCGATCGCGCCGCGCTCAAGGCCGGCGAGACGATGCTCGTCCTCGGCGCCGCGGGCGGCGTCGGCACGGCGGCGATCCAGATCGGCAAGGTGATCGGCGCGCGCGTCATTGCCGCCGCATCGAGCGATGCCAAGTGCGACCTGTGCCGCTCGATCGGGGCCGACGAGACGATCAACTACGCCAGCGCGAACATCCGCGACGAGATCAAGCGACTGACCGACGGCAAGGGCGTCGATGTCGTTTACGACCCGGTCGGCGGCGACCTGGCGGAACCGGTGTTCCGCTCGATCGCCTGGCGCGGCAGGTATCTCGTCATCGGCTTCGCGCAAGGGCCGATTCCAGCGCTGCCGCTCAACCTGGCGCTGCTCAAGGGCGCTTCGATCGTCGGCGTGTTCTGGGGCGAGTTCGCACGTCGCGAACCGAAGGCGAATGCACGCGCGCTCGCCGAGCTGCTGCGCTGGTACGCCGAGGGCAAGGTCAAGCCCGTGATCGACCTGCGCCTGCCGATGAGGGAGCTGCCCGCGGCCTACGCGCGTATGGGCAGCCGCACCGTGCGCGGCAAGCTGGTCATGACCAACGACTGACGGCATCGGCCGCGTCGCGAGGCGGCAGTTCCGCACGCAGCGCCGGTGCCCGGCACCGAACGGTCTCGGGCGCACGCGCATCGGGCCGTAGTCTCGCGAGCGGACTGGCCTCCCCGCTACATGAGCACCGAACCGCTGCGCCTCGACGAGGCAGGCGCCCTCTTCCCCTACGTCAACACGACCAGCCAGTGGGTCCATCGCTGTGCCAAGCGGATCCTCGAGCTCGACCCCGATCTCGAGCCGCTGGCGGCGATGCATGCGGTCGACGATATGGCGACGAGCCCGCGTTGGCGCCTGATGCTGCCCGAGGCCGTCGCCGAAGCGCTGTACGGCGACGACCCGATCCGGCTGGCGTCGCGCGGCGCCGAGCCACGCTGGCCCGGCGCAAAGAGCGGCTTGCTTGCCGCTCGTCGGGCGCTGTTTACGAAAGGCTACAGATCGTTCCCGCTGCGCCGATGACTCTGGCGTGGTCACTCGACGCCTCCTGGTCGTGCTCGTGCTCCTGGTCGGCAGCGCTCTCGGTCCGGCGCGTGCCGGCGACAAGGACGCGCCGCAGCCGCGCGTCGTCGACCCCACCAAGATCAAGGCGCGCGAGCTCGACAAGCAGAGGCTCATCGCCAAGCTGCACGCTGAGGTGCCGAAGGTGCAGGAGTCTCCGGCCGGCGTCAATCCGCTCAGCGCACCGATCTTCCACCGCTACGATCGCCCCTGAGCAGCAGGCGACGCCCGCCGCGTGGCGGCGACGGAACGCGGTCTGGCGGCAAGCGTGCAGGATTGAGCATCTTCGCCGCGCTTCCTCAAGCCGAGGGATGCGCGCGAGGCGCGCCTGCCCTATGGTCGGGCCATGCAGTTCCCCGACTCCACCTTCTCCGCGATGCGCCTTCCTGGCGATGACGCCGACGAGTCGTTCCGCTGGGGACGTCTGCTCTTGCTGGCGGTCGTGCTGACGATCGCCGCGGCGAGCGCAGGCCTGCTCGCCGGCGGCTGAGCCTCGCCCTGGAGACGACCCTGCAGCAAGCGGGGTGACGCGGCTGCGCCGCCGGCAACTTCGGTGCCGCAATGACCCGCCCGAGGCGGCTGCGGTTTGTGCGGATCCAAAGGCGAATCGTTCAGCGCTAATCTCCCCGTCCCGACGACGCGGAGAAAGCCATGCGTGAGCACACGGATCGCGACAACGAGTTGAGCCCGGCCGAATTGGCGCTGCGCGAAGCCGCGCTCGAGTACCACAGCCGGCCGGTGCGCGGCAAGATCTCGATCGCGCCGACCAAGCCGCTGTCGAACCAGCGCGACCTGTCGCTGGCTTATTCGCCTGGCGTGGCTTACGCCTGCCTCGCGATCGCCGACGATCCGAACCTGGCTGCCGAGTACACCAGCCGCTCCAATCTGGTGGGCGTGGTGACCAACGGCACGGCGGTGCTCGGGTTGGGTGACATCGGCCCGCTGGCCAGCAAGCCGGTGATGGAAGGCAAAGGATGCCTGTTCAAGAAGTTCGCCGGCATCGACGTCTTCGACATCGAGCTCGCCGAGCGCGACCCGGACAAGCTGGTCGATATCATCGCCGCCCTCGAGCCGACGCTCGGCGGCGTCAACCTGGAGGACATCAAGGCGCCGGAGTGCTTCACGATCGAGAAGAAGCTGCGCGAGCGGATGAACATCCCGGTGTTCCACGACGACCAGCACGGCACCGCGATCATCAGCGCGGCGGCACTTCTGAACGGCCTCGAGCTCGTCGGCAAGGACATCGGCGCGGTTCACGTCGCGGTGTCCGGCGCGGGCGCGGCGGCGATCGCCTGCCTCGACGTGTTCGTCGGCCTCGGAGTCAAGCGGGAGCACATCTTCATCGTCGACAGCAAGGGAGTCGTTCGCGCCGGCCGTGAAGACTTCGCGCGCCTCGACGAGAGCAAGCTGCGCTACTGTCAGAAGACCGAGGCCCGCACCCTGGCCGACGTCGTCAAGGATGCCGACGTCTTCCTCGGCTGCAGCGCCGCCGGCGTGCTCACGCCCGAGATGGTGAAGACGATGGCGGTTCAGCCGCTGATCCTCGCCCTCGCCAATCCTGAGCCCGAGATCCGGCCCGAGCTGGCGCGAGCAGCGCGACCCGACTGCATCGTCGCCACCGGCCGTAGCGACTATCCGAACCAGGTCAACAACGTCCTCTGCTTCCCATATATCTTCCGCGGCGCATTGGATTGCGGCGCGACCAAGATCACCGAGGCGATGAAGCTCGCGGCCGTGCGCGAGATCGCCGCGCTGGCCAAGGCCGAGATCAGCGACGAGGTGGCCGGCGCCTATGCCGGCCAGGAGCTTCGGTTCGGCGCCGACTACATCATTCCCACTCCGTTCGACTCGCGGCTGATCCTGCGCATCGCGCCGGCGGTGGCCAAGGCCGCCGCCGAGTCTGGCGTCGCGACGCGGCCGATCGCCGACCTCGAGGCCTATCGCCAGAGCCTGACCCGCTTCGTCTATCAGACCGGCATGCTGATGCGGCCGCTGTTCGCCGCCGCCCAGGCCAAGCCGGTCCGCGTCGTGTACGCCGAAGGCGAGGACGAGCGCGTGCTGCGCGCCGTGCAGGTGGTGCTCGACGAGGGCCTGGCCCGGCCCATCCTCGTGGGCCGGCCCGACGTGGTGAAGATGCGCATCGAACGCGCCTCGCTGCGCCTGGTCGAGGGGCGCGATTTCACGCTGGTCGACCCGGAGAGCGATCCGCGCTTTCGCGAGTACTGGGAGCTGTACGCGCAGCTGATGGGGCGCGAAGGCGTCACCCCGGAGGCGGCGAAGGCGACGGTGCGACGGTCGAACACGCTGATCTCGGCGCTGATGCTGCACCGAGGCGAGGCCGAAGCGATGCTGTGCGGGTTGGTCGGCCGCTTCGACCATCATCTCGAGCACATCCGCAACGTGATCGGCCTGAAGCCGGGCGCGCACACGCTCGCGACGCTGAACGCGCTGATGATGCCGCAGCGCACCCTCTTTCTCACCGACACGTTCGTCAACGAGGAGCCGACCGCCGAGGAGCTGGCCGACATCGCACTGACCGCCGCCAACGAGATCCAGCGCTTCGGCATTCCGCCGCGCGTCGCGTTCCTGTCGCACAGCGTCTTCGGCAGCAGCCAGCGTGCGAGCGCCAAGCGGATGCGCAGAGCGCGCGACCTGTTCGTGGCGCAGGCGCCGCACATTCCGTGCGACGGCGAGATGCAGGGCGACGCCGCGTTGTCGCAGTCAGTGCGCCAGGGCTACCTGCCGGGCAGCACGCTCACGGGCGACGCCAACCTGCTTGTCCTGCCCAACCTGGACGCCGCCAACATCCTCTTCAACGTGCTGAAGATGACGGGGGGCCACGGCATCACGATCGGGCCGGTGCTCCTCGGCGCGGCCAAGGCCGCTCATGTGCTGACGCCGAGCGCAACGGTGCGTCGCGTCGTGAACATGACAGCGCTGGCGGCGGCGAGCCTCGCAGCGCAGTGACGATTGATCGG
>Ga0207691_10001320_pt1 | contig 24748 bp, 17 predicted proteins | sample KBSM13metaG_FD_184327 | JGI IMG/M metagenome (GOLD analysis project Ga0207691, IMG submission 184327) | Miscanthus rhizosphere microbial communities from Kellogg Biological Station, Michigan, USA - KBS M1-3 metaG (SPAdes) (version 2) | ecosystem: Host-associated > Plants > Roots > Rhizosphere >...
TTCGACGAGGTTTTCCCCTTTATCCGGAGCATTTCTTATCCTAACAGCAAAACACGGCACCTGATCGCTATGGCCCAGATGCTGGTAAAGGATTTTAAGGGTGAAGTGCCACTGACCGTGGACGAGCTTATGAAGCTGCCCGGCGTGGGGCGCAAAACCGCCAATGTAATTACATCTGTCGTCGACAACCAGCCCAATATGGCGGTGGATACGCATGTATTCCGGGTGGCAGCCCGCATCGGACTGACCCTGGGTGCAAAAACCCCGCTGGCTGCCGAAAAACAACTCATTAGCTTCATACCTGTACAGCTCATCCACAAAGCCCACCACTGGCTCATCCTGCATGGCCGGTATATTTGTGTGGCACGCCAGCCCCGTTGCAGCGAGTGCGGACTGAGGCCGGTGTGTAAGTATTATAAGAAGATGACGGTTGACAGTTAGGTTTATGGTATATGGTGTATAGTTTATGGTTATGTCGTCTGATCAATTATACCATACACCATATACCATATACATTAACCATTGACAACAGTCAGGCAAAATGGACTATCGCTCTACATACCGGAGTTTAATCAACAGCTACTACCTGAGCGAGGGGTTCCGCATTACGTTCGGACTTTGTCTTCCTCCGATCATCGGATCCTGGCTTGGCCACGAAAATATTGGCATCACGATCTCCATCGGCGCGATCTGCGTTTCCATTGTGGACAGCGCGGGCCCGGTGACGCATCGCAAAAACGCGATGCTCGTTTGCATCGTTTCCTTATTCCTTGTTTCTGCGCTTACCGGCCTCTGTATGGGGTCGCCCTGGCTGATGGGGCTTCTCATAGCCTCGGTATGTTTTATCTTTTCGATGATCGGCGTCTACGGAGCCCGCGCATCGTCTATCGGACTCGCCGCGCTGTTCGTGATGATATTCAATATGACCAGCCATGAAAGCGGCGCAGGCATTTTTTATCATGCGCTGCTCGTTACGGCAGGAGGTGTGTGGTATATGGCGCTAAGCCTCTCGCTGTACAGCTTCCGCCCTTACCGGGTTACACGCCAGGCCCTGGGCGACCTGATACAGGCTACGGCCGACTATCTGCTGTGGCGCGCGGCTTTTTACGGAAAGGATCCAGACTACGACCATATCTATTCCAGCCTCCTCGACAGGCAGATCAGCATCAATGAAAAACAAAATCTTATCCGCGAGCTGCTCTACAAGAGCCGGAACCTAGTCAAGGAAACGACGAATTTTGGACGCACGCTTCTTATTATTTTTATCGATATAGACGATCTCTTTGAACGGATGCAGAGTACGCAGGTGGACCATCATTTGCTGCAAAAAGATTTTGGAGAATCTCCCATACTCGAAAAATTCAGAAGTTTTCTACACCTGGTCGCCGACGAGATCAATGAAACCGGTATTGCCATTCAAAGTGGAAGGGAGTATTTTTCCGGACCCGGACTCGAAGAAGCGTTGAATTCTGTTAAAAAGTATTTTGAAGAATTCCGGGATGGCTATCGTACTGCTTCCAACATCGAGAGCTTTCTTATCCTGCGCTCGCTTCTGAATGTTTTTGAAGATTTTGTATCCCGCCTGCAGGCTATCCAGCAGTACAGCCGTTTCGATCAGGAAGATGTTAGGAAGGATCCACGCGTCCGTAACTATGACCAGTTTGTAAAACACCAGGATATTGACGCCAAGGTATTTCTGGACAATTTTAACTGGAAGTCAAACACGTTTCGTCACGCGCTTCGCGTAACACTGGCTACAACTACCGGATTTGTTGTGTCTCAGTTCCTGCCCCTGGGACATGGGTATTGGATTCTACTTACTATCATCGTGATCATGAAGCCGGCCTACGGCGTCTCCAAAAAGAGAAACTGGGATCGCCTCCTGGGTACCGTTATCGGGGCTGCCATCGGTGCGGCCATTCTTTATTTTGTCCGCGACCGACACGTGCTGGTAGGATGCATGATCCTGCTGATGATTGCGTCCTACAGCTTCATGCGAAACCGTTATCTGCTTTTCGTCACCATGATGACACCCTATATCCTCATACTTCTCCACCTTCTTAACCCTTCGCAGTTCAGCACCCTCCTGGTAGAAAGGCTGATCGATACCGCCATCGGTTCAGTGATCGCACTGATCGCCGGTTTCCTGCTTTTCCCTGACTGGGCATATCGTCAGTTTGCTGAGTTGCTCATGTATCTGCTGGAAGCCAATAAGAAATATTTTATAGACGTTACTTCCTTCTTCACAGGAAAGCCAGTCGATCTTAACCAGTACAAGCTATCGCGTAAAAATGCCTACGTGGCCCTGGCCAATGTTTCTGATTCACTTAACCAGATCCTGGCGGAGCCCAAAAAAAAACAGCAGAATGCACCTCTGTACCATCAGTTGCTGGTGTTGAACTATCTTTTTTCCTCTCACGTTGCCAGCCTTGCCACGCTCGTGCGGGATGAACATTCAATTCCTGTCGAGCCGGGCTATAAGGTAGTAGTAGAAGCCATCGCCGCAAACCTCGACGAAGCGGTAAGTCTGTTGAAAGAAAGAAAGACGACCATTCAACAGACCGATCCTTTTCCCGGACACGAAGAGTTTTTCATGGATAAAAATAACGGCGAAAATAAAGGCGTTAAATCAACCCTGCCAGTCATGCCGACGGCCATGGAACCGCATGCTTCCCTGGAGTTCCAGGATGCAGTTTCCAGCGCGGAAAATGTTGGTGTGCACCAAAGCAATGCTGAAACCCTGGCTCATGAGGGGCTCCGGCAAATAAATAAGAGAGTTGCCGAGCTGGTCACATTCAGAAAAAAGGAACTGGATCAGGGCATCCAGGTAACCAGCCTGAAGACAAGTCTCCCCATGCTGAAATCAGTAAACGATCAGTTTAATTTTATCTGGAAAATTTCGGGTGATCTTTTAAGGAGCCTGAGAAATTAATCGTCGGCCGTTAGCCGCTAGCCGATTGCCGGGTATTCTTGACGGTTGATGGATGAAAGAATGACGGATGAAAGGAGAATCTAAGATTGCAATAAATGAATCGGCCTCAGATCTCGGCCAACGGCCAACGATCAACGGCCAACGATCATTAACTAAACATTCGGCACCGGCACTTCCTTTTCTTCCAGCAGGTCGCGCATTTTCTGGATGAGCTCCTGGCGTGTGAAAGGAATACCCATGATTTTATTGTACCCCACCGCATTGATCAGGTACTGGTCACGGATGACCTTGATCAGCTGGCCGTTGTTTAGTTCGGGAATCAGCACCTGTTCGAAATTCTCGAGGATATGACCCAGGTTCCTGGGGAAAGGCCGTAAATAACGGAGATGGGCATGCGAAACAGCCATGCCTTCTTTCTGCAGGTCGCCGACGGCAGTTTTGATGGCGCCATAAGTGGAACCCCAGCCCAGCACGAGCAGCTTTCCTTTTTCCGGTCCGCTGTCGAGTTTCTGAAGTGGAATATAGTTGGCGATCTTGTCTACTTTTTCCTGGCGGAGCTTTACCATCAGCTGGTGATTCTCCGGATCGTAACTGACATTGCCGGTGATATGCTGTTTTTCCAAACCTCCGATACGATGCTCCAGACCGGGTGTGCCCGGAATTGCCCATGGACGAACACCTTTTTCATCGCGCAGATAGGGTTGAAGTATTTCTTCATGATGACCGAGCTCGGTTTTGAAATGTACATCGATCGGGTGCAGGTGTTCCGCATCCGGAAACTTCCATGGTTCCGAGCCATTGGCAATATAGCCGTCGCTCAGCAGGATCACAGGTGTCATATGCTGCACTGCAATACGGACAGCCTCATACGCAACGTCGAAACAATCGCTGGGCATGGAGGCCGATATCACGGGAATAGGACTCTCACCATTCCTTCCATAATACGCCTGCAGGAGATCACTTTGTTCTGTTTTGGTAGGCAGACCGGTTGAAGGACCACCCCGCTGGATATCGCAGATCAGCAGGGGAATCTCGAGCATCATGGCGAGTCCCATGGCCTCTGATTTCAGCGCCATGCCCGGTCCCGACGTTGCTGTCACGCCCAGAGATCCTCCATAGCTTGCTCCGATGGCAGCCGTAATACCCGCGATTTCATCTTCGGCCTGGTAAGTCCGTACTCCAAATGCTTTATGGCGGCTCAGTTCATGGAGAATGTCGGATGCCGGCGTGATCGGATAAGTCCCGAGAAAAATCGGCAGGCCGCTTTTCTCCGAAGCAGCGATGAGTCCGTACGCCAGGGCCTGGTTACCCATGACCGAACGGTAAGTGCCCGGTTGCAATTTGGCTTTTTGAACCGTATAGGTAGTAGTAAACGTTTCCGTCGTATCGCCATAGTGATATCCTGCCTTCAGCGCCGCGATATTACTGCCGAGGATTTCAGGTTTCTTGCTGAATTTCTCCGTAAGAAACTGTATTGAACTTTCGAGGCTCCGGTTATACATCCAGTAAAGAAATCCCAGGACAAACATATTTTTTGCCCTGTCCTTTTCTTTGACGCCCAGCGTAAAATCTTTAAGTGCTTCGCGTGTGAGCTTGGTCACGTCGATGCGGATCAGCTCGAAATTGTGAAGGCTGTTATCGTCCAAAGGATTTACACCCTCAGGATAGTTGGCCAGCCGCAGGTTCTTGGCGTCAAACCCCTCCACATTAGCGATGATTTTACCGCCTTTTTTAAGGCTTTTCAGGTTGGTTTTCAGCGCTGCAGCATTCATAGCCACGAGCACATCGCATTCGTCACCGGGTGTGAAAATATGATCGCTGGAAAAGTGAAGCTGGAAACCGCTTACGCCGGGCAGGGTGCCCTGCGGAGCACGGATTTCAGCTGGAAAATCCGGGAAAGTGGCCAGGTCGATACCCAGCATGGCTGTGTTATTGGTAAACTGGCTTCCCGTAAGCTGCATGCCATCGCCGGAATCGCCGGCGAATTTGATGACGACATCCCTTAAAATCTTCTCTGAAGGCTTGGCTGACATAGCCGGCAAAGGTAAGATTTTATTTTTGTGCGAACCGGCTCAGGCCTGCACAACGGGCAATCATAAAGTACCGTAACTGCATTTTACCTTAATTTTAATAAGTTTGATATCATCTTCCACGATCTGAATGACAGTGCTTTAGAAATGCAACAGAATTCAGGGCCTTTATCACCGTAAATTATGCGACCGTCTACTGAATATTTTTATATCATCTCGCTGGAGGAGATTGTCTGGGGTGGCATATTGATGGCCATTACCATGGGTGCGCATGGATTTGGGATGATCATGGTGCTGCGTATCAACAACTTTTTCAATCGAAAAATCGGGAAAAGGAAGGGGTTTGGGGTTGCCATTCTGCCTGTGATGCTGGCCAGCTGCCTGATACTCCTGGTACATCTTTCCGAAGTGTTGATCTGGTCTGCCTTCTTCCTTTGGAAGGACGCGTTTCCCAATCAGAGCGTGGCGTACTATTATTCATTGAATGCTTATACCACACTGGGCAGTAATCTTCTCCTTCCTATTAATTTGCGGCTGCTGGGCGGTATGCTTTCAGCAGCAGGTCTCCTCACATTTGCATGGTCAACCGGTATTCTCATAACGCTGGCCCAGAAATTCCAACAGCGGGTTTTGCCGGACCATTCAGAAAAGGCAACCATGGAACGTTTAGCAGAACATTCAGGAAAGCAATCGGAACATCCGGGAAAGTAGCCGAACATTCAGGAAAGCAACCGGAACATCCGGGAAAGTAAGGGAACATTCTGGAAAGCAGCCGGAACTTCCGGGAAAGTAACCGAACATTCAGGACAGCAGCCGGAACATCCGGGAAAGTAGCCGGAGCATTCAGGAAAACAACTCTCAGGCGTTTAGAGAAAATATCCGCGAACGAAAAGCAATTCTACAAGCCGGGGCTATTCCGACCGCAGGCTTTTCACCGGATTATTCATCGCTGCGCGGATGGTATTCAATGTCACGACCAGGGCGGTGAGACAAAGTATCGTGAATCCCACGGCAACAAAAAGCCAGATATCGATGGTAGTATGAAAAGTGTATTTCTCCAGCCACCGGTGCATCAGCCACCAGGCAATCGGTATGGCTATGGCATAGGCAATAAAAACCAGCCGCAGAAAGTCCACCGAGATCAGGGAAAGAACCTGTCGAACAGTAGCGCCCAATACCTTGCGGATCCCGATTTCCCTCGTCCTTTTTTCAATCGTGAAAGAAACCAGTCCCGCCAGTCCTATGCAGCAAATAAAAACAGCGAGTCCGGCAAAGATGTTCGTGATGCGGCTGGTGAGGTTTTCCGTAACAAACTTCTTACCGAATTCCTGATCCAGAAAGCGGTATTCAAAGGGAAATGCAGGATTGTATTTTTTGAAAATGGATTCCATGGCAGCCAGCGCACCAGAAGGACTGGCGCCGGCTTTCAAGCGCACATTAATCACCTGTGAGAAGTAAGCATTATAGAAAAGCATCCTCGGCGGCACAGGTTCAAAGGGAGATTCCACCACAAAATTCTCCGTAACGCCAATGATGTGGAATTTGTCTTTGCCGTATCGCAATTCCATGCCTAGTGGATTTTTCAGGTTCATCACACGCGCGGCCTCCTGGTTGATGACGACAGAGGAAGAATCGGCTGGCACACCTCTAAAATCATGTCCGGCCACCATCTTGATGCCCATCGTGCGGGCCAGGTCTACATCCGTAGACATGGCCGAAAAAATAATGTTGACGTCCGCAGGCTTGCCATCGTAGTCGGGCGAGCCGCTCCGCCACTGTGTGGAAGTGATGGTATTGCCCGAACGGTTGACTGATTCGATCACACCGGAAGACAGCAATTCGTTCCGGATCACCTGGTAATTTTTGTCGATCGTTTCCGAAGACGTGACCTCAATCAGGTTGTTGGGGTTGTAGCCAATGCTGCGGTCGCGGATGAATTCGATCTGGCGATAAACAATCAGCGTGGCAGAAATCAGGATGATGGAGATCATGAACTGGGCAACGACCAGGATCTGTCTGGGCCGCTCTGCTTTTTTGCCCGGAAGGAAACTTCCTTTAAGGACCTTTACCGGATTGAAGGAAGAAAGATACAAGGCAGGATAACTGCCTGCAATAAGACCGGTAAGGGCGACAATTAAAAAGGCGCCCAGCCAGAAAGCGGGCTGGTAGATATGAAGACTCAATTTTTTTGCGACCAGGAGGTTAAAGGAAGGCAACAGAAGAAAGACGGCGATCATTGAGATCACAAAAGCAATCAGGGCCAGGATCAGCGATTCCATGAAGAACTGGAGGATGAGGTCCTTCTTTTCCGATCCAAGCGTTTTTCGTATCCCCACTTCACGCGCTCTTTTTTCCGAGCGTGCGGTAGACAGGTTCATGAAATTTACGCAGGCGATCAGGAGTATGATGGCGGCGATGGCGCTGAACAGACGAACGAATTCAATCATGCCTCCCGTATTCTTTCCGTCCTTGAATTCACTGTACAGCCGCCAGTTCTTCATCGGGAAAAGAAAATAGCTGCTGATTTTATCGTTGGGATCATGCTGCTTTTTCAGGTCGTTCACTTCTTTTGTGACCTTTGCAATACTTACCCCCGGTTGCGGCTGAATGAAAACATTCCAGGAAGAATTTGTCCATTCCGACATGGACCGCTTTATCCTTTCATTTGAATAGTCGAAGGGCATCACAAAATCATATTGAAAAGTCGAATTGCCCGGAGGATCCGCCAGAATCGCTGCGACTTTCAGGTTGCGGTTATCGTCAATCTTTATCACCTTATTCAATGGATCTTCGTTGCCGAACAGCGCTGTAGCCGCCGATTTTGTGAGAATGATATTTCCCGGGTCCTTCAAGATATCCTTTGCACTGCCCTGAAGAAATTTCCAGGTGAATAGTTCAAAAAAACCGTCGCTGACTGTGATACCGTTTTTAGTAAGCAGTGTAGTGTTCCGGGAAATAGTGTGCGGACCGGAATAGGTGGTTACCACGGCCCTGCGGATGTCGGGATAAGTGGCCTTCAGCGCAGAAGCCAGCGGCAGGACCATATTACGGTCGGTAAAGATTTCATTTTTGAAATCCCGGTTGGCAATCACCTGGTAGGTCTCGTCGTAATTATTGTGAAACTTATTATAGGAAATTTCGTCCTGCACCCAGAGCAGGATCAGGAGCGTACAGCTCATGCCGATCGTCAGGCCGAGCAGGTTGACGGTGGAAAATCCTTTGTTCCTGAAAATATTCCTCCAGGCGACCTTGAAATAATTTTTCAGCATATTCCGGGTTTAGACTTAAAGCCTCCAAGAAAATGCCAAAGGCGGGAGACCCTGAAAATGAATCCGCTAGGCCATTTTAAAAGCGCCGAAACTGTTCGTTTACGGTACAGGGATGTTCGGAGACAGTTGACAGTTGACGGATGGGGTCGTTGGCCGTTGGCCGTAAGCCGTTAGCCGTGGGCCGGAGAAATAGTTGACGGTTGACGGATGGGGTCGTTGGCCGTTGGCCGTAAGCCGTGGGTCGGAGTAGCAGTTGACGGTTAACGGATGGGGTTACTCCATGGCCTGGTATATTGCTTCCATGATGTTCCCGCGGACATTCAAAGAGGAAAGTCTGGAGCTCTCCTGGGGATTAACCCGGTTGGAGAGAAAGATAAAAACCATTTTTTTCGCGGGATCGGCCCATACGCAGGTGCCTGTAAATCCTGTATGTCCGAAGGTCTGGGGTGAAGCGGAAATGCAGGGGTAAGGTTCCTTCCTCGTTGCGTTGTCCTTTTCCGGCTTGTCAAAACCCAGGCCACGCCGGCTGATATCACTATGATAGGCTGTGAAATATTCTACGGTTTCCTGTTTGAGGAAACGGCGCCCTCCGATCGTTCCTCCATTCATCAGCATCTGTAAAATAACCGCGACATCGTAGGCATCACTGAAAAGTCCCGCGTGCCCGGAAACGCCTCCGAACATCGCCGCACCCGGATCATGTACATAACCGCGCAGCAGTTGCCGGCGGAAAGGAATTTCCTGTTGCGTCGGTGCAATACGGTTGGCGGGAAACCTTTCCCTCGGTTTGAAACCCGTGGTGGATAAAGCCATCGGGACATAGAAATTCTCGTATGCATATTCGTCGAGCGTTTCCCCACTCAGGGTTTCGACGATCTTTCCAAGGAAAATAAAATCATTGTCGCTGTACACATATTTTTTCAGCGGGCCCAGTTTGCTCATAAGTATCCGTTTGCACATGGTATCCGGCCAGTCGCAGCGCAGGTAAATATTTTCCGCCACTTTAACCCCGTGTATACTGTCGGGTTTCACAGAATAATATTCCGGCAGGGGAAGTCCGTAGTTGTCTTTTGTGATTGTCTCTGCGTAGAAAGGAATAAAATCCTTGAGCCCCGCCTGATGAAGGAGAATATCCCAGATCACGAGCGAATCCTTGTCGGAACCCCGCACCCAGGGCAGGTAATAGCCCAGGGTTTTGTGAAGATCCAGTTTTCCTTCATCATATAATTTCATCACGGAAATAGTGGTAGCGCACACTTTCGTCACGGAAGCCAGATCATAGATTGTTTCAGGATACACGGGCTCGGCCTTATTATATTCGAGTGTACCAAAGGCTTTTTCATAAGCCACCTGTCCGTCTTTTACTACCACCACCACGCAGCCGGGCGCGGCCTGCTGTGCAATGGCCTTTGTACAAATGGAATCGATACGCTGGAGTTTGGCTGGATTTAAGCCCACGGATTCCGGTGAAGATTCAGGAATGGCGCCACGGAAAAAACTGATCCCGTAACCGGCTTTGAGCCCGTCGCAAACCGTAACCGGCAGACGGCCACGTGCCAGAAATTTTCCTGCGAGCCAGTCGGCGGCCACCTGCTGGGTAATTTCATTGTCGTCATAGCAGGCCACCAGCACAGGCGCCTCGCAGACATATTTCAAAGCGTATGGATTGCCGAACACGAAACTAACGGCACCGGGTAACCGATTTAAGGATTTCATTAGTCCGAGGGCAGCGCGGCTGATACCGAAATCGCCGGATGGATAGCGGTTGATATTATGCAGGCCGATCACGATCTGGTCGTAGCGGTTGCTAAGCAGCTCAAGCGCAGCGGCAGCCTTTATGCTGTCCAGGCCATAGTCGAAATAATATGTGTTGGCCCGGAAATCTTCCCTCACCCGTTTGCTGAACGCATTGTCGTCTTTCAGTCCAAACCCGATATAAGCGACCCGTTTGGCATTTTTTATCGGGAGGGCTTTGTCATCTTTTCTCAGCAGGGTCAGGGACTGCATAGCCACATCCCTGTATAGATCGGGAATATCGCGGTTGAGATCGGTAATGAGGTTGACGGTATCGATGGGTTTCCAGGAGGAGAGCCCGAGTTGGTATTTAGCGGCGAGCACTCTTTTAACGCGTTTGTCCAGCTCCTTCCATTTGAGTTTTTTCTTTGAGATCGCCTGGAGTATTTTTCCGATGGCTGTCTCCACATTCCCGGGCAGGCAGAGCATATCATTGCCGGCGATGAGGGATTCTACCGAAGCGTCACCGTCGGGAAAATATTTTGAAACGCCTTTCATCTCCAGCGCGTCTGTAAAGCTGAGGCCCTGGAACTCCATTTTTTTTCGCAGAAGATCCGTGACGGTTTTATTTGAAATAGACGTGGCCCGATTCTCCCGGTTATCGATGGCAGGCACAAAAAGATGTCCGATCATGACGCTGCCCACGCCGGCCTCGATTAAACGGCGAAAGGGATAGAGTTCCAGGGTATCCAGGGCCGCCCGGCTCTTTTGGATGACCGGAAGGTCGTAGTGTGAATCCACGGCCACATCGCCATGACCGGGAAAATGCTTGGCCGTAGCCAGTATGCCATTATCCTGGAGGCCCCTCATGTATTGCACACCCAGTTCAGCCACGCGCCTGGGATTTTCCCCAAAGGAACGGTCGTTGATCACCGGATTGTCGGGATTGTTGTTGACGTCCACCACCGGGGCATAGTCGACCTGGATGCCCATGCGTTTGCATTGATCAGCGACCGTTTTGCCGTACTGGTAAATAAGCTGTTTGTTCTGCACGGCGCCCAGCATCATCTGACGTGGCAATGGCATTACGCTGTCCATGCGCATGCCGAGCCCGTTTTCGCCATCAATGGAAAAGAGGATTGGAGTCTTTGAAGCCGCCTGCATGCGGTTGATGAGCGCTGCCTGGATCTTCGGTCCGCCCTGGAAGAGGCAGATGCCGCCGACATCGAAACGGCGGATATCGCTTTCCACCTGTTCGTCATAAAAGCTGATCTTTCCGGAAGGCAGGTCGATAGAAGAAAGCCGCACGATCATCAGCTGGGCGATCTTCTGGGTATCTGAAAGCGTCTTAAACACGGAATCGACCCAGTGATTAGACGGCGGGTTGACATGATATTGCGCAAAAACGGACTGGGAAAAGAACAGAAAAAGCACGGGGATCGCGATCTTCATGATGGATTTTTTTGGATATCGGTCGAAAGCGCCCTTACGGGGCGGCGGCAGGTCCACATATGAAACGTAAAACCCAACCGGCTTAGCGTAAACCTACGAAGGAAAATGAAATTTATTTCCACTAAATTGCCCGGTCAAGCACCTGCGGATGAACGACCTGATTGAATTATTGCCCGATCATATTGCCAACCAGATTGCCGCGGGTGAAGTGATCCAGCGTCCGGCCAGCGCTGTAAAGGAACTTCTGGAAAATGCGATCGATGCGGGTGCCACCCAGGTAAAGCTGATCATCCAGGACGCAGGAAAATCGCTGGTCCAGGTGGTGGACAACGGCCGCGGCATGAGTGTGACCGATGCACGGATGGCTTTTGAACGACATGCGACTTCCAAAATCAGGAATATTGAAGATCTCTTTCGCATACGCACCATGGGATTCCGCGGTGAGGCACTCGCTTCCATTGCCGCCGTTGCACAGGTAGAGCTGAAAACCAAGAGAGCACAGGACGAGATCGGGACCTGCATCGAGATCGAGAATAGTGTGGTCTTAAAGCAGGAACCGACGGCCTTTCCCAACGGTACCAGCATCGCGATGAAAAATCTTTTTTTCAACGTGCCGGCCCGACGGAATTTCCTCAAGAGCAACGCAGCTGAATTGCGACATATTTTGGATGAATTCATCCGTGTCTCCCTTTCCTTCCCGGGCATCCGCTTTTCACTGCACAGCAACGGACAGGAAATTTTTCATCTTGAAAAAGGGACCCTGAAGCAGAGAATCGTCTCGATCCTGGGTAATACATATACCTCAAAGCTTGTTTCCGTTCAGGAAAACACGGATTATCTCAACATTTCAGGATTTGTGGGCAAGCCCGAAACAGCCAAACGCACGCGGGGCGACCAGTATTTTTTTGTGAACAACCGTTTTATCCGCAGCGCCTACCTGAACCATGCGCTGATGACGGCTTTTCAACAAATGATCCCCGGCGACAGTTTCCCTTTGTATGTACTCTTTATCGAGATCGACCCTTCCCGGGTGGATATCAACGTGCATCCGACCAAACAGGAAATAAAGTTCGAAGACGAGAAGATCGTATATGCGTTTGTACAGGCAGCCGTAAAGCATGCCCTGGCGCAATTCAGCATCACGCCGAGCCTTGACTTCGATCTGGATCCCGCCATACAGCGCCTCGACGCATTAAATAAACCATTTTCGGAAGAAATTAAATCGGAAGTTGAATCCTCCAGCCTCTTTAAAACCTTTACCCGTAAAAACCAGGCTCATTTTATCGAGCCGTCTGAGAGATCAGGCCTCGCGCACTGGAGAGATCAGGAAGAAGAAAATATCTCCGGCACAGGGATTTCCACGGAACAGGGGGTCGGTTTCGCGGCGCGGGATACCGAAAAAACACAGGAGAATACGGGGTTGGACACATCGCGGTCTGAATCGCCTGGTTCCGGATCATTTGGGCAGACATCGCAGGAGTCCGGATTATCAGGACAGAGATCAAACGAGCCCGGATCATCAGGACAGAGAACAAACGAGCCCGGATCATCCGGCTTTCAATCCCTTTATTCGCGTTTTTCTTCCAGTCCGCTGTTCACGGACGAAGAACTCCGGCTCACGCAGCTGCAAAACTGTTATATCCTCTGTGAAACAAACGGCGGATTTCTGCTGATCCATCAGCAGGCAGCGCATGAACGGGTGCTTTATGAAAGATTTTTGCTTGCCCTTAATGGAAAACCGTTGCCTTCGCAGCCCGGTTTATTTCCCGCCACGCTGACTCTGTCCACTGCTGATGCGGTGATCCTGCAGGAAATGCTTCCGGCGCTTAAAAATCTTGGTTTTATCCTGGAACCATTCGGGAAAGACAGCTTTATTATGCAGGGCGTTCCTGCCGGTCACGCATCCGGATCGGAGAAAAAGGAAATTGAATTGTTGCTGGAGCACTGCAAACATTCAGGAAATGAAAAAATCAGTTCTCTGCAGGAAAAAATGATCCGGTCTCTATCCTGGCAACAGTCCGTGCGTCCGGGCACGGCACTCATGGATAAGGAAATGCAGGTGCTTGTCCGCGACCTCTTTCGTTGCCTGCAACCCAATACAACACCTTCCGGAAAACCCGTATTCGCAGAATTCAGAAATGAATACCTGGAAAGAATATTCGGAAGAAAGGGAGGGTGAGCTGTTGATGGAAGGCTTCCTCTATTTTTCTAAGTAGAACAAATTTGGAGTTATCCAATATGATTTTATTTTCTTGCAGTAGCTTTTTTTGCATCGGTTTTCTTTATCGATCGTGTTCTCCTGGCGTGTTGCCTGTCGGATTTCGTTTCCGATTTTTTCTTTTTAGCATAGGCAGTTCCCAATGTGGAAGCGGGCGAAACAATACTAACATTTAACAATTCTTCGGCGTCTATCTTTAAGATTTGATGCATTTTGACTGCAAGAGGGAAACTAATCCCCTTTTTACCATTCAAAATATCTGAAATAGTAGACCCTGAAACTTTCAGGGTGTTGCCGAGCTCTGTTCTGGACAAATTATTTTCTACCATATATCCCTGCAATATTCCTGAAACAGAATTTGCCATGGGCATAGGATATTTTCTTGATTCATATTGGTGAACCTTGTCGGAAAGGTCATTTAAACGTGCAGATTGTTTTTCGCTAAGATTTTCAAATCCCATAGCGATAAAATCCTCAATCTCCGCCATGGCTTTGTGATACTGGCTTGGGGTAAATTCCCCGTTTTGTCCGATTTTAGTTTTTGCCGCTGTCATTATTACAATGTTTTGATGTCCCCGTTTGCATTCTTCAGGTCATATTCCGAATGGGTCAGAATGCCTCTCACATATACCTTCTTTATTCTAAAAAATATCAACGCTACAAGTCTGATATGGTTGCCTTTAATATTAAAAACAAATCTGCTGTCTCCTATAGAATCAACTGAATTAAAAGTTTTTTTGATGTCAGCATAATTGCTCCAGTCTGCTTCTTCCGTTTTTTTCCACCATTCATTCAGAGCGTTTGTCCAAACAGGATATCGGATGGCAAAATCATGTAAAGGCTTTCTGGAGATAACGCGCATTTACTCTGTTTATTCTCTTCAGTACCGTCTTTTCGCTAAGTTATAAAAAATAAGCTAAAGCGAAATATATAAGCTACTGCGAATTTGGATGTAAGGTAACTAACTGAATGGCAATCAGTATTTTTCCCGCAGGAATTCCACATATTTCTCGACCGCATGGCGTACCGCGCTGCCGCTGCCCATGAAATTATTTACGAGGATGGAAAATTCGAGGAGACGATTGTGTTTTGTGTAGACAAATCCGCTCAGGCAGATCACATGGGTCAGGGACCCGGTTTTTGCGAATACAAAGGCCGAGTCCGCATGATAGTAATTTTTCAGCGTGCCGTTTCCTCCCGTGGGCAGGATCCTTTTCATGCGGTCCATCCCGAATTCGTTTTTGAATTTGGTCAGCAGGGTCACGAAGTCCTGCGGCGTGAACATATTGAACCGGCTCAGCCCGCTTCCGTCCACCCAGGATGGCTTTTGGGGTAGATCGGCCAATGGTCCATTGAGTAAGGTGTCGATGATTACTTCGTCCTTCATAAAAGCGAACCATTTCTGACTTACCATCAGCAGTACCTGTTCAGCAAAAAAGTTGTCGCTTCGATACATCATGGGGATGAATACGGAGTCGGCAGGTCTTGAATTGATGTTGTAGAATCGGGGGAATCCGCCATTCGGAGTTTGGTAATCTGGCGGATAAACAGACCATCCGCCCTTGCCCGTATTTTTGGTAACGAATACCGAAACCGGTTTTCCCAACGAGTCCTGTAGAAGCTTAGCTGCAGTATACATGTTATTCGTGATAAACGGAACATCCTTTGTGGCGCTCGTTTCAAATCCCGGGTGAATGATGAACACGTTGGAATCCATCAGCCTCTTGACCAGGAATTCCTTCTGGGTGGAATCTAAACTGTAGCGCACCGGCCAGGATATTTCCGGATAGCTCGAGATCGTTGCGGTTTCTTCGAATGCCGGATTACTGCGTACGGGCGACTTCTCCTGGGTCCACCGGATAAAATTTCCATAGATGGGGAACTCGCTTCTTTCCACAGAATAGTCCTCACTGTAATCGTCCCAGGCCCAGCCTTCGCCCAGGGGATTTTCCTGCCACATACTTAGTCCCCCCAGATATCCCATCAGGTAAACTTTTTTGTTTCTTTTTTTCAGGAAATCCATCAGGGGCTGGGAAGAGTAATCGGGATGAAGAAAGCTCGGATCGCCTGTGGGTGTGACAAAAACGGCGGTATCTTCTTCCGTAACATTGGCTGCCCTTAGCGAGTCGCCAAGATATTTCATCCCGGCATAAAGTGAAAAAAGTTTGGTATTGCTGGCGGGTACAAAATAGTGATCGCTCTGGTAATCACTGATCACTTTCTTATTTGAATCGTCGAACACATAAATGCCCACGTGAGCAGATTTCAATTCTTTAGTATCGAGCAATTGTTTCAGAGCCGCTTCGGGCGACTGCGCAGCACCGGAAAAGGGAATAAAAGCGGAGACTAAAAAAAGAATGGGACAGGAAACCGACAACAGGGAGAGAAGGTTCTTCGAATGGTTTTTCAAATGCTATTTATTTTTTGATCAAATTTTGGTGTTGAATATTCCGTTCGTTCGCCGTTAATAATTAATAATTAATAACTAATAATTGTTACCGCTCCTGCGCCCTCAGCCATCGTTCGGGTACTTCATTGGAGCTGGCCTGAAGGTAGTCCTGGTAGGAGCAGGCGATATATTTCTGGTCGGGCAACTGCATCCACCAGCGGTTCGTCTTCTTGCTCTGCAAAAAAACGGTTTGCACTTCGGCGAAAGCTGTGTGGTATTCCACAAAATATTCTTTCTCGCTGAGGCTGGCTTCCCGGAGGCCCTTCGCCCTTCCGTCGATGGCATACCACAGCATCTGTGCAATCTGCTTGGCGGTCAGATCATTTTCGTCGTTGTCGGGGACATAGCCATAAACGCCAATGCTGTCGATATCGCGACTAAGTCCCGCATACCGCATCAGTGCGCAGGCTTCTTCGCCGGTGAGGCCGTTGGGCGACAGCGGATTGCAGGGCGCATAGGCATGGGCGATAGCCGAAATATCGAAGCTCAGCATATTGGAATTACGTAGCACGGGTTCCATCTCGTCGATAAATTCTTTGACCTTGCCCACCCGAAAGCAGTCGAACCGGAGCTTGTCCATCGTCTCGAGCATCTTCGGATGCACGTAATAACTCTGGAAGCCTATATGATTATAGTGATGGATGAAATTAGGCTCGTCGGTCAGCATTTCCATCAGGAAATTCTCGCTCTTGAGCGTGGAATCTATCTGGATATCGATGAGCGCATCCACGGCCGTTACTTCAATAAGTTTTTTACGGCTCACATAGCTGTGGTACTGGGCCAGGGTCAGGTCGTGCGACCCACCGAGGATAATAACCGTTTTACCCAGACCGATCAGCTCGTTCAATACCGAACGAAGGGCGGCATAGGTATCGGTAAGTACCGATCCGGATTTGATATTGCCGATGTCGGCGAGCCGCAGATCGGAATGCCAATGGTAGAGCTGGTAAAAGTGACGGCGGATTGCATCAGGTCCGTTGAGCAGGGTGCGCGGACGTCGTGCACCACGTTCTTCACGGCATCCGACGAAGATCAGATCAGCCTGCAACAGATCGGGGAATTCTTCTTCATAGACCTGGATCAACTTTCCCACCTGCCCGTCCTTATATTCTTCGTCGTTTGAAATTTCCCGGGTATTGATGGGGTCGAGATAGTCCAGGAAATGCAGGCTGTAGAGCATTCAAAACGATTTGAAACAAACTTACACCTGTTTTTCCTTTTATCTTTGCGCCATGGAAGAATTACTGGAAAAACTGGACAGTTACCGGAAGGAAATCATCGGGACAGAAGGGAAAGGAGCAGAAGAAGCCGAAGCCTATCGCATCCGTTTTTTAGGTACCAAGGGCATCGTGAAAAATCTTTTCCATGAAATGAAACAGGTTCCGGTGGAAAAGAAAAAAGAGTTTGGCCAGATCCTGAATGAATTCAAGCAACTCGCCGAATCCAAATACGAAGAAATAAAATCGGCCAACGGCAAACGGCCAACGGCAAACGAAACGGACCTCACCCTTCCCGGAAACCCCATTGCCGCCGGTGCACGTCACCCGATCAGCGTGGTGCGCAACCGCATCGTGCAGATTTTCGGAAGGCTTGGATTTTCTGTGGCTGAAGGCCCGGAGATCGAAGACGACTGGCACAATTTCACAGCACTCAACCTGCCCGAGGATCATCCGGCGCGCGACATGCAGGACACTTTTTATATTCATAAGAACCCTGACTGGCTGCTGCGCACCCATACGAGCAGCGTACAGGCCAGGGTGATGGAAAAACAGAAGCCGCCGATACGGATCATCTGTCCGGGCCGCGTTTACCGGAACGAAACAGTGAGTGCACGCGCCCATTGCTTTTTCCATCAGTGCGAAGGATTGTATGTGGATGAAAACGTTTCTTTCGCCGACCTTAAGCAGACACTTTATTTTTTTGTACAGGAGATGTTCGGACAGACGGTGAAGATCCGTTTCCGTCCTTCTTATTTTCCCTTCACAGAACCCAGTGCCGAGATGGATATCAGCTGTCTGATCTGCGGTGGTTCCGGATGTAATGTGTGCAAACACACGGGATGGGTGGAAATTCTGGGCAGCGGTATGGTGCATCCGAAGATGCTGGAGAATTTCGGCATCGATCCTGAAAAATACACCGGCTTTGCCTTCGGCATGGGAGTGGAAAGGATCTGCCAGTTAAAATACCGGATCAACGACCTCCGGCTGTATTCACAAAACGATATCCGCTTTTTGAAACAATTCGTTTCCGCCACTTAAAGAACGGATCATGAAACTTGCCGTTCTTGCCCGCCCGCAACAAAAGGAAGAGATCCTGGCTTCGTCCGTATTTAAACATCTTGAACTGCTGTTTGCCGAAAATTTCTATGCGCTCATGCATATGGTGGCCGATGCCTATCTGGACCTGGAATTCAGACCCGAAAAAGAAAGGATCACTCATCTTTCGATGCTTCTGCCCAGCCCGGTACTGGTGAATTCCGTTACGCGGGTAGTGGAGGAACTGCACCCCGCCTTCGTACGAGTGAACGGATGGCCCGGATTCCTGAAGGGAGACTTGTTGGAGGCCGCTGCTTATACCGGAGTTCAGATGGAGGCGCAGAAAATATTTGGTGAAGGAATACAGTTTGTGCCGGATGAGCCTGGTTTTATTTCAGCACGCATTGTGGCCATGATCATCAACGAAGCCTTTCTGACACAGGAAGCCGGAACGGCATCAAAGGAAGATATTGATCTGGCGATGAAACTGGGTACCGGATATCCCTATGGTCCCTTTGAATGGGCGGAGAAGATCGGCGTTGTGCAGGTAGCGGAATTGCTCGACCGGCTTGCAGAGGAAGACGGGCTATATACTAAAGCAGAAAGTTTAGTTGACCGTTGACAGTTGATAGTTGACGGATGACGGATGAATTCGTTGGCCGTTGGCCGATTGCCGTTGGCCGGGAATAGTTGACGGATGGTGGTTGACGGTTGACAGACGGATCCTGAGTCATCCACTTAACAATTAATAATTAATAATTGACACTTGATAATTAGCAACACCCTTCTTTTAATTGATACAGCGCAGCAACGGGCAACAGTAGCGCTTGCGAATGGGGCTGAGGTTATCATTTCAGCGGAAAACCTGGTGTCTAAAGATCATGCATCATGGCTGCACGAGGCAATTGATGGAATGCTTGACAAAACGGGGTTAACCCATGGAGATCTGAAAGGTGTAGCTGTGGTGGCCGGACCAGGATCCTATACCGGGCTTCGCGTCGGGATGGCGGCGGCAAAAGGGTATTGTTATACCCTGCAGATTCCGCTGATGACATTTAACACGCTTCGGGTGATGGCAGAATCGGTCAGACTTCAGGCAGAAGAGCGGGACGCGCTGGTCTGTCCCATGCTGGACGCCCGCAGGAGCGAAGTATTTACGGCCCTTTATGACGCCCGGATGAAGGAAATCCTGGAACCACAGGCCCTGATATTAGATAAAAGCTCATTTGAAAAGGAACTTAACAGTAAAACCATAGTTTATTTTGGGGACGGAGCGGGGAAATGGGAGAAAATTTGCCCTTCCAATCATGCACAATTCATCCAGCAACCGCCTGTTTTACATTATCTTGCACAACTTGCGGGAGAATCTTTCGTCTCGGGCCGCTTTGCCGATCCGGTTTATGCCGAGCCCGTTTACCTGAAAGAATTCTTCACTTATTGAAAAAAATTCTATATTACAAATTCATTAAGCGTATTGCTTGTCATAGAACTTTTACAGGGATTCTATCGGATACACTTTTTTAAACCTTCAACCTACCAAGAACTGTATGAGCGTCACAAGCAGTAATTACTGGATGATCCTTAATTCCCAGGCGGGAGAAGATGCTGCGGTTAAAGTCGATTTTATCAATCTGAAAAAGGCTGCCATGATTCTGAGAGCCTTGAATCACAAACTCCGCCAGCAGATCGTGAAAATCCTCGATGACCATAAGAGACTAACTGTCACTGAATTATATATTCAGTTGCGACTCGAGCAGTCTGTGGCCTCGCAACACCTGGCCATCCTTCGCCGGGCGGGCATCGTTAAGACCGAACGAGACGGCAAATTTATCCACTACACCATCAATTCCGACCGCATCGCAGATATTATGAAAACGGTGCATTTGTTGCTTAATTAGAGTGCTTAATGCGACAGGATCGTTTTCGGTAGCCGGGGGCCGATAGCCGTTGGCCGGCGATCATTAAATTCTGCCCTACAATTCCATCCTTTTTCTGTTAATCATAAACGAAATAATGGCGGCTAACGGCCTGCGGTTGACGGCCTATGAATATTGCGTAATTTTGCAACATGTACATTCAGCAGCTCTACACCGGTTGCCTTAGCGAAGCAGCATATTACATTGAAAGTGAAGGAGAAGCGGCGATTATAGATCCGCTGAGGGATATCGAGGAATACCTGATCATGGCCCGTGACCGGAAGGCCACCATTAAATACATTTTCGAGACACATTTTCACGCGGATTTCGTCAGCGGGCACCTGGATTTGGCAGAAGCCTCCGGGGCACCGATTGTCTATGGGCCGGAGACCGAGACCCAGTTCCCGATCTATCGCGCCAAAGACGGGGAGATCTTCAAACTGGGTAAACTCACCATCGAAGTGCTCCATACACCCGGGCATACGATCGAATCATCCTGCTATCTGTTGCGGGATACTAACGGTAAACCGCATGCGATTTTCACAGGTGACACGCTTTTTGTGGGCGACGTGGGCAGGCCGGATCTGAGCAGCGGCAACATGAGTTCCGAGGAGCTGGCTTCGATGCTTTACGATTCCCTGAGAAACAAGATCGCGCCACTACCGGATGAGGTGATTGTTTACCCCGCACACGGCGCCGGCAGCAGCTGTGGGAAAAATCTGGGGCCGGATACGTATAGTACACTGGGAGAAGAGAAGAAAACCAATTATGCACTCCAGGCTACCAGCAAGGAGGATTTTATAAAATCAGTAACCGACGGACTCAATGCACCGCCGCAATATTTTGCCGTCAATGCCCGCATAAATAAAGAAGGATACGAAAGCCTCGGTGAAATAATGGAAGAGGGGCTGAAAGCCTTATCTGTAAGTGATTTTAAGGTCCTTGTAAAGGATGGGGAAACGATATGCCTGGATACCCGCACGGCAGCAGATTTTTCAGAAGGATTTGTCCCGGGTTCGGTCAATATTGGACTCGATGGAAGATTTGCAGAATGGGCGGGCAGCCTGCTTCCCTTTGATAAGCCGATTATCCTGGTAACCGATCCGGGAAAAGAAAGAGAAACCGTTATTCGCCTGGCACGTGTGGGCTTTGCCCAGATGCGCGGATATCTCGACGGCGGATTTCCCGGCTGGAAATCATCCGGCGAACCAGTGGACATGGTAATAAATGTCGATGCCGATGAGTTTGTGATGGATATTCCTTTTGAGAAAAGACTGAGGATCGTGGATGTTCGCCGTGAGGCAGAATTTGCCGATGGTCATGTGGCGGGTGCATTGAGCATTCCGCTTGAAACGCTTACCGATCCGGGTACCATGGCTGACTTCGACGACAAGGACAATATCTATATTCATTGCGCCAGCGGCTATCGCAGCATGGTCGCCGCCTCGCTGTTCAAACGCCAGGGCATTCATAATCTGCACAATGTCCGCGGAGGCTGGAATGAAATAAAAAACCTTACGGGCTTCAATATCGAAAAGGAAAAAAGTGTGCTCAATTAACGAAGAGAAAACCGCGCTCACAGCTCTATATTCCCCCAGCGACCGTTTAAGGGGTTTCTTATAGCCTCTTAGGGACCTTGTTCACTATTAGTTCCTGATTTTCAAAGGCCTGGATATGGTTTGTAGGTGCTTCCCCCCTAAGAGGTAATAAGGAAGTAATAAGCAAACAGGGATCAAGTGATGATCCTCAGGACCGCCACCACCCACATTCCGGGACCCATTCTCCGTTTTTTCACCAGGTAAAAGGCGTGAAAAATTAGTTTTATCTTACTAAATTATTTAGTATATTTATACTAATATATTTGGTAGATGGGGGCGGTCAGAATACTTATCCAGATCATAATCACATTGAATTCCATTTTGACGAGGCTGGTATTCCTATTGATTAAGAAGTAAAAACACAAACCGTAAAAAAGTACATATGGAAACGATCGTACAGAATATGCCGGGTTACCGGTTAAACGAATACATGCTGGTGCTTGCGCCTCATGAGGAACTCCGGAAAAAGATTCAGGGCGTAAAAAAAGAATTCGCGGAAAAGTTCGATGCGGCAAAATCAGTTTGGGGCCGGCCGCATGTGCTGCTCTCCCGATTTACCCAGTATGAAATGATGGAAGAACGGATAAGAAGCAGGCTAAGGATTGTCGCCATGGGATTTCATCCGACGAAAATTGAACTCAGGGATTTCAGTTCCTATCCCAGTCATACCATCCATATTCCAGTTATTTCCCGCGAGCCTGTGAAAGAGCTGATCCAGGGAATCCGCGAAGCCCAGCGGATGTTGAAACCTGACAGCGAACACAAGCCTTTCTTTACTGACGAGCCTCATATCATCATTGCATCAAAGCTTCAGCCCTGGCAATATGAAGCGGGCTGGAGGGAATATGCGCACCGGCATTTTACCGGTCGTTTTATTGCGGACAGCATGCTGATGCTGAAACGACGCGCCGGCGATAAATCCTGGCAGATTGTAGAGAATCTGGCGTTTCAAAATTTGCCAGTAAACACCAGGCAGGGGGAACTTTTTGGTTAATGGTTTATGGTTTATGGTTTATGGTGTTTGAATCAAGATCTCTCCAACTCTTAATCACCATTCACTATAAACCATAAACTATATACCATACACCATAAACCATACACTAAGAGATAAACTTTAAGAATTGAGCGACTACCTAAAAGGCCGCGGAGCACAGATCAACACGCGCAACCGGTTTCTGCGCGATGAGAAGACGAGGGAGCATATTGAATCCATTGACGAATGGACCGAGGCGGCGGTGCATACACAATACATCGAAGTGCAGTCCAAATCGATCGTGAACAAGGTGGACAGTCCGGACGTGGGGATGTTTTACAGCATGAATCCATATGCCGGCTGCGAACACGGATGCATTTATTGCTATGCGCGTAACACGCATGAATACTGGGGATATAGTGCCGGAACTGATTTTGAAAGCAAGATCATCGTAAAGAAAAATGCGCCGGAGCTTTTGCGGAAATTTCTGATGAACCCCAAATGGGAGCAGGTGCCCATCAGCATCAGCGGGAATACGGACTGTTACCAGCCCGCAGAGCGTAAGTATAAACTAACGCGCGGACTGCTGGAAGTCTGCCGTGAATTCAACCAGCCCGTGGGTATGATTACGAAGAACGCTGGTATGTTGCGCGATAAAGACATCCTGCAGGATATGGCGAAGAAGAACCTGGTTTCCGTGCTCGTATCGATTACTTCCTTCAACGAGGACCTGCGGCAGAAAATGGAGCCGCGGACCACAACGGGCATGCAGAGACTCAGGGTGATCCGTGAACTCAGCGAGGTGGGTGTGCGTGCAGGCGTGATGCTTGGACCCATGATTCCCGGACTGAACGAACACGAAATGCAGCGCATCATGAAAGCTGCATCAGAAAACGGAGCGAGTTTTTCCGCGTATACTTTTATCAGGCTGAACGGTGCCATCAAGCTGCTTTTCCACGACTGGCTTTGGAAGAATTTTCCCGACAGGGCCGACAAGGTCTGGCATATGATCGAAGGGTCCCACGACGGAAAGGTCAACGACAGCCGCTGGGGTGTCAGGATGCGCGGCGAGGGAAATATCGCTGAGCTTGTCCGCCAGCAGTATAAGAAATATGGCAAGCTCTATGGTCTTCAGTCAGAAAGGTGGGAGCTCGACACCAGCCGGTTCCAAAGGCCCGGAGAGCAGGGCACGTTGTTTTAGGTGGAAATCCGACTATTTATAACGCCCCGACCCGCGTTCAATGTAGGATACGTAGTCCTATTCCCCCGGTTATGCTGCGCTGATCTAACGCTCATCTACCAACTCATCTACCGCTCATCTACCGCTCAGCCAACGCTCATATAACGCTCAGCTACCGATCATCTATCGCTCAATAGTTACCCAACCTTCGTTTCCCCACAAGCCATTTCAAATATGGCATTTCTCCTCTCCGGTTCCTCGTAGTCGTTGTATATATACCACAGCACTGTAAGATCCTGCTGATCTCAGATCTCATCATGAATCCGATTGTGCATTTAATCGGCGTCTTCATAATTGGATTTTTAAGTAAAAGGTGAAATAGCTGATTCTATAGTTCACCTTTCAGTGTGCTTAGAGCCAGATTTTTCAGAGTATTTTCCAAATATGGGCCTGGATGCAAAATTTGGCTGGTGGTTTGGATATGATGTGGCCGGCAATTCCTTTTAAAAATTCGTGATTTATGTTTTGATCGGCCTGCAGGGAAAAAGGGCGTTGCGGATGGATTAGAAGAGCCTTCTGGCTTAACCGTGCCATAAGTAGTTGATTATAAAGCCTCTTTGTTTGGTATAATTTTAGTTTGGATTGAAAATCCAAGTATATTTGTAAAAACAAGCATATTTCGTGCAATGGGAGTGGGACTTTTGAATAAGAAAGTGAGATTCAATGAAATAAGTTTGCATTA
>Ga0207691_10001325_pt1 | contig 24720 bp, 23 predicted proteins | sample KBSM13metaG_FD_184327 | JGI IMG/M metagenome (GOLD analysis project Ga0207691, IMG submission 184327) | Miscanthus rhizosphere microbial communities from Kellogg Biological Station, Michigan, USA - KBS M1-3 metaG (SPAdes) (version 2) | ecosystem: Host-associated > Plants > Roots > Rhizosphere >...
CGTGGTGCGGGACAACGGCGGCCACGCCGTGGCCCTGAAATGGACCATGGAAAACCTCTACGACGTCGGTCCCGGCGACGTCATGTGGACCGCCTCGGACGTCGGCTGGGTGGTGGGCCACTCCTACATCGTCTACGGTCCGCTGCTGGCCGGCGCCACCACGGTGCTGTACGAGGGCAAGCCGGTGGGGACGCCCGACGCCGGCGCGTTCTGGCGGGTCATCCAGGACCACAAGGTCAACGTGCTGTTCACCGCGCCCACCGCGCTGCGGGCCATCCGCAAGGCCGACCCTGAGGGCCGGTTCCTGGACAAATACGACATTGCCAGCCTGCGGACCCTGTTCGCGGCCGGCGAGCGGCTGGACACCGATACCTTCCACTGGGCCTCCCGGGTGCTCGGTGTTCCGGTGGTCGACCACTGGTGGCAGACGGAGACCGGCTGGGCCATCTGCGCCAACCCCCGCGGCCTTGGCGGACTGCCGATCAAGGCCGGGTCGCCGAGCGTCCCGATGCCCGGCTTCCGGCTCAACGTCGTCGACGGCGCCGGCGGGGACGTCGAGGCCGGCACGGAAGGCAACATCGTCCTGGGCCTGCCGCTGCCGCCTGGCACCCTGACCACGCTCTGGCGCAACGACGACCGCTACATTTCCTCCTACCTCCAGGCGTTTGAGGGCTACTACGCCACCGGTGACTCGGGCTACCGGGACGAGGACGGCTACGTCTTCGTCATGGGCCGCACAGATGACATCATCAACGTCGCCGGACACCGGCTCTCCACCGGCGCCATGGAACAGGTGATCGGCCAGCACCCGGCAGTTGCCGAATGCGCCGTGATCGGCCTCGCCGACCCGCTCAAGGGCCAGCGGCCCAGCGGCTACGTGGTCCTCAAGTCCGGGGTTGACGTGCCCGAGGACGTCCTCGTCAAGGACCTGATCGCCCTGGTCCGGCGCGACATCGGGGCCGTGGCGGACTTCAAGCACGTCACCGTGGTGGACGCCCTGCCGAAGACCCGTTCGGGAAAGATCCTGCGCAAGACCATGCGCCAGATCGCCGACGGCGAGACCTACGTGGTGCCCTCCACGATCGAGGACGCCGGCGTGATCGACGCGCTGCTCGACACCCTGCGCCCCGGCCCTGCGAAGTGACCGGAGCAGCCTCGTGGTCTAGTGATAGTCGCCGGCCCGTTCGCGGGCGATTTCCAACAGGGTGGAGTGGAAGGCCACCTCGGCCGGGGCATAGACCTTGTCCTCCCGCTGCGCCAGCAGTATCCTCCGCAGCGGGGCAGCGGAACCCAGGCTCAGGACCTTCACGTCGGGATGCTGAAGTGCCACGGCGGTCTTGGGCACCATAGCCACGCCCATTCCCACGCTGACCATGGCCTGGGCCTCCTGGTAGTCGTTGGCCAGGAAGGCAATCTCCGGTTCGAATCCGGCGTCGTGAGCGGAACGCTGCAGCACCTCCACGACGGGGTGGGCCTCGGCGCGCACGATCCAGGACTCGTTGCGCAGGTCGTCCATGCTTACCTGCTCACGCTCGGCGAGTGGGTGGCTGCGGGCCACCAGGATGACGGTGCTCTCCCGGAAGACCTCGGTTACGCGGATGGAATCGTCCCGGAACGGGTTCCAGGGGTAATCCCAGAGCAGGCACAGACCCGTGACGCCGGACTGCAGATCTGCGACGAGTTCATCGAAGCGGGCGCTGCGCAACGAGAGGCTGATGGCCGGGTAGCGCTTTTTGAAGGTCCGGATGACGATGGGCAGGAAGGATCCGGCCAGGGTTGGGAACGTACCCACGGTCAGGGAACCGCGTCTGAGGCCCGCAATCTGGCCCAGGTCGGACCGGGCTGCCTGCATCTGCCAGACGATCTTGCGGGCGTGGCCGGCCAGAACCTGGCCGGCCTCGGTGGGCACCACCCCGCGGGAGCGACGGGTGAGCAGAGGCTGCCCCACCTCCTGCTCGAGCTTGCGCAGCTGCTGGGAGACGGCCGAGGGCGTGTACATCATCAACTCGGCCGCCGCGGTGATCGAGCCCTGCTCCACCACCTCCAGCAAAAGCGCCAGCCGCCTTATATCGAACAAATCCTGGCCTTCGTCCTTTAGCAACGCTTCACCCTTCTTCGCCTTTGGTTCATTCCCTGCCGGGACCAGGCCTCCCTTGAGGACTTCGAGCACTTTTCCTGGCAAGGGACGCTTTGCAGCTGGGGAATAATCCTCCAGCGCTCTATGAGTTAAGCAATCCTACATCCCCCTGAAAAAATCCAACATTGTCTAAAGTTGTGATCTGGCTCAATCTCTTTTCAGGTCCTCATTCAAGTCTGAGGCACGAGGAGAAGCGGGAAAAACCATGAAGATCGAAGCCCAATGGATGCGCGGAGGCACCAGCAAGTGCTGGGTGTTCGAAGCGGAACATCTTCAGGCGGGCGGCACCAGCCTCGATGTGCTGCTGCCGCGGCTGTTCGGCAGCCCGGACCCGCGCCAGATCGACGGCGTCGGCGGCGCCACCTCGACCACCAGCAAGGCCGTGATCCTGCACCGGCCCGTCAGTGGGGACGTCGACGTTGAGTACACCTTTGCCCAAGTGGGCGTCGAAGAGGCCGCGGTGGACTGGGGCAGCAACTGCGGGAACGGCTCGGCGGTGGTGGGTCTGTACGCCATCGAGAAGGGCTGGGTGCTCCCCAATGGAGACGTCACCCGGATCGTCACCCGCAACACCAACACCAACCAAATCATCGTCCAGCGCGTGGCCACCCCTGCCGGAGCCCTGGCCTCCGTTCCGGACGCCCGGATGCCAGGCGTACCCTTCCCCGGCTACGCTGTGGGGCTCGGCTTCCAGGACCCTGCCGGCAGGACCACCGGTGCGCTGCTGCCCACCGGAGCGGCCACTGACACCCTCACCGCCGGCGGAACCCGCTGGACTGTGTCGATGGTCGACGCCGGAGCGCCCGTGGTGATCGTCAACGCCGAAGAACTGGGCCTGGACCCGGCCAGGTACGACAGCTGGCGCGCCGGAGTGGAGCTGCAGCTGGATACCCTGGAGCAGATCCGGCGGCAGGCGGCGGTGCGGATGGGGCTGGTCCGCACAACAGCCGAAGCGGCCCGGGCCATCCCCAAGCTCGCCATCGTAGCCGCGCCCGCCCAGGCCGACCCAGGTTGCGACGCCAACGTCATGATGCTCTCCATGGGCAAGCCCCACCCGGCCCTGGCCATCACCGGCAGCATCGCCCTGACCCTGGCCGCCCGCACCCCTGGCACCGTGCTGCACACCATCACGGGCGACTCCCTGGGGAGCACGCTCCGGCTCCGCACCCCCGCCGGGGTCATCGAGACCTGGAGCGAGGAGCACGACGGGACGCTCCTCGTGGGCGTCGACCGTACGGCCCGCACCATCGCCACAACCATCATCCATCTCCCCGAGGTCCCCGGCAGCCCCGTCGCTGCCTCCCTCGCGGGAGCCACCCGCTGAGGAGACGATCATGACCAAGACTGAGCACCGCACCGCTGTCGCTGCGGACCAGACCCGGGACAACGATGCCCCGCGTCCAACCCGCCGCCGCCGAATCCTACTGGCGGCGGCCGCCGGGTTCGCGTTCCTGGCGTTGATTGCGCTCGTGCTGGGGGGTGATATCTTCAACCCTTCGGCCACCCCGCAACCGGAGCACTCCATGACCGCTGTCCAAATCATCCCGCTCGTCATCCTCGTCATAATGTTCATCGTCGCCACGAAATGGCCGCTGAACATCGGCGTGATGGGGCTGGTGGCCTCCTTCGGCGTCGGCTATTTCATGCTCGGAATGACGGACAAGCAGATCCTCGAAGAGTTCCCCGCCAGCATCGTCGTGACGATCATCGGAGTCACGTACTTCTTCAGCATGGCCCAGCGGAACGGCACCATCGACATCATCGTCCAGACCTGCGTACGCCTCGTCAGGGGCAAGACGATGCTGCTGCCCTGGGTGTTCTTCCTGATCGCTGCTGCGCTCACGTCACTGGGCACCTTCTCGCCGGCCGCCGTCGCGCTGCTGGCACCGGCGGCCATCGGCTTCGCCTACGAGTCCCGGATCCATCCCGTGCTGATGGGCGCATTCATCATCAACGGAGCCCACGCCGGCGGCTTTTCCCCGCTGTCCGTCGCCGGGGTGCTGGTGCACGACATCGCCCTGAAGAACGGATTTCCCATTTCCCAGGGCGCACTCTTCATCGCCAGCTTCGCCATCAATCTCATTCTCTCCGTGCTCACCATCGTCCTGTTCGCCCTCCTGGGCAGGCTGCGGGACGGCGAAGGCGGCCAGCATGCCGACGTCGACACCGCCCGCACCAGCCGCCCTCACGGGCAGCAGATCCTCACGCTGGCACTGATCGCGGTGATGCTCGTGTGCACCCTGGGCTTCCACTTGCCGATCGGCTTCGTGGCACTCTCCGCCGGACTCCTGCTGGCGCTGGTCAACATCAAAGAACACCAGACGTTCATCGGCGGCGTCTCCTGGTCCACCGTCCTGCTGGTAGCCGGCATGATCACCTATGTCTCCCTGCTCCAGCACGTTGGCGTCATCGACACCCTCGCCGAGCAGGCTCTGGCACTGGGCGCACCGCTGCTGGTGGCCCTGGTCCTCTGCTACGTCATTGGCGTCGGCTCGGCCTTCGCCTCCTCCACGGCGTTGCTGACCGCGTTCATTCCCCTGGCCGGTCCGCTCCTGGCTACCAGCTCGCTGAGCGCCTCAGGAACGGTCGCGGCGCTGGCTATAGCTGCCACGGTAGTGGATGTCTCGCCCTTCTCCACCGACGGTGCGCTGGTCGTCGCCAACGCCCGCGCCAACGACAGGCAGCGAGTCTACCGGCAGCTGATGGCGTATGCCGGGGGAGTGGTGCTCGTAGCCCCGGCCCTCGCCTGGGTCCTGCTGGTTCCCACCGGCATCATGTAAAACGCACGGCCACCGGCGACGCGGCTCCCGATAGCCAGGCCGCCCCCGCCGCATGGAATGAAGTCTTCGGTTGCGGCAAGCAACCAGGAAGAAGGCCCGGACACACATAGTCCGTAGGCACCAGACCGCAGTGGGGCGGCGAATGATGATCACCCGGATCATCGCCTATTCGCAACGCGCGCCGCCCCACTGCCCTGAAACGTCAACAGCGGCCGCATGGCACCAAGCATTCGAGATCATCCCCGCCGCATGGAAACCGCCGGGACGGCATTTCGCGGCAGTGTTCCCGGGACTACCGGCAAGAGCCCTCCCGGTGACGGGAACGGGGGAGCGGCAGGCTCACGTCCGCGGCCGGTTCCAGCGGTATTCGTTCTCCGGCCGGCCGGGGGCGCCGTAGCGGGCGGCGCGGGTGACCGTTCCGGCGTCGGCGAGGTACTCGAGGTAGCGCCGGGCGGTGACCCGGGACATCCCGAGCGCCTCCATGACCTCGCTGGCCGACACCGCCTCGGCCTGCTGCCTGATGTAGTCCTGGACGGATTCCAGCGTGGATACGGCCAGGCCCTTGGGCAGCGACAGCTCGGACGGGGCGCGGAGGCTGGCGAAGGCCTGGTCCACATCGCTTTGGGACGCCCGGGCTCCGGCTTCCCCGGCCAGGGGTGGGGCCAGCTGCTCGCGGAACAGCCGGTAGCTGGCGAGCTTGTCCGCAAAGGTCGCGTAGGTGAACGGCTTGATCAGGTACTGGACCACGCCGGTGGCCACCGCGCTGCGGACAATGTTCAGTTCCCGCACCGCGGTGATGGCGATGATGTCCGCGAACAGTCCGGCCGCCCGCATCCGGCGTGCGATGTCCAGCCCGTGCAGGTCCGGGAGGTTCATGTCCAGCAGGACCAGCTCCACCGGATTGCCTGCCGCGGAGAATTCGGTGAGCAGGCGCAGGGCGGACTGGCCGTCGGGCGCGGAGCCCGCCAGGGTGAAACCGTCCAGCCTTTCTATGTAGGCGGCGTGCGCTGCGGCAGCGATGGGCTCGTCCTCGACGACGAGCACCCGGATCTCGCTCATGGTTGTCCCTCGGTAGTGACCGGCAGCGTAGTGGCCGGCGGTGTTGTGACGGGCAGAGTGACGCGGAACAGCGCCCCGGCCGGGCTGGTGATTGTCATGGTACCGCCCAGCCGCTGGACCGCCTGGCGCACCAGGGCCAGCCCAAGGCCGCGTCCGAACGGTCCCGGGGCCTTGGTGCTGAAACCGTGCCGGAAGACGTCCTCCACGGCCGCGGGATCGATCCCGGGGCCGCTGTCCTCCACGGTAATCTCCAGGGCGGAGCCGGTGGTCTCGACGGTCAGCTCCACGAGCCTGGGTGCCGGCGCCTCGGCCGCGGCGTCGATGGCATTGTCCAGCAGGTTCCCCAGGATGGCCACGAGGTCCTGCACGGCCAGTCCGGTCACGGCCGTGGAACCGCTGGTATTGAGGGTCAGCTCGACGCCGCGTTCGTGTGCTTCGGCTGCCTTGCCCATGATCAGGGCGCCGAGCACGGGTTCCTCGATGGAGCTCACAATGTCATCCGTGAGCCGCTGGCTCAGTTCCAGGTCCTTGGTGGCAAAGTCCAGCGCCTCGGGGCCCCGGCCCAGTTCCATGAGCGAGACGATGGTGTGGAGCCGGTTGGCGTGCTCATGGGTCTGGGCGCGGAGCGCGTCCGAGAGCGTGCGCATGGTCTCGAGTTCACTGCCCAGGGATTCGATCTCGGTACGGTCCCGGATGGTGGCGACCGTTCCGTATACAGGAGTACCAGCGCCGGACTTCGCTCCGTGCGGGCGGGCGCCGGCAGATTCGGGTCCCACCGCGGGGCCCTGGTTGACCACCAGGATCCGCGAGCCGGTCAGGTGGATCTCATCCAGGGCGGTCCGCCCCGATTCGAAGAGCTCCTTGAGGCTGGGGGCCAGCGGCAACTCCGCGAGGGAGGGCGCCGCCTGGCGCCCGCCCCCCGCAACGCCGCCGTCAGTGCCGGAGGTGGGACCGCCGTCGGCGGACTGTTTCCTCAGCCCGAGCAGTTCGGCGGCCTGGTCGTTGTACATCACCACTTTGCCCCTGGGGTCGATGAGGATCACGCCCTCACGCACCGAATGCAGCACCGATTCGTAGTACGCGAAGAGCTGGCCCAGCTCTTCCGGGCCCCAGCCGCGGGTCACCCGGCGCAGATACCGTCCCAGGAGCCAGGCCGCCGCCGACCCGCCGGCCAACAGCGCCAGGCTGATGGCCAGCAGCGCCGGCAGCCGGCCGGAGAGTGCGACGTCCACCGTCCGGACCGTCACGCCCGCGGCCACGAGCGCCCGGACCTTGCCGTCGGCGTCCTTGACCGGGGCGATGGTGCGCACCGACGGGCCGAGGGTGCCGGCCACGACTTCCGTGAACACCTGGCCGTGGAGGGCCGCGTCGATGGAGCCGATATACGGTTTGCCCAGTTCCTCATCGCGCGGGTGGGTCCAGCGCGTGCGGTCCGGGGCCATGATCGTGATGAAATCCGCGTCGGCGTCGTTCATGGTCTTCAGGGCATACGGCTGCAGCAGGGCCGTGGGATCGGCTGTGTCCGCCGCCGCCAGGACGAAGGGGGCGTCGGCGACGGCGGTGGCGATGCCGGCCATCCGGCGTCCGGCCTCGTCGTAGGCGTGATCGCGCGCGTCCACGAACACGGCCGTGCCAACGATGGCCGTCAGGGCCACCACGAACAGCAGGTTGGCCGCAAACAGCCTGCGGGCGATGCTCCAGCGCCGGATCATCAACACCTTCCATGACCAATATGAACGCAAGGGTGATGCGCGTCACCTTCTCATCAATGATGGGGTTACACGCAAGAAGGACAAGAGCGGACCACAGCCAGGACCGCACCAAGTCCAGCCTATCCAAGGAGAACACCATGGCCTCTCAACGAGGAGAGTCAGCAGCACCGGCCGCCGCTCCGGCCAAGAAGCGCAAGGGACTGGACAAGTCCCACTACCTCTACATCGCAGTCATCGTCGCCGTGATCGCAGGTGCCGTTATTGGCCTGCTGTTCCCCGAGGTCGGCAAATCCCTCAAGCCGCTCGGCGACGGCTTCATCAAACTCATCAAGATGATGATTGCGCCCGTGATCTTCTGCACGATCGTGCTCGGCATCGGCTCCATCGCCAAGGCCGCGACGGTCGGCAAGGTCGGCGGCCTGGCGCTCGCCTACTTTGTGGTCATGTCCACCTTCGCCCTGGCGATCGGCCTCGTGGTCGGCAACCTGATCCACCCGGGCGAGGGCCTCAAGCTCGCCCCCTATGATCCGAACAAGAAGGCGGCAGTCGACAGCACCGTTGACTTCCTGCTGGGCATCATCCCGGGCGACATTCCCGTGTTGCCGACTCTCCTCGCCGCTATCCTGGTCGGCTTCGCGCTGCAGAAGATGGGCCCCCAGGGAGCCCCGATCCTCAAGGCCGTCGGGTACGGCCAGGCCCTCGTGTTCCGCATCCTCATCATGATCATGTGGCTGGCCCCGGTCGGAGCCTTCGGCGCGATCGCCGCGGTGGTCGGCGCCACCGGCTTCCAGGCCATCATCAGCATGGCGACCCTGATGGGCGCCTTCTACATCACCTGCGCCCTGTTCATCGTCGTGGTCCTCGGCGGTTTGCTCAAGGCGGTCGCGGGCGTCAGCATCTTCAAGCTCATGAAGTACCTCGGCCGCGAATACCTGCTGATCTTCTCGACCTCCTCCTCCGAAGCCGCGCTGCCCCGCCTGATCGCGAAGATGGAACACCTCGGCGTGTCCAAGCCTGTCGTCGGCGTCACGGTCCCCACCGGCTACTCCTTCAACCTCGACGGGACCGCCATCTACCTGACCATGGCAGCACTCTTCGTCGCCAACGCCATGGGCACGCCGCTGGACCTTGGCGCCCAGGTTTCCCTGCTGGTCTTCATGATCATCGCCTCCAAGGGTGCCGCCGGCGTCACCGGCGCCGGCCTGGCCACGCTGGCCGCCGGACTCCAGGCGCACGCACCCCAGCTGCTGGGCGGCGTGGGCATGATCGTCGGCATCGACCGGTTCATGTCCGAGGCGCGCGCCCTGACCAACTTCACCGGCAACGCCGTCGCCACGGTGCTGATCGGCACCTGGGTCAAGGAGATCGACGGCGGACGCGTGGACCGTGTCCTGGCCGGTGCCGAGCCGTTCGACGAAGAGACGATGCTGGCCGGCCACTCCGGCGCACAGGATGCCGCCGAACAGCCCGCACAGCCGGCACAACCGGTCCTGGCACACGCCTGAACCGACGCCTGCACCGTCCTGACCCGCGCCGGAACCGGCGTGAGCCGCACCCCGGCCCTAAACTGACCGGAAGCACTACCGCTCGATGACGCCCCAAGCGCCCGGCAGCCCAGCTGCCGGGCGCTTGGGCGTTCGGTTCAGCCCTCGTCGGCGCCGAAAGGGGTGACCACGGTGCGGCGGGGCGTCCCTTCGTCGTCGTAGTTCAGGGTGCTGACGCGTACGCCGTACAGCGCCGAAAGCTGCGCATCGGCGAGGAGCGGCCCGGCAGGTCCGGTCACCACACCCGCGGCGCCCATCAGGACCACCGAGTCCGCGAGGAACAGGGCGTGGTCCGGGTGATGGGTGCTCACGAGCAGCGACATCCCGGTCCGCACGAGTTCCCTCAGCAGCTGGAGGACCCGGACCTGGTTCTTCAGGTCCAGCCCGGTGGACGGCTCATCCAGGACGAGGAGCCGCGAACCGCCCGCGATAGCCCGCGCAATCAGGACCAGCTGCTGCTCGCCCCCGCTCAGCGTCGGAAACAGCCGGCCGGCCAGGGCGGCGATCCCCACCCGGTCCATGGCGCGGAGCGCGGCGGCCCTGTCCCGGCTGCCGGGGGAGCGGAAGACGCCGATGTGGCGGGCACGGCCCATGACCACCATGTCCAGGGCCGGGTAGCCGAACGTGCTGCCGCGCGCCTGGGGAACATAGCCCGCCGTCTCGGACCTGCGCACCGCACCCTCCTGTACGGCCAACATGCCGGCCGCGCAGCGCACCAGGGTCGTCTTGCCGCTGCCGTTAGGCCCCAGGACCGCGGTCACGGTGCCCGGCGGCACCGAGAAGCTGAGATCCTTGAACACCCAGTTCTGCGGTGAATAGCCGAACCCGGCCCCGCGCAGCTCAAGCACCGTCCCAGATCCTCTCCCGGTTCCGGCGCAAGAGCACGAAGAAGACCGGTGCGCCGATCAGGGCGGTCAGGACGCCCAACGGGATTTCCCCGGCCGTGGCGGTGCGCGCGATGGTGTCGATGGCGATCAGGTAGGCCCCGCCCAGCAGGAAGGAGACCGGCAGCAGCACCCGGTGGTCCGGTCCCACCCACATGCGTGCGAGGTGCGGGATGACCAGCCCCACCCAGCTGATGACGCCGCTGACGGCGACGGCCCCGGCGACCATGAGGGCCACGGCGGCGAGGACCGCCCAGCGCAGGGGGCGGGGCCGGAGCCCCAGGGCGGTGGCGTCGTCGTCGCCGAGCGAGAGCACATTGATCCGCCACCGCAGGGCCAGCAGGACGACGCCGCCGGCAGCGATCGGAATGAGGGCCACCAGCACTTTCGCCCAGGTGGCGGTGGAGACACTGCCAAGCAGCCAGAAAACGATGGCGGGCAAGGTGGTGAACGGGTCCGCCAGATACGTCACCAGGGCCACCAGGGCGGAGAAGAACGAGGCCGTGACGATTCCGCCGAGGACCACCATGAGGATGTGGGCGCCGCCCCGCCCGGACGTGATGAGGAAGACGATTCCCAGTGCCAGCAGCCCGAAGCCGAACGATCCGCCGACGAGGGCGACGGGGCCCAGGCCCAGCAGCAGGGCCAGGGCACCGCCGAAGGAGGCGCCCGAGGAGACGCCGATGACCTCCGGGCTGACCAGGGGATTGCGGAACACGGCCTGCAGGGCCGCGCCACCGATTGCGAGGGCGCCACCGACCAGCAGGGCCAGCAGGACCCTGGGCAACCTGACCAGCAGCACCACGTTTTCCTCGGCCGCGGGAAGGCCCGGGCCGAAGGGAACTATTCGCGAGGCCAGGATCTGCACGACATGGTCCAGGGGCACGCTGTAGCGGCCGCTGCCGAATGCAACCGCGGACACGGCCGCCAGGACTGCTCCGGAGAGCAGGCATGGACCGATGACCTGGCGCAGCCCCGGTCCCCGGCCGCCGGGGGGTCCCGTGGTCAGAGGCTGGGCCTCACGAAGCATCGAACTGCCGGTAGTTGGCCGAGGTGCCGTTGGCTTCGGTCCAGAGGATCTTGTCCAGCTCGGGCGCCGATGGCTGGTGGCGGTACAGGAAGTCGAAGTAGTCGTTTGTCTCGTTCCTCAGCGTGGAGCGGTTGCCGGAGGGGAAACTGACATCTGTGAGCCAGCGCCACATCAGTGGCGATTCCTGGCCGGGGGGATCCCAGCGGTAGCCGCCCAGCGGGACCTTGTAGACGCGGCGGGAGCGCACGGCGGAGACGCTTTGCCACACCGGGTTGGCGTAGACGTCGGCGGGCATCGCGTCGTCGAAGTTCCCGAGCAGGATGATTTCCGGATCCCAGGCCAGGACCTGTTCGACGTCCACGCCCACCATGCCCTTGCCCTGAAGGCCCTGCGGGCCGGTGGCGGGGTTGTGTGCCCCGATGAGCTTGATGTAGAAGTCGTTGTAGCTGCCGTTTCCGGCCACCTTGAGGCCGCCGCTGAACCTGTTGAAGTAGACGATGCCCGGGCCGCCGGTGCCGCGGGCGGCGGCCTCGGCCTGGATGGCCTTCTGTTGCCCGTCGCTGCGCGCCTTCATCTGCACGGCCCGGTCCGGCCGGCCCAGCATCGTTGCGAAGAGCGCGGTCCACGTGTCCACGTCCTGCTGCGTGCCGGTGTTCGTGATGCCCAGGACCTTCATCCCGGCCTGTTCCAGCGGTGCCGTCAGTTGCGCATCGCTCCACTGGACCACGACGTCGGGGTTCAGCGCCCGGATGCTTTCGACATTGGGCGTGAAGTCGGTCGTGGCGATGTCGTGCGGGATGTTCAGGGCCTCCGGGTACATGGCGCCCATGGCGCCGTCGCGCATCGCGACCCAGGAGGCGTTGTGCATCCCGGCGAGATGGCTGGCGCCCTGGTCGACGGCGGCGAGCAGGGAAGCGGCGGGCATGGGAATGGTCACCACCCGGGTGACCGGGCGGTCGAAACTCAGGACGGTCCCGCGCTGGTCCGTCACCTGGATCCCGGCCGGGCCGGAGGCGGAACCCGGGGGCGCAGTCCCGGCAGTCCCTGCCGGCGGCGTTGACTGTGGCGACGACTGTGGCGCCGTGCCGGCCGCGGCGCAGGAAGCGAGGAACAGCGCCCCTCCGCCGTAGAGGGCCGCTGCCAGTACAGATCGTCGGTTGGCTTCGGGGATGCTCATCGGCCTACCTCCCGGGAAGGACCGCGCGCAACGGCCTTTCGCTCCGCGCCGGCCACAGCAATGGTCCCGGTGCGGCATTTCCTCACAGCATCCGCCGAATGCGCAGGGGTGTCAATGCCGGTCACGCCGGGCATTGTTCGCCGACGGGCGCCGGTGCTAGCCTCGCTGATATCCCCTGTGAAACGAGGCCACGGGATGGAAATCAACGGCGCCCAACTATTTGTCCGCTACGCGTATCCGCCGAATTCGCGGGGCAGCTGCGGGCCGCCTGACAGCGACGCGCTGCTGCACTATGGCCAGTCCGGGGTGACCGACGCGGGCCTGCGCGAACTTGCGAAGGGGTTCGCCGGCGCCTGGCCGTACCTGGAGCTCATCGCCGGTGCCACCGGCAACCCGGACCCGCTGGACTACGCGGTGGTGGAGGCCTACTGGGTGGGAAACACGCTGCTGGACTCCGTGGGTGTGCGCAGCATCGGCAATTCCATGGAGGACCGGTTCCGCGCACGGACCGGGCATCAGTTCCCGCACCTGATGGAAGGGGTCCTGGCCGGCGGCGTCCCGCATCACAGCTTCCACGTCCTGGAAATCTATCCGTGGACGGGACTCCTGCGCGATGACCGGCGCTCATCCACGGCCCTGAACGTCCTTGACCAATGCCGCATCCGGTGGGGCGAGGTGGTGGCCGTCGAAGGGGACAGCGCCCTCGTGCGCTCGCGGCCCCTGGCGTGGGACGGGATGGCGCTGTCGCTGGGGGAACCGGTGATCGAGACGGCCAAGTACGCCGTGGCCGGGTCCGGCTTCATCGCTGACCTCACGCCCGGGGACATGGTGTCCCTCCACTGGGACTGGGTGTGCGACCGGCTCTCGCCAGCCCAGCTCCACCGGCTCCAGCACTACTTTGCGCGCCACCTCAAGATCGCGAATTCCGGCGTGGAGCACCGCGGCGCCGCGATCGCCCTCGAATAGCGGGCGCCTCAAGTTCCTTCAGTGGAGAGTTCCTTCAGTGGGGGAGTCCAGCCAGTGGGGGAGTGAAGGCTACGGGACCGTGTCGGTGGGGTCCGGGCCCCGTCCCATGAGCTCAAGTCCCGTCATCGCACGGTCGGCACCTTCCTGGTCCACGCGTTCCAGGGCGAAGCCCATGTGGATCAGGACCCACGTGCCGCTCTCCACAGGGCCGTCATCGAGGAGGCCAATGTTGATTTTGCGCTCCACTCCGGCCACATCCACGAGGGCGAGTTGCCCGTTGTAGCCGTCGATCACTTCGATGATCCGGCCCGGTATTCCCAGACACATCCGTGGTTCCTCCTCAGCCAGCTTCATCCGGAGCCGCGCTCGCGGGCGCCGCATCTGCGTTCGTGATGCGGGCTGCGACCAGGGTGCGGACTGCTTCCACGGCTGCCGGAACGGCGCGGGACACGTCCTCGGACAGTCCCATGCCCTCGTCCGTTCGCCCCGCGACGCAGCCCACCAGGTAGGTCTCCGGCAGCGATCCGCCCAAAACACGCAGACGGCGAAGGACAGCCAGCGGGTCCATGCCGTGCGGATCGAAGGCCGGATCGGCCCGCAGGCCGGCCGGCGTCAGCGGACCGCCGCTTTCCAGGTCCTCCACCCGGATCTTCAGGATCCGGAGCGTTCCCGCGCCTGCGCTCCCGTCCGCCGGGGCCGGGAGCACATCCACGAGCACCAGCGCATCCACCCCGTCCAGGAGATCGTAGGCGAGGTGCAGCCCGCGGATCCCGTAGTCCCGCACCTGGACCTCCTCCGGCGCCCAGCCGGGCAGGCCGGACTGCTCCTCGGCCAGCCGGCGGGCGACGGCCGGCCCAAATCCGTCGTCGCGAAGGAACACGTTCCCCACGCCCGCCACGAGGACCCCGCTCACACCGGGCCTCACATGCTCCGCATTCGCACGTAGCGCTTGATGTCCGGAATTGAACGCAGGCCGACGACGGCTGCTGCCAGGCCCGCGGCCAGCAAGAGCACGACTGTCATGATGCCCAGAGCTTTCATGGTGATGGTTCCTTTCCGTTGTCCGGGGCCGGCGCCGCGGTGAGCGGGACGAGTTCCTCGGGGGCGAAATACAGATACCGTCCGTACCACTCCTGCAGTTCGGCGGCGGGGTCGGCCTCGAGGACCACCGCGACGTGCGTTCCGCCGTCGACGTCGAAGTGGACTCCGGTGACACGCCCCGACTTGCCGGCGAAGAAGAGGTCCTGGGCGTCGGCGCGGCGCAGCGGGACAACCCGCACCCTGCTGCCGCGTGAGATCGGGACGCCGTCGATGAAGACGGTGTCCGATCCCGGATCCACGGCGGCGTCCCGGGCCGGATCCCACCACGGCGTGCCGGCGCCGGTGTCCGCGGCGGAGGCGCCCGGAACCGAGAATTCCGGAACTGAGAACTCCGGATAGGCCGGGGCCGCGGGGCCGGGGAAGCCGTCGCCTCCGATGCTCCCGGGGCCGCGGGGCGCACCGGCGTGCGGGTTCCGCAGGATGCCGTGCAACTGCTGGAGCTCCTCTGCCGTCATGTTTTCGCAGCGTTCGATGATCGCCGCGGCCCGGGCATCGGTTGACCGGGCCTCCGCCTTTTCCGCATCGGTCAGGGTGAGCACCCGCAAGGTCAGGATTTCATCGATCTCCGTCGCGTCGAACAGTTCCACGGTGCTTTCCGGTGCCACCGCCGGATGGTCATAGAGGATGATCGGGGACAGGAGCAGGACATCGCGCTGCCCTTCGGGGCCGGCGAGCACGGGCCAGCAGCGGTGCTGGCTGCACGAAGCCGCCGCCGCCGCTGCCCATTCCGGCGGATCGATCACCGACAGGAAATCGGCATCGTGGACGGCGAGCAGGACATGGGCTCCGATGAACGAGTACTCGATGGCGGTACGCGTGTCGGTGGCGGCGGCCGCCGCGTTCTCCACCGTGACCCTGAGCCGCCACAGCGGCCCGTGGGCCGGCCCGGCCGCGGCGCCGGCCTGGGCGGCCTGCCCCGGCGCCGCCACTTGCGTCGCCAGCAGGCGCACCTCGCCACGAAGCTCCCGCCGCCGGCGCACAAGCCGGCCGGCAATGGCGCCGGCGGGATCCAGCACGGGCTCGATGTCCTCGTTCGCCGGCACGTTCACCGGCGCGCACACGCCCGCGGCAAGCTGGCCGAGGCTGTACGGCCCGAGGGTGATCTCCTGATCCGTTGCCTCGTCCCAGCTAAGCCACCGGGAGGCGCCGACGGTGAGTTCGTCGACGGGCGTGAAACCGCCGGCATCCGCGCGTTCGGCGGAACGGCTCTGGAGGTGCAGGAAGCGCAGGTGCACGTCGACCCGGGCCGCGGGTCCCGGCAGGAGGAGGCAATCCGCTGCCATGTCCGGCTGTTCGCCGGCACCGGATTCAGCCGCGCCCGGCGGCCCGAGCACGCCGAACTGCCAGCGGGCCTGGTTCTTGGCGGACGAGGCGCGGTAGGGGTACAGGAGGTACCCCTCGTAGAGGACGGCGTCGGCGACGGCGCGGGCCAGGCTGAGTCCGGTGTTCACGGCACCGGGTCACCCGCCCCGGCCAGCAGCCCCTCGATGGCGGCCTCCCAGGAAATCAAGCCGTGGACCGCCTTGTACCTGGCCAGGGCCGCGAGGACGTCGCGGTCCAGGCGGATCCATCCCTGGTTCGGGAAGAACGCGTCCATCAGCGACCGCCAGGCCGCCACGGGCAGGGCGTACCGAGTTTCCCGGTCCCAGGGAATCTGCTCGACGCCGAAGCCCGCCGCGCCGCGCGTGAAGACCGTCCCGGAGAAGAGGAACTCCAGCGGGACCGTCCCGTCCCGCAGGGAGTTCAGGTATTTTGCCGCTGCGACCTCGAAGTCGAACGTGCAGGGCAGCGGCAGGTCAACGTCGGCACTGTCCGCAAATCCCTGCACCAGGATGCCGCTGTGCATCCAGATGAAGGGCTTGAGCGTGGTGGGCCACCGTCCGCGGGTGCCGAAGAGTTCCAGCAGCCCGGCTTCCTCGTCGGCGTCGTAGCCGCGGCGCTGGGCCAGGATCCGCACCTGGCACCGGAGGGCCATGGCATGGACGGCGGCGCCGCTTTTCTCCTGGATCCGCAGGCGGGCGGTCAGCTGGGGTGCGGCCGCGTAGGGCTCCGGGGCGATGTCCAGCACACTGAAATCGAGCTCAACCATGGCGTCCCTCCAGATCTGCCGCGGGGGCGCCCGGCCTGCTGCGGCGGCTGATCCGGTCGAAGAATCCCGCGAGCTCCTGGCGGGACTCCTGGCCGCCGTCGAAGCCCTTCCATACCCGCCGCAGGCGGCCTACCAGTTCGTAGCACGCATCGATGGGGACAAGGTGGCAGTCCGCCCGGTCCCTGTCGGGGCCGGGGGCGCGGATCAGCAGGGCTTCCGTGTCGGGGGCGAGCGCGGTGATGGCCGGGTTGGCCGCCTCGACCGACGCCCAGGCAGCCAGGGGAAGTTCGGACTCCGTGGCGCCCGCGGGGCTCGGGTAGAAAGCGGCCGTCCGGCCCAGGGCCGAGTTGAAGAAGAAGAATGCCAGCCCCACCGGGATTTCCAGTTCGTCCCACTGGGCCTGGCCGAGCTCGAAGGGCTCGAACGAGAGGTAGCGGTCAGGGACGGAGCGGTAACGCAGATGGGCCGACGAGTCCGTGAACAGCAGATAGCAGGGCCGGCACGTGCACAGCAGGGAGCGGCTCTCCAGATCCACCACGTGCTGGTGGGCGTCCGGGATGGGCTCCGCGCACATCTCGCAGCGCTCGCCGGCAGGCTGGGCCGGGCGGGTGGACGCTATCCGGCGGAGCACGGCGAGCGCAGACGCGCTGTTTCCGGCGCTGTTGATTCTGGCCCTGTTGTTTCCGGCGCTGCCGGCCGGCTGACTCCCGGTTCCCGGCGTCGCCGTCATGCCCTGCTCCGTTCCCGTGCCGCGGAATTCATGTGCCTGCATCTCACAGCGGGTCCGCGGTGGTGGGGACGGCCACGGAGGGAACCCCGTCGCGGAGCAGCAGCGGGAGGGGATCAAGATGCAGCGCCTTGTCCTCCAGGCAGGCCCCGGCCTTCCGGACGTCGAAGTGGCTGCGGCAGTGCGGGCAGCGCAACAGCCCCCCGCCCACCGGGGCAGCCAGCGCCCGCTGCAGCGAGGCGCCCGGCATGGAGTGGGTGCACCGCGGGCACCGGTCCACAAACGCGTAGGCGTCCGGGCCGATCCGGCACGTGAGCACCTCCACACCCGCCACCAGGAAGCCCGCCACGGCTCCGGACTCCAGCTCAGCGAGGGCCGGGACCGCCTGCCACGTGCCTGAAGCCGGCGTGCCGGCGTCGGGGACCGCCCAGTCCGGCGCGGCACTGCGAATGCCGCCGTCGGGCGGGCCGCCCAGCCCGTCCAGCCGCGAGCGCAGGGCGCCGACCGGGATGAGGGCGGGAACGGCGGCGGGAGCCGCCTCCTCCACTTCGATGCCGGTCACCTCGGGCGCCGCAGATTCGATCGCGTCCTCGACGGCGAGCTTGAGCGTCACCGACGACGACGGACAGCCCTGGCAGCTGCCCAGCAGCCTCAGCCGGACGACGCCTTCTTCGCTGATACCGAGCAGTTCCACATCCCCGCCGTGCGAGCCGAGGTAGGGCCGGACCGAGTCCAGGGCGCCGGCGACCCTGCCGGGCAGGTCCACGGGGTGCAGCCCGTGGATCAGGAGCAGGCCTGACACCAACGGGTCGGAGGTGAGGGCGGACACCGTTCCCGGGCCGAGCGCACCCTGCGAATCGAGCACGTGCAGGATCCGCTCCAGCCCGGCACCGTACAGTTCCGTCACCTGCCGGACCAGTTCCTCCGCCCGGTCCCGGGCCACCGGACCGCCGGAGCCCAGCGCGTCCAGGAGGGAACTGATCCGTTCACCGGCCGAGCCCAACAGATTCTCCCGGTCCATGGCGGACTACTCACCGGTGAGCGACTGCGTGGGGGAGTGCAACAAGTCCAGCGTCTGCCCGTCGCCGAGATACATGTGGACGCCGCACGGCAGGCAGGGGTCGAAGCTGCGGACGGTGCGCATGATGTCGATGCCCTTGAAATGATCGCGGTCGTTCTCCTCGAAGATGGGCTGGCCCTGCACCGCGTCCTCATACGGGCCCGGTGTTCCCTCGGAGTCGCGCGGGCTGGCGTTCCAGGGCGTCGGCGGATAGGGATGGTAGTTGGCGATCTTGCCGTCGCGGATCACCATGTGGTGCGAGAGCACGCCGCGGACGGCTTCGGTGAAGCCGCAGCTGATGGCTTCCTCCGGCACTTCGAAGGACTCCCACGTCTTGGTGCGGCCGGCCCGGATTTCCTCGAGCGCCTTTTCGGCGAAGTGCAGGGCGGCGGCCGCCGCGTAGGCCTGGAAATAGGTCCGGGCGCGGTTCCGCTCCAGCGTGTTGCTCCACTGCGGGATCTTCCATTCCAGGGTCACCGGCCCTTTCAGCGCAGTCTTGGGGAGCTCGATCTGGACGCTGTTGCCCGTTGACTTGAGGTAGCCGGTGTCCACGAAGCCGGCAAGGGCGGTCGACCAGAGCCGGGCCAGCGGGCCGCCGCCGGTATCCAGCGCCAGGTTGCTTTCGCCGTCATTCCACCGCGGGGACATCACCCAGCTGTACTTGTCCTCGAGGTCGCGCTTCTGCGGCCGCGGGTTGGTGTGCTGGTTCCAGGGGTGCCGGCGGTCCACCGGGTTGCCCAGCGGGTCGCGGGTGACGAACATTTCCTGGTCGCCCCAGTCCTCGTAGTAGGACGAGCCCAGCATGATCCGGATCCCCAGGTTGATGCGCACCAGGTCCGTGGTCACGAGTTTGCCGTCCACGACGACGCCGGGGGTGACGAACATCTTCCGGCCCCACTCCGTCATGTCCTTGTAGGCGAAATTGCAGAACTCCGGGTCCTGGAAGGACCCCCAGCAGCCCAGCAGGGTGCGCCGCAGCCCCACCTGCTCGTACCCGGGCAGGGCCGCATAGAAGAAGTCGAAGAGGTCATCGTGCATCGGCACGACCTTCTTCATGAACTCCACGTACCGCATGAGCCTGGTGATGTAGTCCGTCATCAGCTGGATCGTCGCCACGGTGCCCACGCCGCCGGGGTAAAGCGTGGAGGGATGGACATGCCGGCCCTCCATCAGGCAGAACATTTCCCGGGTCATCCGGCTCACTTGCAGCGCCTCGCGGTAGAACTCCCCGGTAAACGGGTTCAGCGAGCGCATGATGTCCGCGATGGTGCGGTAGCCGTGCTCAGCGGCGTGCGGGGCCGGCGTGTTCTCGGCTTTGGCCAGCACCGACGGGTTGGTTTCGGAGACCATCTTCTCGCAGTAGTCCACGCCGACCAGGTTCTCCTGGAAGATGTTGTGGTCAAACATGTACTCGGCAGCCTCGCCCAGGTTGACGATCCATTCGCCCAGGTGGGGCGGTTTCACGCCGTAGGCCATGTTCTGCGCGTAACAGGAACAGGTGGCGTGGTTGTCGCCACAGATTCCGCAGATCCGGCTCGTGATGAAGTGCGCATCCCGGGGGTCCTTGCCGCGCATGAAGATGGAATAGCCGCGGAAAATCGAGGACGTGCTGTGGCATTCCACCACTTGGTTGTTCTTGAAATCGACCTTGGTGTAGATGCCGAGGCTGCCGACGATCCTTGTGATCGGGTCCCAGGCCATCTCCACCAGGTTCTCGCCCGCGGTACCGTCCGCCGAGGGCATCGGAATCGTCGAAGTCATTGCATTGCCTCTCTGCCTAGCGTCCCTACCAGGTCCGCTTGGCGCCGGTCAGCAGATCATTACCGGGTTTGCGCCAGCGGGGTTCCTGGTCCAGCGTGTGCTTCGTGATGTTCCGCAGTGTCCTGATGGTCTTGCCGTACGGCATGACCGACGCGGTCGACAGCTTGCCGCCGGGAGGTTCGTCCATGAACGGCATGAATTTGTCCGGGAAGCCCGGCATTGTGCAGCCGATGCAGATGCCGCCTACGTTGGGGCAGCCGCCGATTCCGTTCATCCAGCCGCGTTTGGGCACGTTGCACTTGACCACCGGTCCCCAGCAGCCGAGCTTGACGATGCACTTCGGGGACCCGTATTCGGTGGCGAAGTCGCCCTGTTCGTAGTACCCCGCGCGGTCGCATCCCTCGTGCACCGTCTGGCCAAACAGCCAGGTCGGCCGGAGCGCCTCATCCAGGGGAATCATGGGGGCCTGTCCGGTGGCCTGATACAGCAGGTACGTCATGGTTTCGGAAAGGTTGTCCGGCTGGATGGGGCAGCCCGGGACGCACACGATCGGGATCCCGGCTTTGGAGCGCCAGTCATACCCGAGATAGTCGGGCACCCCCATGGCGCCGGTAGGGTTTCCGGCCATGGCATGGATGCCGCCGTAGGTCGCACAGGTCCCGGCGGCGATGATCGCCGTCGCCTTGGGCGCCAGCCGGTCCAGCCACTCGCTGGTGGTGATCGGCTGTCCGGTGTCGAGGTTGTTGCCGAAGGCCGCCCAGTAGCCGCCCGCGGCGTGCAGCTTTTCATTCGGGATGGACCCCTCCACCACCAGCACAAACGGCTCCAGCTCGCCGCGGTCCGCCTTGCGGAACCACTCGAGGAAGTCGTCGGCGCCTTGCTGCGGGCCGCATTCGAAGTCGATCAGCGGCCAGTGCATGGCAATCTTGGGTAGTCCGGGAAGCGCCCCAAGGGCTATCTCCTCGACGCTTGGCTGGGTTGCCGCCGTCAGGGCCACGGAGTCACCGTCGCAACTGAGTCCGGCATTGATCCACAGGACGTGGATCAAGGTTTCTTCCGCTTTCAATGCAGTAGCTGTAGGCATCGTTGCCTCCTTCGGAGCCCGCCCTGTGGCCGAGGCTCGAATGTTGCGTCAACGGTCAAACTCGTAGTCCGCCAGAGCGCGGCGCACTCCCGGCGGCAGCCGCCGCCGGGTGGGGATTCTTCCGGATCCACTCCAGCCAGCCGTCCATGCCGTCGCCGGTGGTAGCTGACAGGGTCAGGACGTCGACGCCGGGATTGAGCAGGCGCGCCTGGCGCACGCAACGTTCGACGTCGAACTCCACATAGGGGAGCAGGTCTGCTTTGTTGATGATCACCAGGTCGGCAGCCAGGAACATGTGGGGGTATTTCTGCGGTTTGTCATCGCCCTCCGTAACTGAGATCACGACGACCCGGGCCGATTCGCCGAGGTCGAACAATGCCGGGCACACCAGGTTGCCCACGTTTTCGATGAAGAGTGTCGATCCGGGGACCGGATCCAGCGCGCCCAGCGCCCGCTGCAGCATCCCGGCGTCCAGGTGGCAGCCCGCCCCGGTGTTGATTTGGATCACCGGCCGCCCGGTGGACCGGATCCGGTCGGCGTCCAGCGAGGTCTCCTGGTCCCCTTCGATCACACCAATGTCCAGCTCACCGGCAAGTTCCCTGATGGTCCGGACCAGGAGCGTGGTCTTGCCGGCCCCTGGGGAACTCATGACATTGAAGGCCTGGATGCCGCGTCCTTCCAGCCAACCCCGGTTCCGTGCGGCCAGGAGGTCGTTCTTGGCGAGCAGGTTCTCTTCCAGGGAGATGAGGGTCCGTCCCTCCGCCGCGGGGCTGTGCCCGGCGTCGGCTGTCCCGGGGGATTGGGGACGCGGATGGCCGTGATCGTGCTCGTGATCGTGGGGATGGCCGTGATCGTGCGGATGCTCGTGCGGATGCGGGTGCGGATGTTCGTGCGGGGCCGCAGCAGCGGGCAAGATGTCGTGCACAGTGCCGTCGAGGTTCGAAACCCTGGTGCCGGCGTCGTCGCCGCATCCGCACGTCGCACACATGTCTACGCAACCTCCACCGAGGTGACCAGGAGCTCCCGGCCACTGACGACTTCGACATCGGCACTGCCGCAGGGGCAGAGCAGAAACATGTCCTCAAGGACGAACTCGTCGCGGCAGCTGCGGCATCTGGCCCGGCCCTCGGATTCATCGATCGTCAGGGTTGCCCCGGCCAGCGGCGTGTCAGCTGAAACGACTTCGAAGCAAAAGCGCACGGCGTCCGGGAGGACGCCGCTCAAGGGCCCGATCCGCAGGTTGACGCCCGTCACGGAGCGGCCGCCGGTCCGGTCCAGGACCGCCTCCACAAGACTTTGCGTGATCGAAAGTTCGTGCATGAGCCGCTGCCACCTCGTCGTTTCAATGTAGGCCTGCGGGGTACAAACTTCAATATCTCCGGGGCCGCCGGAGCGCGGGCCCGGCTGCCTGCTTCACCCCCCGCTGCGCGCCTGCGGGCCTCCCCCTTGGCGTCCCCCCGGGCGTGCCTGCCGGCACGCCCGGGCCGCCGTGACAGCCCGGTAGCAACCTTCGACTTCAACCCGAACGTCAAGGCACAGCCTCCGGCGCAGTGTCAAGGTCCGGCGAATACCGTGTCGGGCGCTGTAACCTTGGGAGGAACGCGCTGGGCTCCGGGAGCCCGGAAGCGGCAAAATGAAGCACGACAATCACCGTCATCGAAAGTGTGGATAGATACGTGAGCAGCGAACAGGGTTCAGCAACTCTGGAAGGCACCGAACTCGATCTGGAAGACGCCGTCATGGGCCCCACCGGGCGGCCCCAACGCGACTTTCCGGAGCCCGCGCCGCTGTCCTCCCACGGTCCTGCGCGGGTCATCGCCATGGTGAACCAGAAGGGCGGGGTCGGCAAAACCACGTCCACGATCAACCTCGCCGCAGCCCTGGCCGAATACGGCCGCCGCGTGCTCCTGGTCGACTTCGATCCGCAGGGCGCCCTGTCCGCCGGCCTGGGCACCAACCCGCACGAGCTCGACCTCACCGTGTACAACGTGCTGATGGACCGCAAGGTGGACATCCGCGACGCCATCCAGAAGACCGGCGTGGAAAACGTGGATCTGCTCCCGGCCAACATCGACCTCTCCGCCGCCGAGGTACAGCTGGTCAACGAAGTGGCCCGCGAACAGGTGCTGGACCGGGCCCTGAAAAAGGTCGAGGACGACTACGACGTCGTCCTGATCGATTGCCAGCCCTCGCTCGGCCTGCTCACCGTCAACGCGCTGACCGCCGCCCATGGCGTCATCATCCCGCTGATCTGTGAATTCTTTGCCCTGCGCGCCGTGGCGTTGCTCGTGGAAACCATCGACAAGGTCCAGGACCGCCTCAACCCGCGCCTGCAGGTCGACGGCGTGCTCGCCACGATGTACGACGCCCGGACCCTGCACGGCCGCGAGGTGATTGCCCGCCTGGTGGAGGCCTTTGGCGACAAGGTCTTCGAAACCGTCATCAAGCGCTCGATCAAATTTGCCGACGCCACGGTCGCGGCCGAGCCCATCACTACCTACGCGGGCAACCACGTCGGTGCCGACGCCTACCGCCGCCTGGCCAAAGAGCTGATCTCGCGCGGCGGCGCGCCCTAGCCAGGGTCGTGGCAGGCGCCTTTTCTCCGCCAGCGAATCTCGACATGCCTGCGGAGCTCGACACGCGCGCGGAATCCGCGCGGGCCGCGGGGCCGGAGGGCCCAGCAGAACCGCGCGTCAAAAAGCCCGGATTCGAAGTGCGGCTGGCCAACTTCACCGGCCCGTTCGACCTCCTGCTCGGCCTGATCTCCAAGCACCAGCTGGACATCACCGAGGTGGCGCTGTCCACGGTCACTGACGAATTCATCAAGTACATCAGGGGCCTGCAGCAGCTGGGGGAGGAGTGGGCCCTGGATGAGGCCAGCGAATTCCTGGTGATTGCGGCCACCCTCCTGGACCTCAAAGCGGCCCGGCTGCTGCCCGCGGGCGAGGTTGAGGACGATGAGGACATTGCCCTGCTGGAGGCCCGGGACCTCCTGTTCGCCCGGCTGCTGCAGTACAAGGCCTTCAAGCAGGTGGCCGGCATGATCGGCTCCACGCTCGAGCTTGAGGCCCGGCGCTATCCCCGGCAGGTTGCCCTTGAGGGGCACTTCGCTGCCCTGCTTCCGGAACTGCTGTGGCGGCACACCCCTGCCCAGTTCGCCTCATTGGCCGAGGCGGCCCTCAAACCCAAGGAGGCAGCCCCCACCGAAGTAGGCCTCGCGCACCTGCACGGCGCGCCCGTCAGCGTCAAGGAACAGGCCGAGCTGCTGGGGAACCGGCTGCGGCTGGGCACGCCGCTGAGCTTCCGGACCCTGATCGCCGACGCCGAATCCACACTGGTGGTGGTGGCGCGGTTCCTGGCGCTGCTGGAGCTGTTCCGCGACCGGGCGGTGGGCTTTGACCAGCTGCTGCCGCTGGGGGAGCTGACGGTGCACTGGACGGCCGATACCCAGGGGTGGAGCAGCGAAAACCTGAGTGAAGAATACGAGGACCAACCGTGAACGAACGACTCCCCGACGCTGCCCGCGAGGCCGGGCCGGACGTCGCGAGCCTGCCAGGGGGCGCCCGCGCGGCCCTCGAAGCGGTCCTGATGGTGATCGACGAACCGGCC
>Ga0207691_10001327_pt1 | contig 24691 bp, 25 predicted proteins | sample KBSM13metaG_FD_184327 | JGI IMG/M metagenome (GOLD analysis project Ga0207691, IMG submission 184327) | Miscanthus rhizosphere microbial communities from Kellogg Biological Station, Michigan, USA - KBS M1-3 metaG (SPAdes) (version 2) | ecosystem: Host-associated > Plants > Roots > Rhizosphere >...
GGTCCCGACTCGCGCTCGAGAACGACGACCGCCTGTTCACGGTGCATGACCTGCACCCGCTCTGCATGCGGTCCGGCGTGCCGCTCGTGTACGACGTACACCATCATCGCTGCAACCCGGACGGACTCGACGTAGAGACCGCGACTGATCTCGCGACTGAATCCTGGTCTGGACGCGAGCCTTGGATGCATGTCTCCACCTCCCGGGACGGCGCGAACGCATCGAACCCGCGGCCGCACGCGGATTACATCGATCCCGACGATTTCCCTCCAACCTGGTTGGACCGCGACATCACCGTCGACATCGAGGCGAAAGCGAAGGACGACGCGATCGTCAGCCTGCGTGAGGCACTTCGCTCGCAACTACCGACGACCGATAGTTCAGGGCCAACGACATCCGCCCACGCGCGGCTTGCGCGCTGAACGCGCCCCTCCGATTATCGCCAACGCATGGTCGACACGATCACCGGAGCTGCACCGCGTTACACTCGCCGACGTCGCGCCGAAATGCGTGCGGCATGGGTCGCGGCGCGAACGAGAAACACGCTGCGGCATCCTGTACGCCTCGCGGCGATCTCCGGTACGCTGTTCACGGGCGCCCTCGTGCTACTCGTACTCGCGCCACGTGACGCGCGGCGGGCCTCTCGCGAGATCGCACCCCTCTCCACACGCTGGCGCGACACAGTCCCTTTACTGCGATCAGTAGACTCAACGGCGCATGCCTTGGCGGTCGCGGAATCGACTGTCGCCGTGCGGCGCGCGCTCGCGTCCCGTCCCGTTCTTGTTCCACGACCCGATACGCTGTCGACGGACATGGTCGCGAAGCGCAATGCGATCGCCGCCGCGAGCGCCGATCTTGCGCGCCTGCTCGACCGAGTGGAGAACTCCCCGCTTCCGCAATCGTACAGGGCACTCGGCGAAAGTCCGGCGATACGCGACGATCCTCGAGTACGCTCGTTGCTGGATTCACTCGCGGACGTCGAGCGCGAACGCGAGGAGTTCGGAGCCGGGGGTGGCGTCGACCCTATCTTCGTTGCGCTGACGGCTCGCGCGACCGCGATGGGAAGGTCGATACAAGCCGTCGCTGAATCGCGGCAGAGCAGTCTCCGTGATTCGCTGGCGCGCTTACGCCCCGCCGTGGTGAGCGCACCCGTCGTCGTTGCGGTGGACACGCTCGGCCCGTTGCAGCGGCGCGATGCGGAGCTAGCGCGACGCGACTCCGCGATCTCAGCTCTCGACGTCGCGCGGCGCGCCAACGTCATGACCGACCGCCAGCTTCGGGAAGCACGTGCGCAAGCGAACGTCGTCGCGCCTCCTATCGCGATCCTCGCTGCCGCGCTCGTGCTCGGTCTGACGCTGGGATTCGCCGCTGCCTTGATGATCGAGATCTCGAGGCCACGGGTCTCCGACCTTCAGGAAGCCGAGCGCGTGACGGGCGCGCGCGTGCTGGCCGTCGTGCGGCCGCGTGAAATTCCCCCCGAGCGCGCGAGGCGAAAGGCCGACCTTCGGTTGCCGCCACTCATCGACCCGACGTCCGACGCATACCGACTACTCGCATCACACGCGAGCGTCGTCGGATCGTCCCGCGCGGTGGTGATGATCACGGGCGACGTTTCATCGGTCACCGCGACCATCGCGGCCAACATTGCGGCGGTCTCGGCAAACGAGATGCGCAGTACGCTCCTCGTCGATGCTGATCTCGAGAACCAACCCGTCACGTCGGTGCTTCGACTGCCGCCGGCGGACGGCATCGCGGGATTGTTGAGTGGTGGCGGCGATCTCTCGCGGGTCGCGCTTCAGGCGTTGGTCGGTCGCGACCGGTTGCTCGACGTTGTGCCGAGCGGCAGGAACCAGCGCGGTCCGATCGCTACGCGCGAGGCACAGGTGCTGCGAGACGCCATCGTTCGCGCGGCACGCCACTACGAGCTCACCGTCATCGTTTCGTCATTCGCACAGGCGAACGATGTGCGGGTGGCACCCGCGGTACTCGTTTGCGCACACGTCGCTCATTCGCTCGTGAGCACGTTACGCGCGGCCGTGGCGTCCCTGCGCGACAACGGCGCGCAGATCATCGGCATCGTGCTATGGGCTGCCGATGCCCCGAGTCTCGATCCCCCGTGGATCTTCGAGAGTTGGTTCGCGAACGACCGTGCCGCGACCGACGCGAGCCTGATGGCTTCGGACCGTTGAGACGCGATGTGGTCTGACACGTTGTTGGCTGCTGAGCGGAGCCACCTCATTCGCGTCGTGCTCTGGGCTGTGACGTGCGCCGTGCTCGGTAGCGCTGTCGTCAGCACCCTCACGCTTCGCCGAGTTGCCGCGCCGATCATTCTCGCATTCGCGATTCAGACGCTCGCATGGGGCTCGGCGGAGCTCATCGTCGCGGCCGCACGCTGGCAGTCGCTCTCGATGCGCGACGTATCAGCGGCCACCCGTCTTGATCGACTCACGTGGTTCGCCGTGGGGCTGGACGTTGGAATCGTCGGAGTGGGCGCGGCGGCTCTCGTCGCGGCACGGATGTCCAACCGGAAACTGAACGTGATCGGTGCCGGACTCGGCATCATTGTACAAGGCCTGGGGCTCCTCGTGCTCGATCTCACATTTGCAGGGATTATTGCGCGATTGATCTAGCGACCATGGACGGCAGGCGTCTGCCCAAGGCCATGGCTGCGCGCTATGTTAACCATCCGCGCGTTCGAAGTTCTTTCGCCCACGGGGCGCCGCCATGACGAGTATCGGATACTCGGACCGCATCAACCACGCGCTCGCGTTCGCGGCGAAGCACCACGACCAGCAGGTGCGTAAGGGAACGCGACTTCCCTACCTCACGCACCCTGCGAACGTCGCCATCATCCTGACGCGATACGGCCAGGATGAGGAAACGGTGGTCGCGGGGATTCTCCACGACGTGATCGAGGATTGTGTGCGCGACGGGTACACGCGTGACATGCTGGAGAGTCGGGTGGCTGACAAGTTCGGCACCGATGTCCTGTCCACCGTGCTCGCGGTGACGAGCCGCAAGTACGACGACGACGGCACCGAAATGTCGTCCGAGGAGCGGAAGGACGATTACCTCGCGCGTCTATCCGATGCGAGTGCTCGTGCCTGTTGGGTCTGTGCGGCGGACAAAGTGCATAACGCGAGCACCATCCTCTCGGACCTCAAGCGCACCGACTATCCGGAAACGGTCTGGGGGCGTTTCAGCGCAGGGCGCGAGGCTACGATTCGCTGGTACCGCCGCGTGCACGATCGGCTACGCGACGTCGGATTCGATGCGCCGATCATGCGCGAGCTCGATGACGCCGCGCGCGATCTGGCAGGGTGGGTACCGGGAAGCGACGTACGGCACAACCCGCTTGGAGCCGAGACCGCGCGCGAGAGCAGCCAGACGCGCTACCCTCCGTCCCAACCTACTGACCGCAGTGTGAATCGTTAGGCTACCGCGACCGGTTCGCCCGACGGGTAGCGACGGGCAACGTACTGCTCGAGAATCTCCAGAAATTCCGGCACGATCGACCCGCCCCGGAGCGTGGTCGCGAGTTTCCCGTCGACGTACACAGGCGCCACGGGTTCCTCGAAGGTCCCCGGCAGTGAGATCCCGATGTTCGCGTGCTTCGACTCGCCCGGGCCGTTGACGACACAGCCCATGACGGCGACGCGCATCTCCTCGACGCCCGGGTGCTGCGCGCGCCAGACCGGCATCTGCTCGCGAAGGTAGTTCTGGATGTCCTCCGCCATCTGCTGGAAAAACGTGGACGTTGTTCGTCCGCAGCCGGGGCACGCGGTGACCTGCGGCGTGAAGTTGCGCAGACCGAGCGATTGCAGAATCTGCTGCGCGACCAGCACTTCCTCCGTGCGATCGCCGTTAGGCCTCGGCGTGAGTGACACGCGGATCGTATCACCGATACCCTCGGCCAGCAGGATCGACAGGGCAGCCGTGCTCGCGACGACGCCCTTCGTGCCCAGTCCGGCCTCGGTGAGTCCCAAGTGGAGCGGAAAGTCGCAGCGAGCGCCGAGCCGTCGGTAGACGGTGACGAGGTCCTGGACCGTCGACACCTTGGCGGAAATCAGAATGCGATCGTGGCCAAGCCCGACCTGCTCCGCCAACGCTGCGGAGCGAAGTGCGCTCTCGATCATCGCTTCGATGTAGACGTCCTTCGCGTCCCGCGGCTCGGGTGAGCTGGCGTTGGCGTCCATCATGGTCGTCAACAGATCCTGATCGAGCGATCCCCAGTTCACACCGATGCGAACCGGTTTGTCGTGCTCGAGCGCGACCGTAACGATGGATCGGAAGTTCTCGTCTCGCCGCTTGCTCCCGACATTGCCCGGGTTGATTCGATACTTTGCCAGCGCGCGCGCACACTCGGGATACTTCGTGAGCAGCAGGTGGCCGTTGTAGTGAAAGTCGCCGATAACGGGCGTATCAATTCCGCGGTCCGTCAACCGGGCGACGATTTCCGGAACCGCGGCTGCTGCGGCCTCGTTGTTTACTGTCACGCGGACCAGTTGAGAACCGGCGGACGCCAGTGCGGCAACTTGGTCCGCCGTGCCCACTGCGTCGGCGGTATCCGTGTTCGTCATCGACTGAACGACGACCGGATGCGGCGACCCGATTTGCACGCCGCCAACAGTAACTGTTACCGTATGTCTGCGAGTTCCGAACGCCACGACCTCTCCCGTCGCCAAATCCTGTCTAAACCTACCGTTCCAAGATACATCGAGCTGCCATGACCCAAGACGAGCACTACCCCGATCGGGGATACAACACCAAGGATGTCGAGGCAATTCGTGGCTCGGAGCCGCCCGTCAGGAAAAGCTTCAGGCGGCGGCACTGGGGGAAGCTGCTGGCTGCCACAATCGTGCTCGTGCCGATCCTGGGGCTCACGCTCTGGACTCTCATCGCGATGGCGTACACGTACTCCTCGGGCGACCGCGTTGGCTACGTCCAGAAGTTTTCCCAGAAGGGCTGGCTCTGTAAGACCTACGAGGGCGAGATCGCGATGGTCAACCTGCCCGGGCAGCTCGCGAACACGTTCCAGTTCACGGTCCGGAGCGACAGTCTCGCGGCCGTGATCAACAAGGCGCAGGGCCAACGTGTCGCGATCCAGTACGAGCAGCACAAGGGCGTGCCCACGTCCTGTTTCGGAGAGACGGAGTATTTCGTCAATGGAGTGCGCGTCGTCGGCCAGTAGTTGCCCGAACGAGGGGTAGGCCGCCAGCGACAAATTCCTTGCGATTCAACACAATTTGGCCAGGCTCGTATTGTTCAGCTGGCCAACCCGTCTTATAATGTGCCGCTCTTACCGATTGTCTCGGGGCGAGGGCGAGACCTAGCGTGGGGGGTCTGAGCGGTCCCGCGCGTGTCACTACTGTCAGGGCTCGGCGCGTTCCGCTCCCTCGACAAGTGTTCTTTCCTGGAGTCTGGAATGCGTACGACCGGCAAAGTGAAGTGGTTCAACGACGCGAAGGGTTTTGGCTTCATCACCCCTGATAACGGCACGAAAGATTGCTTCGTGCACTACAGCGCGATTCAGGGCAGTGGGTTCAAGACGCTCGCGGAAGGCGATGCAGTCGAATTCGATATCGTTCAAGGGCCTAAGGGCCCGGCCGCAGAGAACGTGAGTAAGGCCGGCGCCTGAGCGCTGGCCGGAGGCGGTAGTTGAAAGGCGGGCGCCCACCAGCGCCCGCCTTTCAGTTTCCCATCCGGTGCTAATTCTGTTCTCTCCTCCTCGGCGGTCGGCCTCGGCGACGGCGTCCCACGGTCTCGACAGCCGCGTCGAGACGCTCCGCGACCAACGCGCGAAGCGCGGGTTGATCAATGCTCAGCTTCGTGAATCGCCCAAGCTCGATCTGCTGCGCCCCATGCTCGATGGCAGCCTGCGAAAACCCGAGCACATTCGCGAGGGGAACACTCAAAGCGGCAGAGAGCTCACGCGCGAGGCACACGACAGCAGCCACGTCGGACGTAATTCGTCTGGCAATGCCGCGCCGCTTCCGCTCGACTCCCGGCAAGTGGTTGCGCGACAGAAGATTGTCAAGTTGCTTCGGCGTAAGATCGAGTGCCTCAGCGACTGCGGCGAGATCGTAGATCGGCATAGTTCCTCTCTAGAGAGGAATATAGTCTAGCACTTTCCATCTAGAGCGCGAGTTCGTCGCCGCCAAACGCCTTACCGATCCACCACGAGGGCGCTGGAAGGCAGGCGTTGTCTGGCACGGCTGGTGCCTTTTAGGTCGGCGAATCAGTTAACGCGCAGTAAGGAAAATTCCCGGTAAACGGAGAAACTTCATATGAAGCGCAAATTCGTTCGCAGTGCGTTCATCGTCGCGGCGCTGTTCGCCATTACACTGCCGGCCCACGCCCAGCGTCGGGCCTCATTGGGCGTGGCTGCTGGAGCTACTTTCCCGGTTAGCGACCTCGGTGATGCGACGTCGACGGGCTTTCATGTGCTCGGAACGCTCGCGATCTCGGGAACGGCCAGCTCACCGCTCGGTTTCCGAGTTGATGGGATGTACAACGACCTTTCCGGCAAAAATTCCGGCTCGGATGTGAAGGTCTGGACGATCAACGGAAATCTCGTCTACGCGTTTCCTGGCGGCATGACCGCAACGCCGTATCTGATCGCTGGAGCCGGCTGGTACAACTCCAAGGCCGAGGGCGCTGACGAGTCGAGGAACGACATCGGCATCAACGGTGGAATCGGTGCTCGGTTCGCCCTGAGTGGCTTCAGCACATTCGCCGAGGTGCGATTCCACAACATCTTCTCCGATCCGAACTCGACACAGATGATTCCGCTGACGTTCGGAATTCTGTTCTAGGACTCGCGCTCGGGACAGCCCTAGATCGCAGGCGCTACATGAGCAGAGCGGCCCACGGACACGACTCTCCGTGGGCCGCTGCTGTTAGACACCGTCCGGTCGTCAGTCCGCGCGGATACTCAGCTCGTTGCCGCGTGCCGGCTCCCCGCCCTGCACCAGCGACGCGATCGCGGCATCGAGTTGCGCGCGAACGGCCCGCGGGCCAGTTCCCCCATCGACCTCGCGGCGTTCGACCGATGCCTGCGCCGACAACGCGTCGCGCACGTCGGGGCCGAACGCGGCGTGCGCGCCGGTGAACACCGACATCGGCAACGCATGCAACTCGATCCCGGTCTCTTCAGCTTGCCGGACGAGTTGCCCCACACTGGAATGCGCTTCCCGGAACGTGATTCCCTTCCCGACCAGATAGTCCGCCAGATCGGTCGCCATCATTGTGCTCGACACAGCGGCCCCCATGCGGGCTGTGTCGAAGGTCAGCTCGTCCAGCGTTCCCGAGACCGCCGGGAGCACCAGCAGCATCCCGTCCACAGCGTCGAACAGCGCGCGCTTGTCGTCCTGGAGATCCTTGTTGTAGCCGCTTGGCAGCCCCTTCAAGGTCGCCAGCAGCGCCGTCAGATCTCCGAGCATTCGAGCGCCCGATCCTCGGGCGAGCTCCAACGCGTCCGGGTTGCGTTTCTGCGGCATCATGCTCGACCCGGTCGTGTACGAATCTCCGAACCGAACGAACCCGAACTCGCTCGACCCGTACAGGATCAGATCCTCACCGAGCCTCGAGATGTGCGCGCCGAGGAGCGACAGGGAGAACAGCAGTTCGGCCACGAAATCACGGTCGGCAACGGCGTCGATACTGTTCCTGGAGATCGCCGAAAACCCGAGGCTCCCCTTGAGCAACACACGGGAGATTGGGAAGGCACAACCGGCGACGGCGCCGGAGCCTAACGGCAAAACGCCAGCCGAACGCGCGGCCGTCGACAGTCGGGCGCGATCGCGATCGAGCGGCCAGAAATGCGATAACATCCAGTGCGCCGCCGACACGGGCTGCGCACGCTGCATATGCGTGTAGGACGGCATGAGCGCCTGCTGATGCTCGGACGCCTGGCGCACCATGACATGCTGCAGGTTCCGCACTGCGCTGTCGATCGTATCGCACGCGTCGATGCACCAAAGACGCGTGGCGGTCGAAACCTGATCGTTTCGGCTGCGTCCCGTGTGCAGCTTCGACGCGACGTCGCCGACCCCCGCATGAAGAAGCCGGTCGATCATCGTGTGCACGTCTTCGTCCGTCGCGACGGGTGACTCGCCGGCACTGAACCGCTGGGCGACGGCATCGAGCCCCGACTCGATTTGCCGGCTCTCCTCGAGGGTCAGGATCCCGGCGTTCCACAGCGCGACGGCCCACGCCTTGGACAGGCGAATATCGAACGGCCAGAGGCGGAAGTCTGTGCCGATCGACCGATTCACGGCCTCGAGCGCGGGAGCGGGGCCCGAGCTGAATCTCCCGCCCCACAACTTGTGCGCCGGCGCGCCTAACGACACTCTCCGGGCCGGACCTGCCTCTGTGTCGCCTGCGAAGCCGGCCTCGCTGCGGCCGGCCTCAATGCTGCCTCCGCTATCGTGCGCGAATTCTCCCGTGACGACGGTGCCTGCCGGGTGCCCGCCTTCCGTAGCGCTCACGCGCCGACGAGCGCCGCCTCGGACGCTCCCTCGGCCGGCGTCGGCGGTTGAGCCGCGGCCATCTCCTGATCCTTGATGGCGCGAACGCGCATGGAGAGTCCGTACAGCCGGATGAAGCCGGCGGCGTCGCTCTGCTCGTACACATCGTCCTCGCCGAACGTCACGAACCGCTCGTCGTACAGCGCGTGCACGCTCTCACGCCCGATGACGGACGCCGAACCCTTGTACAGGCGGAGCTTCACCGAGCCCGTCACGCGTTGTTGGGTAACGCCGACGAAGGCATCATAGGCCTCGCGTTCAGTCGTCCACCAGCGGCCCTCGTACACGATGTCCGCATAACGCGGCGCGATCAGATCCTTAGCGGCCAGGGTGCGACGATCAAGGACGAGTTGTTCGAGCTCACTGTGGGCCGAGTAGAGCAGGGTGCCGCCCGGCGTCTCGTAGACGCCGCGCGACTTCATGCCGACCATGCGGTCCTCGACCAGGTCAATGCGCCCGACGCCGTGCTTGCCCCCGATGGAATTCAGCCGAGCGATGAGGTCGATCGGTCCGAGCTCCTGGCCGTTCACCGAGACCGGCGTGCCGGCAACGAATCCGATGACGACATCCTCGGGTGCGTTAGGCGCATCCTGCGGATCCGTGCTGAGCATGAAGACGTCCTTCGGGGGGCCCTGAGCGGGATCCTCGAGGACTCCTCCTTCATGCGAGATGTGCCAGAGATTTCGGTCGCGCGAGTAGATCTTTTCCTTCGTCGCCGCGACGGGAATGTTCCGGGCGGCGGCGTACGCAATCGCATCCTCGCGGCTGCGAATATCCCACTCGCGCCACGGGGCGATCACCGGAAGGTCGGGTGCGAACGCCATGTAGGTCAGCTCGAAGCGGACCTGGTCGTTGCCTTTGCCGGTGCATCCGTGCGCGAGCGCATCAGCGCCGACGGCCCGAGCCATCTCGACCTGGCGCTTGGCGATCAGCGGTCGCGCCATGGAGGTGCCGAGCAAGTATTTGCGATTGTAGATCGCGCCGGCGCGGAGGGTAGGGAAGATGAAGTCGCGAACGAACTCTTCCCGGAGGTCTTCGACGTAGCACTCCTCGGCGCCTGACGCCAACGCTTTCGCGCGCACGCCGGCCAATTCTTCGGCACCCTGCCCGATGTCGGCGGCGACGCAGATAACGCGCGCGTCGTACTTCTCGCGCAGCCAGGGCACAATGATCGAAGTATCCAGCCCGCCAGAGTAGGCAAGCACTATGGTCTTCATGGGCGCTCCACAGGACAAGATAACTATTCAGGTGTCATGCATAATTAACCACTTATGCGGGCGTCGTCAATGTCGGCCACCTACTGCCGCGTGCGGAAATTTCGGCTCGCGTAGGCTCAGTGGCGCCTTCACTGGGCCAGGCGCGCGGCGTCAGATCTCGGCCAGCTTTCTGAGTCGCCGCTCGAGCCGCTCGCGCGCGGCGGATGAGCGACAGACCACGAGGATGGTGTCGTCGCCGCCGACCGTCCCGAGAACGTCCGGCCACGACTCACCGTCGAGTGCCGACGCGACGGGCTGGGCGCCGCCGGGCACTGTGCGGAGCACGATCATCTCGCCCACGCCGTCGACGCGAGTCAGAAGCTGCGGGAGGAGCGCGTCCAAGGCCGGGCGCGCAGCGCTGCTGAGCGTGCCATCGGCGACCGCATATCGAACTCCGTCGGGCGTGGGCACGCGCGCCAACCGCAGTTCGCGAAGGTCTCGCGAGAGCGTCGACTGTGTGACATCCCACCCGCGCTTGTGCAGCAGGACTCGGAGCTCTTCCTGGCTCCCGACCGGCTGATGTCCGACGAGTTCCAGGATTGCTGCCTGACGCTTGCGCTTGTCCACGCAGGTTCCTCCCATGAGTTGGCGGGACGATACCACGCGAAGCGGGCGAGCGGCAGGACACGCCGTGACGTCGCCAGATCGACTCGTTGCGTGTGCCGCCCGGTTGACATCACGCGGATGCAATAATATGCATTCGTTGTGCATAGAATCCCTGTTGGAGTTCTTGGCGCGAGCGGCTATGCCGGCCGCGAGTTGTGCGCCCTCGTTGCCCGCCACCCACGGCTGCAGCTCTCGTTCGCGACGGCGAACGAACAGCGCGGCCAGCGCGCGCGCCTGGGCGGCGCGGACGTGCGATTCATCGCGCACGACGACGCGCCGTTGGCTGATGCGCAGCTCGTATTCTCGGCGCTGCCGCATGGCGCGTCGGCCATGTGGGTGGAGCGTGTCCGAGCTGCGGGACCAAAGGTCGTAGACCTGTCGTCGGACCTGCGGCCCGGCCACGGGGCAGGGGCGATTCCCTACGGGCTCACCGAGGTCGCCCGGGATCAGCTCTACGATGCGAGCGTCGTCGCGAACCCTGGCTGCTATGCGACGGCGATCCTGATGGCGCTCCTGCCCCTCGCGAAGCGCGGTCTCATCGCGCCTGGGAGCACCATTACCGCGACCGCCGCGAGCGGTGTAACAGGCGCCGGCCTCACCCCTCGTACCGATCTGTTGTTCGGCGAGGTCGCGGAAGACTTCAGGGCTTACGCCGTCGGGAACACGCACCGCCACCTGACCGAGATGCGCTCCGTGCTCGACGGCAATGGTGCGGATGCGGACCTCATCTTCACACCGCACCTGCTGCCCGTTGCGCGCGGCATCCTCGCCACGATCACCGTGCAGGTCACCGACCGACTCGCGGACCCGCTCGCGCCGTGGCAGGACGAGTTCGGAGCGGAGCCGTTCGTGGAAATCGACGGCGAGCCACCAACGCTCCGCGATGTCGTCCGTCGCAACGTCGTACGTATCTCCGCGCATCACGCGGCTGGCGTGCGTCAGCCGACGCTCATCGTGTTGTCAGCGATCGACAACCTCGTGAAAGGGGCGGCGGGGCAGGCGGTGCAGAACGCGAACGTAGTGCTCGGGCTGGACGAGCCAGCCGGACTCCCCTTATGACGCGCGTCTTAAAGATCGGCGGGCGAGCGCAATCAGATGCGGGCCTTGCGCCGGCGATACGGCATGCGGCCAACAACGGTCGCGTCGTTATCGTGCATGGCGGCGGCGACGAGGTGTCGGGGCTCCAGCGACGCCTTGGCATGACCCCCACGTTTCACGGTGGACGCCGGGTGACGACTGCAGCCGACCTCGAGATCGTGCGGATGGTGCTGTCCGGAAGCGCCAACAAGCGTCTGGTTTCGACGTTTGTGAGCGAAGGAATTCGCGCTGTCGGTATTTCCGGCGAGGACGACGGCCTCCTCCGCGCGCGGGTCAGCTCGCGGGAGACGTTAGGCGAGGTGGGCGCGCCATCGCAGGTCGATCCGCGGCTGCTCGAGCTGCTTGTGAGCGCTGGGTACGTGCCCGTGGTCTCACCGCTCGCTCGAGACGAGGAAGGCGGCGCCACGTTGAACGTCAACGGGGACGATGCCGCCGCGGCCATCGCGGTTGCCATGGGCGCTGAGGAGCTCGTGCTCATCGCCGACGTGCCGGGTGTCATGGCCAACGGCGTGGTTGTGCCGGAGCTCGACCTCGAACAGGCCGCTGCATTGGTCGACAATGGAACGGCTCGCGAAGGGATGGCCGCCAAGCTCCAGGCCGCGCGACGCGCGGTGGAGCTCGGCGTATCGAGGGTCCGGATCGGGAACATCGCGGGGATCGAGTCCGCGACCGCGGGAACAGTGATCACACTTTCTACAACGACGGTCTGACAATGGCCACTATCACGACGGTCGCTCCGCCGAGCGCGGATGCGCTGCTGGGTCTGTACAAGCGCGCTCCGATCGAGCTCGTTCGTGGCGAGGGTGTCGAACTGTTCGATGCCGACGGTCGCGCGTACCTCGACTTCGCCAGCGGCATTGCCGTCAACGCGTTAGGCTACGCGGACGACGGCCTGCGTGAAGCAATGCACGCCGCCGTCGATGGATTGATTCACGTCTCGAATCTGTTCCGGACTGCGCCGGGCGAGCAGCTCGCGTCGCGCCTCGTGGAGCTGTCGTTCGCGGACAAGGTGTTCTTCTGCAATTCGGGAGCGGAAGCGAACGAGGGGGCGTTCAAGTTCGCGCGCAAATGGGCCCGCAGCACCGTCGGCGCCGCGAAGACCGATATCGTCGCACTTCGTGGCTCTTTCCACGGGCGTCTGTTCGCCTCGCTCGCGGCAACTGATCGCCCCGCGTATCGCGCGCCGTTCCGCCCTCTGGCCGGCGGAGTGTCGATAGTCGAGCGAGACATCGAAGATCTCGCCATCGTGCTCGACGCTGAGACCGTTGCGGCCGTCATCCTCGAGCCGGTGCAGGGCGAGGGCGGTGTGCGCGTGCTCGACCACGGATTCATCCGTGAGCTCCGCGCATTGACTCGCGAGCGCAAAGTCGCGCTCATCTTCGACGAGATTCAGTGCGGCATGGGCCGGACGGGAACGCTGTTCGCCTACGAGCAGATCGGCGTCGAGCCAGATATGCTGACACTGGCCAAGCCCATCGCAGGCGGCCTCCCGATGGGTGCGGTGCTTCTCAACGGGCAGATCGCGTCCACAATGAAGGCGGGCGAGCACGGCACGACGTTCGGAGGCGGGCCCTTCGTCGCGTCGGTCGCGCTCCACGTGCTCGAGCGCATCGCCGATGCGGCGTTCCTCGCGCACGTCAAATCAACGGGCAAGTTGATCGGTGAAGGGCTGCGTGGCATCGGCGAGCGAACGGGAAAAGTTCGCGCCATTCGCGGCACGGGTTTCATCTGGGGCCTCGATGTGGGTGAGGCTGCGGGTGATGTGGTTGCCCGTGCGCGAGAGGCTGGCCTCCTTTTGCTCACAGCGGGCGACTATACGCTGCGGATCCTCCCGCCGCTCGTGGCGTCGCGCGAGGACATTGCGCGAGGGTTGGCGATCCTGGAGCAGGTGATTTAGGCGACAACCCCGCACCCAGCGGATGCCCGCCGGGGGGCATCCGCGACGTCACTTCGTTAGGCACGATCGTCCGGCGCGACGCGGCACGAAACTCCCGCGTCACGCCGGACGATCGCGCTTCGACTGCCGCCGAACCGTTCGCGCTAGAACACGAAGCCGAACGTAATCGGAATGAATTGCAGCGCCTTCAGCTCCTGGCTATTGATGAACTTCTCTTCCGTGTAGACGTTGTTCAGCTTGGCTTCGATGAATGCTGACGCGCCGAACAGTTTCATCGAAAGCCCTGCGCCGCCGTTGATCGCGAACTCGGTATCGCTCTGGTCCTCGGCCCCACCAGCGCCGCCCGCGAACTTGGTCTTGACGTTGAAGCCCGCGATGCCCGCGGTGATGTACGGAGAGATCGGACCCATCGGGAAGGGAATCGTGATGTTCGCGAGCCCACCCAGGATCTGCTGTGTCATATCCTCGGTCGTCGTGACGGTGCCGCCGCCGGTACCGCCGGGCGTGAACGGCAGGTTTTCCTTGAGGTTGAACTTGTTGTAGTTGAGGTCCGTGCGCAGCGCGATAGGGAACCCCGGAAAGTTGAAGATCACAGACCCCTGGCCGTTCCAGCCAGCCTTCAGCGCATCCTTGTACGTTCCGATCGGTACACTCGCGCCACCGCCGAACGCAAACGAAATAGGTCGGCCAGAGCCCTGCTGGTTCATCCGCATCTGAGCGGCAGCTGGAGACGTCGCGGTCACCGCGAACGCCGACAGCGCGACGAGCATCGTGGTTCGCATTACGATCCTTCCTCCATCAAAGAACACCAGGAACACATTGGGGGCTCGCGGCGGACGTATGCGCCACACCCGCGAGCGGTACGGAATCAAGGCACCAGAGAGGAAAAACGATACCATGACGCCTATCCTCTCAGAAGCACGGGTCGCGGCGTGACGACCTATGCGTGCACATGGTAGATTCACGAATCCACTTCAGCGGATCTGCATGCTTCGTTCACGAGTCTTTTGGGTCGCCCTTGGACTGCTCCCCGCCGTTGCGTGCGCGCAGAACTCTCAGGGATCCGTGGCGAGCGCGACGCCGTCACTTCTGGTCTTCATCACTGTGGACCAGATGCGCCCCGACTATTTCTCGCGCTTCGAGCCCCAACTGACCGGAGGCCTCGCTCGGCTGTACCGCGGTGGCGCTTTCTACACCAATGCGTTTCATGATCATGCGATCACCGAAACGGCACCTGGCCATTCGGTGACGATGGCGGGACGATTTCCGCGGAGCACGGGGATCTTGGAGAACTCGCGAGGGGTGGAAGACCCGCGATCTCCCGTGATCGGCGGTGGCGCGATTGGCGCGTCGCCGTTTCGGTTTCGTGGAACGACGCTGATCGAATGGCTGCAGCGCAAGGACCCGCAATCCCGTGCGCTGTCCGTGTCGCGGAAAGACCGCGGAGCCATTCTCCCGATGGGGCGTGCGAAGCAGTCGGTGTTCTGGTACGCGGCGACCGGAAACTTCTCGACCAGCACGTACTACGCCGACACACTGCCGACGTGGGTGCAGCGCTTCAACGCGCGACGCATTCCCGCCCAATATGCCGGTAAAGAGTGGACGCTGCTGCTCGACCCAACGCAATACCCCGAACCAGACGACGTCCCGCAGGAAAACGCTGGCCGGGGCGGGACGACATTTCCGCACGTCGCGCCGGCTGATCCGGCGCAGGCGGCGAGTGTGTTCGCCGCGTTTCCGTGGATGGACGACCTGACGTTGCAGTTCGCGCTCGAAGGTCTCGAGGCGCTGAAGCTCGGTACCGGCCCGCAGACCGACATCCTTGCGGTCTCGCTCTCCACGACCGACGCGATTGGTCATGCCTATGGACCGGATTCGCGAGAACTGCACGATCAGATCCTCCGCCTCGATCGGTACCTCGGCGCGTTCTTCGACTCGTTGTACAAGGTCCGCGACTCGTCGCGCGTGATCGTCACGCTCACCGCCGATCATGGAGTCGCGCCATATATCGGTGTGAAGTCTCACGACCCTAACGCGGGAGCAACGTACGTTCGTGCCGCGCTCGACACGGCGTGGGCCGCGGAAGCGCGCGTAACGGCCGCGCTGCGCGATTCGACGCGATTCATCTGGGACACGCCCTTCCTGCTGGTGAACAGGAAGGCGCTGGCAGCGGGCCGACTGTCACCCGACTCTGTGATCGCGGCCTTTGTTGCCGCGGAGCGGAAAGTCCCGGGCGTGCTCCGCGTCGACCTCGTGCGTGACCTCGCGCGCGCCGACACAACGAAGGACGCGATCGCGCGTCGCTGGCTGCACATGCTGCCGCCAGAGCTTCCCGTCGAAGTCGTCGTCACGCTTCAGCCATACAATTATTGGGGGCAGGGAAACGCGACGCATGGGACGCCGCACGACTACGACGCGCATGTGCCCGTGCTCTTCTACGGTCCGCCCTTCAAGCCGGGCAAGTACGACGAGTTTGCGCGTGTCGTCGACATGGCACCGACTCTCGCCGAGGTGCTCGGCATAACGCCCCTTGAACGCCTCGACGGCCACGTGTTGCGCTCGTCCATACGCTAACGGCGTGACTCGACGACCGCTCCAACACGCGCTCGACGAGATCCGCTTCGGGCGAACCGGAACGCTGAATCTCCGTGCATCGCTGCCCACCGCCGTGGAAGCGGTGAAGCGCACCGAAAGCTGGTTGCGTATGAAGCAGGCCGAAGGGGCCCGTGAAGTGCTCGTGATCACGGGGCGGGGAAACCAGAGCTTCGGCGCAGTACCCGTCGTGCGCGAAGCCGTTAGGCGCCTCATCGCGTTCCTGTCGACGCGCGGCGTTGTACTCGAGCATAGTGAGCACTCACCCGGTTCGTTCGTGGTCCGACTCGCACCCCTGAGCGCGGCCACAGGGCGACGACCGCCGGGCGAGCCCGCGGTCATCGAAGCCCCACTCGACCCGCCCACGCTCGACGGGCTGACCGATACGACGCGCGATCAACTCCGGGTGCTTGCATCTGGAGTGCTGCAGGGCCTTGGTGTCCGCGACCCATCGCCGGCGATCGTGCGCGACGAAATGCTACGACAGTGCACCCTACTTGCCGCCGCGCTACCAGATACCGTCATCAACGCCGGCGAGCGCGAGATTCAGTTGCAGCGTGCGATCGCGCGTGCGATCGAGCGACTCGACGACGCCTAACGCTCCCTAACGAATCCACGACTCGACCCTCATGGCTGCCAACTTCGCGGTCCGCCTCCTTTCTCCGCGCGGCGCACTGACGTCCGTGCTCGCGCTCGCCATCGTTGCGGCGCGCACGCAGTCGCCGCCGGCCATCCCTGGGTATGCGGCGGCGAACGCCGGCGTGGAACGTCGGACAGAGACGGATGCGATCGCACTACCCTCGCCGACGAACGCGGCGGAGTATTCGCGAGCGCTGTCTCGCGAACCGCACATGTCGGGCACTCCGGCCCAGGCGCGCACGCGTGACTACGTCATCGACCGCATGCGATCGTGGGGTTTGGAGACCGAGGTCCGTGCATACGAGGTCTGGATGCCGCATCCGACGAGCATCCGCGTCTGGCGCGTGTCACCCGATGCTCGCGAGCTCGCGCTCGCCGAGGGGCCCGTCGCGGGCGACTCGACCTCGTCGATGCCCGAGGTACCGCCCATCAATGGCTACGGTGGGAGCGGCGACGTCACCGCCGAAGTGGTCTACGTGAACTACGGATTGATCGAGGATTACGCCACACTCGACTCGTTAGGCGTGTCCGTCCGGGGCAAGGTCGCCGTCGCGCGCTATGGCCGTTCATTCCGTGGGATCAAGGCGCGCGAGGCGGAACGCCACGGAGCTGTGGCGCTGCTCATCTACAGCGATCCGGCGGACGACGGCTTTGTCCGTGGGGACGTGTACCCCGCCGGTCCCATGCGGCCGTCACAGGGCATCCAGCGCGGCAGCGTCTTCAACGGCGCTGGTGATCCGACGACACCCGGCACGCCGAGCCGAGCGGGCGCGAAGCGCATCCCGCTCGCAGAGGCGGGCGTGTCGCGAATTCCCGTCGTCCCGATTTCGTACGGCAACGCCGCCGAGTTGCTGCGCGACGTTCGCGGCACGCGCATTCCACAGCCGTGGCAGGGTGGCCTCCCGTTCCGGTACCATGTCGGACCGGGCCCGGTCTCCGCCCGCGTGGCGGTAATGACCGACACGGCCACGGCGCCATACAAGACCATCTGGGACACGTTCGGGATCATTCGAGGCACCGAGTTTCCCGATGAGATGATCGTCATTGGAGGGCACCGGGACGCGTGGGGTCCCGGCGCCGCGGACAACGTCAGTGGCACGGTCAGCGTACTCGAGTCCGCGCGCGCGGTCGCCGAGTTGGCCAAGCGCGGCATTCGCCCCAAGCGCACGATCGTGTTCGCTACTTGGGATGCCGAGGAATGGGGGTTGGTCGGATCGACCGAGTACGTCGAGGACGACAGCCTTCGGCTGTTGCGCGGCGCAGTGGCCTACCTGAATCAGGACGTCGCCGCGCAAGGCCCCAGCTTCGGAGCCGGCGGGTCTCCGTCACTGCGGGCGACGGTGCGATCGATTGCGCGATTGGTCGCAGATCCTAACGGGAAGGGCAGTGTCTACGACGTCTGGCGACGCGCGTCGAACGTTGCGGACTCGGCCGAGCCCGAAATGGGCGACCCTGGCGGCGGCTCCGACTTCGCCGGCTTCTATAACCACCTCGGCATTCCGCACGCCGACTGGGGATTCGGTGGTGCAGGCGGTGTGTACCACTCCGCCTATGACAGTCGCCATTGGATGGAAACGTTCGGCGACAGCGGATACCGCTACCACGCGACCGCGGCCCGCCTCGGTGCAGCAATGGCGCTTCGCCTCGCGAATGCCGACATCGTGCCCTACGACTACGTCGAGTACGCGCGAACGATGCGCCGCTATCTGCCGGCCGTCGACAAGGGTATCGCGTCTCGTCAGTGGCGCGTCTCGAGCTCGGTGCTCGCAACCGCTATCGATCGTATGGAGAAGAGCGCAGCCACGTTCGCGGCGGCGCGCGATTCAGCGCTGGCGCGCCCGCTGGCCGCAGCCACACGTCGAACCACGAATGCCGCGCTGCTTCGCGTCGAGCGGGCGCTCACGCGACCACAGGGGCTGAAAACGCGCCCGTGGTATCGCAACCTCATTTACGCCGCGGACGAGAACAACGGATACGCGAACATCGTGTTCCCGTCGGTGAACGAGGCCATACGAACTGGTGACGCTACGCTGGTACAGGGGGAGATCGAAGATCTGGCGCGACGCTTCGACGCGGCTACGGCGGCGCTCGACGACGCGACGCAATCGGTTCGGCGTTAGGTGACGCACACGCGGCGGACCACTCACGCTCCAGCAGATGTTGCTGAGGGCGCTCAGGGCTGCAGCGTGTACAACACGACGGCCGCAAACGCCAGCAACACGGCGAATGTCAGCATCCTCAATATGTCCTGATTCGGCAGAGCCGCGGCAGCGGCGGCGCCGCTCGAGCTGACCTGAGGGCCGGCAGGTGGCTCGACACGCGGCGCCCCGCCTGATTCGGTACGCTCACCCGACTCTGCTGAAGGTGGATTAACTGCTGCGGCTGCAGATGAATCCGCGATGTCACTGACCGTGGCGGCAACCTCCTCGCTCTCGGCTCTCGGCGACCCTGTGGGTGCGGGCACCTCGCCTGTGATAGCGTCTGCTGCAGCCAATGATGCCATGTCCTCGAACGGAGGGGGCCCCACAGCGGCCTGCTCGTCTGGCGAAGGCGCAGTGTCAGTCACGGGGGGCGGGGACTCATCAATAGTTGGGATTCCCACGGAAGGCGTCCGCCGCTTCGCTACGTACGCACGTGGTAGCGGCCGCCCATCCGTTCCCGTCGCCGTCGGAACGCTGTTGCCCGCGTAGCGCGAGGGCGTTGACGGCGGCGTTCGACGACGCACGTGATGCCTTGGCGCTTCCACGTGACTCCCAACGATGTCGCGACTCTCGACGTCGCGGTCCGCAACCGCAGCGTCGCTAACGTGCTCCGTCGGGCTGAACGCGGTCGTCCCTATGCCGCCCCGCGGGTCTCCTGACCCGGGGACAACGGACGGCTCAAGCGGCAATTCCGATTCCGACGCCAGTGATTCCTGATGATGTGGTGCTTCGGCGGGACGGCCAGCCGCGAGAAAGACCTCGGCGAGATCTGCGTCCAGTTCGGCTTCGAACTCCGCGTCCAACGCGCGCTTCATCTCCGGGTGACTCGCTTCGACCCCCAGCATCTCGTCCAGCTGCCGCTCGAGGAGGTCGGTGTGCGTCTCGCGGGAGACCGCCGGCGAGCTGGCAGTCGGTGCAATCAGCGGCGCCGAGAGCGGCGCATCCAGGGCTACGACGACCGTGAGGTCAACGATGGGGCCGAGCGCGCGAGGTGGCTCGAGGGCGGTGACAGCCGCGCGAGCACCGCGCGGCCTCAGAGGGCCGATCGCCCCGCTGCACGCGCAGCCGAGCCCCGGTGCGAGATCGAGCAGCACGTTCTCACGGGCGATGATATGCTGCGCGAGATCCGTGGACACATCGTCGCGCTCGATCTCGATGAGCGTGCGGGTGTCCGCGTCACTGCCGGGCATTTCGCCACTCGGTACCCCGCCAGCCAGCGAACACCAACGACGGCGGTCCGGCGGAACGATCGAGTCGAACACGAGCGGCTGCTCGGAGAGCGCGATCCCTCGCTCAGCGAGGTCGGCCAGAAACGCGTCGGGCGTTAGGCGCTCATCGATCGCCGAGTCGTTCGCGCTGGGGCACGAGCCGATGTACGTGATGTGTACTCCGCGCTCGCCGTACACGGCGCGGAGGTAGCGTGCCGTGGCCAACGGCGGCGCGACGAGCGAGACGAGGAACGGCTCGAGATCGGGGCCTGGCGTGAGCAAGCGTGACCGCGCGTACGGGCACACGCACATCACGGCTGGTCCTTTGTCTCGCGACGCGAGCTTCCGCATGGCCTCGGCGGCGATCAACTCGTCACCCCAACTTGCCGGTACAGCAACCGAGAATCCACGACGCAGACAGGCGTGCGACAACTGCACCGGCGTCGCCGGCGCAGCCACTAGCACAGCATCGTTGCCGATGATCGCCACCGCGGGAATCGAGCGGCGATCAACCGTTGGTGTGGAGGCGGGCATGTAGAGAGGAAGTTGCTGTTCAAAGCAAGCGTCGAACATACGACCTGTCCAGACGGAACGGACATTGCAGCTATCATCTTCTCGTCAGCTGCTGTGAGATATGAAGTTGCTGGATACAGAAGTGAAGCGACGGGACAAACGATTGCCGGCAGACGTAGCGGAAGCCGTCGCTGCGTACGCCGCGAAGGCGACCTGGCCCGCGGGGTTCGTCGTCTATCAGCGCGGCGCGTTTGCGGACGGAATGTTCATCGTCCTGCGTGGTCGTATCGTCCTCCGGAGTCGCGTGAAAGCTGGTCGGGCGTTCGTGCCAGCGCTCGCGCGTGAGGGAGAGACCTTCGGATGGGAAGGGCTGGCCGTCAACGCGCGCTACGCGACTGACGCACGCGCCGATGAGGAATCAGACACCCTGCATCTCAGCAGCGCTCGGTTCCGACAATTCGTTCGCGAGCGGCCACAGCACGCGTTGTCTCTCATGGGGCAAATGGTGGATGAGCGAACCGCCTTGCTCGAGAAGCTCCGCGAGCTGGCAACACTCAGTGTCGAACAACGCCTGATCTCGTCTTTGGTTCACCTCGCTCGTTCGCGCGTCTTCACAACTGACGATGGTCGCATTGCCTTGGGCTCGGCGCAGTACAAGTTGCTCTGCGAGCTAGTCGGAGCCACGCGAGAGTCGGTGTCGCTCGTGCTCACACGATTGGTCGCCGAGGGCCTTGCCGAACGCAGTGGCACCACGATCTACATTCCGTCGGTGAGCGCGCTCACTGAGCGGCTCGACAACAGCCGACTCGATGGCGAGGTCCCGCTGACCGTCACGGGCGAGATCCCCCTCGCCGTGCGCGACTAGTTCGCCCGGCCCGGCCCGGGGCCGGCAGCCGACACACCATTGCGCACAGACGCCGTCGCGCGCGGGAGTATATTGGGGCTCCCGCCTGGCCTCCCCGCCATTTACCACGGCGTATGTCTCGCGCGATGCCCAAATCCTCGTTCGTCGACGCAATCTCACCGGAGAGTCAGCTCGAGCCCGAAGAGCTCGTCCGGTACAGTCGGCATATTGGTCTGACGGAGGTTGGTGAGAGCGGCCAGCGTCGACTGAAGCAGGCGAGTGTGCTCATCGTTGGGGCGGGCGGCCTGGGCTCGCCCGCCGCACTCTACCTTGCTGCGGCGGGCGTCGGTCGACTCGGAATCGCCGATTTCGATGACGTCGATCTCAGCAACCTCCAACGACAGGTGCTCCACGATACGCACGGTATCGGCTCGCGAAAAACGGCATCGGCGCGCGCTCGGCTGCAGGCCATCAATCCGCTGGTGCACGTCGAGACGATCGACGCGGAGCTCACGGCGTCGAATGCGCTCGAGGTCATTGGCGCATACGACATCGTCATCGACGGCACCGACAATTTCAAAACGCGGTATCTGACGAACGACGCCTGCGTCCTGCTCGGCCGTCCGAACGTCTACGGCAGCGTCCTTCGCTTTGAAGGCCAAGCATCTGTGTTCGCCACGCCCAACGGACCGTGCTACCGCTGTCTCTTTCGAGAGCCGCCGCCTCCGGGGCTCGTCCCGAGTTGTGCGGAGGCGGGGGTGCTGGGCGTGCTTCCGGGTCTCATCGGCACCATCCAGGCGACCGAGGCGATCAAGTTGATCCTCGGCGCGGGTGACACGCTCGCTGGCCGACTGCTGCTGGTGGATGCGTTGCGAATGCACTTCCGAACCATCCAGCTTCGCCGAGATCCCGACTGTCCCGCGTGCGGCACGCGCGAGCTGACGGCACTGATCGACTACGACGAGTTCTGCGGAACGCCGTCGTCTCGCGATGCCACGCGCTCGGACACTGTCCGCGACATCGCGCCGCGAGAACTGTCCGAGCGGCTACGTCGCGGCGACGCGATCGATCTCATTGACGTGCGCGAGCCGTACGAATGGCGGATTGCTCGGATCGAGGGAGCGCGCCTCATTCCGCTGGGCCGCATCGGCATGTCCGTGGCGGAACTCGACCGCGATCGCGACATCGTTCTCTATTGCCACCACGGGTCCCGGAGTCTTGCTGCCGGCGAGCACCTTGTCGCGCAAGGTTTTGATCGCGTCTGGAACCTGTCAGGAGGCATAGACCGGTGGAGCGAGGAGGTCGACGCATCCGTTCCGACGTATTGACGCGCGTGACGGATCGCGAGGGAGCGTGATCGCGCTCGTCACGTTCGTGCTCCTCGCATTCGTGCTCGTCGCCGCCGGCGTCCTCATGCTGCGCTCGCGGACGACGATGCGGGCTCACGCGGATGTCAGGACGCGCCTAACGCTGCGGCCCGATGGTATCATTTTCGGGGCCGCACCCATCGACCTGCCTGCGGAGGGCGGTGCCGCCGTGTTGATGCTTCATGGCTTCGGCGACACGCCGCAGACGCTCGGGTATCTCGCGCAGGCGATCAACGCACAGGGCTGGACGGTGAGAGCGCCGCTCCTGCCGGGTCATGGACGGACGCTCACCGACTTCGCCGCGAGCCGCGCCGACGACTGGATCGAGTCCGCGCGCGCGGAAGTGGAGTCGCTCCGGTCCCGCTACGAAACGGTCTCCGTAATCGGTCTCTCGATGGGGGGTTCGCTCGCGACGATCCTCGCAGCCGAGATGTCGGACTTGGCAGCCCTGGTGTTGCTCGCGCCGTACCTCAGCATGCCCACGCGGTTGCGTCGTGCCGCTCTCTTTCACCACGTCCTCGGCGTGCCGCTTCCGTATCTCCGCGGCGGAGGTGAGCGGTCCATACGAGACCCCGCCGAAGTCGCTCGCAACCTCGCCTACGGTTTCACAACACCGCGCCTCGTGTTCGAGCTCGCCCGCGTCGTCGAGCGCGCCCGCAAAGCGGCACCGAAGGTCTCCGCACCAACGCTCGTCGTTCAATCACGCCAGGACCATCGCATCCCGGCGGACGCCGCCGAGCGCGCGTTTGCCCTGTTCACGGCGAGCGAGCGTCAACTCGTCTGGACAGAGGGGAACGGCCACATCATCACCGTCGACTACGGCCGAGATGCGATCTTCGCCGCCGTCGCCAGTTGGTTGAGCACGCACGCTCCGCGGGGTCGCGAGGAACGGTCGGTCGGGTAAGTGCGACGCGCCAACGGTCCCCGTGATGGCCGAACGGGACGGCGGACAACGCCGTCCCGCCCGAGCATGGAACTCCGATAAAGCCCTGCCGTGATCAGGTCGTGACGCGGTCCTTCACGCCCTCGACGAGACGCTCGACTGCCTCGACACTCTGCTTCGCGGCGGTCGCGCCCTGCTGAAGTACTGCGTTGGCGACACGCTTGATGCGCGTTACGGGAGACTGCTTCCTGGCAGCTCGCTTCGCCGGCCGCTTTGCCGCTGACTTCTTCGCCTTGGAGCGCGAGACGACCTTCGGAGCGTTCTTTCGCTTCGTGCCAGCTGAGGCTTTCGTCGCTGGCTTCGCGCTGGTCTTCGTACCGGTCTTCGTGCTGGCCTTACTGGTCTTGCCTCGCGCTGCACCGGCCTTCGACGCTGCCGTCGACTTGCTGCGCGATTTCCCGCCTGACGACTTCGATGCTGTCGCCATCATTGAATTCCTCGAGGGAAGGTACAGGGCGCTTCTGCGCAAGATTCGCGCGCAGTGCCGAGCCCGATGACGTGGCGACGATAGCGCGGTTCTGCTGCGTTCGCGAGTCGCACTCCCGAAGTCGCATCGTACCCGCGCGGTGACATCGCAGAATCACTGGCTTCTTGCGGATTGCAACGTCGCCGTTGTGCGGGCTCGTGGTCGACATGAGCGGAGTGAGCATCGAAGAAATGGTCCCACGTGGCACTCCGTGACCGCGGTAAAACGTGATGCGGCGGCGCTCGATTGTGCCGGAATCGCGACCCCACCTGGACCCCTCGCAGTCGACAAAAAATCGCACTATCGGCAGATCGGCTCAAAAACTTGAACGCGTTGCCGCGCTTGAGCTTGCGATCGAACATCGAGCGCTCGTGACGCGGTGTCGGGGAACGCGACAAGCAGTTAGCGCGACGACGATCCGCAGGATGAATTTCCGGTCGTCACGGGTGCCGATTCGTGGGCGTCCGACCCGATGTCGCGTTCCAGTACGGTGTCGAGCAGGGTGACGGCGGCACAGATCGTTCGTCAACGGC
>Ga0207691_10001330_pt1 | contig 24669 bp, 27 predicted proteins | sample KBSM13metaG_FD_184327 | JGI IMG/M metagenome (GOLD analysis project Ga0207691, IMG submission 184327) | Miscanthus rhizosphere microbial communities from Kellogg Biological Station, Michigan, USA - KBS M1-3 metaG (SPAdes) (version 2) | ecosystem: Host-associated > Plants > Roots > Rhizosphere >...
ACGCCGCTATTCGCTGGCCTCGACGGTGATTGAGACTCGCATTTAGCATCGATGATATGGAACAGCTCTCGCTGTTCACATTTGGTGGAAGCGCCTCTCGATCCTGCGCTCGCACGCCCGCGCCGGCAGGTGAGGCCGCCGGCGTGTCGAAGGTGTTCCAGACCAACCCGCAACGGCACTGCCAAGGGCCATTGCGGCTTGGCCGCCACTGGCACTTTGCGCAGCGGATGCGGCCAGGTCGCTGACCCACGCTTTCGTCCTCGCGCTGCGTGCCGCCCCCTAACCCGTTGCGATCACCGGACTTGTGTCTGGTCTCGAGCATTTCCCCGGACGGCAGGCTTGGTATGCTCAGCGTCGTCGTCGTCGTGTTCGGTCGCGATTCAAGCCGCGGAGACCTGTTGTTTATGCCGGCCGCCTCCTTGCCCGCGTCGCCTGGCGACCCCAGCCCTTGATAGGACGGCAGTGAAGGCCTATTACCAGTCCTGATGTTGGTTTCAAGGGGCGCGGATAGCTCCGTTCAAGCCGAGGAAACGTGGCCAGGCGCCGGCTCAGACGCGCGGCTGCAAAGGGAGCACGCGGCTCGCGCGACTGGCCCGGTCACGCAGGGACGCACGCGCCGTGCCGTCCTGGTGCGTTGCGGCATGCTCGCCGCGCTCGTGCTCGCCTACCGACTTGTGCTCAGCCCGTTGCACGGTTTGGTTGGAAGCCCCGCGTTTCTACTCGGTCTAGGCATTTGCCTCTTGGCGGCCGTGTGGCTGGGCGTGCGCGGTGCGCTGGTCGTGATTGTCTGTGTCGCGTTCATCGATCGTGCCCAAGCGCTTCAGCTCCCTCACAGCCCAGAGACTGGGCGGACCGCCGGCATTATCGCGCCGCTCGTAAAACTCGTGCTCGCTGGCGGGCTCGGGATGGTGTTGGATTCGCGTCGGCGCGCGCTCGCGCTGAACGCCGAGCTGCGTCGCGAGATAGAGGCCCGGAAGCAAAGTGAGGCATCGCTGCAACGCAGTGAAGCTTTGCAACGCGCGCTCGTGGAAAGCTTGGGCGAGGGAGTCGGGCTGTTTGACTCGCAGGAGCGCGCAGTTTTCGCGAACGGCGCGCTCGCCGGAACGTTGGGTGTCGCGCGGGACGAGCTTTCGACCAAACCATTCTCCGAGTTCTTGACCGAGGAGAGCCGGCGCACGCTCGCCCTGACGACACCAAACCTCGGCGAACGCCGCTCCTATGAAGTGGTCCTCGAACAGAACGCGAGCAGGCTACTGCTCGTCACCGAGACCCGCTTCGAGCCCAGCGGATCGTACGACCAGTTGACGCTACGGGTCGTGCGCGATTTCACCGATCGCGTCGTGACCGAGCGCCGACAGCGCGACCTGGAGCGAGAGCTGCAGCGCAGCCAGGCTCTGCAGAGCTTGGCCGTCATGGCGGGCGGGGTTGCTCACGACTTCAACAATCTACTCTGTGGCGTGGTCGGCAACGCCGAGATTGCCCTGCGTAAGGTCTCGAGCGATTCGTCGCCGGTGGTACCGCATTGCCTCTCCGAAATCTTGGTATACGCCGGAGAAGCCGCGCAGCTGAGCAAACAGATGTTGGCGTACGCCGGGCAACGAAGCCTCGCGATTCAAGCGCTCGAGCTCAATGCGGAGCTCAATGCGGCGCTGCGACTGCTGCACGCCACCATCGAATCCAAGGCCCACCTGGTTCTCGAATTCGGCGACGAGCTGCCGCCTGTGGGCGCCGATCGCTTTCAGTTGCGCCAGGTGGTAACCAATCTGATCCTCAACGCGCTGGACGCGATGGAAGGAACGCGAGGCACCCTGACTCTGCGTAGCGAATCGGTGCAGCTCGCGGCACCGAGCAATGAGCGATACGGAGTCGGCGTGGGCGGCTACGTGAAAGTGACAGTGAACGATACCGGCGCCGGCATTCGCCCTGAGGCACGCGAGCGGCTATTCGATCCGTTTTTTTCGACCAAAGGCGCCGGGCGGGGGATGGGCCTGGCCGCCGCTCAGGGCATCGTGCAAGCGCACGGCGGCTGGCTCGGTGTTGACCCGACGTCGACGCAAGCAACCAGCTTCGTCGTCCTGCTGCCGGTCGCGCACGAGTCTTTGGCTCGTCCAGCCCTCGGTCCCGCGACGTCGGTCGCGCCGCCTGTGGCTCGCACCATTCTGCTCATTGACGACGAACCCGCTGTGCGTTTGGTAACCGGCAGAATGCTGAGCGAGCTCGGTCACCAAGTCCTGACCGCGGACAGCGGCGCCCGCGGGCTCCAGCTCCTGAAAGAGCAGCCCGAGGCGGTCGACCTCGTCATCCTCGACCTGACAATGCCCGAGCAATCCGGCGAGCAGACTCTCGAGCAACTCCGCGTCTCATGGAGCAAGCTGCCGGTGGCAATCACCAGCGGCTTCCATGCCGAGGACGCCTCGATGCTACTGAAGCAGCCCTACGTGATCGGCTTCTTGGAGAAGCCCCACACCATGACAAGCCTGGAGATGTTGCTCGCCTCCATCACGCGGTGACGCGCGCCGCGAGCTCAAAGCGGAGTTTCGCGCAGGCTAGGCTGGTGGCGGTTGGTGCAGGTCGTGCGGCTTCCCTCGGTCGCGGCTGGCGCGACTTCCTCCAAGCGCCTCCAAGCGTTTCGAGGGCTCAGCGTGCCAGGGGCAGAATGAAGATGAACCTCGCGCCCTCGGCAGCGGGTTCGGCCCAGATCTTCCCGCCGTGGGCTTCGACGATCCCGCTGGCGATATAGAGGCCTAGCCCCGCGCCGGCCTGGCTCGTCGACTGGACCTTCCAGTAACGGTCGAAGACGTGGAGAAGCTGGTCGGCGGCAATGCCGGGGCCAGTGTCGGCGACCGCGATCGACAAGTCGTCGCCGCGGCGTTCCGTGCGGATGGTGACGGTGCCCCCTTCAGGGGTGAACTTGATTGCATTGCCGAGCAGGTTCGACAGCACCCGGAAGATCCGATCGGGGTCGGCTTCCAGCCTCGGCACATCGATCAACTCCACCACGAGGGTGAGCCGCTTGGCCTCGGCCAGAGGGGAAGCGGCCAGCAGAGCGTCCTCGACCAGCTCACGGCTCTCCACGGGTCTGAGGCGTAATGCGAAGCGGTTCGCTTCGATGCTCGCCAGATCCAGGAGGTCGTCCGTCAGGGCCTTCATATGGGCCGCCGATCTCCGAATGCGCCCCGCGTTGCCGTGCAATACGGCTGCTGCCTTATCACCGGTGCCTGTCAGGCGCAGCATCGCATCGGCTTGAAGCAGGACAGCCGAGAGCGGGCCCCTCAAATCGTGGGACACAACGGCGAGCAACTCGTCCCGCGCCCGCACCGCCCGCTGCTCGCCCAACAGGCGCCGCGCGATGTCGACTTCGATGGCGCGGCGCTGCAGCTCGTCCGCGGCTTCGAGGTTGCTCGCGGTCCACGGCTGCGAACGGAGCCTCACCTCCTCTTGCCAGAGCGCAAACGAATGACGCGGACTCAGGCGATCGCGGGAGTCCGCCGCGAACGGCTTGTTGGGATCGCCGCCCCAGCTCACCGTCTGGATGAGCTCCGGCCGGAACCACAAAAGTCGCCTCTGGAGAGCACCGGGTAGGGCGAACGTGAGCAGTCCACTAGCGACGTCGCTGGCCTCCTGCGCCCGAGGGAATAGGGCGCCCAGCGACGCCGTGGCGTACGGCCGGGACCCTCCCTTCTCCTCGACCCACGTCGCGATCTCCTGAATGAGCGCAGGCGGCGGCGTGCGGCCGGCCACCGTGACCTCCCCGCCGCTCACGAGCGCCACCCCATCGGCGCCCACCAGTCCCATCAATTCCTTCGGGAGCGAGAGCAGGCTCTCCAGCCCGTTGTCTTCCGTCGCGCCCTCGCGCATCACGCGGGTCAGCTCATCCTCCGTCGCTCGACGCGAGGCGCGCCCGGCGAGCTGGTCGCGATCCTCGAGCGCGGCGATTTGGAGCGAGGTGAGGCGACCCAGAAACTCACATGCCATCCGCGTCTCCTGCGAAACGCGCCACGGGCCGGTGTGGTTCAGGCAACTGATCAGTCCCCACAAGCGGTCGCGAACGATGAGCGAGATGCTCATCGAGGCGCGGACTCCCATGTTGGCCAAGTACTGGAGGTGAATGGGCGAGACACTGCGTAGAACCGAAAAGCTGAGGTCCAGGGGACCGCCCGTGTCCACGCGGAGGGTAGGGACAACGCGCGCTGGCTTCGCGCTGGCATCGAAGATGAGCCGAAGCCAGTTCCTGCGATACAGCTCGCGCGCCTGGACAGGAATGTCGGAAGCCGGGTAATGCAAGCCGAGATACGGCTCGAGCGCCGGTTCCTTCGCCTCGCCGTCGACAGACCCGTGCCCGTCCTCGTGGAATCGATAGAACATGACCCGCTCGAACCCGGTGACTCGCCGCATTTGCTGAACGACGACGTCCGCGAGCTCGGCGGACGTGACCACGCGTTGAATCCGCAGCAGCGCGGCCCGAAACGGGTGGTGCATCGCGGTAGGTGGACCCGGATTCGGCTCGAGCTCGAGGATGGCTGCCCCCTCGTGGCGGTGGACGATTCCGTCGAATTGCTTTCCGTGCGCGCCGACTCGCAACGGGTTCATGTCGAGCCAGCGCTCCTCGTCCAGCGCCTCCTTCACCTCGGCAACCGACGCTGCATCAAGCATCGTGGAGAGCGGCCGACCCAGAACCTGTTCGACACCAAAAGGGAGATGCTCGCCGACGTTCTCACTGACCTGTGTGATGGTCAGCGACGGCTCGGCCAGCACGAACAGCACGCCAAAGGGCTGGATCGTCCCCGGAATATGGATGGGCTCGCGGTCACAATCTGTCAGGTCCGCCTTGGCAAGACTCATCGCTCCACCCATCGCGCGAAAGCCAGAAAGGTCGCCCGCGCCGAGGCGACGATTTCGGTGGTCGCCAACCCCGCGCGCGCAAGGCCCTCGAGCCAGGCGAGAAAGAGGCTCCACCTCGCCGGCGTGCCCGCCGCGTCGCCGATGAAGAACGAGGCGCCGCTGCCCTTTTCGACTCCCAGCCGCTCACGCAGCGCAGGGGCGATCACCTGCCCGCCGAGGCAGGCGCCCTCGAGCACGTACAAGCAGCCCGCCAGGTCCTCGGGGCACGACAGCCGCGGTAGATTGGCGCATCGAGGCAGGTCGGCAATCTCCCACTGAGACAAACCGAGCGACTGGAGATCGCTCTCGATCAGCGCGGTGCGGGCCCGCAGCGGTAAGACGAGCGGCGGGCCCACCGATGCCACGCGCGCCAAACCGACCTCAATGGGAGCATAGAAACCGAAAAACAATTCGAGCACCCGCCGATAGCGGTCGAGCGAGAGCTCGGAGTCGAGCAGCCCCAGATCGACCTCGAGACGGCGATGCAGGTCGGCTGTTTCGCGCTTCAACTGTTGCCGGAGCGGCGAAACGCCCTCCCGGCGCCAATCGGCGGTGGACAAGGATCTGAGATTGGGCATTGGCGCCGGTCGAATGTATCTTGGACAGGTCTCGCCGACTAGGAGCCGCGTGTTTGGCTTCCGGACGTACGCGGAGGGTTTGTAGACGGCCTCAAAGTTCGTCTTTCGTTCACGAACTTCGAGTCGACTCGTTCGTCGGCTTGGAAGCGCTGGCATTACTGCCAGTTGCGGTGAGTTTTTCGGTGAACTCGTGTATCGTGAAAAGCTTCGGCGCGGTGGCCAGCCCGGGGTTGTGGTCGACGCGCGCTGAGTCAGTCCCTTCGTTCGCCCAAGCTTTGGCAGCACTGCCCCACTCGCTCCAGCCCAACACGGAACCAGAAAGTGCTTCTGTCCTCCATTTCCAAAGCAGGCTTCGTGTCGAGCTTGTTTGCGATGCTCTGCATCGCGGCATGTTCAAGCAATTCGGCTCGCTTTCGCGTACGCGGAAGAGAGCTACGCGACGCTCACCGCCGCGCGCGCCCGCTCCCCAATCCAAATTTCTAATTTGGGGTCAGCGGGCGCTGCGCGCGTGATCCGCGCCGAACAGCCACAGCGACACAGCGAGCACGGGCGCCGGCAGCGCGAATGGGAGACGGGGAGCGTACAGTCCTCCTTGAAGCGGCAATGCCTTCAAGGGCTGGTCAGCCGGCGAAGCGCACGGACTCCGGTTGCGATGGAGCCTCACTCAGGCGCGCCAGCACGAAGCTCGAAGATGCGGCGAGCACGCCTGCGATCGCGATCACCGAGCGGTAGCCGATGGCGTGGGCGAGCGTGCCGAATCCGAGCGTTGAGAGGGTCACCCCGACGTTGAACGAGCCTCCAAAATAGGTGAGGAGTGCCGTGCGAGTCTTGCTGCTCGTGCCCTCGACGGTGAGCGCCGTCAGCACCGGCCAGAGCGTGCCGTGAGCGAGGCCGAGCGTGAATCCGAGCGCGAAGAGCCAGCCCGGTTGAAGCAGCGCCGTGGCGAGCACGGCCACCGCGTAGAGCGCGGAGGCGCAGAGCGAGAGCTTCTTGCGGTCGAAGCGATCGAGGAAGGCGCCGCCGAGGACCCGGATCCCGAGCGCGGACAGCGTGTAGCCGACGAACCAATGGCTGAGATTGCGGATGCCGAGCTCGAGCGCGAGCGGTTGGTAGAACGTGAGCACCGTTCCGAACGACACGCCGACAATCACGCCTGCATAGAGCAGCCGTCGGAAGCGTGGCGTGAACTCGAGCGTTCCCTGTGCCGCCCGTGGCGTCGGGACACGGCGTTCACGGAAGGCGATGGCACCAAAGGCCGCGAGCAGCGAGAAGAACCCGGAAAGGAGGAACACCGTGCGCCAGCCGTAGGCGTCGGCCACGGGCTCTGCGATGGCCGGGCCGAGTGCATTGGTGGCCAGATTCGCCGCGCCGATCAGCCCCACCGCCTGACCCAGGCGCGCTCGAGGAGCCAGATCCACGGTTAATGTCAGCGTCGTCGACACGAAGATGGTGAAGGCAGCGCCGTGCAAACCGCGGAGCGCGTAGGCCGGGAGCCCGAGCCCGTGGAGTGCAGCGAAGCCGAGCGATCCGAGCATCATCGTGAACGCCGCCCCGAACAGGAGATAGTGCCGCGGCACACGATCCAGCCGCGAAGCGACGAGCGGGATCACCAGCACCGCGGTGAGCGGGCCCGCCGCCATCAAGTGACCTATCAACTCCGAGCTCGCAGCGTGAACCTGAGTCAGGTACTTCGGAAGTAAAAGGAAGCTACTGAAACCCAGCCCGAAGACGAACTGAACCCCGAGCAGCAAGAGAAAGCGCGGGCTCACGAGCGACGGCAATGCTTTCGGGGGCGGAGGTTCTAGAGGGTTGTCGTCTTCTGGGGCCATGGGGTTCCTTGGCGCCATCTCCGTTCCAGCCGCGGGCCTACAAAGCAGGAAGCCCTCTCGGCCTGAGGCGGAGAGGGCTTGCGATACGGAGCTAACCGCGCGTGCGCCTCATCCGCCTTCACGGCAAATGCACATAACGAGGTGGCGCGAGCTCTTGATGGTCACGGTGCGCCGAGCAATAGCTCTCTGTTCCTTGATCGTCAAGTCTCTGGCTCGCGCCGTGCGGTTTTTGGCGACTGCTTCGGCCCGCTGCGGGAAGTGCCAAAACGTGAGGGCCCCCGCCGTGAGCGAGGCTGTTCCCAGCGCAACTTTGACAGCGAGCGCGAATGACGTCACTAGCCGTCGGATTGGTCGGGGTTGACCGGCGTATCGCCGCCCGGCTCAGGCGCAACTTGCGGCTCCTTGGGACCCTTGCGCGGCGTCGGAGAAGGAGGCGGAGCAGCGCCCTGCTCGCCGGTGCCGGGTTTCGGTTGCGGCTCAGCGGCGGAGGGCGGATTGGGGGCTTGATTGGGCGTCTGGCTCATTGCAGTCAGCGGAGCACTAAGCATGCCGTGTCGTACGAGCCGTATCAGTCGGGGCTCGGCTCGAGTGCCACGTCGAATGGCTCGGCGCGCTGCCGGCTTCGACGAGGCGATCCGCGGAAATCGCCGGGTTTTTTCGATGGTGATGCGCGGACGCCACGGCGATGAGCCGAGCGGGCCGATGTATTCACCGTCGCTGGTGCCGTCGGCGTCGTGGGGCGATTTGTCACCACGCTGGAGGCTGATTGCTCATTCGATGACTCACCGCGGCGAACGGCTACGGCCAAACGAAGTCCTCGTTCATCGAGCGCACAGGTGCCGGCCGAGGCGGCTCAGGTGTGCGCCTCTTGCCAGTGCGGATAGGTGACATAGGCCGTGATCGCTCCCTGCTCGTGAGAGCGGATAGTGACCGACTCGCCCCTGGGCATATAGACGATCTCGCCCGGACCGGCGGTGACCGTGCCCGCGTTGGTCGAGACCGATAGCCGCCCTTCGAGGACCACCATCACGTCGTCCACGGCGATTGTTTCTTCGAGGCTCTGGTTGGCCCCGTAGCGGCCGTAGCCGATGGTGATCGGCCCGCCGTGGCGCTGGTCGATCAGATTGGCCGCGAATACCTCGCCATCCTGCCCAGGCGAGCGCTCGAATGCTGCGTCACTCACCGCGAATTTGCGAACCGTCATCGGGATCCTCCGTGGGCTGTCTGTGGATCGTTCTCGAAGTCAGTTTAAATAGCGCAACAATGAGGAACGAGCACGACGGGCGAACTGTCGAGCTGACCGCAGCCGAGCCTGAACTGGACGGCGTCGTCCTCGGCTGAAGTGACGGGCACACTGCAAAGGGGCTGCGCCGCTAAATGAATGATTATACTCGGGCGCCATGCAAAGCTCGGAAACGATCCAGCGGGGAAGCGCGACTTGGCCCTATGGCCTCGCGCTCTTCGTCCTGATGTGGCTCATCGTGTTCGCGATCAAGTTCTACGGCCGACGCGCGACGAGAGCGACGGAGCAAGTGGCTGGCGGCGCGCATCCGTGGTTTGGCGCGGAGGGTGCCATCGGCGGCATCGAGTCCATCACGATCGGTGGCAAAAGATACTGGTTTGGTTTCTCGTACCAAGCGGATGCGGTGTTGTCGCCCTTACTCGACGAGCAGCGAGCCATGGCTCACTTCGCTAGCGAGCACATGCGGCAACGGGACGGTGCTCATCCGCCATCGTACTGGGAGCCGCTCGTAGCCGCGGCGGTAGAAGAGTCGGAGCTCAGCGCGGAGCCGGGTAGTCGTGACTTCAGCGGTCGAGAGGTTCGGGAAGTGCTGGAGTTGGTAGCGGAAGCGCGCCGCCAAGGCGGCCCCGTCGGCGTGGCCGAACTGCCGCAGCATCTGACCTATCTCATGGGTGCGGCGGCCACCGGCGAAGACGCTTGGTTTGACGGCGCAGAAGGCCCCGTCAAGCGGGCTTTCGAAAGCCTGATCGCAAACGAGTCTTGCTTGACTGGCGCGCTGAGCGTGATGTCCGGTAAGCACCCGCCCCCTTCCGGCGTCACCTTCACGGACGCCTTGGAAGTGGTGGCCGCTCAGCTCGCGCATTGGCGACACACGACACCGGAAAACTGGCGCTCGCTGCTGCTGCAGGATTGAAACGGGCCGTGCTCGAGCCCGAAGGGCTACGGCGTAGTCGATGAGCCCGAGATGGAGCTCGTGCGGCGCTTGTTTTGCCGGCGCAGGTGCAGCATCGGGCCGTCGTCGTGCGGATCGCCGAAGAGATGCGGCAGACGCCGATGACTCCACGGGGCTCCGGTTAGCGGTCTCTTGTCGATGCGCGCGAAGACGTCTTCGGCTTCGCGCAGGAAGCGTTCGCCAAGCCCGAACACGCGCTCGTCGTACCAAGCCGCAGCCTCTGCCATTTCGGCCGACGCCGCGAGGAGGATTTCAGCCACGACGAGCCGAGAGCCGCGTGCGCGCCTGAGCGAGCGCTTCAGCAGTCATGATCGTCTCGGCCGTGCCGGCCCGGACGGCGTCGATACGCGCGACGACTTCCGCGGCCCACGCGTCGTCGGCGTCGGAGTCGTGCTCGTCGTCGAGACTTTCGGCGAGGCGCAGGACCAGCGCTGCCCGCTCGTCCACGGGCAGCGATAGGGCATCGACGGCAATGGCTTCGGCGGAACGCATGGTTCCGATAGTCTAGCTGGGACGCTGCGATCGGAAAGGGGCCGTTGCGCGCTGGTCACGGCGACCAGGCGCGCGGAGCACCGGGTGCAACACCCGTTTTGTGACAATATCAAATCAATAAATTCAGTGGCTTGGCGCCGGGAATTGAAGCCGACGCAGGCCTCACGCCAAACGCCATCGTTCATTGAATTTTCTGGGTGAGCGTGGCGCGACGAGGGTGCGCATTCTGTCGCTCGGCGTCGCATCTCGTCCCCACAACTCAGGGAACTGCCTGACTACTATGCCTGTGCTTCGTCGGCCAGCTTTCGGAGCTGATCAGCGAGCTGCTGCTTGTCGGCTCGCCCCTCGGCTGCACGCGGCTGCTCGACAGCCGACTCGAGCAATCCCCGGTCGCGCACCCCTGCGATGCCGCCGAACTCGTCGAGCTGGAGCGCGTGAATCTCGAGCACTTCCTCGAGGTCCAGGAACTCGGGCGAAATCATTTGGCTAGTTTGGCTAGCGTCTTTGCGTGGGCCTTGACCATCTTGGCGGCCGACGCGCGAACGCGGTCCTTCTTGTCGCCTCGGACCGGGCGCAGCATGAGCACGTCGCCATCCGTCGTGATCTCGAGCGGCGTGTTCTCGTCGATTTGGAGCAACTCCAAGACCGGGCGGTCCAAGATCACTCCCAAGCTGTTCCCGATGCGGCTGAGCTTCTTGACCATGTGACCTTCGTTCTTACGAAGTTATAACCTGGGTCGAGGGCTACGTCGATTCCCGGCCCAAGAGGACCCGGGTACCAATTGGTAAATCTCGGCCGAAAATAGAGCCCAGGTCAGGGAACTTTGCGCGGCCGGCACATCGAGCTCGACGAAGGAGTCGAGGAGCTGGACGGCGAGGTCGAGGTGTTCCTTCGCTCGGTGGGCACCACTCCACGTCCACCCGACGTGCTCGATGTGATCGCGAGCATGCCGGTTGGCACTCGAAGCAAGAGCGATATCGACAGCCAACTCGCCGAAGATCGAGCGGGCTGGTCCGATCGTGGCTAGCATCTATCTCGACGCCTGTTGCTTCATCTACCTCGTGGAGGGAGACCGGAGTGGCGGACGGTCGTCGAACAACGGCTGCGCAACCTTGCTGTCAGCGGCTTACACTGACTCCGAAAGGCACGACGGCCAAGGCCGCGCTCTGGTCAACTGTGTCCGGCTCTGTGCCAGCCTGTGCCAGCGCCGCAAGGGCCCACGAACCTTCGTGGAGGAGAATGGCTCATTCGCGTACCTGCATTTTTGCAAATAGCCCGCGGCCGGCTTTGGCGCGGCTGTTGCTACGCTGGTTTGCATGAAGCTTCGTACGCGGCTCGACGTATTCAGCACTGCACTCCTGTCGGCGCTGGGCGCCACTCAGCTGGTCGCCTGCGGCGGGAGCGCGGCCTTGACGACGGGCAGCGGTGGAGGTTCGGGTGACACGAGCAGTGCCGGTGCGAGCGGTTCGAGCGCAGCGGGCTCGAGCGCAGCGGGCAGTGCTCCGGGCGGCGCGGGGCCTGTCGGGGTAGCGGGCAGCGCTGGCGCGGGCAGCAACAAATATCCGTGCGCCAACCCACGGGATCTCGGCAACGGCTTGATTCAGTGCGACGGCTTCAAACATCGGCAAGAGCCGGGGATGTGTACCTCGCTTGTCCCACGCCCCGAAGAGGTGCCGGACCGCACCCTGGACATGACGAGCCCGTGCAAGTTCGATGCGGACTGCAAAGAGCACCCGTACGGCTGGTGTAGCAATATCAGTCAAGGAATCGAATCCTTTTGCGCGTACGGCTGCGTAAAGGATAGCGACTGCGTCGACAACCTGCTGTGTGAGTGCGGCGAACCGGTCGGACGCTGCGTGCTAGCGGACTGCAAATCCAGTGCAGACTGTCAGGGCGACTTTCTGTGCAAAGCTCATGATTCGAGCGGAGGCTGCGGTCTGACCCGCTACACCTGTCAATCCGCGGCGGACACGTGCGGCAGCGACCTCGACTGTGCTGGGCCGACCGAGCACTGTCGCTTCGACGAAATGGCGAGCAGCTTTCGATGCATTCCCGGGACCTGCGCAATCGGGCGCCCATTCCTGGTCGACGGCGTGCAGCGGCTTGCGCCGGCTGCCATGCGCACGGATTGGAAGGCGCGTGCATTGCTGCCGAAGCTCGCGGAATTAGACGCCACGCTCAGCGCCCACTTGGCCGAACAGTGGACGCAGGTGGCTTTGATGGAGCACGCTTCGATCGCGGCCTTCGCCCGTTTCACGCTGCAGCTGATGAGCCTCGGAGCGCCGGCTTCGTTGATCGAGCGAGCAACGGCAGCCATGGTCGACGAGACCAAACACGCCCGAGCCTGCTTCGCCGTCGCCAGTGGCTATGCGAACGCGCCGGTCGGGCCGGGGTGCTTGGCCGTCGAGCGCAGCTTGGGCGAATCATCACTCCTTGAAATCGTACTGAACACGATCCGGGAAGGCTGCGTCGGCGAGACGGTGGCTGCCATCGAAGCCCGCGAGGCGGCCGAGCACGCGTGCGACCCTGCTCTGCGTGAGCTGCTCCTGCTGATCAGCGAAGACGAAACACGCCACGCCGAGCTCGCATACCGTTTCGTGCAATGGGCGCTCGCGCAGGGCGGCCCTGCGCTGGCACGCGCGGTGCGGCGCGAATTCGCGGAGCTCGCCGGCGAAACGCAAGCCGCGCATCCCTCGCTGACTGACTTGGACGATGATCTGCCGCGACACGGTATCGTGCCGGGCGTGATGCGTCAGGCGATCCGCGCGCGAGCCTTTGCAGAGGTCATTCTGCCCTGCTCGCACGCACTGTTCACGACCGAAGCGCGCACGCCACTGAGTGCGCGATCGTGCGTGGCGTTGTGACGGAATCGTCTGAGGCTTATGAGCTAAGCAATGTCGTGGAGAGCGCGGGCGCGGGCATTGCTGCTCGCTGCGGAGGCGGGGCGCTGGGAGCTCGTTGGTAGGATCGCCGCCGAGTTGGAAGGCAGGCGGACGGGGCGGGTTGTGTCCGCGGGTCGGACGAAAGCGTTACGGTGACCGAGCCTGGCTGACTTCACGTACGCGATGAGGACGCGGGATCGAGCCAATTTGCCCTCCTTCGCCTCGCAACCAACGTCCGAACATTGCCCGTATACGACCAAAACCCACGCCGGACGCCAGCCGCTTGTCGCGTCCGCCCGCGTGCGGTAACTGCCGAGTCGTGACCCCGATGCAGCGAGCTCTCGCCCTGGTGTTGTCGGCCTTGATGACAACGGCCGCGTGTAGTGGTCCCAAATTTTCCGCTGGCGACGCTACCGCTGGCAGCAGCGCGGGCGGTTTGGACTCGACGAGCGCGGGCATGGCTGGCAAGTCTGGTGCCCCCGCGATGTCACAGGGCGGACAAGCGGGCTCGGGCGGCAGCTCCGCCGACGCCGGCGAGACCTCGTCGAGCGCGGCCGGTGAATCCGCCATGGCCGGTGCGGCCGGCGCAAGCGGCGAGCTCGACTGCACGGCGCTCGGCGGTCACGAGTTTGCGGGTCATTGCTACGTGGACGCTACGACCAAGTCCGTCATCTTCGCCGACGCGGTCGCGCAATGCGCCGAGCTCGCCAACGAAGCGGGTCGCGCCGGTCATTTGTTGGTGCTCGATTCCGTCGAAGAGCAAGCGTTCGTGTTGTCGCAGTTCCTGAGCGAGTACACCGACATCAGCGACGCGTGGCTGGGGCTCACGTGCGACTCGACGCACTACCCGGAATTTACCAGCTGCTACTGCATCAACTGCGACGCTTCTCAGCGCGGCGAAAAGCGCGCTGCCTGGGCCTGGGTCGACGGCACCAAGGCTGATTTTGGCTGGACTGGCCAAAACCCAGACGGGGAGGGCCGCTGCTCGGCGTTCGCCTACAACCCGGTCAATACCACGTGGGGCTGGGTCGATCGCAATTGCTCCAAGGCAACGCACCAGCTGGCTGGCTACCCCGCCCACGACTACCGCACCATCTGCGAGCTCGAGTGACGAAGCGGCACGGTGCGTGAAACTCATGCACTTTGCCGGCGGTAGCGACGGCCGCTACTTTTGCGGAGGCGTCTTCTTGACGAGCGCTTCGACCGCACGCGGCGTGCCAAATCCCGGACCGCCCAGCGCGCTTTCGTACGCGCTCTGGGCGCCGGCCGAGCCCAGCAAAGCTTGCACGATGCCGTTGCGGTGTAGCGTCACCAGCAGGCCGAGGAGCGCGACCACGCCGATCAGCACCGACTCCATGCGATTGCCGCGGGCGAGTGGTACGGGCTGCCCGAAGGTGTCCGGCTAGTTCGTTATTTCGTCCTGGCCTTGCGCCGCGGAAAGACGTCGAAGCCATACTCGTAGTGCCCAAGATCGTCCTGCGTCTCGAGCTCGATTCGGATCCCCAGCTCGCGACGTTCGATGTGCATCTTCTTGCAACGCTGCACCCAAGAGCGGGCTACCCGGCGGATCCAGTCGAAGACCTCATCCCAGCGGGCCGCGAGCTGACCGTCGTCGAAGCGGGCGAGTCCGCGTTCGAGTACGGACTGAAGGCGTCCCAGCTCAACCGCGGAGGCGTGAAAGCCCGTTGACAAGTTCGGGCCACTGACATGCATGGTGCCCCGCGCCATGCCGGCGATTGCGCCGATAACGTGTGCGGTGCCCGACTGTCTCGGATCAGCGGGGAACTGCGGCGGTTTCGGCAGCCTTGGGATCGGTGGGAACGGGGTCACTCCGAGCGACTTGCTAGCCATACGACCGCGCGGTGCCATTGCACTACGTCGTCCTCCAATTGTCGATGTAGAGATCGTACCCGACCAATCGCACCTGTTCAAAATGGGCCACGTTGCCTGTCACGCTTGGCAAGCCGTTCCGCAGCGCGATTGCGGCGATCAAAACATCCGGCATGCCGATAACACGCCCGACTCGTTCGAGGTCTGCGTTGATTCGGCCGGCGAGGCGCGCAGCTGCGTCGTCGAGCGCCAGGACCTCGGCGGTGTCGAGCGAGGCTTCGAATTGCGTGACTCGGTCTTCGCGTCCGACGCGTCGAAACCCGTACACGATTTCGTCGACCGTTATCGCCGAGGTCGTAAAGCCACCCTGCTGCGCCAGGTACTTGCCCGCTCTGGCGGTTACGACGGCGCTTTTGCCCTTGAGGATCTCCGACAGGATATCCGTGTCGAGCAGAACCTTAGTCATCGACTGCGCGCAGGTGGGCCGTGCGCCGCGCTTCGTACGCGAGCGAGCACACTTCATCGACTAGGTCTGGTTCGTCACCCATCAGGCCGAGCAGCGACGCTCCGGAGCCCAGCGCGCCTTTCGCGATCGCGTGGTCCATGCTCTCCACGCTGACGGGCCCCACACCGGCTGCAGGCGTGAGCCGCGCGGCGAGTAGGTCGTCGACGCTCAATTTGCTCGGGGCGACACCGGCTGGCCTGGGCGTGTCCTCGGCTGCTTCGTTTGCGGCGCGTTCGATCAGACGCAAGCGATCTTGGAGCGGAAGCCGCCGAATCGTGGCTAGGATTTCGTCGATGGCGCCCATCACACACAGCATAGCGCCGTTCGCGGGCTGCTGTTCAACGTGAGGGCCCCCGCCGTGAGCGAGGCTCACGACGGAGGATCCGGGCACTTTACCCGTCTTGTGACGATATTAACTCAATAGATTCGGTGGTTTATGGTGGAGGCGCCGGGAATTGAAAACGACCAGAGCCACGCGGCTGACACGATCGGGCAGCGAAAAGGCTCGATTGGCGTTCGAGGGATTTCGGCCAACGTGCCAGATCGTGCATCTAAGTGCGCGATCGATCGTCGGGATGTGACGGAATCGTCCGGGCGTACAGCTGTCGAATGTGGTGGAGACGGCTCTCGCGCAGGCGCTCGTTTTGGCGGCGGAGGCGAGGCGGTGGGATGTGGTGATGCAGATCGCCGATGAGCTTCAACGGCGAGGGACAGATCAGACGAGCTTGTTGCCCGCGCATCGACTGGGCTACGCTGCTCAAGCGCGTCCACGATGTGGACGCTTTGGCCTGTCCCTGCGGCGGGCGCCTCCGCGTCATAGCGCTGATCACCGAGCCGGAAGTCGTCGTCGCGATCCTGACCTCACTCCACCTTCCCACCGAACCGCCCCCGATCGCCAGGGCTCGCTCCCCCGACTTCGACCCATGGCCGGACTGACCCGATCCTCCTGCGTGCCGCCCCGTCGGAAGCCAGGCGCTCTAGCGGACCTCTAGCGGTGCCAAGGCCGACCCCTGCTTTTGGAATAGCTCAGCGGCTACGGAACAGAGCGCCTTCGGTTAAAGTCTTATGTTAACTATGGTTTAGGCGCATTCGTGAGATCGAGAGTCTGCCAGTCCGCAGTTGCGCGGTCAACGGCGGGCGCGGGCTTCGGGCCCGGGTAGCGTTTGGTCTCCTTAGGCTGCGACCTATCTCTCGCGTCTCAAAGCACACTCCTTCGGCCCTGCCATCAGTGCAGCAGCCCGCGGTCGCGCTGGAGACAGTGACGCGCGGCCCTAACGAGGCGGTGGATTCCCACCACCGTCTACGCCGGCCACTTCGCAGGGCGAGAACGCATATTCCCACGTATCGCTCAGATCAATCTCGCCGTAATGCCCGACGCCCCCGAACAGCACGGCGCGAGACCGCGCGTCGTCATACGCCATGCCCGCGCCGCGCCGGGCGGGAGGGCTCGGGACCGTGAGCTTCGCCCAGAAATTCAACGTCCCGTCCCATTGCCAGGTATCGCCGAGGGTCGTCCCCTGCGAGTCTTGCCCACCGAACACGATGAGAGTGCCCGTGCACGGCTGGTAGGCCATCGCATGCGAGCTGCGCGGAGCTGGCCAGTTCGCCGGCAACGGGCTCGGCGTGCGATCGACGAACTGGACGCCGTCCCATTCCCACACGTCGCCCAGCGAGGGACCGCCGGCGTATCCGCCGACGACGACGGTGCGCTGCCGCTTCGAGTCATAGACCATCGTGTGCGAATACCGCTCGGTGGGCCACGACGCCGGGAGCGGATCGGGGGTTGCGTTCGTCCAGGTACCGCTGTCGCCGCTCCATTCCCACACGTCGGCGAGGCGCTCGAAGTTGCTTACGCCCGGAAATCCTCCGAAGAGGATCACCCGATCGCGCGCGGTGTCATATGCCAGCGCGTGCAGAAGTCGCGGCGAAGGCCACGCTGGGGGCAACGGCGTGGGGGTCATGTTTTCCCAGGTCCCCGTCGCGTCGTCGAACGCCCACAGGTCGTTGAGCGCCCGGGGCTGCTCGTCGGCGTATCCGCCGAACACCACCAGGCGGCGACGCCGGCTGTCCCACGCCATCGCATGGCCCGAGCGGGAAGGCGGCCAGACGGCGGGAAGCGGCGTCGGCGTGAGGTCGGTCCATTGCTGCAACGACGAATTCCACTCGCGAAGCGTGCCGACTTCTCGCGCAGGCCGATCGCGCGGGTCGCCGAATAGGACGACCGCTCCGCGCGCCCCGTCGTACGCAAGCTGTCCACCCTGGCCCGGAAGCGGCCAGTGCATGGGGAGAGTCGACGGCGTGCGGTTCGTCCACGTGCCCGGCAAACTGTCGACAGACCCGCTCGGTGAACCGCCAGCCGCTCCGCCTTTTTCTCCGACGGCGAGCGTGGGGGGTGGGGTGGAGGCGACGTTCGACGCATGATCCGCGGATCCGCAGGCCGTGAGCGCCGTGAGCACCGCGAGCGCAGCGAGCGCCGCGGCGTCTGTGGGTAAGGTTGTCAGCCCTCGGATCGCTCCCGCCCGGCGCATGCGCCCAGGATCGACGCTGGCGCGCGCGAGGTCAATGGGTTTGCGGGCGACCAACACTCCACGAAATCGGCCGTGGTTTTCTCTCCAGCGGCGTTCGGTTCCGCCAGCATGGCATCACGATGGGCCGTTTGTGTGGTCACGACGCCGGAATTGTTAGGAGCCGAATTGACATCGTAGAGCTTCACTAAACTGACGTCAGGGCGGCAGCAGAGGTTTCGTGCCTTGCGCAGGCCGCCCTCGGAAGAACGCACGATGAGGTGGATCTTCGACGCGGCCAGCTGACGATCGAGCGGTCGGAGTGGAAAGGCGAGGTCACCGGGACCAAGGGCATGAAGACCCGAGTGGTTCCGATGACGCAGCGCCTTCAGAAAGCGCTGACCGCGTTCCGCCACCTCCGCGGGGATCGCGTCCTCTACGCGGACAGCGGTGAGTCCGTCACGGCCAAGGTCCTCCAGAAATGGATGGCCCGGGCACAGCGACGGGCGAACCTACGGGCGACGGGTGCGATCCACATCCTTCGTCACACCTTCTGCAGTCACCTCGCGATGAGGGGCGCGCCTGCGCTCTCCATCCGGCACCTTGCCGGCCACGAGGACCTGCAGACCACGCTCGGGTACATGCACCTTGCGCGGGGCGAGACCGAGCGCGCTATCGGGTTACTGGAACAGCCAGCAGAGCTTGGTCCGCGCGTGCAGGCCACGTCTCCGCCGACTCCGCGATCAGATGCGCGGCCTCGCGCGCCACGCTCAAGAATTCGTTGCCCAGCCCCTCGCTTCGGTCGTCGTACCAGGCAGCTGCGTTCTCGAGCTCGGCTTCCGCCTCAGCGAGTAGCGCGAGCCTCACGACGGGCTTTCAGTCGGTCGGTGATGCGCTTCTCAGCTTCGTCCCAGGTGACAAGTGTGACTGTGCCGTTGGCGACGGCCTGTGCGCGACGGTCGAGCTCCTCGATCCAAGCCTGTTCAGCACCAGGTTCAGGATCGCCGTCGAGGCTGAGCAAGAGGTCCTTCGCGAGCGCGGCGCGCTCGTCGACCGGCAACGCGAGTGCTTCTTGGCGGAGGTGGTCGGCGCTCATCAGCAGAGGATAGCGCCATCCGGTGCCAGTGTCCGGAACGGGGCCATGGACCCGGGTGCCGGTCCCAGAATCTCAGCCAAAAATGGGGCCAAGGTCAGGGACCTCCATCTGCACAAAAGACGAAAACCCCAACCGTCGTTGGGGTTTTCAGTGGAGGCGCCGGGAATTGAAACGGATTTGCGGCAAATCGAAAGCACGAAAGAGCATCGATCAGGCACGATCAGCACCGATGGCGATTCGGCCAACGTGTCAGATCGTGCATCTAAGTGGCCGATCGTGCGTGGCGTTGTGACGGAATCGTCCGAGGCTTACGAGCTGTCGAACGTGGTCGAGACGGCGCTGGCGCGCGCGCTCGTACTGGCGGCAGAGGCGAAGCGGTGGGACGTGGTGATGCAGATTGCCGAAGAGCTGGAGGGGAGGCGATTGGGCATGCCGCGAGCGGGGCGTCGCGTGAACCTGGCGAGATAGGTTGCTTGTCCGCCTACGACCTGAACATGCGCGAGAGAATCGCGGGTCGCATGATGATGAAAGGCGCTCCGTCAGGTTCGGGCGCGGGCATGATGAACGCGCACTTTTCGAGCTTCTTCGTAAGTGTCCGGTCGCCGTTGGAGTCCGTCGAATAGAGCAGTAGGCAGTCGTGGCTCTTGTTCACGAACAGGAATGCCGTCGAAGAGTCCGGCTCAAGTCGTAGTTCGTCGCGACACAGCGAGCGAAGTTTCGTTGTTCCCCAACGCATGCTGATTGGTTGAAGGTACACCACGAGTCGTTTCAGGTTTGCTGGCATCAAATGTCTGATCATCGCTCCGGTAGTCGCCATCGGCTTTCACTCCTTCGATCGGCGTGCTCGCGCTCGTGCTTTTGGTGCCAAGCGCCGAGCCTTGAACTGATGAATCGTTTTTTCGATCTCCGCGACCAGCGCGCCCTCCTTCGGAAGCGCTGTCCGGTACTCAGCCGCAAGGACCTTGTTGGGCAGCCCCTCCAGCGCATAGCGGGCGACGGCGCTGTCCTTCTCCGCGCATAGAACCAGCCCTACAGGTGGATTTTCCCCCTCGAGCGTCCAGTGTTCCCGCGCGTAGTTGAGGTAGAGGTGCATCTGCCCCGCGTCGGCGTGAGTGAATCGATCCAGCTTCAGATCGATGATGACCAGGCAGCGCAGGCGGCGGTGAAAGAACATCAAATCGATCCGGTACCAAGTGTCGCCGACACGTAGCCGACGCTGCCGGCCCACGAAGGTGAAGTCGCCGCCGAGCTCGAGCAGGAACGATTCGAGCTTGGCGATCAACGCTGCTTCAAGGTCGGACTCGGAATACTCGTCCTTCAGGCCGAGGAATTCGAGCACGTAGGGATCCTTGATCTCCTCTTCGGGCGTCAGCGCGTCGTCTGGTTTCTGCGCTTCGCCGCGCCGGAGCATTGTGGCCTTGTTTCTAGACAGCGCCGTACGCTCGTAAAACTGGGTGCCAATCTGGCGGTCCAGTTGGCGGATGGTCCAGCCGCCGCGGAGGCTTTCGGCCTCGTAGAAACGCCGCGCCTCGGGATTGCGCACGGCCAGCAGCCGAACGTAGTGCGACCAGGGGAGCGGGAAACGAGCGGCGACGGCGGCGATGCCATCTTGCGCCTCGAAAAGTCCAGACGTCGTCTGGACTTTCGCCGACCCCGGAGCAGGCACCAATTCTCCAGACGTGATCTGGAGAATCTCGCGGTAGGCCAAAAAGAAGGCGCGCATCTGGAACAGGTTTGCTCGCCCGAACCCTCGGCCAAAGCGCGATTGGAGGTCACCCGATAGCCTGACAATGAGCTCGTCCCCGTACCCAGCACGCTTGGCCCCGTGCTGCTCTTGCTCAACGATCCGGCGGCCGATGCCCCAATAGGTAGCAGTAAGCAGTGCGTTCACCGCCCGGGCCGATGCGTGCCTCGCTGCTTCGACGAGCATGACGACGTCCGCGAGCACAGCGTCGTAGTTGGGTGCCGATCGCGTAACAGCGGTTTTTTTACGAGCCACTGGGAGAGCACTTTGCACCGAGGTTAGCCCCGACAACAAGCCCGATGTTGTGAGTCAATGAACCGCAGTCGGGCTCCAAGAAAAGCGGGGGCCGCGCTTCGTTGCGAACGGTAGCTTCGACGCCACCGCCAGCGCTCGCTGAAGGCGGCGTAGACATCGAAGCTGTCCGCACAGCGCTCGGGCACAAGCTGGAGATTCGAACCGCAGGGAGTCGGGCTCAGAGTAGTAGCGTCGGCGCGCAGGGGCGGCTAGGTTCGCCGGTTGCTATTGCCTGCGAGTACGGGTGAATGGTTGGGCTCAATAACCTAGCGCCTCTGTGGCATGGTCATGCCGCACATGGACCTGGACGACATCCCAGCGGACTACCGTGGCTGGTGACGGATCACCGAGACGTCGCAGTGGTCGAGCAGGTAACCTCGACTCGCTCGGCCCCGCGCTGCTCTCTCTGACCGGGCAGGACGACCGACTTCGCATGCACTGCTTCGTCGCCTACGTGAACTGCAAGCCCACGAAAATCGGCGTCTCGTTTACCTGGGAGGGTGCGTGGGGGTACGACGCGATGTCGGGCTCGGGACGCGTCACGGTCGGCAAGGACGGCCGCAAGGGCTCGCTCCGGATCAAGGACGGTGAGTCCCACTACGTTCGTCGCCGTGCGCGCCGAAGAGCCCAACGATCCAATCTCGCCGCCTCCGAGCTATCGCGACAAATGGCGCCGGCGTTGGTGAACGCTGGATGCACATGGCATGGCCGCCACGGCTTCGCGCATCCGCAAGACCGATACGCTCAGCCCTCGTGGTTCACTTCACAGCCGATGGCAGCGAGCAGCTCCACGCGAGCCGGATCGAGCACTCGCACCTCGTGCTCGCCCGCGAAGAAGGTGGTGATGCGGATGTTGGTGAGCGGGGTGCGGCAGACGACTCGATGCGGCCCGAACTTGTGCTCGCTCACGCAGCGCCTCAGTGCGAAGCTCTGGTGAGTTGCTTCCCAGAGCGCACGCGTCCACGGGTCGTGCTCGATGTCCAGACCTCGCTCCTTTGCGAGTTCGTCAGTCATCCAGCTGTCATCGAGAATGTGCCCCGTCTCCACTCGCTTCGTGCGGTCGTGGATCGAGTTGAAGGAAACGTCCGAGCGCGAGAGGAGGTCGAATTGCAGCTGCGCGTAGGTCTCCCACGCGCTGGTGAGGCGCGGATCCGTTCTGGTCCGAAAGGCACGCCCGAAGCGAAAGGCCTTCTCTTCGCCGATGCCACGGTGCAGATGCACATAGCCCGCTTCGAGCTCCGGCTGCTCATCTATTGGAACGCACTGATAACTGCCGTGCTGAATGAAGATGTAGACCCCGTCGCCACGTCGTCCCCCCGTGTGTCGATACGCGGCGATCGGAGCTTCGATGCAGCGTCCGGCGAGCGTGCCCTCGTGATAGGCAACGCGATGGACTCTGCCACGGCGAGCGTCCTCCCAGAACGCGAACACGTCATGCGCGGACTCTCGTTGCATCGCACCGAAATATGCATGCCGCCGAAGCCCAGGCCTGCACACCTGTGGCAATACCCATCCGTACTGGAACAAACTGTCACGCTCGGGTGGCAACTCCGGCGTGTAGGCTAACGGTCCTTCCGCGGCGAGCCAGGGAACCAGCCGCTGGCCCGATGCCTTGGTAGAGGTGGAGTATGCCTTCCTCGTCACGGAACCTCGAGATGATGGGCGCGCCGACCGCGCGCGTCGAGCTGGTCACTTTTGCCCTTGAAGAGCTCCGGGAGGATATCCGAGCCGAGCAGAAGCTTACTCATCGACGGCGTGCAGGTGAGCCGCACGACGAGCCTCGTACGCAAGCGCGCAGACTTGGTCGACGAGGTCCGGCTCGTCAGCCATCAGTCTGAGCAGCGAGGCAGCACTGGGATTCATACCGCCGCTCGCGCCTTCGGCGATCGCTCGATCCATGTCCTCCAAGCTCACGGGCCCCACGCCAGGCGGAGGAGCAAGACGAGCGGCGAGCAACTCATCGACGCTAAGCGTGCGCGCACGCTCGGGGACACCTGCCGGCTTCGGCGTATCCTCTGCGGCTTCGTTCGCGGCCTGCTCGAGGAGACGCAGGCGATCTTGGAGCGGAAGCCGCCGAATCGCGGCTAGGATTTCGTCGATGGCGCCCATCAGCCTCACGATAGCGCCGTTTCACGGCCTCCGGTTGAACGTCAGGACGCCCGCCGTGAGCGCCGCTCACGACGGGGGATCCGGGCACTGTACCCGATTTGTGACGATACTAATTCAATGAATTCAGTGGCTTACAGTGGAGGCGCCGGGAATTGAACCCGGGTCCGCGAGGCATCGAGATAACCTTCATTCACGTACGTAGCCGGTGGTTGCCCCCGCCGGCAGGAGTTCGTGGATTCGGCCACGACCTAGCCCCGGTGTTTCTCAGTGACCGAACCCGAGACGCGCCCGGTCACCCAGCTTTAGTAATGACGCCCTTCCGCTACCAAAACTATCTTACGGTTGGACGGCACTCGTCAGTTTTTCAGGCTGCGAGAGCGATTGCGTTGTCGTTCGCAATTATACGGCCCGTTTGATGAGTGGGACGGGTGCCACCGCACGCAGATTATCCTTCAGTCCCCACGTCGAAACCGATCGCCCCCGAAGGGGTTGTGGGTGAGGGGAACATAGGCATTTTTCTGGAGCGGTCAAGGTGAACCGCCATCGGGCGCGATCGGGGGGGCGGGGGAGCTCGAACTTCGAGCGCGGGCCGTAGCAAACTCGTAAGGCGCGCTTAGCAATGATTTAGCAACGCCCGGCGGTCGACTGCCCCACATTCCGCGTACGATGAAGACAGTTTACGCAGGATTCTTTTTCGCGGTTCTTACTCAATTCAGCCTGGCTTGCAGTGACGCCGGTGGTGGCTCGCAGGCCGCCGGTGAGGGCGCAGCCGGCAATCACTCGGGACCGTCGGGTGCCGCGGGCTCCGCGGGCTCCAAGGGTTCGCAGCAGGGAGCGGGTGACGCGGGTCAGGGCGCCGACGATGAGGGCGGATCGGCCGGTCGTTCGAATTCCGAGAGCGACGCGGGCGCGCCGAATGATGGCGGTGATTCGGCTGGGGGCTCGGCTGGCGGCTCGGGGACGCCGAACGGAGGGGTCGCTGCGGCGCGCTTCTTCTTGCCCACGGGTGAGCCCGACAACACTTCCGCGCCGAGCATGGAAGTGGATGCTCAGGGTGGGATTCACGCGGTCTATCCTGCCTATGCGGGTGGGAACGCGTACTACGCCTACTGTGCCGCGGATTGTCGCGGTCAGGCTGATGTCAAAGTGGTGATGCTTCCCACGCAGGGCACGGTCGCGAATGTCATGCTGGCGCTCGATTCGGCTGGGCATCCCCGCGTGTTGCTCTCGTCGTTTCAGAAGCTCTACTACGCCAGTTGCGACAGCGGGTGCACGAGCGAAAGCGGTTGGAAGCTCGACGAGATCCTCGATCACGCGGGCGACCGTGAGGTTTCTGGCGAAGCGTTGGCTCTCGATCCCAACGGGCACCCGCGCTTCTTGATGCACACTTATCGTGCGTTCCTCGGCATCGGCCAAAAAACGCCCAAGACTTGGTATGCGACCTGCGACGCGGCTTGCGGTGAGGCTTCTAGCTGGAGCTACTCGGAGATTGCACAAGAAATTTGGGAGGGCACCACGCTGCGCTTCGATCGCTCGGGCGGGGCGCACATCGCGACCGTGATCGACATGAACGAGGGCGATCAGGCGGGGATGGGGCCAGACGCCGGCCAGCAGCCGGGCCGCCTGGGCGCCTTCGCCGGCGGTGTAGTCGAAGAGGACGATCTGGGGGTGATCGTGGGCGGCGACGCGGAACGCCTCGAAGACATTGGCCGCGCTCGAGACGTCGCACA